>Ga0123338_10005875_pt1 | contig 10405 bp, 7 predicted proteins | sample grotaG_FD_89793 | JGI IMG/M metagenome (GOLD analysis project Ga0123338, IMG submission 89793) | Glacier valley bacterial and archeal communities from Borup Fiord, Nunavut, Canada, to study Microbial Dark Matter (Phase II) -... | ecosystem: Environmental > Aquatic > Freshwater > Ice > Glacier ...
CGGCCGAGGCATGAGCGAGGTCGCGGCAGGCCGGCGCTGGCAGGCGCTCGCGCTGCTGTGCCTCGGCGCTTTCATGATCGTCATCGACATGACGATCGTGAACGTGGCGCTGCCGTCGATCGGTGCCGACCTCCGCTTCGCGGACGCGTCGCTGGTCTGGGTCGTCAACGCCTACCTGCTCACCTTCGGCGGCTGCCTGCTGCTGGGCGGCCGCCTCGGCGACCTTTATGGCCAGCGCCGCGTCTTCCTTATCGGCCTGGCCTTCTTCACGCTCACCTCGCTCGCCTGCGGCCTGGCGCGCTCGCAGGGGCTGCTGGTCACCGCGCGGGCGGTGCAGGGCATCGGCGGCGCCATCGTCGATGCGGTGTCGCTGTCGCTCATCATGTCGCTCTTCACCTCGCCAGCCGAGCGTGCCAAGGCGATGGGCGTGTACGGCTTCGTCTGCGCCGGCGGCGGCAGCGTCGGCGTGCTCGCTGGCGGCCTGCTCACGAGCCAGCTCGACTGGCACTGGATCTTCCTCGTCAACGTGCCGATCGGCGCCGCGGTGTTCGTGCTGTGCCTGAAGCTGCTGCCGGTCGACGCCGCCGTGCAGCACGGCGGTCGCCTCGACGTCGCCGGTGCCGTCACGATCACGGCGGCATTGATGCTCGCGGTCTACGCCGTCATCGGCGGCAACGAGGCCGGCTGGTTGTCGACCCGAACGCTCGGCCTGCTCGCCGTGGCCGCCGCGACGTTCGTCGCCTTCGTCGTCATCGAGTCGCGGGTCACCGCGCCGCTGGTGCCTCTGCGCCTGTTCCGGCTGCGCAACATCGTCGTCGCCAACATCGTCGGCGTGCTCTGGTCGGCCGGCATGTTCGCGTGGTTCTTCATCTCGGCGCTCTACCTGCAAATCGTGCTTGGCTACAGCGCCATGGAGGTCGGGCTCGCCTGCCTGCCGTCGAACCTAGCGATGGCGGCGCTGTCGCTCGGGGCTTCGGCGTGGCTCGTCGGCCGCTATGGACTGCGCGTGCCGCTCGCCGGCGGTCTGGCGCTCGCCGCGCTTGGACTGGCCCTGTTCGCGAGCGCGCCCGGCGAAGGCCGCTACCTCGCCGACGTGCTGCCCGGCATGCTGCTGCTCGGCATCGGCGCCGGCGTCGCCTTCAACCCGCTGCTGCTGGCGGCGATGAGCGATGTGAGCGAAAGCGAATCGGGCCTGGCCTCGGGCGTCGTCAACACCGCCTTCATGATGGGCGGGGCCCTCGGCCTGGCCGTGCTCGCCAGCCTCGCCGCGAGCCGCACCGCGGGCCTGCAGGCGGTCGGTGCGGCGCCGTTGGAGGCGTTGGCGGGCGGCTATGCGGTCGCCTTCTGGATCGGCGCCGCGTGTGCGTTGGGCGGTGCGATTCTCGGCGGCGTCGGCCTGCGTCAGCGTGCCGACGCGCCCGCCATCGCGGCGACCACCGAAGCGGCGACGGGTATCGGCGCGACGGCGCCGTAACCCTCGGTCGAGAGCGCCGCGGCGACGGCGGCATAGCGGCCCGCGGCCTCGATGCCGTCGCCGGCGACGAGGCGGGCCACGAAGGCGCCACCGAAGGTGTCGCCGGCGCCGGTGGCGTCGACCGGCCGGCACGGATGCGGCGCGATGCGAACGCGGTGATGGCGATCGGCGACCCACGCGCCTTCGCTGCCTAGCTTCAATGCGACGATGCCGGCGCCGAGCCGGAGGCAGTGATCGAGCAGCGCCTCCGGCTCGACGAGGCCGGTCACGACAGAGAGATCGTCGAGGCTCGGCAAGCAGATGTCGCACAGGCCGATGGCCTGCGCGATCTCGGCGCGGGCCTCGTCGACCGGCCACAGCTTCAGGCGCAGGTTGGTGTCGAACGACACCCGCACGCCGGCGCTGCGGGCGATCTCGGCAGCGGCAAAACAGCTCTCGCGCGACGACGCCGAAATGGCGAGCGAAATGCCCGAGAAGTGAAGCACCTTCGCCGCCGCGATTCGCCCCTTGGGCAACGCAGCCGGCTGCATCCGGCTCGCCGCCGAGCCGCGGCGAAAAAAGCTGAAGTGATGGCCGGCGGCGTCGTGGCTCACGAAGTAGATCGCGGTGAAGGCGTCGGCGTCGGTGCCGACGCTGTCCTGATCGACGCCCTCCGTCCGCCACAGCGCCCGCAGCATGGCGCCATAGGGATCGTCGCCGAGGGCGCTGATCATGCCGGCGCGTGCGCCCTGGCGTGCCGCGGCGATGGCGAAGTTGGAGGCGTCGCCGCCGAAGCCCTGTCGATAGAGCCGGCCATCGTCGGCGCCGGTCTGGTTGAACTCGACCATCGGCTCGCCGAGGGCCAGGATATCGACGCCGGCCATCAAGCTTCGGCCTACTTCAGCAGCGTCTCGCGCATGAACATCACGGTCGCGTAGAACTGGTAGTCGGCATTTTCCTTGCGAGCGAAGCCGTGGCCCTCGTTCTCGGCGCGCAGGTACCACACCCGAGTGCCGTTGCCGCGCACCTTCGCCACGATCTGCTCGGCCTCGGTGTACGGCACGCGCGGGTCGTTCCGACCCTGCACGACGAAGAGCGGTCGCGTGATCTTTGCCGCGTTGGTGAGCGGCGCCGTGCGCAGCATGAACTCGCGCATCGCCGGGTCGCGCTCGTCGCCGTACTCGACCCGGCGCAGGTCGCGCCGGTAGCTCTCGGTGTTCTCGAGGAAGCTGACGAAATTGGAGATGCCGACGACGTCGATCGAGCCGGCGATGCGCTCCGGGTAGTGCGTGGCCACGGCCAGGCTCATGTAGCCGCCGTAGCTGCCGCCCGCGACCAGCACGCGCGCCCGGTCGAGCCGCGGCTGCGTGCCGATCCAGTCGAGCAGGGCGCCGATGTCCTTCACGGAGTCTTCGCGCTTCATGCCGTCATCGAGCGAGAGGAAGGTCTTGCCGAAGCCCGACGAGCCGCGCACGTTGGGCCGCAGCACGGCGATGCCGAGCTCTTCGATGAAGTAGTTGCTGCGGCCGAGAAAGCCGAAGCTCGCTTGACCCTCGGGGCCACCGTGGATGTCGACGAGGACCGGCCGGCGGCCAATGAATCGTGCCGGCGGCGAGGCCAGGATGCCGGAGATCTCGCGGCCGTCGAAACTCTTCCAGCGCACGATCTCCTGGCGGCCGAAAAGCGTCGTGTCGATGCCGCGCGGCGCTGCTGCCTGCGCCCAGCGCTGCACGGAGCCGTTGGCCGGATCGAGGGCGCCGACGACGCCGGGGCTCTGGCTGTCGGTCCAACCGATGGCGAGCGTCGGCAACCGCGGGTGGAACTCGGCACTGACGATGCTGCCCGGCGGCAGGGCCGGCGCCGGCAGTTCGTCGAAGCTGTCGGCGTCGAAGAAGCGCAGCTCGTTCCTGCCCTCGACATTGACTCGCACCGCGAGCAGGCGGCCGGCAGCGTCGAGACTGATGCCGGCGATGTCCCAGGCGATGCGGCGGCTGATCCGGGTCACGGATGCGTCGGCGAGGCGATAGAACATGAGCTCGCGGAACTCGCCGTAGCGGTTGCCGAGGAAGAAGAAGCCGGAGTCGTCGTGCTTCCACACGCCGCCGAAGTGGCTGGCGGCAAGCGCGCCTGCGGCGGGCAGGAGCTGACGCATTTGCCCACTCGCGAGGTCGAGCAGCCAGACCTGCGATTCGGCGGCGGAGAGGTAGCGCGTCAGGGTCGCGCGGCGGTCGTCCCAGGCGACGCCGCCGACGGCCCAGCCTCCGCCCGGCAGCTCGGCGATCTTGCGTCGCGTTTCGGGATGGAGCGGGTCGACGATGCTCAGCGTCTGCGTCACCGTGTTGCGGCTGCGGCCAGCGGCCGTGCGGTCGAGCGGCAGCGACAGGTAGAGCAGCCGGCTCGAGCGATGCAGCCAGCCTTCCATGGCATGGCGTTCGCCGGCTTCGGTGATCTGCGTCGTCTGCCTGCTGGCGAGGTCGAGGCGGTAGAGCTGCGCCGCTTCGTCGCCGCCGCTGCTGCGCTCGAACACGATGTAGTCGCCGGCGAGCGGCTCGTAGCTCGCCTTGCGGACCGGCTCGCCCGAAGCGGTGAGCGCCTCGGGCTCGGCGAGCGGCGACCGCACGCGAAAGATCTGCGTCGTGTCGGCGCCGGCCTGTCGGTGCGCGACCAGCATCTCGGCTTTGGCGGGATGCCAGTCGACAAAGGCGTGGCTGCGAAAGTCGGTGTAACGCTCGACCTGCGCGGCGACGCTGGACGGAATCGCCGGAATGCCTTCGATGTGGAGGTTGGGGTTGGCGGCGACGATGGCGGTGCCGGGCGGCGATGCGGCCGTGGCGCCCGTCGATGTCGATATCGGCGTGCCCGTGCACGCGGCGAGCCATACCGCGACCAGCGGCGCCGCAGCGGCGAATGCGAAGGCCCGGGCCCGATCGGGCAGCGTCGCGAGCCGGTTCATGCGTCGCGCAGGTCGGCGACCGGCGTGCTGCCGAAGTCGCTGCGGGCCAGGTACGACAGAACGCGCTCGGCAGTGGCATCGGCCGAGACAAGCTGGCCGCTTTCCTTCAGATTGACGAAGGTCGCGTGGTCGGGAAAGCCGGCAGCGTCGGCACCACGCAGTTGCACCTGCATGTCGGTATCGATCACGCCGGGCGCGAGCGACACGACGCGGGCGCCGCGCTCACGGCTGGCCTCTTCGAGAGCGAGCGCGCGCGACAGGTGGTCCATGCCCGCCTTGGCGGCGCAGTAGGTCGCCTGGCCGGCCATGGCGCGACGACCGAGGCCCGACGAGATGTTGAGGATGCGGCGGTCGGCGCGCCACGCTTGCGTCGCACGCAGGAACGCGGCCGTGAGCAGCAGGGGTGCTTCGAGGCCGAGGCGGAGGGCGGCCTGCAGCGCCGCAGGATCGGCGCTGCCGAGCGGCCCGATCGGCGCCAGTGCGCCGGCGTTGTTGATGAGGGTGGCGGCATCGAACCGTTCCTGCCCGACGTTCCTCAGCCAGGCCTCGATACGAGCCGCCGCCGGGCCCGGATCGGCGAGGTCGACGCGCCATTGCTCCAGCGTCGCCGCCGCGGCCTGCGCCGCAGCGGCGAGCGACTCGTCGGCGTGGCGCGACAGACACAGCAGCGTGACGTCGGACGACAGCAATCGCCGGGCGAGCGCCGCGCCGAGGCCGCGCGACGCACCGGTCAGCACGAAGAGTCGTGCGCTCATGGCGACGGCGGCAACGTCGCCTCAGCCGCCCTGCGCCGGTTGCTCGCGCACCCCGGCGAACTCAGGCAGCGCGGGCCAGTTCAGTCGCCGATTGCTGGATGCCGGCGATGGCCCATTCGCGGCTGCCGTCGGCCGGCTTGACAAGATGCCAGACCTCGTCGAAAGGTGCCGCGGCGCCGCCGATGTCTTCGCGGATCAGGCCGTGGAAGCGGACGCTGACGATCTGCCGGTCGGTCTCGCTCGCCACGTCGAGCACTTCAGCGTCGACACGGACGACATCGGTCTCCTGCTTGGCCGTGCCGCGCTCCTGCAGTTCGAGCTTGACGGTGGCGAACATCTCCGGCGTGGTGAAGGCGCGCAGGTCGTTGAGGTCGCTGGAGTCGTTGGCGGCCTGCATGCGGATGAAGATCATCTTGGCGATGCGTTCGAAGGCCGGTGCGTCGAAGCCGACCGGCAGGCTCGCGGCGACGACCGCGCCACCCACTGCTGCAGCCGTCGCGACGACCGGCTCGGCACCGGCGGCCAAGCCACGGAATTGCGCCGGTCGCTCGTCAGGGAAGACGACTTGTGGCTTCGGCACGGGAGCGCCGGCACCGGCGGTCGCGAGCTGCATTCCGCCCTGACCCGCCGCGGCGTTGCCCGGCATGAACTTGCGCATCAGCAAGCGGATGACGAAGAACGCGATGCCGGCGATCAGCACCATCATGATGATGTTGCCGAATTCGGCGCCGAGACCCATGTGGCTCATCAGCGCAGCGATGCCGAGGCCGGCGGCGAGGCCGGCGATCGGGCCCAGCCACGAGCGCTTGCCGGCGGCCGCGGCCGGTGCGGCAGCAGCGGCGGGCGTGGCGGCCGGAGCCGTTGCCGGGCGCGCCGGAATCGCTTCGGGAGCGGCACGCGGCGGCACGCTGCGTTGCATGCCGGCAGCGCCACCGCCGCCGATGCGGCGCGCTTCCGCAATGGCCGGCAGCGTCGCGGCTGCAGCGACGACGAGAGCGAGTGCGAGGGCGAACGATTTCATGGCCGTCTCCTGATTCGAATGTGCCGCGGGACCCTTAGGCGCGGCGATGATACGTGGCCGCGATGACCCTTCGCAAATGTGCGGACTTGTGGCGAAAACGCAAGCCGGCACGGCTTGCATCGAGCAGGGCGTTGACCTGACGCGGCGCCTGTCGCAGACTCGCGGCTCGGCGCCCGAACAGCGCGCCGATCCGGCGACACCCTGTCGCCGCAGCACGCAAGGAGGCCGCCATGTGTCAAGCCACGAACCTTTCGGTCCCTGCCGCAGTAACGGTCGCCGTCACCGCCTGACCCGCGTCTCGCCGCCGGCATCCGCCGGCCGGCCTTCCCTTTCGACTCCGAAGATCCAAGACGCGCAGCAGGCGCGATGAGCGACCCGTCGCTTCGTCGCGAGCGCGCTCGTCGCGCCCGCAACGCCGGTGCCTTCGCGCGCCGGCCCGTGCCACGCTTTCTCCGGGTCACCATGATCAACATCGATTTCGATCGCCTTCACGGCATCGGGCTCACCGACGAGCTGGCGCGCCGCGCCCGCGCCGCAGCCGAGACCGCCGACGCCGACACCTCGTTCTCTCTTCAACGCGTCACCTCCGTCCATCGCGAGACCGTTCAGCTTCACGGCGGCGAACGGCAGTGCTCCGCTCGCGTTCTGCCGCGCCTTCAGACGCGCCTGCTCGAATTGCGAACGATGCTCGCCGTCGGCGACTGGGTGCTCGTCGCTGCCGAGTCGCACGGCCAGCAGTGGGTGCACGAGCAGGTCCCGCCCGTCACCCACATCGCCCGCCGCGACGGCGACGGCAGTCGCCATCCGGTCGTGAGCAACGTCGATCGTGCCCTGCTCGTGATGGGGCTCGACGACGACTTCAACCTGCGTCGGCTCGAGCGCTATCTCGCGCTCGCGCATGTGAGCGGCGTCGAGCCCATCGTCGTCCTCACCAAGGCCGACGTCGCCGCAGCCGAACCGGCGCAGCGCGACGAGCGCATCGATGCGCTGAAGCGGCGGGCGTCGGCGAGCGTCGAGGTGCTCGCCGTCGATGCCACCAGCGCGGCGTCGGCGGCGTGCTTCGCGCACGTGACCGGCCGCGGCCAGACGCTGGTGCTGCTCGGATCGTCGGGCGCCGGCAAGTCGACACTCACGAACACGCTGATCGGCGCCGGCGTGCAGGACACCGGCGCCGTTCGCGTGCACGACAGCCGCGGCATGCACACGACGACGGCGCGCTCGCTGCACCTTCTGCCGGGAGGCGCCTGCGTCATCGACACGCCCGGCTTGCGCACGCTGCGGCCCGACGCCGACGAAGCCGCACTCGCCGCCAGCTTCGGCGACGTCGAAGCGCTGTCGGCGCAGTGCCGTTTCCGCGACTGCACGCACGCCGGCGAGCCGGGCTGCGCGGTGCAGGCCGGCGTCGACCCCGACCGCCTGCGCAACTTCCAGAAACTGCTGCGCGAAACGAAGCGCGATTCGATGTCCTGGGTCGAGCGCCGCGAGCAGCTCTCGGCCTGGAAGTCACGCGGCAAGGCGACGCGCGAGCGGATGAAGATCAAGCGCGGCGAGCGCTGATGCAGAGAAGCCTTCGCGTCTTCGAGATCGCGGTGCTCAGCGACGGCGGCTGGCGCCTTGCATCACCGCCGAGGACAGGATGCGAACGCCCGACTTCGCTTCTGCCGCCGCCGCGATCAAGGCCGCAGCGACGTCGGCCGCGGCGATCGGGCGGATGCCGGCCGGCACGAAGCGCATCACCGGCGACAGCAGCCGCGTTGCCCAGACCTCGCCGCTGCGCAGCGGCTGGCCGAGCGCAGCGCGGTCACCCATCAACAGCGACGGCTGCGCGATCGCGACGCTGCCATAGCCGAGGTCGGCGATGGCTGCCTCCATGTCGCCCTTGACACGGTTGTAGAGCACGCGCGAGCCCGAGTCGGCGCCGAGCGCCGAGACCACGGCCAGTCGCGTCGCACCGGCGGCGCGGCCGGCGCGTGCGACGGCGACGACAGCGTCGAAGTCGACGGCACGAAAGGCCGCTTCGGAGCCGGCCGCCTTGATCGTGGTGCCGAGCGCGATGTAGACGTCGTCGGTCGCTGGCAGGCCTGCGGGCAGGGCTGCGAAATCGACGACGTGCGTGTGGATGCGGTCGCCGCCGACGGCAGGCGACGACCGCGGCCGCCGCACGAGCACGTCGACCCGACCGTCGCTACCACCGGCGCTCAGACGCTGCAGCAACTCGCGGCCGACGAGCCCCGTCGCGCCGGCGATCCAGCAGTGTCTGGCGAGGCTCAGCGCTTCGGCCCGTACGAGCGCGTCGCCGGTGCCGCCGGACGGCGATCGTCGCGGCGCGGGCCGGACGGGCCGGCGGGACCCGGGCGACGCGGCGCAGCGGCACGACCGTTGTCGCTGCGGCCATGGCCATGGCCGGGCCCGTCGCGGCGCGGCGGTCGGGCACCGCCGCGGTTGGCGCCTTCGCCGATCACCATGCGGCCGAGCACGATCGGCTCGGGCCGCTCGTGCGCCGGCGGCGCGAAGCCTTCGATGATCTCTTTCGGGATTTCGTTCTTCGTCAGCCGCTCGATGTCGCGGAGGAAGCCGTTCTCGTCGACGCAGACCAGCGAGATCGCCTCGCCCTTGGTGCCGGCGCGGCCGGTGCGGCCGATGCGGTGCACATAGTCCTCGGGCACGTTGGGCATCTCGAAGTTGACGACGTGCGGCAGCTGGTCGATGTCGATGCCGCGGGCGGCGATGTCGGTCGCCACGAGCACCTGCAGCTCGCCCTTCTTGAAGTCGGCGAGCGCCTTGGTGCGCGCGGTCTGGCTCTTGTTGCCGTGGATCGCCATCGCCGTCACGTCGTGCTTGAGCAGGTGCTCGACGAGCCGGTTGGCGCCGTGCTTCATGCGCGTGAAAACGAGCACCTGGTGCCAGTCGTTGCTCTTGATGAGGTGGACCAGCAGGTCCTTCTTCATCTCGCGGCCGACCGGATGCACCTTCTGCGCGATGAGCTCGGCGGTCTGGTTGCGGCGGGCGACCTCGATCAGCACCGGCGCGTTCAGTAGGCGATCGGCGAGGGCCTTGATCTCGTCGCTGAATGTGGCCGAGAAGAGCAGGCTCTGCTTCTTCTGCGGCAGCACCGCGAGGACCTTCTTGATGTCGTGGATGAAGCCCATGTCGAGCATGCGGTCGGCTTCGTCGAGCACGAAGATCTCGACGTGCGAGAGGTCGAGCGTGCGCTGGCCATGGTGGTCGAGCAGGCGCCCCGGCGTGGCGACGAGGATGTCGACGCCGCGGCGCAGCTTGTCGACCTGCGGCTGCATGCCGACGCCGCCGAACATCACCATGCTCGTGAGCTTGGAATGCTTGCCGTAGGTGCGAACGCTCTCTTCGACCTGGGCGGCGAGTTCGCGCGTCGGCGTCAGGATGAGGCAGCGGATCGGCAGCTTGCCGCGCTGGTCGCGAACGGCTGGCGTGGCCATGAGGCGGTGCAGCAGCGGCAGCACGAAGCCGGCGGTCTTGCCGGTGCCGGTCTGGGCGCCGCCCATGACATCGCCGCCGGAGAGCACGGCAGGGATGGCTTGCGCCTGGATCGGTGTAGGCGTGGTGTAGCCGGCTTCGTGCACGGCACGCAGAAGCGGCTCGGCGAGGCCGAGGGTATCGAAAGACATGGTGGAGATCTGCAGATTCATCGGCCTGCTGCTCACCGAGTGAGCGCCAGTCGAAGGCAGACGGGGGAGGAGGGAGTCGGAAGCGACTGCGTCGACGCTGACTGGAAACGGTGGCGACGCGGCAGCAATTCTAGGCGAAGGTGACATCTTGCGTCGGGCTCGGCCCTTGCATTCCTTCACGGGCATGACAGGAATCGACACGTGATCCGGCTCGTCATCTGGGCCGGGGTGGCCATCGCCTTGCTCGGTCTCTTCCTCAAGGTCACTGGCAGCGGCGGGGTCTTTGGCGAGAGCACGAAGGACGCAAAGGGTCGCACCCTCTCGAAGGCCGAGGCCGTCCGCAGGACCGAGGAGGCCATCGTCCGCAGGGCACCCGTCGCCGCTGCTGCGCTGTCGCGCGACGGTGTCATCGCGTACGGCACGTCATTCGTGGCGCCGGAAGGAGTGCCGGCCGGCGTCGCTCGGCTCGATTGCCGCGGCTCGCCGCAGCCAGCCGATCGGCCGCGCGAAGGCGGCTGCGATCCGTACCGCGGCGACACGTCGTGCCGCGTCGTGCTGCCGGTCGCGTGCTATCGCTCA
>Ga0123338_10005876_pt1 | contig 10403 bp, 9 predicted proteins | sample grotaG_FD_89793 | JGI IMG/M metagenome (GOLD analysis project Ga0123338, IMG submission 89793) | Glacier valley bacterial and archeal communities from Borup Fiord, Nunavut, Canada, to study Microbial Dark Matter (Phase II) -... | ecosystem: Environmental > Aquatic > Freshwater > Ice > Glacier ...
AGTTAGAAAAATACTGAACAAAGGAAGAAAGGTAAAAAACCATAGAATTCGCTCCATGAAAGATCCTTCTTCCATTATGTCGTCTACAGAAATAGTTTTTTCTCCCGAAGCAGATTGAGATTGCTTACCATTTTGTTGCCAAGCAGCTTGAGGTACATTCAAAATGACCTGCGGAAATGCAATCTGCACTTCTAATTCTTGTTCCGGTTGAATAGCCTGACTTGCCACAAATTCAAAAGTTTTCGGATCTACTTGACGAGGAACTGCTGTTGCACCAAAATTTGTAAACGAGAGAACTTTGCCTGACAAAGCTTCGGGTAATTTCACCGTAACTTTTCCAGTATTAACTGGCGCTTTTCGACCCGCTGCAATCGCTTTCCAATAAACTAAAGTATTCTCACCATCTACCTGCAATCCACCTCGTACCCGATATTTCAGGACAAAAGTATGTGATTCTGGCGCTTTTAATTGATGTTGCCAACGAATCCAAAGTTGATTGTTTTCAATCCCCGTGCTACTCGGAACTATTTGATTATTTTCGGCAACGGTCACATCTTTAATTTCATCGACCTTATCTAACGGAATATAGCGATATCGTTCATTGGTGTAGTCTGCTGTAAACACATATTTTTGCGTTTCAGTAACTAACATATCTCCGTTCGTCTGAACGTCGATTGTGACGTTGATATTATCCCAGTAAAACGGTATCTGTTGGGCTGTTGCATGAGTGACTGTGACTAACAGTAGGCTTAATGATGCTAGTAAGCAAAAAACTATTTTTTTGAGGAGTCGTTTATTTATCATAGGATTTTCACAAGATAACTGTTGACTACAATTATTCAACAGGTTTCTTTTGGAGTCAATTCATAAAAGTCATTAATTATGTTCATAAAAGTCATATCTTCAGCACCGTCAGGATAGAAGAGACGGCAATGCCGTGTCCCTACCCAAAATAATGTTGTAGGGGCACGGCACTGCCGTCTCCTCATTTCTTTTCTTAACAGTATTAAAAATGCTCTCGATATTAGATTTCCGACTTCTTAAAAAAGTCGGGAATCTGGGTGTTGCAAAGGTTATAATCTTAGTAAGTTTTGAGGAAAGCCGCAATGTTACAGTACAACTTGCCGAGGAACTTGCCCTCAGCCGACGAACTACCAGACTCGGACGAAACACCTGTGGATAACGAACTGCAAGAACTAATACCAGGGTTACTAAAAGCAATCTTGCTAATACTTTGGTCAGAACGCATGGACTGGTTTTTTGGCATAGATATGGGTGTTTATCATCACCCAGATGAACCGGCTATTGTCCCAGATGCTTTCTTAAGTTTAGGAGTAGAACGGTTTTACGACGAAGAATTGCGTCCCAGTTACGTGCTGTGGGATGAGAATGTCATGCCACTTTTCGTGCTAGAAGTTGTTTCCCCAACTTATCGCAAGGAATACACCACAAAATTAGACACTTATCAAGCTTTAGGCGTACTTTACTACATCATTTATTCTTCCCGTCGCCGTCGTAAACCTCATTTGGAAGTACACAAGTTAGTCAATGGGAAATACGAGTTACAGTCAGGACATCCTGTTTGGATGCCAGAAATAGGTTTGGGAATTGGTTGTGAAAGGGGAAACTATTCTGGGGTGACAAGGGAGTGGTTGTATTGGTATGATGCCGATGGCACACGCTATCTAACACCTCAAGAACAGATCAAACAATCAGCGGAACGTCTCCAACAGGAATCGCAGCGTGCCCAACAGGAATCGCAGCGTGCCGAGCAATTAGATCAACGTGCCGAACAATTGGCGCAACGATTGCGGGAATTGGGAGTCGATCCTGATAATATCAATTAATTGCAAAATCTCGTTCTTAGAACCCCGACTTCTTGAAGAAGTCGGGGTTCTTGTATTTTATATCAATTCCGGTTACAACGACCTATGATAGGTCGAAGACGGCAGTGCCGTGTCCCTACAATGTTATTTTGGGTAGGGACACGGCACTGCCGTCTCCTAATTTCGGCTAGTAATAATTCCGATGCAACCGGAAACGATATTATTTTGTTATTTTTGCGGGCACTTCGGATAAATCCCACCCTGCAAACAAATATAAGCAATTTGACTTTGATCTAAATTCTTAGCCTCTCCAAAATTAACTCCCTGGAATCGACCCGATTTACTATCAGCAGGAGTTTGAATAAATTGATCCGAAGCCCCCTTACCCAAAAACTGCGCCCCTTGAAAATTTACTCCCGCTAAATTCGCGCCTCTAAAATCAACCGAACTCACGTCAGCATTCTGTAAATTAGCATCTTGTAGCCGAGCATCTTTAAAATTCGCATTGGCGAGTTTAGCAGAAGTCAAATCGGCATTTTGTAAGTTTGCACCGCTCAAATCTGCACCAGATAAATCTGCGCTTTGCCATTCCGATTTAGATAAATTAGTAAATGACAATTGAGTCCCCTGAGCCTTGACTTTACCCAAACGCGCACCTGATAAATCCGCTCCAGAAAAATTCGCGCTTCCGATATCGGCACCAGTAAAACTTGCATCTTTTAATATTGCTTGCGGCAAAGAAGCCCCAATTAAAACAGCACTACTCAAGTTAGCTCCATTCAAATTCCCGCTTGACAAATTAGCTTTGTTCAGGACAGCGCGTACAAAACTTGTCCGATTCATGACAGCACTGTTCAAAGAGGCTCCTGTCAAATTTGCTCCTTCAAAATTAGCGCCACTCAAATCGGAAATCCAATCATCAAATGTGCCAGGTCGCCTGTCTTCGCCGGTTCCATAAAAGCGAACTCCCTGCAAGCTAGCATTGGTTAAATTGGCGTTTTTCAGCTTAATTCCCGATAAGTCAACTTTGTCTAATACTAAAGTAAACTGAGCTGAACCAGCAGGGCTTTGACCTAAATCCGTGCGGCTGAGATCCACGCCGTTGAGCTGACTGCTATACACTGTGAGAATTTTGCCGATCGCCCTTTGCACTGTTCTTTGGCGAGTTGCTGCTAACTCTCGTTCCTGGGTTTTCCCCCCGAATCGCAGGGATTCGAGGTCGTTGCTGAGAGCTTGATTCAACCGCTGCAACTCAGGCAAAGATGAAGGCCCGGTACTGACTAAAGCCTGCTGGATCGCGTCCAACATCGGGCGACTGTCTTCTTGAGCTAGCAAATCCGCCAGCAGCGGTATGGCGCGGGAGTCTTCCACCGCCCCCAAAGCCAAAATTGCCGATCGCCTCCCCGAAGCTCCATTGGGCGAAGTCGGAGACAATTTGCTGACTAAAGCGACAAATAATTCGTCGTTCCGCTGCCGGGAATCCCGCATATTTGCTTGACTTTGAGTGTAGATCAGAGTGCCAACAAACAAAGTTAAAATCAATCCCGCGCTGCCGATAGTAACGATCACTAAAGTCGTGCCCGGGTGTTGGCGAATCCAATTCCACAAACTGGGATCTTCTTTCACCGCAGTTTCGGGAGTCAAAACCAAAGCCGCAATCTGCGCGTCTTCCTCAGTCCAATCTTGACTCTGGGTAGGATTGGCAGACAGTTGGTTCGATCGATCGCTGACGACCAAAGTATTCGCAAGTCGATCGTGCCCCGACTGCCGTTTGTAGCGCAATGCAAAAGCCCCGTCTGCGAGCACTGCCAAGCCGCTCAATCCCCCTAAAATTATTAAATCCGGAAACGCGCCGCTCAAGCGCCAAATGCCGTAAGCCACGCCCAGAGGCACTCCCCACCGCCCCAAACTTTCACGAATCAGCACTTGCCGAAAACCCGGAGGAACACCCGACGCTGTGACAAGTTTGACGCCGAACCACCGTTTCGGGAGAGTTTGACCGGTTCTGGCGAGCAAAAACAATTGCCACGCCGCTAAAGCTGCCGGTGCCAGCAGCGCCCCCGACCAGAATAGATTAGTTAGAGGTGCGACTCTGGGGTTGCGATCGCGCACGGGTACGCCCAAAGTACGGGCGACAGTTTCCGATGCGGAGGCTACTAAGGAATTGAGCGGCACGGTTTGAACTTCCTTGTTGACCAATGCCCCGATACTGAAGGGAACGAGGGCGCTGGCGGCTATTAATGAAATTTCAACGGCCCAAGCGCCACACCTGCGAACCAGCAGTGGCATTTGCTGGGATTGTGTCTGCCAAGACGGATCGGGTTGATTAATATCACCGGGTGCGGTTGGGCTAGCCATATTTAGAATTTCCTATTAGTTAGTCGTTAGTGTTGGAAGAATCAGGAGAAATTGCCAATTTATACGCTATGTAGATTAGCACTCCGAGAACTGGAAGAGTCATCAGCGCGGAAATTAGCTGTACGATGCTATTGAACACTGTCAGGACAATTATCGCTCCGACGGCAAAGACTGCCACTTGCCCCGGTTTCGGCAGTCTTTGAAACTTATCCAGAAATTGATTGTAGAAGGTTCCGACGGCCTGATAGCTATCTGAATTCTGTTTGATGAGTGTCGATCGCTCTAGTTTAGCTTTTAGTTCTCCGATCGCCTGCTGCCAATTGAAGTTATTTTGAGGATTCATAAAAAAAATTGGGAGTTAGTTTAGCTGTACATCGATCATTTTAGGGCGGTCACATTAATAAGAGTCACATTAGCGTGTTCGGAACCGTTAATTATCCTCTACCGTCAAAGGAGTAGAACCTTCCGCCATTGTGTTCGGATAAATTAAGGATAAAAATGAAGATATGCTATCTGTACGATCGCCCCAGAGTGCGCTTTGGCTCGATCGCAATCCTAGCCCTAGGAATGATTTTAACTGCTGCGGGGGCCCTTCAGAGCCAACCACTACAAATTGCTCCGGGGTTTCGTGAACCGCTGAGCGTTTCAGGAGTCTCCGGCGGCCCGAACAATAGTGGCGACTGCGGTTTTGTCGCCCAAGGGCCAAACCAAGTCATCGAAGTAACCCAGGATTTACCTTACTGGCGAATTGCGCTACAAACTGCGGGAGCTCCAAGTTTGATGATTCAGGGGCCGAGGGGGCGTTTCTGCGTGCTACCGGCGAATGCTGCGGCGGGGAATGTCGAATTTTCCGGCTATGGGGACAAGGGAACTTATGTTATCTTTGTGGGCGATCGGGCTCAAGGTCAACACCCCTACTCTCTCTCTATTTCTCAGAAGCGAAACTAAAGCCATCATCAGTTGACAGTTGACAGCTACCCATAGCCGTTGATAGAAGAGGATTGAAGCAATGAATCATTTTGTTTAATTTTCCCCTAAACCGGGAGGCTTCAGACCCAATCTTCAGGCGTGAAAACCAAATCCAGTTAAATAATTATAGGTTTGTAGTGAGGGCGATCGTCCTCAAAGCATAATTTGTCCTCTAACCCACTTACGAAACAATCTCAAAGTTTGACTCGTACCCACCGTTTGGCTTTGTTCACAATATTCAGAAATAGCTTCAATAATTGGCAGATTGGGAAAAGTCGGACTAATTTCCGATGCCACATATTTCCCATTTCCCAGCACATTAATCATCAGCTTGTTATTTTCATAGCGCCAAATTTCCGGTACTCCCAAAGCTTCGTAAGCATCCAGTTGAGTTTTGGAAGTTAGATCCACTTCAATTGCTAAATCAGGCGGCGGATCGATACTTAAATCGATGCGCTTTTTACCAATCATTACAGCATAATTTTGAATGTAAAAACAGTTGTCCGGCTCAATTCCTTGTAACATACTTTTTCGCTTAAAAGTCGTCGAACCAAAACACTCTCTATCGATTTCAAGTTCTTCAAGCAATATCTTGACCATATCGCCAAGAATTTCTTTATTAAATTCGTGTTCTGGTAGCGGCATCCTAATCTCCAAAGTTCCTTGACTGTATGCTATTCTAGAGGCGCGGTGTTCTCCCAATTCTTCTAAAATTGCTTCAAATTCCTGCCAGTTGACATTTTGAAACAGCACTCTGTGTCCAGGCGGTACAATGATTTGTCTTAATTGCAGAGCTACCATTTGAATCTCCGATTTATTTAAGTTTATGATAACTTGTCTCTATCGGTAATGGGGCATTGGGAAACAGTCAAGATATAGAAAAGACGGCAGTGCCGTATCCCTACAATTGATCGCGGTAGGGACAAAGGCCAAGCCGTCTCCTCCGTCTCCTCTTCTCCGTTTATATCATTCTGATGCAAACGGAATTAATATAATTTGTTCTCTAACCCACTTGCGAAATAATCTCAAAGTTTGACTCGTACCCACCGTTTGGCTTTGTTCGCAATATTGAGAAATCGCTTCAATAATTGGCAGATTTGGAAATGTCGGACTAATTTCTGATGCCACATATTTCCCATTTTCCAGCACATTAATCTGAAGCTGATTATTTTCATAGCGCCAAATTTCCGGTACTCCCAGCGCCTCGTAAGCATCCAGTTGAGTTTTGGAAGTTAGATCCACTTCAATTGCTAAATCAGGCGGCGGATCGATACTTAAGTCGATACGCTTTTTACCAATCATTCGAGCATAATTTTGAATGTAAAAACATTCATCAGGCTCAATGCCTTGCAACATACTTTTCCGCTTAAAAGTAGTCGAACCAAACGGTTCAAAATCAATTTCAAGTTCCTCAAACAAAATATTCACTAAATAGCCAATAATCGTTTTAGCTTTCTCGTGTTCTGGTAGCGGCATCCTAATCTCCAAAGTTCCTTGACTGTAAGCTATTCTAGAGGCGCGGTGTTCTCCCAATTCTTCTAAAATTGCTTCAAATTCCTGCCAATTGACATTTTGAAACAGCACTCTGTGTCCAGGCGGTACAATGATTTGTCTTAATTGCAGAGCTACCATTTGAATCTCCGATTTATTTAAGTTATAGAGCTAAAAACCTGTTCAACAGTCAGATTAAGTTCCGGGAAAGTAGACGAAATAATCGTATCGCCCTGGAGGAACAGGCTAACCTGATACTCCCCATCAATCAACTGATAAATCGAGATCGTAGGCTGTTTCGGATTACCAATGAACCGTCTGCCACCCAAAGCAGCATAATCAACAATCCAGTATTCCGGGATACCCAATCTTTCATACTCAGCCACTTTCACAAGATAATCATCTTGCCAGTTAGTGCTAACTACTTCCACGACAAGTTTAACAGAACTACCTTTAGAAATAATTGACGATTTTTTCCATAGTGGCTCTAAAATTAAGGATGGTTTGTCTAGGACTATGAGATCCGGCTGGTAGCCCGTCGTCGTTTCTGGAGGTCGGACAAAATAAGTAGATGGTGTTACATAAGGAAGATTAAAACGGTCAATTTCTACATTTATTTTACGAGTCAACAAACCTGTAACTTCCTCATGGTCGCCGTTTGGATTTATCTCAAATATCACTCCATTGCGTAGCTCAAAGCGTCCTTTCCCATCTGGATACCATTCTAAAAATTTTTCAAATGTTATTGATTCGACTATGGTTTGAATCATTAAAAATTTTCCTTTTATCTAACATCAATATATTAGCTATATATACTACTTGCTGAACAAGTTTGATATCTGACTAAAGTCTTTAATACAAACAATATATCACATATTAATGTCATCAACCCAAAGTGACATCAATTCCCGTTGCACCGGAATAACATAGAGGAGACTGCACGTGCCGTTTCCCTACCCAAAATAACATTATAGGGAAACAGCACGTGCAGTCTCCTAATTTCGGCTACTAATAGACCTCTTGCAAAAATCCTTTTCATCAATTCATGGCACGGGTTCTCCGGCCCATCCCACAAGATTTATTTTTTCTTGTGGGATGGGCCGGAGAGCCCGTCCTAATTATTTTTGCAAGAGGTCTAATAATTATATTTAAACTATTTTTTGCTGTTTATAAAGTTCCTTAAACTTGCGTTGCTGCTGGTTGTGGTCTACGATCGGATCGGGATAATGCAGAAGTCGGCGTTCTAAAGGCGAAATATTTCCAGTTAGCAAAAGTTTAGTATCAACTCGGCGCAATTCTGGAACATAGTGCCGAATATATTCCCCTTCCGGGTCGAATTTTTGAGCTTGGCTAGCGGGATTAAATATTCGCAAAGGTTTCGGGTCCATGCCGCTGGATGCACTCCACTGCCAGCCACCATTGTTAGCAGAAAGGTCGCCATCAATCAATTTTTGCATGAAGTATTTTTCGCCCCACTGCCAGTTAATAATTAAGTCTTTGGTGAGGAAACTAGCGACTATCATACGGCAGCGATTGTGCATCCAACCGATCTGATTTAACTGCCGCATTGCCGCGTCAATAATCGGATAGCCAGTTTTGCCTCTACACCAAGCTTGAAAAAGCTTTTCATCGTTCTCCCAAGGAAAGTCTTTGAATGCTTGACGGTAAGGCCCGTCTGCTAATTCTGGGAAGTTATACATGGCGTGTTGGTAAAATTCTCGCCACGCTAATTCCTGTTGCCAAGTACGGATGCTGGTACGCGCTTCTTCACTGCGGCAAGTCTCCATGACTGTCTCGGTAGCTTGCCAAACAGTACGGATACCTATTGCACCAAATTTGAGGGCGGCGCTGAGTTCGGATGTACCGCTAACTGCCGGAAAATTACGTTGTTCTTGATATTCGTAAATTGTACGATCGCAAAATTCTTCCAACTTGGCCCGCGCTGCATCTTCTCCGGGTTCTATTGTTAATAGATTTTCCCAAACAAATCCCAAACTCGAAGCAGTTGGCAATGTTTCAATTGCACCTGCTTGGTTGGCGATTTCTTGTTCTTCTGCAGTTAATCCAGTCATTAATTCCAGAGAAATTATCGGCAATGTCTCCACTGGTTCGGCTTTCGGTTTGCTGTTCCATTTTTTCCAAAATGGTGTATAAACTGTATATATGGTTCCCGTGCCAGTGCGAATTTCATCTGGAGCGTGTAGGAGTTGATCCCAGAATGTTTGGATGGTAATTCCTGCTTGTTGGAGAGCATTCGATACAGCCAAATCGCGGTCTTTTGCATAGGGTTCCACATCCAAATTCCAAAATACTGCTTTCGCGTTGATAACTGTGGCTAATTTTGGGATTGCTTGACTAGGTTCGTCTTGAATTATCAGTAATTGACTGCTAGATTCAGCGTAACGTGACGAAAGTTTTTGCAAGCAACCGATCATGTATGTGACTCTGGCGGGCGCTACATCATCGCGATCGAGAATGTTGCGATCCAGACAAAAAATACCGACTACTTTCTGGCTTTGCTGGCGCGCTGCTGCGAGTCCGATGTTATCAGAAATACGTAAGTCGCGGCGGTGCCAAAATAAAATTAGATCAGACATTTTTTTGATTATATTTTAAGTTTATACAGTTTGCCGTAGGGTGCGCAGTGCGCACCCTACTACTGTACTACTATACATTAATTAGGGTGCGCAGTGCGCACCTTACTACTATTTCAACCATCTTTTCTCGGTCGGCAATACATCTGCTTTAAGTCAAAAATGGACGCGCCAAGAAAAAGCTAGAAATTGATTTCGCATCAATTGGTTCGCCCGCTAAAATTGCTGTTTCTAATTCTTCGGGAGTGAATAAAACCGTTTCCATATCTTCATCATCATCTTGCGCTGGCGGCTTTTCTAGTTTCACCAAATCTTGCGCTAAAAAAGCATAAATGATTTCATCGGAATAACCGGGGGCTAGTAGAAACTGTCCTAATTTCTGCCATTTTCCGGCGCGATATCCGGTTTCTTCTTCTATTTCGCGTTTGATAGTTTCGTCTGGGCTTTCATTGATTTCGACAGTACCTGCGGGAAATTCTAAAATCCGCCCTTTGGCGGCGAACCGGTATTGTCGCACCAAGACGAGTTTACCTTCGGGGGTGACGGGAACCGCCAGTGCTCCGCCCGGGTGGCGAATACATTCCCAGTCGCCTTCGGAACCGTTGGGAAGCCGGAGGGTGGCTACGTCAAAGTTAAATTTGCGCCCTTGGTAAAATAGGCGCTGTTTGAGGAGTTGGGGTAGTTCTTGACCGATCAACATAAGCGACAAGCGAATAATGTTTGAGTGCACCGATTTAAGACATGATACGCGATCGAAGCCCTGAATTTTGCTCAATTTCTACACTATAATTTCTTGCACTCCTGAACAGTTTACCATTTGCAGGAGCTGGCCGATCGCACTTTTCGTCACTGGATGCACCCAATCTGGGGCAATTTCTGCTAGGGGTACTAACACAAATGCTCTTTCGGTCATCCGGGGATGAGGTAAAGTCAGTGTCGGAGTTTCTAGGATTAAATCATCATACAGCAGCAAATCTAGGTCTAGGGTTCGCGGGCCCCATTTTTCTAGGCGAATTCGATTAAATTTTATTTCAATTTCTAATAAAGTCAAGAGCAATTGTTGTGGTTCTAGTGCAACTTCTAGGATTGCACAGGCGTTGATGTAATCGGGTTGTGGAGGGCCGACTGGGGCGGTTCGATACCAGCTAGAATGAGATTTTACGGC
>Ga0123338_10005879_pt1 | contig 10400 bp, 13 predicted proteins | sample grotaG_FD_89793 | JGI IMG/M metagenome (GOLD analysis project Ga0123338, IMG submission 89793) | Glacier valley bacterial and archeal communities from Borup Fiord, Nunavut, Canada, to study Microbial Dark Matter (Phase II) -... | ecosystem: Environmental > Aquatic > Freshwater > Ice > Glacier ...
AACGACCAGATCGGCCTCAAGCTGATGGCGCGCTTCCCCGACCTCGACGTGATCCGCCGCTCGCGCCTCAAGAAGGCGACGCTGTTCGAGATGGAGCCTTCCCCCGAGCTTGAGGCGGTGCAGGCCGAGTACATGCGGCTGGCCGCCAAGCTCTGGCTCGGCACCGACCCGCTCGTCTGCACGCCGATGAAGGACCGCGACATCTTCGATCTGCTCGGCTTCGACTGAAGCTTTGGCCACCGACGACATGAGCACGACCGCCTATCTCGCTCGCCGCGACAAGATCGAGAACTACTTCGATCGCACCGCGGCCGACGCCTGGGCCCGCCTGACCTCGACGGCCAAGGTGAGCGGCATCCGCGCCACCGTGCGCGCCGGCCGCGACCGCATGCGGGCGACGCTGCTCGACTGGCTGCCGGCCGACCTGCACGGCAAGACGCTGCTCGACGCCGGCTGCGGCACCGGCGCGCTCGCGGTGGAGGCAGCGCGCCGCGGCGCCCGCGTCACCGCGATCGACCTCTCGCCGACGCTCGTCGACCTCGCTCGCGAGCGGCTTCCTGCCGACCTCGCCGGCGCCATCGAGTTCCGCTCCGGTGACATGCTCGATGCCGCGCTCGGTAAGTTCGATCACGTCGTCGGCATGGACTCGCTGATCCATTACACGCGCGGCGACGTGGTCGGCGCGCTCGGCACGCTCGCGGCGCGAACCCGCACGTCGATCGTGTTCACCTTCGCGCCAAGCAATCCGATGCTGGCGACGATGATCGCCGTCGGCCGGCTCTTTCCGCAGAAGGACCGCGCGCCCTTCATCGAGCCGATCGCGGAAGCGAAGCTGAAGGCGGCGATCGCGTCGGCGCCTGCGCTAACCGATTGGCAGTCGGCGCGCACGCAGCGCATTGCCAGCGGCTTCTACACATCGCAGGCCCTAGAGCTCACGCGCCGGGATCCTTCGCTTCGCTCAGGATGACAAGCTCGTGAGAAACCTCAACGCCCGCGCCGCGAAGGTCTGGACCAAGCTCGGCCCGAACCTCCTGCCGTTCGCCGACTCCGCCACCATCGAACTGCCTCTGCTGCGGCTGCTGCGGCTGTCGCTGTTCCAGGTGTCCGTCGGCATGGCGATGGTGCTGCTGATCGGCACGCTGAACCGGGTCATGATCGTCGAGATGGGCATGTCGGCCTGGCTGGTGGCGCTGATGATCGCGCTGCCTCTGCTCTTCGCGCCGTTTCGCGCCCTCATCGGCTTTCGCTCCGACACCCATCGCTCCTTCCTCGGCTGGAAGCGGGTGCCCTACCTCTGGATGGGCACGCTGATCCAGTTCGGCGGCCTCGCCATCATGCCGTTCGCCCTCATCCTGCTGTCGGGCGACCGCATCGGCCCGGCCTGGGTCGGCCATGCTGGCGCCGCGCTCGCGTTCCTGCTCGTCGGCGCCGGCATGCAGACGACGCAGACCGCCGGCCTGGCCCTCGCCACCGACATGGCGCCGCCCGCGGCACGGCCCGGCGTGGTGGCGCTGATGTACGTGATGCTGCTGGTCGGCATGGTCTTCAGCGGCGTGATCTTCGGTCTCTTGCTCGCCGACTTCAACGCCATGCGGCTGATCCAGGTCGTGCAGGGCGCGGCGATGGTGACCGTGGGGCTCAACGTCTGGGCGCTGTGGAAGCAGGAGCCGCGCTCGCCGAATACGGTCGACCGCAGCGCGCCGAGGCCGTCGTTTCGCGCCAACTGGGCGAGCTTCGCGGCGCACGGCCGGTCGCTTCGCTTCCTCGTCGCCGTCGGCCTCGGCACCGCGGCCTTCAACATGCAGGACATCATCCTCGAGCCCTACGGCGGCGAGATCCTGAAGCTCACCGTTAGCCAGACGACGGCCCTGACCGCGCTCATCGCGATCGGTGCGCTGGCTGCGTTCTCACTGGCGGCGCACTGGCTGTCGCAAGGCGCCGATGCCTGCCGCATCGCCGCCATCGGCGTGCTCGTCGGCATCGTCGCCTTCGCGGCCGTGATCTTCGCCGAGCCGTTCGACTCGCCGAACCTGTTTCGCCTCGGCGCGGCGCTGATCGGCTTCGGCGGCGGCCTGTTCTCGGTGGGCACGCTCATTCAGGCCATGAGCCTGGAGTCGGGTGGTCTGGTCGGCCTGGCGATCGGCGCCTGGGGTGCCGTGCAGGCGACCTGCGCCGGCCTGGCCATCGGTCTCGGTGGCGGCATTCGCGACCTGGTGTCGCTGGCCGCCGTGCACGGCACGTTCGGCAGCGTCCTCAGCCACCCGGCGACCGGCTACAGCTTCGTGTATCACATCGAGATGGTGCTGCTGTTCGCCACCCTCGTCGCCATCGGCCCGCTGGTGCGCAGCAGCCGCCGCCCCGTTCCCGCCCCGGCCACCGCGCCGACAGCCGCGTTCGGCACCGCCGACGCGGCCGGCTGATCGACCCTTTCCCTCGCCAGTCACTCAGGAGCCTCGCATGCAATCCGGCGCCATCACCCAATACATCGACGTCGCACAGCTCGTCCTGTACGCGTTCTGGATCTTCTTCGCGGGCCTTATCTACTACCTCCACCAGGAGAACAAGCGCGAGGGCTATCCGCTGGAGTCGAACGTGCGCGGGCAGCCGCCGATCCAGGGCTTTCCGCCGGTGCCGTCGCCGAAGACCTTCCTGCTGCAGGACGGCACCACCATCACCGTGCCGCGGCCTGGCGAGACCGCCGCGCAGGTCAACGCCTCGCCGGCCGGTGGCTACCCCGGCGCACCGCACGATCCGGTCGGCCCACCGATGCTCTCCGGCATCGGCCCTGGCGGCTACGCGCAGCGTCGCGACATCGTCGACACCACTGTCGGCGGCGAGGCGCGCATCGTGCCGCTTCGCGTCGCTGCCGACTTCGGCGTCTCGACGAAGGACACCGATCCGCGCGGCCTGCCGGTGGTCGGGGCCGACGGCGCCATCGGCGGTGTCGTGCGCGACGTCTGGGTCGACCGTGCCGAAGTCCTGTTCCGCTACCTCGAGGTCGAGGTCGCCGGTGCGGCCCGCGACGGTCGCAGCAGCGTCCTGCTACCGGTGAACTTCTCGCGCATCGGCGAGCGCCGCGTCGTCGTCGACTCCGTGCTCGGCAGCCAGTTCGCCGGCGTGCCGCAGACGCGATCGCCGGACCGCGTCACCTTCCTCGAGGAAGAAAAGATCATGGCCTACTACGGCGCCGGCACGCTCTACGCCACGCCGCAGCGCGCGGAGCCGCTGCTGTGAGCGCAAGGGATGACGCCGTCATGGCCGGCCAGCCCGCCCACGAGCATGAGTTCGAAGCGGCGCATGGGTTGCCGGAGCCATTGCCGGCCGGTGAACGCATCCTCTGGCAGGGCTCGCCCGAGTGGCATGCGATGGCGCATCGCTGCTTCCATGTGCGTACCTTCGGCTGGTACTTCGCCGCGATCCTCGCTGTGCGCGGTGTCACTGCGGCGAGCCAGAGCGGGTCCGTTGAAGCCGGCGTCGTCGCGGCGCTCTGGCTGCTCGGGCCGGCGGTCGCAGCGATCGCGATGCTCTGGGTCATGGCCTGGCTGACCAGCCGGACCACGGTCTACACGATCACCGACAAGCGCGTCGTGATGCGCATCGGCATCGTCCTCAGCCTGACGCTGAACCTGCCGTTCGCGCGCATCCGCTCGGCCGACGCGAGCCTGAAGAGCGGCCCGAGCGGCGACATCGCGCTGGCCCTGGTCGGCAACGACCAGATCGCGTACGTGCACCTGTGGCCGCATGCGCGGCCGTGGCGCGTGGCGAGGACCGAACCGATGCTGCGCTGCGTGGACGACGTCGCCCACGTCGCCGCGCTTCTCACCGAGGCTTGGCGGGCCGCCAACGCTGGCGCCGCTGCAGCGAGAGTCGAGGGTGTGGCCATGGCGACCGCGCCTTCGCGCCCGGCACCGGCGCCGTCGACGCCGTTCGCGCACGCGGCGCGCCGCGTCGAGCCGTCGGATGCCGTCGCGGCGCATTGAAGCGATGTCGCACGCGCAGACAGTCTCCAAGCCGCACGACCTGCAGTGGCCGATCGTCGCGGCCTGCAGCCTCGCAATCGCCACCATCGTCCTGGTCGGCGCGTTCCGCCTGTCGGGCGCCCACATCGGCGAGCCCGACGCAGCCGCCGTGACCACACTCGAGCTCCGCTTCCTCGACCGCGACGACGGCAGCATCGCCGTCGTCGATGCCCACGCCGGCCGCGAGATCGAGCACATCGTCGGCCAGAATGGCTTCGTGCGCGGCACGCTGCGCGGCCTGGCGCGCGAGCGCCGCCGCCAGGGCATCGGCGCCGAGCCGCCGTTCCAGCTCGTCGCCCGGGCCGATGGCCGGCTGACGCTGATCGACCCGTCGACCGGCCGCCGCGTCGACCTCGAGTCGTTCGGCCCGACCAATTCCGCTGAATTCGCGCGGCTGATCACGGCAGCCGACAAGGCCCGCGTCGCCGCCGGCCCGAGGAGCTGAGCATGACGACCGAGACCATCGCGACCAAGGACGACGTGCACCAGAAGGCACTGTCGAACACCCTCCTCAGCCCGAAGTTCTACAGCACCGATTACGCCGCCATGGACCGGCTCGACATCTCCGCCGTGCGCGCCGAGTGGGACGCGATGATGCTGGAGTACGAGGGCGACAACAACCACGACCACTTCCAGCGCACGCCCGAATTCGCCGAGGAAGTGAAGGCCCTGCCCGACTCGATCCGCCAGGAATTCCTCGACTTCCTCATCAGCTCGATCACCTCCGAGTTCTCGGGCTGCGTGCTCTACAACGAGATCCGCAAGAACGTCAGCAACCCCGACATCAAGCAGCTGATGACGTTCATGGCGCGCGACGAATCGCGCCATGCCGGCTTCATCAACCAGTCGCTTAAGGACTTCGACCTCGGCGTCGACCTCGGCAACCTGAAGCGCACCAAGGCCTATACGTTCTTCAAGCCGAAGTACATCTTCTACGCGACGTATCTCTCCGAGAAGATCGGCTACGCGCGCTACATCACGATCTTTCGCCAGCTCGAGCGCCACCCCGAGAAGCGCTTCCATCCGATCTTTCGCTGGTTCGAGCGCTGGTGCAACGACGAATTCCGGCACGGCGAATCGTTCGCGCTGATCATGCGTTCGCAGCCCCAGCTCCTGCGGGGCGGCAACGTTCTCTGGATCAAGTTCTTCCTGCTCGCCGTCTACGCCACGATGTATGTCCGCGACCACACGCGGCCGACGCTTCATCGGGCGATGGGCCTCGAGCCCACCGAGTACGACTACACCGTCTTTCGCATCACGTCGGAGATCTCGAAGCAGGTCTTCCCGATCACGCTCGACATCGACAGCCCGGTCTTTCGCACCGGCCTCGAGCGGCTGTTCCACCTGAGCACGAAGATCGCCGCGGCGAAGGCGCGCGGCGGCCTCGTCGGGCGCCTTCTCCAGGCCGGCTATTCGCTCGCCGGCGTCGCCACGTTCGCCCGCCTCTACGTGCTGCCGACCGTGCGCCACGAGGTGCCGCAGAGCGTGCGCATGCAGCCGGCCTGGTAGCGGCGCGATAGCCTTTCCTCGACGGCTCTCGCCATGCTCGCGTACGCCGCGCCGCTCGCCTTCACGCTGTTCGTGTGGTGGTTCGCCACCGGCGTAATCCTCTATCTCGACGGCCTGCCGCAGCGCACCTTCAAGTTCACGATGGCCGGAGCCACGGTGTTCGCCGGGCTCGGCTTCGCGGGTCTCGCCGCGAGCAGCCGCGTCGCGACGCCGGCCGCGGCCTACTGCGCCTTCACCTGCGCGCTGCTAGTCTGGGCCTGGCAGGAGGTCGCCTTCCTGCTCGGCTGGATCACGGGCCCGCGGCGCGTGCCCTGCCCGCCCGACGCGCGCGGCTGGCGGCGGGCCGCCCTCGCCTTCGCGACCGTCGCCCACCACGAACTCGCCCTGCTGCTGCTGGGCGCCGGCGTGGCCGCGGCAACCTGGGGCCAGGTCAACCGAACCGGCCTGTGGACCTTCGTCATTCTCTGGACGATGCGGCAGAGCGCGAAGCTCAACGTTTTCCTCGGCGTGCGCAACCTGAGCGAGGAATTCCTGCCGACGCACCTCGCCTATTTGCAGACGTACTTCAAGCGGCGGCCGATGAACCTGCTCTGGCCGTTCTCCGTCGTGCTGGCGAGTCTTGCCGTGGTGCCGCTGTGGCAGGCCGCCGCGGCGGCCGCTGACTCCTACGCTTTCACATCTGCGGCCCTGCTGGCAACGCTCCTGAGCCTGGCCCTCGTCGAGCATCTGTTCCTGGTGCTGCCGCTGCCGTTCACGGCACTGTGGAAGTGGGGTCTTCGTTCGCACGCCCGCACCGGTCACGACGCTCTGACGGCCTCCAAGCGCTGATTCGGGCAGAGCGCGCTTCAAAGGCGCCTGCTCTTACCGCGGCAGCCATCTTCGGCCGCGCGCGGTCGCCGTTGCGCTAGGTTCTCGCGGCGCTGGCAGGCGCGGCCGGCGCAGCCGGAATCGGCGCCATGCCGGCGGGCCCGGGGGCTGGCGGTTCAGGGGCAGCCGACGGGGCCGGGCCCGCAGGTGTGTCGGCGGCAGCGGCCGCAGTCTTCACGCCGGCGCGCATGCCCGGGTGACCAGTGACGATGTCGGCGCCGTAGAGCGGCTTGTAGGCCCCCTGGTGACAAGTCGCGCAATTCAGCTTCGGCACGTCACCGGTCGGGCCGAGTCGGTTGGCGGGAAAGATGCCGGCCAGCGAGCCCAGGTAGTTGCTGTTGAGGTCGCGCGTCATGCGGATGCCGTAGTACGCGGTCGCGCGCTGCGGCGTGCTCAACTCCCACGAGGCGAACGAGCGCGTGTTGTGGCAGTACGTGCAGTTGACGCCCAGCGACGTCGACATGTGCATCATCAGGCCGTAAGTGTGCTCGGTGGCCATGATCAGCGACGGCTTCGAACCGTCGGGCAGCGCCGTCTGGCTGATGACGCGGATCTCTTCGCCGCCGAGCAAGGTCGTCGAGAACGGGTCGTTGGGCAGCGAGCTCAGGCCGACCTGGATCGCCGGCGAGTTCTGGCCGGCCTTGTTGCCGAGCATGCCGGGCGTCTGCGACGCTTCGGCCGATCGGAACCAGATGTTGACCGGCACGTTGTTGCCTCGGTGGCAGGTATAGCAGGTGACTCCCGTCTGCGCGACGTGCTGCTTCCAGTCCGCGTTGATGTACTGCGTCATCTGCAGCATGCGCCGCGATACCACCTTGGTGTAGAGCGAGTCGTCGGCGAAGTTGGCGGCGACGTGGCAGTACGTGCAGCCCTGCTCCGGCGACACCCAGGCGGTCATGTCGACCATGATCTGCGTGAACTCGCCGGCACTCAGATCACCCAGCACCTTGACGTTCTGGAACACCTGCGATGCGCGCGGGCCGTCGGGCGAAGCCGGCGTCGCGGCTGGCGGCGGCGTGTTGATCGCCGCGGCGGCGACGAGTGTCGCCGGCCGATAGACCTGGGCCATGCCGGTGCCGCGGTAGCCGCGCTGCACCGAGTAGACGGGCGGCGGCTCGCACGCGGCGAGCAATGTGCCCGCAGCGACGGCGGCGAGGACGGTGGCGGCCTGGCGAGCGAACGTCATGGCTTGACTCCCTGGAGCAGCGACGGATCGGCAACCAGCGGGAACACCGCCGGATACATCGGCGCGACGTGGTGCTTGACGGCCCACAGATACCAGTTGTCGACCACCGTGCCGGTGAGCAGGATGCCGATTCCGCCGCAGAGCGGGCACAGCACCGCGAACCACCAGGCCCAGCGGTGGATGGACTCCATCGTCGCGTTGAAGCCCATCGTCCAGCGCCAGAACAGCGCTGCACGTTCGGAGGCGGTGCCGCGGTCGACGATCTGCTCGATCTCGCGCTCGCCGCCGAAGCGGCTCACCGCAAGGATGGTGGCGCCGTGCATCGCGAACAGCAGCGTCGCGCCGTAGAGGAACACGATCGAGAGCATGTGAAACGGGTTGTAGAACAGGTTGCCGTAGCGGATAGAAAAGGCCGCGGTCCAGTCGAGGTGCGGGAAGATCCCGAACGGCACCGCTTCGGCGAAGTTCCCCATCAGCACCGGGCGGATAAAGCCGAGCACGAGCATCAGCCAAATCGCGGCAGCGAAGGCCCATGCAACGTGAGTGCCCATGCCGAGCGCCTTCGCGCGCCGGTACATCCGGACCCACCAGAACAGCACCGACGCCGTCAGAAAGAAGCCGGCGATCCGCCACCAGCCGCCTTCGTTGAGCGGCGGGATCGAAAGGCCGTACTTCGGCGGCGGCGGCTCGAGCGCGAGCCACGGCAGCTGGCGGATGAACTGGACCGGGTCCCAGTTCACCGAGGCCAGCATGTTCAGGCCGATGATCTCGATGCAGATGAAGCCGCAGAGCAACGAGGCGACACCGAAGAAGCCGAGGTAGATGGGCCCCAACTGCGCGTCGCCGATCATGCCGAGCAGATTGGAGTGCGTCGTACCGAGCGTGCGCTCGCGGCCGTCTCGCCCGATCGACACATTCACCTCGTGCGACGTGGTGGCCTGAACGGTCGTGAAGAGGTTTTGATACTCGAGAGCCATCGCAGGGTCTCCTGGTGATCTTGTAGGTTTGAATCAGCGCCAGATCGGCAGGTTCAGCCACCAGCTCCACCACTCGGGCCAGCCCCGGGTCCAGAAGGGGCCGCTGATGATGATGCAGACGGCACTCCAGAAGCCCGCCGACAGCGCCAGGAAGAGGCCGAGGCGGTGGATGCCGAGGGTGCCGATGGAGTAGCCGATCGTGTCGCGGAAGAAGGTGTTCTCGTGCTCCGCGGTCTTCACTGGCTCGCCCTTTGCCGGATTCGTTGCAGAGAGGATGAGCGCGCCGTGCAGCGACAGCGCAAACACGGTGGCGAAGAAGAAGCTAACCGCCAGCATGTGCGCCGGGTTGTAGTGGAAGTGCAGGTACTGGTAGCCCGTGTTCGAGACCCAGTCGAGGTGGGTCATGATCCCGTAGGGAAAGCCGTGGCCCCAGGCACCCATCAGCACCGGGCGGATCACGACGAGCGAGATGTACGCGAAGATCGCGACGCCGAATGCGAACGGCACGTGATAGCCGATGCCGAGCTTTCGACAGATCTCGACTTCCCGAAGTGCCCACGACACGAAGGCGCCGATCGCGCAGACGGTGATGAGCTGCCAGAGGCCGCCTTGCAGCAGCGGCGCCATGCCGAGGCCGTACGACAGATCGGGCGGCGCGATCGAGATCTGCCAGAGATTCCAGGTCGGCCCTTGCGACGCGCCCCAGACGATGAGCAGCGTGCCGATCGCGGAAAAGAAGATCGTCGTGACCCCGAAGAAGCCGACGAAGAACGGGCCGACCCAGAAGTCGAACAGATCGCCTCCGAGCAACGTGCCACCGCGAACGCGGTATTTCCTCTCGAAACTCAGCATGGCCATGACCAACTCCCCGGACGCGGGTTTCCCGACTCGTATTTCGGTGTTTGGGCGAGCCGGCCCGAATGCAGAGATCGCATCCGAACCGGGCTCGCGTTTTCTTCTCTGGCGGCTACGGCTTGGGTGTAGCGACCGTGGCCGGCATCGGCGCCATCGCACCGTTGGCGACGCGCGCCTTGTGCGGGCCGTCGAGCCAGTTGAAGCGGTCGGTGCTGAGTAGGATGAAATGAATCACCAGCGCCAGCGCGAACAAAAACGTGAACAATGCGACCAGCGCTCGGCGCGGGTCGAACAGCAACCAGATTCTCCACATGTCTCAGATCTCCTAGGTGAGGTACGACATGAAGGTATAGACCGCATCCTTCACGCCGTGAATCAACGACTTCTCCCCTTCCGCGCCAGGCAGCCAGAGCCGCCACTTCCACGTCACGAGCTGGGCGAGGAGGGCGATCACCAGAAACACCACGAAGCCCACCACGAAGATGCCCCGGAACGTCTGGGTGTCGTTCCTGAGCAGCCCCGGCATGGAACCGTGAGTCATGTCAGCCATGGCGTGGTCCCTGCGACCTTGCTACAGCCAAGGGCGCCAGTTCCAGACCAGGAAGTGAGCGATAGCGGCAATCACCGTGAAAGCGATGAAGCTGGTGATGAAGATGCCGTGAAACTCTTTCGCTTCCTGTTCCGTGAGCCCGGACAGCGAGCCCCTTCTCTCTTCAAGCATAGGTATGACTCCTCGTGAGTAAAGGCCTCGCGGCCGGGTTTGGAGAGCCGCTCATGCCGGCTCTCCAAGCTTGAGTCGCTCGCGCGACGATTCGAGGCGGGCGACCGTGACACGGTCCTCGCCGGCCTTTTTCGCATCGAGCTCGGCGCGGTCGCGCAGGCGCTTGGCGGCAGAGATCTGCACCAGCACCGGCTCGGTCTGCACGAAGTCGGAGAGGCGCTGCTGCGCGTCTTCGTCCCACGGGCGCGCAACTTCGGCAGCAATCC
>Ga0123338_10005881_pt1 | contig 10399 bp, 6 predicted proteins | sample grotaG_FD_89793 | JGI IMG/M metagenome (GOLD analysis project Ga0123338, IMG submission 89793) | Glacier valley bacterial and archeal communities from Borup Fiord, Nunavut, Canada, to study Microbial Dark Matter (Phase II) -... | ecosystem: Environmental > Aquatic > Freshwater > Ice > Glacier ...
CGTGCCAAACGCTCCCGTAGCCGCGCTGAAGAGTGGAGCCTCCTGCGACCGCTGCGGTGACGTGTCGGGCGAGCCGCTGGTGTCGGCGATCACGGATACGGCCGGTCGCTTTAAGCTCACGAATGTCCCGGTGGGCGCGAGCATTCCGGTCGTGATCCAAGTCGGTAAGTGGCGGCGGCAGATCACCATCGCCAACGTGCCAGAATGTGCCGACACCGCGCTTGCGGCCGAACAGTCGCGCTTGCCGAGGAATCACACGGAAGGCGACATCCCGCTGATGGCACTGACGACCGGTGGTGCCGACGCGATGGAGTGCTTCCTCCGAAAGGTGGGGCTCGAGGACGGCGAGTTCTCGGCGGGAGGTGCGAGCGGACGCGTCCACTTCTACGCCGGCTCTCCGAGCGGCAACCAAGCAGCGACAGCGCAGTTCGACGGCGCCCATGGCGGCGCGCGCTTCAGCGCGGCCGAAGGCCTTTGGTCGAGCGCTGCCAATCTATCGAAGTACGACATCGTCCTGCTCTCCTGCGAAGGCCAGACGTCCCCGGAGACCAAGCCGCAGCCCGCGCTGGACGCGCTCTACGACTACACGTCAAAGGGGGGCCGCGTCTTCGCCTCGCACTGGCACCGTTACTGGTTTGACCCACGCGGCGACAACAATGGCGCGGTCTCGGGCACGACGAAGTTCGGCAACCTGGGGACCTGGAATGACGACCAGAAGTTTCCGGCCACGGTCGGCGCGACCGTCGATGTCTCGTTCCCCAAGGGTAAGGCCATGCAGGAGTGGCTCGGCAACGTGGGCGCGCTTACCGGGATGAAGCTACCGATCGACGGCGCGAAAAAGAACCTCGAGTCGGTGAACGCCGCGAACGCCCAGCAGTGGATTACATACCCGTCTCCTGCGGCCGTCGAGTACATGTCCTTCAACGTACCCACCGGGGTGCCCGACGAGCAGAAGTGCGGGCGCGCCGTGTATAGTGACCTGCACGTCTCCTCGGGCGTCGGTGACCGGCCAGGCCCCGCCTGGCCAGCGGGCTGCAAAACGGCGGAGCTGTCGCCCCAGGAAAAGGCGCTCGAGTTCATGCTCTTCGATCTCTCCTCGTGCATCCAGAGCGATCGGGCACCGCCCACGCCTCCGCCCCCAGTGCGCTGAGCGCGCGAGGGAAGGCGGCGGCCAAAACGCTGACGTTTCCACGATGAGGTGAGAGGGAAGGGCGCGAGCGAGACCCTGAATCCGATCCTGAAAACGTCCGCGCGCTGGTCGTTGCATGACGGATGAAACGTTTTGGACCGGCCTTAGCGGTAGCAGCAGGTGCGTGGCTGGCTACGATGGCGGCGTGCACTCTCCACGGCTCCGAGGAGTTGCCTCCAGACGTAGCGTCATCGACGGCGCAGCCGTCGACGCTCAATGAAGCAGGGCTTGCGGAGACATCGCCTCCGGTCAGTCGGACGCCGCTCCCGGCCCCCACGCTCGTGCTCTCGCCTGCCGAGCGTGCCTTCTTTCATATCCTGCCCATCCGGACGAAAGCCATTCCCGTCCTGCTCTTTCACGCAATCTGCCCCGCGGCATGTGGGCCGGCCGACACGTACGGCGTCACCCAGCAAGAATTTACGCGCATTCTGCTGGCCGCCGAGAGCGCAGGGTACCGCACCATCTCGATTGCGAACTACGTGAAGGCGATGCAAGGCGATTGGGGCACCCTCCCGCCCCGCCCCCTCCTCGTCACCTTCGACGATGGTCGTCTGGATGGTTACCGCGGTGCTGACGACGTGCTGCGGATGCTTGGTGAGCGAGCCGTCATGTACGTGATCACCGCCAGTGCCGACGCGAACTCCGCCTTCGCCATGCGCTGGTCCGAGATCCTGTCTGCTCAGAGCTCGTCGCGCTGGGACATGCAGCTCCATGCCCATGCCGGTCATACCCGGGTGAGCGTGCAGGAGCCTGCCGACGGCGGCCTGCCGGACGCCGCGGTAGTGGGCCCCTTCTACGCCTGGCGACGCTGGCAACCGGGCACTCCCGTCCAGTCCGCCCACGCTGAATCCTTCGCCGAATGGAAGGTTCGCGCCGAGAGCGACATCACCACGGGAAGCGAGCGTCTCGTCGCGGAGCTGGGCCCGAGTCCCGAGCGCTCGCTCTCTTTCGCTGTCCCGTTCGGAGACTACGGCCAGGTCCATTCCAATGACGTGGGCATCGCGCCGTCGTTGCGGTCATTTCTGGACGCCCACTTCCCCGTGTGGTTCACCCAGCCGCACGCGGACCCCGACTTCACAACCACCCTCTCTGCGAGCCACGAGGCGTTCCGGTACACCATCGTACGATCCACCACGGCCGAGACGGTCTATTCCTGGCTCGCGCGACACGCCGCGCCAAATAAATAGCGGACTGGTTCGCATGCGGTCGCTGGACGGGGCACCGCTCGACGCTCATGGCGGTGACGCACCTGCCTCGATCCACGCGGCGACTGCCTCGATCGATCGAGTGTCGAGCGCTGCGAGACCGAGCGGCATCCGGCCCCCGTCAATCCCCGGCCCGCCGACGATCTTTCGATAGAGATAGCTACCTGCCGGGTCGCCAGGCTTGACGCGAAGCATGGCCGGACTTTCTTGCGACGAGATGCCGACGAGGTGCGAGGGCAATCCATCGGGCAGCACCATGCCACCGGCGCCGAGCCCGTGGCAGCCGCTTTCGGGACCGCCGACGCATCCGTTGAGAACGAAGCGCGCTTGCACGGCGGGAGAGGCGTCTGCCGGGAACGTCGCGGTCGTCCGCTCTCTTCCGAAGGACGGCCCTCCGCCGTCGGCATCGGCGGCGGAGGTGACCGATACCGACGATGAGCACGCGAGGACGGCGAACGCCCCGGCAACGCCTCCGGCGACGACGAATGAACGGGAGTGCGAGAAGACCAAGGCTGCATCACCATACCACTCCAACCTCATGAGGATCTGGAGCGCGAAAGTGAGCACCGGCCCACGAGGTCACTGGTACGTGGTGCCGTCGATGGTTGCAAAGCCGCACGGCGCATGAGTGAAGTGAATTACAGCCCACTGATGGTTCGTGCCGTAGGCTTGCTCCTTCGGGACGTAGACGCCTTGCACATCGATCGATTGTCCGATGGCGAGTGGCAGCTCACGCGGCAAGCCTACTGTCCCACCTCCTGCGAGTACCATGGCGAGCTCCACTTCCGGCGTCGTCACGGCTTTTGGCGAACCCACTGAGCTTGTCGACACGATTCTGGCACGCACGTGTTCGTGGCCGCTCTGCTGAAAATCAGGCGCCTCGATGGTCACCGTCGCATGGATCAAGGTTTGACCCTGGGGGATAGCTGGGCAGCTTCCGCCCCCTGGGTGACGTCGTGACACGGTCGATGCCGTCGTGTCAGAGACAGCAGGGACACTGGTGTCGCTGTCCGTGGGCAGAATTTCAGCATTCGGGCCATCACTGCACCCAGTGATGGCCAGTACTGCCACAGACGCGATCACGCCAAGCCGTTCAATAAATGCCATTTTGTTGTCCTTTTTTGACCAATGACCAGCTCTGACTCTGGCCGGACCAGTGCTCTCTTTGCCTGGCCTTCGATTACGGCACATTCAGCGATTGGCGCGCTTTGCGCTGTCACATCGTAGTTACGATCTGGTGATGCCCCTCCTGGGGTTTGCCGCGCGGCACCGCCGTCTACCCAGCCTGCTTGCTAAAAGCACGGTCCCCTGACCGCGAGGTGCGGAACGAACCGTGCTGGCCGATCAGTTGTGGACAGCGAACGAGGACAGCGCGCCGCTGTCACCGAACGCGTCCGTGTCCGTGATGCAAAGCGTCCAAACCCCGGTCGCGCTGCCCGAGAAGCCAGCGATAGCCCTTCCGGCAAGTGTGAATGTCCCGGAGCTGGAGGGGAACGTCCGCGTGGCAAACGCCGTTGCCGTGACGCCGCTGTGCGCGAGCGTGGCCTTCAGTACCGAGCGGTACGTGTGCGTCCCGCCCAGGTCGAGCTTCACGTCTGACGCGTTGCCCGCAGCAGTAACAGTGAGGTTGGAGCAGACCGTCCCGGCGTCGACGAGCGCCAGGTTCGGCGTCGCGGAGGCCGCCCAGCCCGCGCCGCCACCGCCACCATTCGCGACGGAGACCGTGACGCTCGCGACCGTGCTCGTCGCGCCGGCGTTGTCGGTGGCCGTGACCGAGATCACTTTGCCCGCACCATCGGGGACCGTCGTGCTGTCCCAAGTAACGCTGTAGGGCGCCGTGGTGTCGGTCACCGACGAGCCGTCGGGCAGCTTGAAGGTGACCTTCGCAACGCTGCCGTCGCTGTCGGAAGCGCTGGCGGTGACCGTAACCGTCCCCGTGAGCGAGGAGCCGCCGACGGGCGACACGATCGACGCGGTCGGCGCGGCGTTGCCCCCGCCCCCGCCGCTGCCGCCCGTAGGCTGACAGCTCACGCCGACGTCCGCGAACGACTGCTGGAGGCTGGTCACGTCCGCTGCGGCATACCCGAGCGCCTTCGCGGCATCGAGAACGCCCACGCACCCGGTGACGAACGTAGAGCTCGCGGTCCAGTAGTTGGCGTTCGCTTCGTAATAAGCCTTGCCTGCGCGGCGGACTCCGTCGGCGGTCGCAGCGCCGCTCGGGCTGCCGCTCGAGAGGCGCTTTGCCGCGAGGCAGAAGGACTTGTTGTACACGCCGCTCGAGAAGTGGACATCCAGGCCGCTCTTGTACTTCGACGCATTGTCGATCGAACGACCGTCCTTGGCGGGGTCGCACATGTACCGGAGCGCGCCGGCCTGCTTGAAGATGTCGGAGCCGATGTCGAAATCGCCGCTGTTGCCCTTGAAGTAGAACTCGGCCACGGTCCCCGCGATGTCCGAGAACGCCTCGTTCATTCCGCCGGATTGACCGCTGTAGGTGAGGTTGGAGTGGTTCGACGTGAAGCCGTGATCGATCTCGTGAGCCACGACGTCGAGCGCGCCGCTGAGGGGGTAGAACGAGCTGGCGCCGTCGCCATACGTCATCTGCGTGCCGTCCCAGTACGCATTTTCGTAGCGATTCCCGTAGTGTACGCGACTCAGGATCTTGAATCCCTTTTCGTCGATAGACGTGTATCCCATCCACTCGCTGAGCATGTTGAGGGTGACCTCGGCAAAGCCGTGGGCGTCGTTCGCCGCCGCATCACCGATGTTGCCGAGCGATCCGCTAATCACCGTGCCCGAGCCGGACGTATTGTTGCCGAGGGAGACCGTCTCGAGGCGACTCGTGTTCTCCACGTAACCTCCACCGGAGGCTTCCACGTCGAGCGCGTTGGTCCATGTCCGCGGTACCTTGGCGTTGCCGCCGGGGCCGCTCGCTTGGGCGAGCGAGTGGATGGCGTTGAACTGCTGGAGGACCGCCCCGTTCTTCGCGTCGACGAACGTGTTCCAGAGTCCAGGCGCTCGCCCGTTTTGCAGCTCTGTGTAGAATTCCACGCGATAGGCGAGGTTCGCGCCGCCGGCGTCGGACGGCAGAATGACGAGCTCTGTCGACTGACGTTGGTACGCGAAGGTCGCTGCAGCAGCGCCGGCGAAGGCCTGCTTGGCGACGCCCGTCGCTTCGTCGGCCGATAACGTCGGTGCAACGTCAAAGCGTTCGAGGTGCGTAGCGAGATGCCCGCTCAGCGCGACAATCGCGTCACCCGCCGCGTGCGCCACCACGTCCCCACCGAAAACGGGCACGCCGTCGAGCCTCTGCCCCATGCGGACGTGGGTCACGGCGCCCGCGCCACGGCGAACGTTCAGTACGGCGAGCTGGTCGCGCGTCGAGAGGCCTAGCTCAGTCCGTCGTGCGTGCGCGAAGGCGACGGCTGCGTCGGCGATCTGGTCGAGCGCGATCTCATCATGCCCAGTGAGGGCAATAGGCCTGAGCTCGATTCCATTCCCGGCCGTGGGCGGCGAAGGAGGAGCGATCTCCGACGTGCCGTCGCCCTGAGAGCAGGCCACAAGAGCGACGAGCGATCCGAGACCGAGGACCTGACAAATTCGCTTCATGGTGCGTCTCCAAGGGAATGGTTGAGTCTGGGTTACACAACGGCCGTTGCCCCGGGCGCGAGGCGCGCGCGGAAAATTACACGGTGAGGGCGCCGGTGTTGCAGCACTCGGGAGCGCTACGCTCGCGCTGAGCAAGCACTCGCGGTGAAGCGGAGCACCTACAGAACGGCGCGCATCATCGTTCGAATCGGGAGCTTTGAAAGTGCTTTCGCAAAGGACCCCTCACTTTGGTGTGTCGATGGGGGGAGACGGTCTCCATAGCTATCGTTGGGGCGGTACTTATGTGCGTTTGGCGCAATTTTGGCGAGCAGGTCGTGCGAGGACCGCTGCGCCCAATCAAGCTGCTTCATCGTTCAAAAGCATTAATTACAATTAATGCGACGAGTGCCTGCGATGGTGTAGGTGCATATTTCGGCGTGCTCGGCAATATCTCTGGGCGCGGTGACGCGCGCGTGCAAGCGTGCGGGTCGAACCAAGGGAGCATCAAATGAACACCTCCGTGCGATCGGTCCTGTTCACCACCACCATGGCCCTGGTGTTCTCGCTCGGAGCCTGCCGCGGCTCCGTTGAGGATGCTGCCTTGCAGGTGGACGAGGCGCTAGCCGGCAAGTGCGGCACCTTTCGGTGGAGCATCAAGACCGCGACCGACGCGGATGCCTCGAAAGTCAACGTCGTGCCGATCGACGCGACAGTCAGCCAGCTGGTCGGGCTGCCCGCGCCGAACACCCTGCCGTCACTTAGCCGCATCAGCCCCTACGAGACCGAGACCATTCGGCTCCGCGACATCACGCTGCAGCAGTTCAAGCTCGAGCCAGACCGCGATGTGCACCTGGTCGTCTCCGACGGGGCGCAGACGATGGATGTCGAGCTTCCGTCGCCGAGCTGCGTCGCCGCGGGCGGTCCGTTTGGCAGCGCCATCGCGCAGGTGCGAGCTGCCTTCATGGCCAAGTACAACCCGACCAGCTCGTTCCAGAAGGTGAACGACACGATCAGCCTGGTGGGCATCGGATTCTTCGACAGCACGCATGGGCAGACCGGTGGCGCGGGCAACGGGGCGGAGCTGCACCCCGTTATCGACCTGTGCTTCGGAAAAGGGTGCGCGCTCGGCCCAACGCCGGACGGCGGCGGCGGCGGGCAGGATGGCGGCGGGCAGGATGGCGGAGCCGGCAGTCTTGCTGCCATCAAGAACGTGTTCGTGATTGTGATGGAGAACCACAACTGGTCGGCCATCAAGGGGAACGCGTCGGCGCCGTACATCAACAACACGCTGCTGCCCATGGCGGCTCACGCGGAAAGCTACGCCAATATTCCAGGCGTCCACCCGAGCGAGCCGAACTATCTCTGGCTGGAAGCGGGGACGAACTTCGGCGTCAAGGATGACAAATCCCCGGCCTCCAACCACCTGCCATCGACCGAGCATCTCGTCAACCAGCTCGAGGCCGCGGGGGTGTCCTGGAAGGCCTACGCGGAAGGGATCGATGGCCTATCGTGCCCGGTCAGCAACGTCGGACTGTACGCACCAAAACACACGCCCTTCGTCTTCTTCGACGACGTGATCAACAATCGCACGCGCTGCGTGGGGCACGTCCGTCCCTATACGGAGCTTGCTGGAGATCTGGCGAACGGAAACGTCGCGCGTTACACGTTCATCACGCCCGACCTCTGCAACGACATGCACAACTCGTCGGGGTGCGCGACGACGAATGCGGTGGCGAACGGTGACACCTGGCTCTCGCACGAGCTGCCGAAAATACTCGCCTCGAGCGCCTATAAGAACGGCGGCTTGATACTGCTCACCTGGGACGAGAGCGAACAGGGGGAGCATCCCATCGGTCTCGTTGCGCTGTCGCCTTTCGCGAAACCTGGCTACTCGAACACGCTCTCGTACAGCCACAGCTCCACGCTCCGGACGGTGCAGACGATCTTCGGCGTGGGCCCATTCCTCGGGGACGCTGCGAACGCGACCGATCTTTCGGACCTGTTCGAGACGGCGAGCACTCCTCCTCCTGCCGACGCCGGAAAGGCGGACGGCGCGACGAGCGATGGGGCAGCGGACGCGGGTTCGGACGCCGAGCCGACGAACACGTGCACGCACCCGATTTGTAGCGTGGGGGTGAAGCTTGCGGTTGGCTGTGATCCTTGCGCGACCCAGGTGTGCGCGCTCGATGCTTTCTGTTGCGCTAGCCGGTGGGACGCTACATGCGTAAGCGAGGTCGCGTCCACGTGCAGCCACGCGTGCAACTGACGAGCGAGAGGTGGCCTTCCACGAAGCTCGTCCTCGGTCCGCGTCGCTGGCACATCACCGGGTAAGTCAGCAGAGCCTTTGGGCTGCCGCACGTACCTAACGAGGCGTCTAGCGGACGGAGCACCCGCTCGCCGTCGTCTTCCTCATGCGGCTCGCTGGAAGCGCCAGGATGTGGGGAGCGGTACGTCGCGTCGCGCCATCAAAGAGCGCTGCAGCCGAACCAAGAACGCTAGCGTGAGAATTTTCTACCCTCACGGGCCGTGCACCGAGCTCCGCTCACAACAAAACTCTCGTTGCACGCCTACGTTGCGTTAAATAACGAGCGCGAGACCACGACGGCGACCAGTATCCGCCCCAATGAATAGTACCCATTCGCTCGCGGGTTCGCTCAGTGCCGTGCTGCTCGTTGCCGCTTCCGCGGCGGCCTGTTCGGGCGCTGTGTCGACGGATAGCGGATCTGCCTCCGTGGAGCTGACCGCCGAGAAGAAGCCGGTGCCGGCTAATACGGGGACGGCGCTGCCGGCAATTAAGACCGTATTCGTCATCGTCCTCGAGAACCACAACTGGGCCGCCATCAAGGGGAATGTCTCCGCTCCGTACCTGAACGGCACGCTGCTCACGCAAGGCGCACACGCCGAGCAGTACTTCAATCCGCCGGGGTTGCACCCCAGCGAGCCGAACTACATCTGGCTGGAGGCCGGCGACAACCTGGGAATCAAGACCGACGTCGATCCCAGCGCGAGCCATTCCATCCCCGCCGGTTCCGACCACCTCGTTGCGCAGCTGGAGAGAGCGGGCAAGAGCTGGCGCTCCTACCAAGAGGACATCGCGCCCGGCACGTGCCCGATCCACAGCGCCGGGTTCTACGCTGCGAAGCACGACCCGATGGTCTTCTTCCAGGACGTGAGCGGTAGCCCCCCCTCCGCGTCGAACGCCGCGTGCGCTTCCAACATTCGGCCTCTGTCCGAGCTCGCGGGTGACCTCACGGCGGACCGGGAAGCTGACTACAACTTCATCGTCCCGAACCTATGCAACGACAGCCACGGCGCGTCGGGCTGCCCCGCGAACCTGATTAAGACGGCGGACGACTGGCTCGCGACGTTCGTCCCCAAGATCCTCGCCTCCGAGGCTTACAAGGACGACGGTGCCGTCTTCATCACATGGGACGAGAGCGAGAAAGGAGACCACCCGATTGGAATGATCGCGCTCTCCCCGTTCGCATCTCCCGGCCACTCGAGCAACGTTCACTTTACGCACAGCTCGACGCTGCGAACCGTGGAAGAGATCTTTGGCCTGCCAAAGTTGCGCGATGCGGCAAACGCAACCAACCTAGGGGATCTTTTCTCCGCGGTCACGGCAGATGGGCCCACCGGCGGTGTTGGATCCGATGGTCATTCGCGTCCCGATCCCGTGCTCACCCCGGGGCAGGTGCTCACGACCAACCTCATGCAGATCTGCAAAACGGGCTATTCCCGAACGGTCCGGAACGTTAATGCTGCAGAGAAGGCGAAGGTTGCAGCAGCGTACAAATTCACCGGCACATCGTCGTCGGTGGAGTACGACCATCTCATCTCCCTCGAGCTCGGCGGTTCGAACGATCCGACGAACCTGTGGCCGGAACCGATCGTCGACGCGCACGTGAAGGATGGTCTCGAAGCGCACCTGCGCGCGGAGGTGTGTAAGGGGAATATGAATCTCGCCGACGTGCAGACGCGCATCGCGGCCGACTGGGTGAAGCTATGGAACGACGTCGGGCGGCCGTAGGCGATCGTTTGAAGGGACGATCTTTGCCTTCGGCGGGAGGATTCGGTCCAGGAACGGCAGCGCCGGTGAAGAACCTACGCGTTGCGAACCACCGGTAATGAAGGCACCATCTTCATCACATGAGCCTCCCTCCTGGCGTAGCGTTCCACGCCGATGACGGCTGAGGATCTTGAACGAGTAAAAGCGATCGTCAGCGAGCTTGAGGAGCACCTGTCATGGCCTCCGCATCAGATCGAGCTATCGACCAGGGGCTACGACAGCGCTCAAATTTGGGACGCCGTGATCAAGGAGGTTGCCGCTGCAGGCTGGGAAGTCGACCACTCGTTGCCGCCTCGACTGCGGATCAAGCGCGCCGTCTAAGAACGTCTGGACGTCTGCTCCAGGCGA
>Ga0123338_10005882_pt1 | contig 10398 bp, 4 predicted proteins | sample grotaG_FD_89793 | JGI IMG/M metagenome (GOLD analysis project Ga0123338, IMG submission 89793) | Glacier valley bacterial and archeal communities from Borup Fiord, Nunavut, Canada, to study Microbial Dark Matter (Phase II) -... | ecosystem: Environmental > Aquatic > Freshwater > Ice > Glacier ...
AGATAACCCGCTTGCCACTCCCCTTCCAATTTCTCAAGCTCAAGTGATAAAGCGGGAGCTACGGGAGGCATCCTGATGGTTTGTCCGATGCTTGATGCATCATTCCTAAAGTGGGTTGACTCCATGTCGATCAAGTTTTGAATTACCCTGCCAACCGGGATTTTCAGCAATTAACCGTTGGCACTCTGCTAAAATTTGCTCTGCTGATGAAACCGTTACGATAGTTCTATAATTGAAGCGGGCACTAAAAGTTCGCTCCGAACCACGATACTTGTATTTGCCTGTTTTTAGCCGTTCTATCAGCTCAGTCATTTGCTGACGGACAGAAAGATTACAAATTGGAATAAGCTCAATTTCTTTAGGTGTAGAGTTATACGCACCATATTTTGTTATTCCATCACGCACATCTTCGCTTGCTTGGTTCTGATTAAATTCTACTTTTGGTTCACGAAGTGTTTCAAGATAAAATTTATTATTTTCAAAATGGCTTCGACGTGGCAATATTAAAGGCACCGTGTCAAGCGTAATAACCTTATCTTCCAAGAAAATTGGAAAGATATCTTGAGCAATATCATTAATAACAAATATGGTTTTTTCAGATCTTATTTTAGCAGCGGCAGGTTCCAGAGCAAGACTATGCTGCTTTATTGCGCGGTGAATATCAAAATCTATGCCTTCTAAAGTTAATAGCCTTGCCATAGCTTCCTTAGATAGAGCGGGAATAATTTTGTTGTTTGGTAGCTGGATTTCTTGATTAAAATCTTCAAAACTAACCTGAGTCCATTCATCAGTTATTGTAAGTATTCGGCAGGGTCGCCAAGAAGACCCATAAGCAATTGCTCGTTTACCAATTAATTCCTTAACAAATTCAGGGAATTTAATTAGCATCTGCAAATTCCGAACATTTTTAACCTCTAAGGTATAATCTAGGCAGAGGAAGTAATGGTTCCAATACTTTCTAATTTGGAATATATAGGCTGGGTAAAATCGGACAATATTTTTTACTTTTGCAGGTATATTAATATCAGAACCCAGACGATGTGCAATTATCCGGCTGAAACTAAACTTGTCTACGTACCAACCTTTTGCCATCAAAGCATCTTTTAAAGCGGCCAAAAAATATTTAAACTCCAGCTCAATTTTTTCTGAAGTACCGGGCTGGCTGATCTCATTAGTGTCAAAATCCCTATTATTCTGAATTAAAAGTGGAAACAGGTTAGCATATTCTGATGCTTGTAATCCTGATACTACAGCTCGATGCAGAGCCTCTCTTTCAATAGCATTATTAAATAAAATAAGTTTTGTTTGGGACTCACTAACTTCATAGCTGGGTGCAGGTAAGGATAATTGTGCCATTTCAGCAGACATCCTTTTTGTACCTTCGCTTAACGCCCTGACAAAAGCTGTTCCTTGTGTGTCTCCAACAAATTTTAACCACTCTATTAGTTTTGGATTACGTGGAGTAGAAACTAGTATAGTAGTGTCTAATGAAAATTGACTTGGAACATCTTTATCTCTCTGGATTATCCGGCCAGGATTACAAACTACAAAAGCATTCTTATAGGATTCACACTCGGTTGGTAATCCAAAAACATAATCACGATGAGCAACAGCATTTACAATTGCCTCATCTATGGTAATAAGAGGATATTCCGGTTCTTCTGTGAAGCTACCCTGAGCATTTCTTTTTTGATAAGTTTTGAAAAAGGCCGAGTCTCTAAAAAAGGCATGTAAATCCCGGATTTGTTTACTTATTGGGCCAGTAAAGCTCTTATCATAAGTCGTTTGACCGCGTTTGGTGTTATTACCATAGTCGGCATCGAATCGAAGTAGGCGAATGTAGCTCCCGGATAGAATTCGTTGCGGGTTTGCGGCGAAAAACAGGAATCCAGCCTTAGTAAAAGCATAGCCATTAGGGGTTTCTTGATGAATTAATGCTCCAATTTGGTAAAGCAATTCTTCATCGGTGTAATTATTAAAGCCATTGTTGGTAAGAAACCCCTTCCGAAACTCTTGCAGAACACCTTGATCCAAATCTCTTGGATCATAAGGGCAGCAATATTCCATTTCATGATCAATTATTCGCTTGTCTCGCCGAAGCTGATCACGTTGATTAGGTGTCATTGGTATATTTTGGCTTCCTTGTCTAAGCCAGACTTTAGGATTCGTGCCAATGGTTTCGCAAATACTATGTGGATTAAAAGGAACGAAATAAAAAAGAATCTTCTTTGGTTGCCCGGTTTCATCCTCGCAATCATGGACATTGACTTTGGTTGTATGGTTTTGCAGGTAGTTATTGAGATTACAGAGACTGTTTAACTGCTCCTCTCGAAGATGATCTATTCCTTTAATTTCACCAATTTTAGAAATACCTAATACAAGCAACCCGCCATTTTTATTCGAGTTAGCAAAAGCTGATACACAACCTATGATTTCATCCCGAATTCCATCCAATTGACCTTTACTTACAAAACCATTAACTTCAATACGCCCCGCTTCTTTCCGGTCAAAATATTGGCCTTCAAAATCATTATCTGACTTTGCGGTTAAAAAGGCCCAGTATTTATCAGGATGTTCAAAAACTTCAACTGGCTTGTTCAAGAATAATACCTCAATCTAAGAATCAATTTACTAACACAGAAAAATTCGTTTCTTTTCTTCGCCTAAACTGTTACGTAGATATCTTTTAATCCAGTTATAAGCTACCTCAAACTGATTAAAACGTTTTTCGTCAGCCGTGGTAACTACTGTATTTGGAAAATGTGGCATAATTGTACCAATGGTGGGCATGTCAACAGGTCAGTGTAAACCTGGAAAGCTCAATATTCTTGCAATCTTTTGCCCTATAAACAGGTTTTCAAGTTCCTTTTCTCTGTCTCGAACAATTTTCTTGATATCGTCAAGCTGATCTTCTAAAAAACCTTTCCGATGCTGGTCTATACTAACCTCAGCCTCAATTTCTCTGCGCCAAAAGTGATATCGAATGTCAACGCATTTAAGAAATAAACGGAAGGAAGCCCAGGAAATAATATTATTCTCGCCTTTTAGGAATTGCCTGTACCAAAACTTTGCCCAATCATTCATTTGCCATCTTCTGAGCGAGACTTTTAATAAATATTTCAACCAAGTGTCTGGTGTAGTCGCAAGTAACTTCTGGAGTAATTCCCCTGCCTCCTGGTTGTCAAGAAAACCGAGCAGCAAAATTGAGCGTGCTCGCTCTAGAGGAATTGATGAGTCTAAACGATTTGTTATATAAGACCAGATCCAATTTTTACCATTACCAAATTCTGCCAGGAGGGTCAGCTGCATAAACTCATCATCATTGGTACACATTTCAAGTTTTTGTTGCCATAGTTTGGGCAGGGTTTCATTAGGGGCAGTGTTAAATAGTGCTTTGTTAATTTCTCTACTGTTTGCCTCGACTTCATCTAATCTCATACATAATTCAATACCCTTATTCAAATCTTGCTTTAATAGAGCAATACAAAAGGCGATACAAAAAGAACTCCTTAAAAATTTCACTTCCACATCAGGTGCCAGAACCTTGTCAGCCCACTGTGAAATTACTTCTGGATACAACTCGAAAATCATCTCAAGATCATCAGGATCATAGGTAATTTTAACCCCGAATGGGCTATTGCTTACTTGCGCCATATCTTCATTAATTATCTCTACTAGCTTTTGAATTTCTTCTTTCCGTTTTCCTCGGTGTTTAATCGCATATCCAAGAAAATTTGGGTGGATTCTGTTACGTAAATCTTCAAATGGAATTATTTCTCCCTGCTCACAGAATAGTAGACTGCCCCAATGTCCCTCCTGCACATCAATTTTTGGCTCCCATTTCCAACTCCCATTTATAATAATTTGGGATGAATGTTTTTCACGGGCCTCATAAATAATTTGCAAAGTAAAAGCACGAATTGTTTTATCTTCGTGTTCAATAAGTGGCACGATATTTTTATTTAAGAATTCAGTTGGTATAACGGCTGGATTTTCTGATATAAACCATAGACACCTAATAAGTTTAGTAGGAGTAGTTGCTCCGGCAAATTGCCGTTCCACTTCTTCCCAATTGGTTATTGGTAGAAAAGCATTCTCATAATCTAATGAGTCAAAATCTGATGAGTCGGGACAGCTTAACAAATATGAAAGTTGTTCAGAAGCAGCAGTGTGGCGTAATACCAGCTTGAACAAAAAGTGTTGTGCAAGCCTCTCCGGCTCACCCCAATTTTCATAGCTTTCAATTAAGTTTTCCCAGATTTGTTTTATAACTAAATTTTCCCTATCTTGAAAAATAAGGTAATATCGTATTAAATATATACTGAATTGCCGAAGTGCCATACCTTTACGTTCGTCAATTTGCCTTACCTGCAAACATAAGTAATCTGCTAAGGAATCAGGAGCCTTGGCTAACAACACAGGCTCATACCTCTCAAAGTCTAGATCTGCACTGGTACTGACTAAAAGTATCCATAATGATTTACTATCTATAGTGTCAAGTATGTAAGGTAATTCTAATTTCAGTTTTTCAGGTATTAAAAATTTTGGATCTATACAATGAGGTGCTATCTGTCTGAGCACCTGAGCAATTTCTAAATCTTCCCTCTGAAGGCATTTAATACAATCTTCTTCGCTCCAAGCGAAACCAGACTCACATGGGTCTTGTTTGTAAAGCTCGAAGTATTGATTTGGGGGGAAGATATCTTCCGGTATTCTTTGTTGTAGTTGATATCCTTCCTTACTGCTCTCAAAGGAAAGTAATCTATAAGCGGCTTGCTGGGTTACTAGAGTATTAACACTGAGCAGTTGTTCTGCGGCTTTTTTTATCTCAGACCAAATTGGGGTTGGAGATGTGCGTATAGTCCAGCCGTATAAATCATAATTTTCAGGTCTACCCATAATTGCTTCTGCTACACACCCAATAGAAATTGCCTCTATAAAGTTACCCCTTGGCAAATAGGAAATAAAAATTATTGCTATTCGCCCAAGATTTAGCAAAGCATCATCCTCAATTGCCATAAACTCATAATTTGCATAGGTAAAAGCCCCAGGTTTAATAGGGAAGCCGAGACGCTTTTCAATCTCTTGTTTAATCAGTGTTTTATCCTGTTCAGTGCTGCGTCTATAGGGAGAACCAGAAATATTTACATAGCCGAGCCAGTGTTTGAAGGTAGAATGTAATACTGAAGCCACATGGGGCAATGAATAATGTTTCAGAAAGGCCCGAATCAGGAATTCTTGAGCCCAAACATTTTCATGCAACTCTGCCCATAACTCTGCGGCTAACTCTATATACGATTGCGGGTCTTTAGGTAAATAAGCCACAAGATTAATATCAGCCCCTTGTTCAGGATTACGGCTGTTTAGCCACGCCTGTAATAAAGCGACCTTCGCGGCCCTCGGAAAATTGGTTAGTCCAAGGGCATGTAAGGCGGCAAATTCACAGATGGTAGCCTTTATATCCATTTCTGCATGGGGTTCAAGCCAACTTGCAATAATTTCTTTGAAATCCTGGTCTCCTTCAGAATTATGTTCTAATTGGTCAACAAGCAAAAGGCCAAAAGCATATTTAAGCAAACGTTCATCAACCTTATAGTAATTTCCTCTTCCCTGTGGTATTAGAATCCCCCCTGTACTAAGTTCCTCAAAAATAGCTTTTTTATTATCTGAAAAAGCTGGTAAATTCTCGTCAATATCTATGTCACTAAACGATGCACTTCTAAGTTGATGGTCGGCAGCAAGTTTACAAATGAAATCTTGAAAAGCTTGATTAGTTAGTTCAATATTCCTTTTTCGTTCGAGCCTATCACGCCAATCCTCATAAACAAGGCGTGCAACTGTTATGTCTCCACTTTCTGCTATACGTTCCCGAAGTTTTACCATCAAATCAAAATACCGGGGCTTGCAAATAATGGGGAATAGAGACTGTTCAATATCCTGGGGTCTCAAATTGTAATTCGCTAAAGCTGTTTTAAGTTCCGCTTCATTATACGGTTGAATGGTAAAAGTTTGTGCTGATATGTTTGTGAGAGACCTAAAATATTGTTCCCAATAAGAAGAACGGCTGGTAATAATTATTGCTACCTGACTTTTCCAATCCTTTCCTTCTAGACTCTCAAGTAGCGTCCTCCACCATTGATGGCTACGATGCTCATTAATGCCATCTAATACTATTAGCAAAAGCGGCAATTCTCCTTCAGTGCGACTTTTCCACCGAGAAAGCCGTTTTTGAGATTGTTCTTCTGTTATTTGGGAAATACGTTTTGAGATGACGCTGGATAGCAAAGATGATGGGTCGTTGTTTGGAATATCAGTGGATGAATAAAATAAAACCGCCGGGAATTTTTCGGTTTTCTTAATACTCCAGGAAAGCCAGGATGCTACACTCCAGGTTTTGCCATCACCCTCTTCACCCAGCATAGTAAATACATTATGGGTATTTTCCAATTTTGAAACCAACCATCTAAAGCCGCTAGAGCGTCTTCACGTTCGATAAGTTTCACCTGGGTATCATTTATATTAATTGGTTGCCCAAATTGGGCACGGGTTTCATTCTCGGATGTAAGGCAGTCTAATAACCAATTGTTTTGTGCTTCCCGCCAATTCTCATAGCCTAACAGGCTTGAAGTAAAAGCAGTCCTTAACTCCGCTATTTTTTGCGGCGTTTGAGGATTTTGAGTAATTTCTTCCAGCAAATCTTTAATTTTGTTAGTTTGCGGGATTTTTTGAATACCAGGATGAGAAATTACAATTTCTGGGAAAGAGGCACACAAAACCTCTAACGAACTAGGAGACCCATCACCAGTCGAAAGAGAAAAATATTCAACACCCCTTGCTGTGGCTTCCCTTCGTAAGCTGTCTTCTAATTGTGAAGGTATAGCCTTGCTGGCAACTAGCACCCACAACTCAAGGTCAATTATATCCCGGGAAACCTGTACAAATTCTCCCAGGAGTTCTCGTTCATCCAATTCTGTACTTTTATCATACCGTTTACATTCAACAGCTATAATGTTCCCATTATAACTATGTGAACTCATATCCCTACCAGCTTGACTACCAGATCGGGCTAAAAAAAATCGCTGGCCTGTTAAAGCTTCAAGTAATTGGGCAATTAATCCCTCAAAACCTTCAAGACCTGCAGGATTAAGTTTTCGTAGAATTTCAATTAGGTCAGTATTCATAAATTAGCGTGTCCTGCAAAATAGGGTAGCCCCTTTATTTAAACCGGGTTTTTGCCTATTTTAGAGATAGTGGAGTAGAATAAAACGGGATTAACCATTGACAATTAACATTCCTGCTTTATCCAGTAATTTTCCAAATACGTACAGTTTTTCGACTTTGTTAAACTACCATACATAGTCAAAGCAAACCAGACGTAAATCCTCTCTTTTGACCGGGGCTTTGTTTTCCCCTCCAGCATCAGCCCCAGAAACAGTGGTTCCCAAAATCTTCACCGCCGCCAAAAGCTCTTCAAACTTCCCATCGTGGGTGAAAGCTTCGTAGGCTTTTCGCAATCCCTTGATATGTACCCCCGGCTGTGGCTCTGCCAATCGCTGGATAGCAGCGATTACCTCTTTTCGGCTTACCGTTGGGTTGTTGATATAGCTCCGCAGCGTGGTTGCGACGGTCTGCTGGATTGGGTCTAACACAGGAGGAGCTTCCTCCACCGCCACCTGCTCCACTGCTGCTTGTAGAATGGATGCTATTACCTTCTCCTGCAAATCGAATATATCCACCTCCCCTGGTGATGGAACCACACGGGGAGTGTCGGGCTGGCATTGGATCAGGTTGGAAATGAGGTAGCGATTATCTTCTATTCGCCCTCCTTTAGAATTCCCACTCAGGTCAATATACCGCCAGTAATGCCGCCGCTCTCCATTGGCTTTACCTCGCTTTTTGTCCCCGGCGGTGAAGTAGAAAAATACCCCCTTTGCCCCCTGCCGCGATAACCCACTATGGATACCGTCCGGCAACTCCTCCAGCTTTTCCCGCATGCCCCCTTCCAGCAAGTTTTTGAGGTTTTGCAACAAATACTCGCTGCTGGCAAGCTCCAGGAACTGCTCCTGCTCCTCTACCACCTGTCCATCTTCCTGCTCTATTCGCCTTAACACGTTGAAATTCTGAGGGTGTACCACTTCCCCCAGCACACTCGTGTCTAACAACCCTGCCCGGTCAATATTGGTTATTTTCTGGGAAAGGCTTTGTACCAACCCCAGCAGTTCCTCCAGCCCATCGTCGGGGAACATGTTGTGTACCCAGAGGGTTTTGAAGGCAGTACCGATGCGGTCAATTCGACCCGCCCTTTGCACCATTCGGGTGGGATTCCAGTGCAGGTCGTAGTTAATCAACAGTCCACAGTCTTGCAGATTCTGTCCTTCCGACAACACATCGGTGGAAATCAAAAGGTCAATCTCTTTATCAGTCCCGGCTAACTCTGGCCTGCCACTGGAGATTGGCGAGAACTGCGCTACCAGGTTTGTCCGCTCCTTTGAGTCTGCTCCACTGTCCATCCGGCGGATATGGGGGTTGTCGGCACTCTCCCACCAATCAGCCAGTTCGGGAGCGGTTAGCTGCTTGTACAGGTAACGGGCGGTGTCCTTATAATAGGTAAAGAGGAGTACCTTTTGCCCCTTCAACTCCCCGGCCAGCAACTCTTTCAGGCGGGCAAGTTTGGCATCTTCGGCGGGTATAATTCTGATGATATCCTGCCAGATTTCCCGCAGCGCGTCCACATCCTTTCGTACATCCTTGTGCAACCGTTTCAGGTCATACAGGGCCGGGTCGAGGATGGGCAGGGTGGCAATAAACGCACTGGCCTCAGTGTTTAAGTCTAAATCATCGGATAGAGAGCCTGGCATTTCGGTGGCATCGTCTTCTTCATCCTCACGGGAGAGGTAGCGCATGGCCTTCTGAAAGTTTCGGCTGTCCAACACTTTTCCGTCCAGGATGTAGCTCTCGAAAGTTTCCAGAAATTCTAATGCCCTTCGCACGCTGATGCGGAAAGCTTCCACGCTACTCTCAAATCGTTTCAGATAGCGGCTCTTGAAGATACCCACCAGGGCTTCTTCCCGTCCCTCCTCGAACTCGTCACGAATAATCCCGCTCTTCTTGTAGCTTTCCAGGCGGTAGGGAGCCAGTCTGAGATTATCCACCCGGCTGACTACTTTGTGATAGATACCACTGTAGGTGGCTTCCAGGTTGTAGCGAATGGTTTTGAGCTTGCGCTCCGGCCAGCTAATGGGATTCCCCTTGATGGTAGCATTGGGATAGGCCGCCTTGATAAAGGGCCGGGTGCGCCGTATCATCACTTCTTCCAGCAAGTTGAAGAGGGCGATGGCACTGTCCTGCTCCCGATGGGCTTTCCGCACCGCAATAAAATACTTTTGGAGGTCGCCAATCCCTGCTGCTGCAAAGTAGCCCCGGTCTCCCCCGGTAAAGAGATTGATCTGGTTGTACAGGTCGAAAACGGTGTTATTGATGGGGGTGGCGGTGAGCAGGATTAGCTTTTTGCGTTCCCCGCTAACCCTGCCGTGTCGGTTATTCCCGGCCAGTATCCGCTCCAGGTTCTCATAACGTTGGGCGTTGCGATTGCGGAAGTTGTGGCTTTCGTCCACCAGAATAATGTCGGCTTCCTGCACCTCTCGCGGGTCAAATTCTGCCCGTCCCAGTACCTCCTGGGTCACAACCTGCACGGAAATGGCCGCACTCCGCAGTTCATCTTCCCACATTTTTCTGAGGGAAGCGGGACAAATTACCAATGCCCGGTAGCGCAGATGGTAGGCATAATCTTCCAGTAACTTCTTGCCAATCCAGGTTTTGCCCAGACCCACGCTATCGGAGACTATTACCCCGTCATAGCGGGCCAGGATTTTGCGGGCTTTTTTCACCGCATCTTCCTGAAACTCGCTCAGTTCGACGGCAGAGCGGGTGGCGGCAGCACCGTCAGTTTCTTCCTCAACTATGTCATCCCGGAAGTATTCAAATAGGGCTTTCAGGTAGACTTGAAAAGGGCTGTACTCTTTTTGACCGAACTTGGAGGAGTTGAGCAGGTCAATCAGTCTGTCCTTGAAGTCAAGCGAATCCTCCCACTGGTGTTCGTACCATTCCGAAAGCTGGCTGATGGCGAGGAGACCGGGGACACTGGCGGCGAGTTTTCTCTCGTTTTCGCCCACTTGCTCCAACTGCTTACGGTCTGCTTTTTCCAGGAGGCTGCGGAGGCTGGTTTCGGAATGGGCTGGCGATAGCGCGGGTTGGGCGGAAGCGGGAAGTTGGGGGTGCGGCTCCAGGCTGATTTCTTCGGGAGCCAGTTCCACCCGATGGGAGAGGTTCAGCTCTTTGTTGGTGGTGAGGCCGGGGCGGGTGAAGTTGGAGGAGCCGACAATAGCCGCCAGGGGGGAG
>Ga0123338_10005890_pt1 | contig 10386 bp, 13 predicted proteins | sample grotaG_FD_89793 | JGI IMG/M metagenome (GOLD analysis project Ga0123338, IMG submission 89793) | Glacier valley bacterial and archeal communities from Borup Fiord, Nunavut, Canada, to study Microbial Dark Matter (Phase II) -... | ecosystem: Environmental > Aquatic > Freshwater > Ice > Glacier ...
GGTTGAGCGAGCACGCCGCACCGTTTGACGCCGTAGTCCAGATTGTTGAAGGAGAAGCTGAAGTGATCATCAATGGTGAAGCGCAAACAATGGTCGCCGGGCAGCTGATTATCATGCCGGCCAACATCCCCCATGAGCTGAAAGCGGTGAAGCCATTCAAGATGCTCCTGACCATGATCCGGGCGTGAGATATGCCTGAAAAAACAGCCGTGCTGTTGCTCCAGATGGGGGGAGCCGACTCGCTGGCCGCCATCGAACCGTTTCTGTACAACCTTTTTTCCGACCGTGACATCATCCGTATCGGGCCGGCTTTTCTGCAGCCGTTCGCCGCCCGCTTCATTGCGCGCCGCCGCTCGAAGAAAGTCATGGAATACTACCGAAAGATCGGCGGCAGATCACCGATTCGCGAACTGACCGAGCAGCAGGCCGCCGAACTGGAAGCGGTTCTGGGCCCGGCTTACCGCTGTTTTGTGGCCATGCGCTACTCGAAACCGGACAGTGCCGAGGCGCTGGCTGCCATCGCCCGTGAAGGCATCACCAAGGTTATCGCCCTCTCGCTCTATCCGCATTATTCCCGCGCCACAGTCGGTTCAAGCATCAATGAACTGGAGCGCGAGCTGAAAGGATCCGCGACTCCATTCAGCGTCTCCTACATTCGCCAGTTCTATAATCACCCCGCCTATATTGCCGCACTGGCGGAAAAGATAGAACGGGGACTGGCCGGTTTCCCGGAGCGCAGCAGAGTACAGCTGCTCTTTTCGGCCCACGGCCTGCCGCAATCATTCATCGATTCCGGCGATCCCTATCTTGAACATATTCAGGCTACCGTACGCGTGACCATGGAGCATTTTGGCGGCATTTCTCACCATCTGGCGTTTCAGTCACGCGCCGGCCCGGTCAAATGGCTGGAACCATCCACCGAAGCAAAAATCGCCGAACTGGCAGCATCCGGCTGCAAACAGTTGCTGATGGTGCCGCTCTCGTTCGTGTCGGATCACATCGAAACACTCTACGAGATCGACATCCAGTACCGCGAGGAAGCCAGAGCACTCGGCATTGTTGATTTCCGCCGCACCGAAGCGCTCAACAGTTCTCCTGCCTTTATTTCCTGCCTGGCTGAACTGGTACGGGAGGGCACGGGCCGAGATTGATTTCACGAGATGTCTGTCATATAATACGGCACAATCAAGGGACAAATTATCTGGAGGGTATCATGATTAAAAAGATGTTGAGCGCCGTTGCACTGATCTGCCTCATGGCCGGAATCGCCTGCGCTGAAGGAAAGAAGAACCCGGTCGTCACGATTGAAACCACCCTTGGAAACGTCAAGATCGAGCTTTTTGAGAAAGAAGCTCCGGTCAGCGTTAAAAACTTTCTTGACTATACCAAAAGCGGATTTTACACCGGCACGGTCTTCCACCGCGTAATCCCCGGCTTTATGGTTCAGGGGGGTGGCTTTACCGCCGATCGCACGCAGAAACCGACGGGCGCCCCTATCAAGAATGAGGCCGCCAATGGCCTAAAAAACGATCGAGGCACAGTCGCCATGGCAAGAACGTCAGACCCCGACAGCGCCACCTCGCAGTTTTTCATAAATGTCGTGAGCAACAACATGCTTAACCGCCCCAATCCCGACGGAGCCGGCTATGCGGTCTTCGGAAAGGTGGTTGGAGGGATGGATGTCGTTGACAAAATCGTAGCGGTAAAAACGAGTAGCGCAAACATGATGTTTCAGAACATCCCTGATACTCCCGTCATCGTCAAGTCCGTCAAAGTAGCGAGGTAGGCGAGACATGGGAATGACGGAAGATCTTGTCTCCTGGACACATGAGCAGAAGTGCCGGAAAGCGGTAACGGCGCTCGAAAAGAACGGCTTCACCGCCCTGTACTGTGCCACCCAGCAGGCCGCAGCAGAGTACATCGTCGCCGGTGCGGCAGATTCCGTTACGGTCGGCTTTGGCGGTTCCATGTCGATTGTTTCCCTGGGGGTGGAGCAGCTGTTGTTGGAGGGGGGGAAAGAAATTCTCAATCACAGCAATCCAGCCCTGTCACGCGATGAAAGGCTCGCTATCATGCGCCGGCAGCTGACCTGCGACCTGTTTCTTTCCGGTTGCAACGCGCTGACCCTGAACGGAGAACTGGTCAATATCGATGCCACCGGCAACCGTGTCGGGGCGATGCTCTTCGGTCCGCGCCGGGTGATCGTCGTCGCCGGCCGCAACAAACTGGTGGATGGTACCGTTCAGGAGGCCATCGAACGGGTTAAGAGCTGGGCGACACCGCCCAATGCAAAACGGCTCAATTTCAAAACCCCCTGCGCCTCCACCGGCTTTTGCAGCGATTGCAATTCACCGGAGCGGCTCTGCCGTGTAACCACAGTCATCGATCGCAAGCCGCGTTTTACCGATCTCCACGTGCTGGTAGTCAACAGTGACATGGGGTTTTGATGTTTTCAGTCAAGCCGTTCTTCCATGCGCTGCTTGACGTCATTCTTCCGCCGATCTGTCACATCTGCCATTCTTTTATACCGGATGCCGGCAAAATCCATATCTGCCCGACCTGCCGCGATCTCTTGCCACTCGTTTCATCACCGCTCTGTCCTCTCTGCGGAATTCCTTTCAGCGGAACGGGGAGTGACCACCGCTGCGGCACGTGTCTGACCCATACGCCACATTTTGATTCCGCCAGAGCCCACTTTCTCTATGAAGGGGCGATACGCGACCTGATCCACTCCTTCAAATACAGTCATAAGACGCATCTGCGGAATCCGCTGGCGCTTCTGGCCTTGGAAGGGATGAGCGGCTTCTTGGCAGATCAGAACCCGCATCTCCTCATCCCTGTCCCGCTGCATCGTACCCGCCTTCGACAGCGCGGCTTTAACCAGGCGGTGCTCCTCGGCAGAGCCATCTCACGCCACCTCTCTCTGCCGATGCTAACGGACGCGCTCGCCAGAACCAGGTCGACAGAACCTCAGATCGATCTCTCGGCAACAGAGCGCCGGATGAACGTAAGTGGGGCCTTTACGGTCGGCAGACCTGACCTTGTTGCCGGTAAGCGGATACTGCTGCTGGACGATGTCATGACAACCGGCAGCACGATGGATGAGTGCGCCAAAGAGCTGAAAAAGGCTGGAGCAGATGCGGTAATCGCGGCAACAATCGCCCGCACGGCACTCCCCTGATAAATCAGGATAAGTGCGTTAACGAAGCTGTTTTCTGCCAGATACGTTCAGAAAGCAGCTATTATCTGTACTACTAATTCCTATTTAAAAACCACATCACGCTGATAAGCTTATTTTCTTGACAACCACGGTCTGCTTCCGTGATAATTTTGTGTTTTTAATTCAGAACGGAGTGAATAATATGCGCCTCTCAACTAAAAGCAGATACGGCCTGCGAGCCATGATAGACATCGCATATAACTGCGGCCCTGAGCCTGTCCAGATTCAGGACATCTCACGCCGGCAGCAGATTTCTCCCCGCTATCTTGAGCAGATCTTCCAGAACCTGAAACGTGCCGGCCTCCTGAAAAGCAAGCGTGGACCACAAGGTGGGTATACGCTGTCACGCAAACCGGATGAAATTACGGTTCTTGAAATCCTTAATGCCACCGAACAGGATGTGTTGCTGGTTGACTGCGTCGGATCCACGCCAAAGAAACGCCGCCGCAAGACAGAATGTCCTTTTGAAGGACAGTGCGTCACCCAGACCGTCTGGGCAGAAGCAAACGCTCTGCTTGACACTCTGTTCGGGGGCATGACATTGCAAACCCTCTGCCAGCGTGCCAACGACATGGACATTAAAAATGAAGCTGATCATCGCGCCATGTAGCAGATCTGATCCTACCCGAACTCATTAAAAGAGGAACCATGCTGGAAACAGTCGATTTTTACCGCGAGATTCTGGACAACCTGTACGACGGCATCTTTTTTGTGGATAAGGAAGGGTGCATCACCTACTGGAACAAAGGTGCCGCCAGCCTGACCGGCTATAGCTCTGCAGATGTTCAAGGCAGAAACTACTGTGACATTTTTCAGCCGCTTGACATAAATGGGAAACACCTCTGTGAAAGCAATACCGATCCGATCTGGCGCGTCTCCGACATTTCAACCCTGACTGAGATCGAGGCCTACATCTGCCACAAGGAAGGGCACCTGCTGCCGATATCAATCCGTATCGCCCCGATACGTGAAGTTGGCCTGCAATATGTGGTTGCGGTAGAAATTTACAGCAGTAGTTCACCACGCTACGCCATGCGCCAGCGACTTGAAGAGCTCCAGGAACTGGCGATGCACGATCCACTGACCGGCATAGCCAACCGACGCTTTGTCGAAATCAACCTTACGGCACGCCTTGAAGAACTCAAACGATACGGTTTTGGCTTTTCGGTCCTGTTTATTGATGCCGATTGTTTCAAAACCATCAATGACACGTACGGCCACACTGCCGGGGATCGCATCCTCAAAATGATCGGCGCAACTGTTGCCAACAGCCTCCGCTCCTTCGACATCATCGGTCGATGGGGAGGCGAAGAATTCGTCGTACTGCTGATAAATCCGAAGAGAGAAGATCTGTTTAAGCTTACTGACCGCTTGCGAAGGCTGGTTGAAAATTCTGCACTGACACTCGATAATGGGGAAGTATTGAAGGTCACGGTTTCAATCGGAGCAACAGCGGCACAAAAGGGAGATACGGTGGGATCGCTTGTCGAGCGGGCCGACAAACTGATGTTCGAAAGCAAGCGACTGGGCAGGAATCAGGTATCGGTTGATATTCCAGCAGAGGTAATACTTAATTAGTTTTCACGACATACCAAAGTTATAAAGGGGGGCTATGAGCCCCCCTTTTATAACTTCAAAGATCCAGTATCATTGCATTTTCGTCACAATCCGGAAACTTCGGGCATTTTATACAATCACCCCAGACTTTATGCGGCAATTCGGCTTTATCCACCAGACGAAAGCCATGCTTGGCAAAAAAATCCGGCTTGTAGGTCGGGCAGAATATCCGTCTTAGCCCTATTTGGCGCGCTTCTGAGATGCAGGCCTCCACCAACCGACCACCGATCCCCCTGCGACCGGCATCCTCGGTCACAGCAACAGAACGCACCTCGGCCAGATCATCCCACACGATATGCAGTGCCGCGGCGCCCAGAAGAACGCCCCCCTTTTCGACTACGTAAAAATCGCGCACCGACTCGTACAGTTCCGACAGCGAACGGGAAAGCATGTCCCCCCGATTGGCAAAGGTCATCAGCAACCTCTGGATATCCTTTACATCCGCAATCTGTGCTTTTCTGAGCATGTGGATCCCCCTTCCTACCCCTGATAAACAGGATAGTTAGTTAGCCAAATAATTTTCTGCCGGAAAGAGCAGATAAATATTTGTAACGTACTATCTGATACCGACCGTTACCAGCTGCGGCTTCAGCACCCTGACCAGATCAGCAGGTGCCATCCCGACCAGATACCCCCGCTTACCGCCGTTGATGTAAATCCTTGGCAGGGTGGCAATGCTACCTTCCATATACACCGGCATCGGGTGACGGGTCCCGAATGGTGAGGTCCCCCCCACCAGGTAGCCGCTCTGCCTTTGAGCGGTTTCCGCCGTACAGGGTGAAACCTGCCTGGCGCCGATCACACGGGCCAGCTCCTTGGTTGAAACCTGCAGATCACCATGCATCAGCACGATCAGCGGCGTGCGATTATCATCCTCCATCACCAGTGTCTTTATGACGGCATGCTCGTCGACTCCAAGTTCACGTGAGGAGACAGCCGTCCCCCCTTTTTCCTCATAGGCGTAGAGGTGGTCACTGAATGCGACCGTTTCGGCACGCAACTGGCGGACTGCAGCGGTTACCGGTGTTTTTTCCTTCGCCATTTCAGCAGATCCTCGGCAGCTGTTCCCCGGAGAGCATATCCACCGACCGCATGCCGCCAATAACGGTCTCCATCTGCACCCGACCGGCCGTCCCAGCTTCAACGCTGCCTATGACAGCAGCGTCAACTCCCAGCGGATGTTTCCTGATAATGGACAAAGCGGCTTCTGCTCCATCAGCCGACACAAACGCCAGCAGCTTCCCCTCGTTTGCCACAAACAGCGGATCAAGCCCCAGAATCGAGCAGACCCCCCTCACTGCCGACTTGACCGGCAGCGCCTCTTCACGCAGCGTGATGGCGACACCAGACTGCTGGGCTATTTCCTTGACCGTGGTTGCCACACCGCCCCGGGTCGGGTCGCGCAGCACATGGAGAGCTCCGCCAACTTCAGCCAGAAGGTCAGCGACCAGACCATGTAACGCCGCTGAATCGCTTTTTATTTCGGTGCCGACCTCAAGCCCTTCACGTCCCGCCATAACGGCTATTCCGTGATCACCGATCGTACCGCTAATAATGATCACATCTCCCGGCTGCGCGTTGGCGCCATGAATCGGAAGAGAATGTTCGACCGCACCAACCCCGGAGGTCGTGATAAAAATTCTGTCGGCCTTGCCGCGCGGCACGACCTTGGTATCACCGGTAACGATTCTAACGCCGGCAGCATCTGCCGCACTCCGCATATCCTCCAGTATCGCCTTCAGATCGGCTTTACTGAAACCCTCTTCGATGATCAGCCCGACACTCAACCAGAGCGGCCGGGCCCCCATCATTGCCAAATCGTTGACGGTGCCATGCACGGCGAGGCTGCCGATGGTTCCGCCCGGGAAGAATATCGGATCAACGACAAAAGAATCGGTCGTATACGCTATCCGGCCCGGTACGTTCTCCAGCAGAGCGGCATCGTTCTGTCCCGAAGAAGGTATCCCGCTGACAATCGGTATGATAAGTTCATCAAGCAGCTGGTGCGAAAGCCGTCCGCCGCTGCCATGGCCGAGAAGAATCAGGTCGTTATTCACGTGAAAGGTTCTCCTGAAAATTTATTCGAGCCTAGCACGAATCACCCCTTATGTCACGGCAGCTTTTTATGTTCACATGACCGGGCGGTTTATGCTAAAAAGGTGGCTTATTTTATCGAATCCGGGGGACCACATGACGGAATACAGACCACTGCAGCAGCTGCCTGAACCGGCCGGATACAAAGCCGGCGACGTGCTGGTGTTGGTAGGGGAGCTATTTGGGCGCGGCTATGCCAACGGCCTGGTTGACGAGGCAAGAAGGATCGGCATGACCGTGATCGGCACCACGGTCGGACGGAGAGATAACGGCGCGGGGCTGAGGCCGCTGAATACCGAAGAGCTGGCTGAAGCGGAGGCGCTCCTTGGCGGAGCAATCATCAATATCCCGCTGGAGGCCGGCTTTGATATGGAGAGTGTCGACGACACCCCTTCCGTGGCTGAACAGTTAAAAAAAGCCCGCCCTGACGATTTTGCCACGGTCACCTTCATCGAAGGGAGCGTCGAAAGAGCGCGTGCCGCCGGGATCGCCCGGTTTCGCTCTCATCTGGCTCAGCTGCAGACAGAGCTGCTCAAACGCATTCCGGCGGATGCCAACATCCTCATTGCTCATTCCATGGCGGGCGGCATCCCCCGTGCCCGCGTCTTCATGCCGCTGCTGAACCGGATTTTCAAAGGGACCGGCGACAAATATCTGGCATCGGAAACCTTCTGGGACAGCCCCCTTGGCCAACTCTGCGACACCAGTTTCAACGAAGTGACTGCGGACACTTTTCGCTATCTGATTGAAGACACCGCAGCCCTTCGCGAGAGAAGTTCCGGCGCCGGGGCACGGGTCAGCTACTCTGCCTACGGTTACCACGGCACCGGCGTACTGGTAAACGGCCAGTATCGCTGGCAGTCTTATACCCCTTATGTCCAAGGCTTCGCAAAGATACGGCTTGAAGAGATCGCCTCCGAGGCTACCGCCAAAGGGATCCGGGCTACGGTTTACAACTGCCCGGAGATCCAGACAAATTCCAGCGCACTTTTTCTGGGAGTCGAAATAGCGCTCTACCAGCTTCTGAGCGCTATTCGCCTTGAAGCCGGAGCGCAAATAGCGGCGCCACTTGAGAGCCGCTGCCAGGCCATGCTGAAGGAGGGGGAAACCGTACCCCACCTGCTGGAGCGCGCTGACCGCTATCTGTCATCCCCGATCCTGGAACAGATTGTGGACTTTTCAACCTGGCCGCAGCACAACAGCCGCGAACAGGCCGAGCTTATGCTGGCAGCTTCTGCCGAGCTGATGGGGATGCACAGGGATCAAAAGCAGTTGGTCTGCGCCGAACTGTCAAGAATTGTATTCCTTGCCACCGGAAGACTGATACTGCATAGCTCCTGGAATCAAGACTCACCGGTATTATGGCTTAATCATGACATAATCGGCCGGCTGCTGGCAGATAAACTCGGTGCGGGAATCGTATAATAACTCCTGCGTGCCGGAATGACCCGGCTCGACAACATTCGGCTCAAAAAGGATACAGTATGAAAACAGCTGCAAAACTAATCGCCTTTTTAATTCTTGCCTCAGCGCTTTTCCAGGGGTGCGCCACCGTTCAGCAGGCAAACAAACCGGCTGATCAGCTCTACAAAGAGGGGGAGCAGTTCTATCAGGACGGGAAATATGAAGATGCCATCACCCAGTGGAAAAAGGTGAAGGAAACGTATCAGTCCACGGAACTTACCACAAAGGCCGAGCTTAACATCGCCAACGCCTACTTCATGAATAGGGATTATATCGAAGCGGCCGCCGGCTATGAGGATTTCCGGAAACTGCACCCCAAGCACCCGCAAGCCGACTTTGCGCTGTATCGACAGGGGATGAGCCATTTCAACCAGATCCATAGTATCGACACCGACCAGACGCCGGTTAAAAATGCACAAATAACCTTCGATTCCTACCTTAAGCTCTACCCGGATGGTGCCCATCTGGCAGAGGTGCAGGAGAAACAACGCCAGTGCCGTGACAAGCAGCTGCAGTACGAACTGTATGTCGGGCGCTTTTACTTGAAGAGCGATGCCTATAAAGCCGCAATTGCCCGTTTTGAAGGATCTCTCAAAATGTTCCCCGACTCGACACTCCGCGATGAAGTGATGTATTACCTGGGAAAAGCATATCTGGAGGATGGTCAGAAAGAGAAGGGGCATGAGGTGTTTAGCCGACTTATCAGCGAATTCCCCGGCAGCTCATACGTCGCTGAGGCCAAAAAGGCCATGGGGCAGTGACAGGGTATGGGGCAAACCTAGTGGCGCTCCTTACCGTTATGGTGGCGGCATACCTGATAGGATCGATTCCCACCGGACTTCTGCTCGGGAAGGCGTATGGGATTGATGTCCGCAAGGAGGGGAGCGGAAATATCGGCGCGACCAATCTGTACCGGACCGTTGGCCGCAAGGTTGGCATCATTACGTTGATCGGCGACTGCCTGAAAGGGCTCCTTCCTGTTCTCCTCGTTAAATTCAGCGCACTCCCTCCTGAATTCGCAGCCTGGGTTGGGCTGGCCGCTTTTTGCGGTCACGTTTTTTCTGTTTTTCTAAAATTCAAAGGGGGAAAGGGGGTCGCGACTGCGTGGGGAGTTTTTCTGGCTCTGGCTCCTCTGGCGGTTGCGATTGCAATAGCACTGTTTGCCGTTTTGATGTTTGTCTGGCGCTATGTTTCACTCGGATCAATCTCTGCGGCGGCCGCCATGCCGCTGGCGGTGTTTTTTTTGGGAGGGGGCAGAACGGTCACCACCGTGACATTTATAATATCACTGATAGTCATTGTGCGGCACCATGACAATATCAGCCGCCTGTTATCAGGCAATGAGAGCAAATTCAAGGCATAAAAAAAGGCTATACAAGGATCACCGCAGGGGCTAATGCCCCTGCACCCCTCCCCGCATAGCGCCTGGCGGCCTGATGAATGCCAGGAACCTTTCCTGCAGCCGTTCTGCCTCCGCGATGTCCCCCGCTAGACGCAGTACTTCAATCACACATTCGGCCGTACATAAACCGGATTCCTTCTGATTTTTCCTGAGGTTGTACAGTGATTTTTCACCTGTTTTCAGACAGATCCGACGGATCTTCTGCAGATATGGGCTCCGCTGGTGGATTTTGCGTGCTTCATGCCAGGTACCATCTATCAGGATAACCTGATGTATGTCTGTCAAATCATCTCCCTTTTCGTCCATGGAGCCGGGATAAATCAGTGCCACCCCCCCCGCATCAATTTCCTCCACCAGCTTGGCCGGCGGATTCATCCTGTCCCAGCGGACCTGCTCGGCAGCGCTCCCGAGGACGTCAACCACCAGGCGGCCGGTGTTGGAGCGTTTATCGAACTCTTTGAAATGCGTCAACAGTGTGATTTTCATGCCGCTGTTTCCTGTCGGGACTCATCGAAAAAGACAATAACCAGTGCCAGAATAATCGGACCAGCCACAACCCCCGTAATTCCGAACGCCAGTAACCCACCGA
>Ga0123338_10005892_pt1 | contig 10385 bp, 9 predicted proteins | sample grotaG_FD_89793 | JGI IMG/M metagenome (GOLD analysis project Ga0123338, IMG submission 89793) | Glacier valley bacterial and archeal communities from Borup Fiord, Nunavut, Canada, to study Microbial Dark Matter (Phase II) -... | ecosystem: Environmental > Aquatic > Freshwater > Ice > Glacier ...
GAAACAAAGCCCGCAAGTATTTATGTTGATGGTGAGATTATCCAGAAACTAATGCCGAAAACCTGCCACTCGCGACTTCAGGCTAAGTTAATTAATGGGATTAATGAAGTCACAGAGAAAAGGCAAATTGCTTATGCTTTTCCAGAGCTGCGTTGTACTTTTGGTAGTCGGTCAATTGTTCCAGATGTGGCGGTTATTCGTTGGCAACAAATTGAGTTTAACGAAAACGGAGAACCTGTAGATGATGTGCTAATTGCTCCAAACTGGACAATTGAAATTCTTTCTCCCGGTCAGAGTTCCAATCGAATTACAAGCAATATTTTGCACTGCCTAAAATATAGTTGTCAGTTGGATGGTTGATTGATCCTAATGACCGCTCAGTTCTGGTATTTAAACCACATCAACAACCAGAATTTTGTCATAGAGAAGATAGCTTGACTATTCTAGATGGTGTTGATTTAGATTTGACAGTAGAACAGGTATTTGGCTGGTTAAAGATGAAAGCAGAGTAAGCAAGTCATTAACAGGTTGTGTGGAAAGTAGTATAGTGAAGTATTTACAGTGATACTTCATCACTGTTAAAAAATCTAAAAATTTTAGTAAACATACTCAGTGCATTTAGCATCCTTGTATTTTTAGATATTTGTAAAGTGTCGGGGAGTGTAGTAGATGAAAATACTGGTACTGAGTTGGGAGTTTCCGCCAAGGATTGTTGGGGGAATTGCGCGGCATGTAGCGGAGTTGTACCCAGAACTGGTAAAGCTAGGGCATGAAGTCCACCTGATTACGGCAGAGTTTGGTCAGGCGTCGATGTATGAAGTAGTTGAGGGAGTAAAGGTGCATCGGGTGCCAGTCGGCCATAGTAACGACTTTTTCCACTGGGTAGTCAATCTCAACCTAAGTATGGGAGAACACGGTGGGAAGTTGATCTTAGAGGAAGGGTCTTTTGATTTAATTCATGCTCATGATTGGTTAGTCGGAGATGCCGCGATCGCACTCAAGCATAATTTTAAAATACCACTAATTGCTACAATTCACGCCACAGAATACGGGCGCTATAACGGCATTAATACAGAGATCCAAGGCTATATTAATGCCAAAGAAACCTTGCTGGCTTACAACGCTTGGCGGATTATTGTTTGTAGCGACTATATGCGCCAAGAAGTAGAACGAGCGCTACACAGTCCTTGGGACAAAATTGATGTCATTTATAACGGTATTCGAGCCGAAAAGAAACAGCATCACGTAGATTTTCATGCTCTGGATTTTCGCCGCCAATTTGCCACAGACGATGAGAAAATCGTTTACTACCTCGGTCGCATGACCTATGAAAAAGGTGTACCTATATTACTTCATGCCGCACCGAAGATCCTTTCTCAAATGGGAGGTAATGTTAAAATTGTAATCGTTGGTGGCGGCAATACTGACCATCTCAAGCGCCAAGCTTGGGATTTGGGAATTTGGCACCATTGCTATTTTACAGGTTTTCTCTCCGATGAATACTTAGATAAATTCCAAACTGTCGCTGATTGTGCCGTTTTTCCAAGTTTTTACGAACCCTTTGGGATTGTGGCTTTAGAAAGCTTTGCTTCTCGTGTTCCTGTAGTAGTTTCTGATACTGGTGGTTTCCCAGAAGTGGTTCAACATACCAAAACAGGTATTGTTACTTGGGTGAACAATCCCGATTCTTTAGCTTGGGGAATTTTGGAAGTGTTGAAAAATCCAGGTTATCGGCAATGGCTGGTGGATAATGCTTATGAGGATTTAGAGCGGCGCTTTAGCTGGCCGAAATTAGCTAAGCAAACAGAGGAAGTTTATCAGCGAGTTGTGCAAGAGAAAAGGCAAATTGCGTGGTAAGACAGAACCCCGACTTCTTGAAGAAGTCGGGGTTCTAAATGCTAACAAGTTTAGGCCAGTAGTACTTTTCTGTAATTTCCTGGTTGCTAATAAAATTAGTCGAATATAAATTAAGTACTTAGATAAGGAAAAATGAAATGGGACTTAACGACGGACTTTTGAACCCGACCAAAAAGGCGATGGTCATAGATGACTGTTGCAAGATGATAGAAGGACAGCTTGCATCCAAGTCAGGTATGAGCGGCCTCGCTTTGAAAACTGCCTTCGCCGCCCTAAAGGGAATTAAGCCAGGGTATATCTCCTACGTCGTTGAGCAGATCCTGCCGCAGTGTTTCACCGCACTTGATCCCGTCTGGAATGAAGGCGTAGAGAAAGGCGATCCAATTGAACACCTGAGTACAAATCGCTCGTATACAGCAGACGCGCTACTCGGTGTTACCGATGCCAGAGTCAAGAACGCAAAGCGCCAAATCGTGCGCGGAACCTATGAAAAATTTCGCGGTTCCGCCAAAAAGCACGTAGAAGAAGCAGTGCCAGACTTAGCAAAATTAATTAGTAATTACACTAAGGTGTGAAGCAGAAGGTAAAAATTATAATAAATGTATGCCGCCGTTCGATGCGTCGGTGGCTGGCATACGGCGTAGATATTATAAGCTAAAAAACATCTAAACTACACAATCGAATTAAATCAAACTCTTGTGGGGTGGACATCTTGTCCGCCTTAATTATGCAAGTTAAATGTGGAACAGCTTATCATGTACGTTTAAAGACTTCTCAATTTAATTTCCTGATATATACCGAGTAAGTTTGAAACAACAAATAATCAGAAACCATCTGAATTACTGTTTTAATCGGCTTACAACTTATGAAAAAAGTTACCGTTTATCGATACCGTACTTATGGACTAATTGGGTTAATATCCTTAATTGGCGTATTGAGTACAACTACATCCGCTTTAACACAGTTAGCAGGCGATTCCCCAATTGGCCAAACTCCTATCCCTGCTTCTAACTTAATCTGGCCGACACAAGGGTTTATTTCTCAAGGCTTCCACAAATATAAACATGAAGGAATTGATATTGCCGGGGCATCTGGAACTCCTATTGTTGCTGCTGCATCCGGCACAGTTGTAAAAGCAGGTTGGGATGATTGGGGGTTAGGTAATGCCATAACTATTAAACATCTCGACGGCAGCCTTACTGTTTATGGTCACAATCGCCGTTTGTTGGTGAGCAAAGGTCAACAGGTCATTCAAGGTCAAATTATTGCCGAGATGGGATCTACAGGCAATAGTACAGCACCTCATCTGCATTTTGAAGTTCATCCAAATGGTCGAATAGCAGTTGACCCGCTTCGTGTGTTGACATCCTTAACTGCAAGTGTTGGTTCTGGTTCTATTCAGCAAGTGAATAACCCGAATCGCCCAGTCTCGCCACCCCCACTAGCAAAGCAAGTTTCACCTTCACAGCCAATTCCAATTTTTGCACCTGTTAGCACTGATCCTAAATGCAATGGAGTTACCATCATTGAGGGTCAGACTGGAACTATTCGTGTAAAAATCTGTGAAGAAAATGGTCAGTTATTTTATATTGGGCAGTTAAAGCGAGACTCTAGCAAGTCTATAAAGATAGCAGCTTTGAATATTGGTAAAGGCAGATATCGAGCAGATAATGGGAGTTTTTATTATTTAGTCAGCCCTGAAAAAGTGGAAGTTTGGCAAAATGGCAGTAAGATACGTTCTGACAGTTTTTATAGTTTAACGAAATCGCCATAAAGTCCGCAATTATATCATGTCCGCGAAATTACTTGTGATATGTCATTGCGAACGCTTCCCTCGCAATGACAACATTTTGGTTTATTGTAATTCAAACCTACACACGGTAGGGGCAATACCCTGCGGTACGGGAAAATCACTCTTTTTGGTTATTGTTTGCGTAAGTCCTGCTATTTTCATAAACCATATTATGATTAATTTGTACAGTGGGTAAGTCCAACTTTTGACTAATTTTATTTTTTCTTAATTTCGCTACCAGTAAAAATTTGTGAAAAAGTAGTGATCTAAAATATACTAAGAATAAATAAAGAGAATAACCAAGTAATTCTATGCGAAGACTCATTTTTTCATATAAAGGAGCGCATCATGGAATATCTTGCTTATTCCCACATGTTTATTGCTCAAGAAGAGGCATCTGGAAATGCCAAATCTAATCTCCCTAAATCTCAATGGAATTGGAAAAAACTTTTTAAATCTTCCGAGATAATTATTACTCAAGAAGAGGTATCTGGAAACAGCAAATCTAAATTCAATTGGAAAAAACTACTTAAATCTTCAGCTTGGTTAGCTTTAGCTGGCGTTGGTGTATTAGTTGTTGCTCTCACCCAAATTCAAATGAGTTCGGCTGCATATGTAAAGACTAACGGCAGTTGTTTACGTATCCGTACAGGCCCAAGCGCCAACTACTCATCTGTAGACTGTGTACCAAATGGTGCAACACTTCCAGCGATTGAAAAGTATGAAAACGGTTTTGCTAGGCTTTCTACAGGTAGATACGTTTTTGCCCGATGGATTGGTGATAAACCTAAAAATTCTTCTGTGACTAGACCGGGTGGTGTTGGCGGTTCGTTGATTCTTACGCCTGGTTCTAAAGGTCTGCTTGTCAGAGACGTTCAGACAGCTTTAGGTAATCTCACGGTTGATGGAATTTACGGTCAAGAAACTGTTAGCCGAGTCCGAAGCTTTCAGGCAAGTAAAGGTCTACTTGTAGATGGTGTCGTAGGCCCCGAAACTCGATCAGCTTTGGGTATTTAGCCAGAAGCTATCCTTTGAAAATCTCCTTTCCAAGTTCTACCTTTTTTCTTCTGAGACGCAGATATACATAGGTAGGGGCGTACATCTGTCATACGTGTCAACTTCAGATCAAACACGCAATTTACCGTAGTTTTAGATCCCCCAACCCCCGTAAACTGGGGGCAAAAGATTCTAGTTCCCCCTTTTTAAGTCTACGGTGTACACACAAGTCCTAAAAACCTAGCTTGATGAGGTTTGACTCGTTCCCATATGGAGTATGGGAACGCTTCATTAAGTCAGAGACTCAATATTTAACTGAAGGCGGCAGCCATTCTCATGATCTTCATGGGAAGGAGAGACTTTGATTTGGGGATTGTATCAGTTTGAATCTACCTTTTTTGGCTGGAAACTCGCTCTAGGACTAGTTGTATGTACACCCTAGCTTTTTAAGGGGAGTTAGGGGGATCGAAAATCTAGGCAGTACAATCTTTGTTTAATCTAAGTTCCTAAGTTGAGCTTTCTGATGAAAGACCCAAGTAATTTTGTACAATCTGCAAAATGCGCTCTGCTGCATGACCATCCCCAAAGGGATTAATTGCATTTGCCATTGCTTGATAAGCATCTGGATCACTGAGTAACTCCGCAGCTGCTGCAAAAATGTTCTGACTCGTAGTGCCTACAAGTTTAGCTGTACCGGCTGCAACCGCTTCTGGTCTTTCGGTGGTATCTCTCAAAACCAACACTGGTTTTCCCAAACTGGGGGCTTCTTCCTGCAAGCCACCAGAGTCAGTCAGCAAAAGATGCGATCGCCCAATTGCTCCCACCAACTCACTATAATCTAGAGGTTCTGTCAAGAAAATTCGCGGATGATTCCCTAAAAGTTCCTGCAACGGAACTCGCACTGTTGGATTGCGATGCAATGGTAGCAGCAAAGCTGTATCAGGAAACTTGTCTAAAATTTGTAAAAAGCCCTGAGCGATCGCATCTAGAGGTTCTCCCCAATTCTCCCGCCGATGAACTGTAGCCAACAAAACGCGATATGATTCCCAGTCTAAGCCTGGTACATTGCAAACTGCCTGGGTTGCAGCTACATTCAACAGGGCATCAATTACCGTGTTACCCGTCATGTGAATTTCACCCAAAACACCAGAACGCTGCAAGTTTTCCACAGCCCAAGGAGTCGGCGCAAAGTGCAACTGAGTAATTTGAGAAATCAACCGCCGATTAGCTTCTTCTGGGTAAGGATTGAATATATCATCAGTTCTTAACCCTGCTTCTACATGACCGACAGGGATTTTTTGATAAAAAGCTGCCAAAGCTGCGGCAAAAGCCGTGGTAGTGTCCCCCTGTACCACCACTAAATCTGGCTTTTTCTCCTGGAATAACGCTTCTAACCCTTGTAAACTGCGGCAGGTAATATCATTTAGAGATTGCCGAGCCTGCATAATTTCCAAGTTATAATCTGCCTTGATGTTGAATAGCTGCATAACTTGCTCAACCATCTCTCGATGCTGTCCAGTTAAAATTACTTGCAACTCAAAACCGGAATACTTCTGGAAAACCTGAATTACTGGAGCTAGTTTAATCGCTTCTGGACGAGTACCCAAGATAATGCAAACGCATTTTTGATTAGTCATTTGTCATTAGTCATCTGTGATTTGCCAATGGTTATAGTCAATGGTTTATGGTCAATAGTCAATAGTTGGCGGTCAATCATCACACAAATCATAAATATAAATGGGTAAATGACACAAAATATCAAAAAAACCCAGCTTAACCGGGCAAATGCATTGTTTCTCGAATTCAACTGTAATGACCATATCTTGATCTGATAAGTTCAAATCACAAACAGCATGAAAAAACCCGGCTTAACCGGGCAGACGCACTGTTTTTTGAATTCACCTGTAATGACTACTTAATCTCACAAGTTAAAGGGCAAGCAGCATAAACAGTAGTCTGCATTTGGTCTCCTTCTCCATGCAGCCAGCTTAACCATTTGATTTGATTAGGATGAACTCCTTTAAGAGTTAGGACACCCGCAGCCAATACAACTGCGATGACATTAAACATGATTAAAGCGCCTGCTACAAGCAAAACAGCACTAACAGGCATCACAGATTGCAAGACAATCGACAACAGACATCCCACCGTAGCCATCAAAACAACTAATGGAAAACCGACAACCAACAAGCATACTCCCAATGTAAAAGTCCATATCAAAAAGCTTTTAATCACCAACAAGGAGTAGGTCTTTCCTAGATTAGAGCTTTGAGCAGAAACCATGACTTTTCCTCCCAAAAATATAGAGCATTTAACCTCAGTCATATCTCGCATTTGGCGAGTTAACTGATTTTCTTTCTCAGTGAAATTCAGTATATAAAAACTAATCGGGAAAATGAGCATTTATTTACTAAACTTTACAGTTAATTTTTTATAATTATGATTGGAAAGTCAAGTCCATGTTTGTTAAAAAAACTTATTTTATGCATCCCCCTTCAGGTATAGAAGCTAAAAGGTATGAGCTTTTAACCTTGATCCCCAGGATATTGCTCTGATTGAACTTAACATTTCTTATAAAAATTAGTAGTGGTTCTCATAATTAATAGATGGGCTGAATAAATGATCTGCTAGTGGTTTGTGCTGTTAATTGCTGGCAATTCGTGTCCATATCTAGGATAAATTTCTCATCTAAATCCTGAGAATATTCATGTTTAAGTAAAAGTATTATAACTTACTAAAAACCTATGTATTTTTACTGCTGCACTTAGAGTCCTTATGTGTGTTAAACCAGTATGGATAGGTTAAATAATTTCTTTCAATTTTCTGAGTAGTAAAATTTTAGGAAAAAAAAGATACAACCTGAAGTGGATAAAATAGATTGACCGTGGTTCACGAGTTTCAATCGCCTCCCATCACCGCCAGGGCTTGCACGCAAGCATCCTGCAAAAGTCATCGAAGCAAGTGACTTGACTTTTCGCTAATTCAACTTTTTAACTGCCAAATTTTAAGATATATGACAGAATCACAGTCTTCGTTAAATTCTAACTCTCCTGCCGGACGTAACCTGCCACCAATGCCGCCACCAATGCCGCCACCAATGCCGCCACCACCGCCACCCTCTAGCACGCAACGGCAGATGACACAAACAATGGATATGTCAATGGATAGGAGCCCCACTGCACCTGTTGTAGGTCATCGTCCGGTTAGTCCACCGCCAATACCTACTTCAGTTCGCCCTCAAAACAGCACTCCACAACTCACTTTAGCCCAGTTAATCAGGCTAGCTTACGATCAGGGATATTCTGACTTGCACTTGGGCGTAGGTGAAGTACCCCGCTTCCGCAGCCGAGGAGAAATTCAATCAACGGATTATCCAGAAACAGATAAAGAAATTTTCATGAATTGGTTGCGGGAGGTGATGAGTGAGGGGGAAATTCAGCGCTTTGAAGAAACCTTAGAATTTGACGGAGCAACTCAGTATGACTTTGCTCGCGTGCGGATTAATGTCTTTGGCTCCCTCAAAGGGCCTGCAATGGTGTTGCGGTTGATTCCACTGAAAATCTTAACTATGGAACAGTTGAATTTACCCCCAATTTTTCGGGATATTTGTCATTACCACAAAGGTTTAATTTTAGTGACTGGTCCGACTGGTTCTGGTAAGTCCACCACAATGGCAGCGATGGTTGACTACATCAATAAGGAAATGGCCAAGCATATCATCACCATTGAAGACCCGATAGAATTTGTGCATCAAAGCCGCAAGTCTTTAGTTAAACAACGGGAAGTGGGAATGCACACCCGGAAGTTTGACAACGCTTTGAAAGCAGCTTTGCGGGAAGACCCAGATTTGATTCTGGTGGGGGAAATGCGGGATAAGGAAACAGTTAACACCGCCCTAAAAGCCGCTCAGACTGGTCACTTAGTCATGGGAACCCTGCACACCAATAGCGCTGTCAAAACTATTGAGCGGATTCTCAATCTCTTCTCTGGTGACGAACAGGATGCAATGCGAGTGGCAATTTCTGAGTCTTTAGTGTCAGTAATTGCTCAAGGTTTGTGTCGCACAACTGACGGTAAGCGGGCTGCTTTCCATGATGTGCTGATTAATACTGAGGCTATTAAAGAATGGATCAAAGACGGTAAGTATGATGAAATTGGCGAGTTGATGAAACAAGCTGGCTTTGACGGCATGATTACGATGAATCAGTCGTTGCTCAATCTCTATCAAGCAGGTCGCATCACTGAAGAAACTGCTTTAGAAATGTCACCAACTCCTAACGAAATGGCGCAGTTCCTCCGAGGTCGAGTTTAAGATTTGGGGCTGGGGAGTGGGGGACAAGGAGAATAACCTAGCTATGCCCAATGCCCAATTCCCAATGCCCAGTGCCTAATCCTAAATATCTTTGTGTTCCTGGTTGAGGTTATAGCTAAGGTAAAAGGTAAAAGAGAGAATTTTTTACTTTTAGCTTCCTAGCCTCTGTGAATAACTTGACGACAAACAAACTATCTACATCTACACCCCTGTTGTTTAAAGGCATTGCGCTATTTACACCTGGAGGAGATTTAATTTATTGCATCGACCCTAGCAAGCAAGGTCGATGGCATTTGCATTTGTGTTCGGCTTTGCAAGAAATCCTAGATTTGCCAGAGCCGCCGCACTTTTTAGTGCCTTGTTATACTGCGACTATTGACCACTGGTTAGATCCGCGCACTCAACAAGTGCGAACTTTTGCTGAAGCTTATCCGGCTGTCATTAGACATCAAGCTTTGCTTAATGCCATTTTTGGCACAGGGGAGTTAGTATGGCAAGCAGCTCCCTGGCAGGAAGGGTTGTGCGATCGCATGGTATTAACAACTTATCGTTCCTCATTCCCGCAGCTTTGGGAAGATCACGATTTAATTGTGCGTCTAGACCTTTCTGAACCTGTGCCAAAATACCACCAACCAGTTATTGTACAAAAAAAGGAAGTGATTACACAAGGCTATGTTCTCCGCTTGTTTGTTGCCGGACATAGCAGTACTACTGAACGCATTCTCCAAAATTTACACGAATTATTAGAGCGATCGCTGGGACATCCTTATACTTTGAAGGTGATTGATGTTTTAACTCATCCAGAACAAGCTGAACTTAATCAGGTTTCGGCAACTCCTACCCTTGTCAAGGTTTGGCCTCATCCAATTCGGCGAATCGTTGGAGAGTTGGATCATGTAGAGAAGATTTTACAGATGTTAGCCGTTAAGGAAAATTTTAAGTAATCAGGCTAGTTTTTTTGCCAACTGCGCGAATGGATAGGTGTTGGGGAAGGGTAACAACAAAAATGGCTAGATTGCCGTATATGCAAGGAGTTGAGGGTTGTAGCATCTTTAAAGTATCCGCGCACCTTATCTAGACTGACTTTCAGCTATTTACATCTTGCACAATTGCCACTCCTGATGTTATGATCTTTGCATTCGCGCTATTGAACCTTGAAAACCAAATAACACACGGCTTTCAGACGCCTGCGATCGCAATCAACTAAAATCCCTATTAGGGATTGAAACTAAACCTGCCCAAACCACGCAGTACCAAGCGGTTCAATCGCAATCAACTAAAATCCCTATTAGGGATTGAAACAAAGGGTTTTGGTGGTACAGCTAACCCTATTAAATCGCAATCAACTAAAATCCCTATTAGGGATTGAAACCCTGCCGAAGCACGTTGCCGAAACTTACGAGAATTATCGCAATCAACTAAAATCCC
>Ga0123338_10005893_pt1 | contig 10385 bp, 10 predicted proteins | sample grotaG_FD_89793 | JGI IMG/M metagenome (GOLD analysis project Ga0123338, IMG submission 89793) | Glacier valley bacterial and archeal communities from Borup Fiord, Nunavut, Canada, to study Microbial Dark Matter (Phase II) -... | ecosystem: Environmental > Aquatic > Freshwater > Ice > Glacier ...
CCCGCCACCCCGCCACTGATCACGCGCCCGTCCTCACTGCCGCCGCTGCGACCGCGCACTCCGCCACCACAAAGAACCGCACTTCAGGCCATCATAATTCAGAACTCAGAACTCAGAACTCAGAACTAACGGTCCCCCGTCCGCGCCGGCTATGGATCGTTGCGCTGCTGACCGCGCTGATCGGCATGGTCGTAGTGACCAACGCCTGGGCGCAGCAGCGGCAACGCGCCGACACCCTGGCTGCCGAGATCGCTGAGTTGCGTGCGGGTGAACAGCAGGTGCAGGGCTATCAAAGCGTCCTCAGCCGCACCTTGCTCCTGCAACAGCAGAAATTGACCGGGCAAGATCAGCAGATCCAGTCCAGCGCCCAGGACGTGACCAGCGTCAACCGTGAATTGAGCGATCTGCGCGACCGCTTGGCGCGGCTGGATGCCCACAACGCGGAACTGCGCGACGCATTGGGGCTGACCACTGGCGACGCAGCGCCCGCCGCCACCCCCGTCCCAGCCGGCCCCACCGCCGGTCCCAACGGGCAACTGCCGGGCGGGATGGGCGGCGCAAGCGGCCCGTTGCGCGCACTGGGCGGCTTAACCACACCCCTACCCACGCCGCCGCCAAGCACCGACTTTTTAGAGGCGTGCCGCGCTCAACTAGCCGATCTGCGCCACAGCCTGGATGTGCATGAGCAGATTGAGGATGCGCTGACCGATGTCGCCACGCAACGGCTGCGCGAGTGGGCGCAACTAAGCGACGATGATAACGACACGAACCTGGGGGTGGACACCGCGGGCAGTGAACCGGTTGCGCCGCCGCCCGACAACCCCCCATCCGGCAAGGGCGACACGGCCGGCGGCAAGCCCACGCCCGGTAAAGCGCCGTCTACGCTGACCATTTCGCACATCCCGCAAGGTTATCCGTTTTACGGCCCGATCAGCTCGCCCTTCGGCTATCGCATCAGCCCGTTCGTAGCCGGCAAAGGCGGCTACCACAAAGGGCTCGACATTGTGGCCCCTACGGGCACCCCAGTGCAGGCCACACAGGCCGGGCGCGTCATCCTGGCGGGCTGGTCGGATGTCTATGGGCGGCTGGTGATCCTCAGCCACGGCGGCGGCTGGGTGACGCTCTACGGCCACAATTCAAAGCTGCTGGTCAAAGTGGGGGATTGGGTGGAGCGCGGGCAGGTCGTCGCCTACTCCGGCAGCACCGGGATGTCTACCGGCCCGCATATCCACTATGAGATCCGCCGCAACGATGTGCCGGTCAACCCGGCCAAATATCGCTAGACACCCCGCAGCGGAGGGCACCGGCGGGATTGCGCGAGTGCCGAACCGGCAACTAAAACGCGGGCGCTTCGACCTCTTCCGTGCCGATGTCCCACATCTGCTCCATGTCATTGTTGGAATAGCACTGAAAGGCCATCAGCGTGTGCGTGCCGGTGATCGTGCGGACCGCTGTGATGCGGCTGGTCACCAGCGCAGCCAGTTCCTCATAGACCGGCGTGCTGACGATTGCCACCAAGTCGTATTCGCCGGTGACGGAGTAGACTTCCCGCACGCCCGCAATTCGTAGCAATGCCTGCGCCGTCTCCGGCACGGTATGGCGCGCTGCGTTAATCATCACCAATGCGGTTATCATCGGGTCTCCTTATACTTATACAACGTTGTGAATAGAGGTTAGCAATTGAGGATTTGCGGCGCTGCTTCGATACGAGCCGCGAATGGGACGGCAGGTGGAGACACCTCATCGAAGCTCCATAGATCCAGGCGCAGCGGCGGCAGTTCACCAGTTAAGCCGGCCTCACGCACCAAAGGGGAAATCCCTGTCGCATCAGGAAAGCCAGGCAGTATGATCGTGATGCGGTTAAGCGCATCTTGCTCATAACGGAACATCGCCACCACCACAACGGTCGATCCCTTGAATCCCTTCGCGCCGACACTCCCGATCAATAATCACACGCATAGCATCGTGGACAAGGGCCGATTGATCGCGTGCGACTACCCACGGCGCAAAATGGACCTGAAAAGTGACCTCGCTGCCGCCTTGCACAGCAACACCCCAGCGAATGGCAAAGTCTTGCGCGATACCCAACCGCCCTAGGTTGGCATCGGGCCAGAAATTGATCATGAGCGCGAGAGGTACGACCACACAGGTCGCTATTAGCTCAAGGACAAAGTTGCGGCGCATAGCGCTCTCCTGCCGATCAGCGATAAAAGAACCTTGTAGCAGCTCCACAGCGAAGTAAGTGGCCGCCTGACCTATTATAGCCCATCGGCGGAATTGGGGCTATGCGCCTCAGCGCAGTGCCTCGTCCACATCCACAATGACGAGCGTCAGGTCATCGGTGGGGCGGACGGGGCCGCGCCAGTCACGCACGGCGCTGAGGATCGCGGCGGTCAAGGCGGGCGCAGGCAGGTGGCCTGCGGCAGCTAAGAGGGCTTCGAAGCGCTCAAAGCCGAACAGCGTGCCGTCGGGCGCGACGGTCTCCACAATGCCGTCGGTGTGTAGCACAAAGCGGTCGCCGGGCTGCACCGGCAGCGACGCGGCGCGATAGCCCGGCAGGGGCAATGCGCCCAACGGCAGGCCCAAAGCGGCATCCAGCGACTGTGGCGCAGCACCGGCGCGCAGCCGGTAGGGAAACAGATGGCCGGCGTTGGCGAGGACCACGCGCGTGCCGTCGGGCGCAAACGCCAGCACATACAGCGTCATCAGTTGGTGGCTTAGGCCACGCAGCGTGCTGTTGAGCAGGGTGAGTAAGACCGCCGGGTCGGGGCCGGTCGCACCCGCGCCGGTCGCCACGCTTTTGACCGCAACCATCAACAGAGCCGCCGCCGCGCCTTTGCCGGTCACATCGCCCAGCAGCAACAGCGGCCCGCCGTGGCCTGCCGCCGGCTGCAAACAGTCGAAGTAGTCGCCACCGATCTCGCCGACCGGCTCATACACGCTGTAGAAGCGCAGCCCCGCCAGCCGATGCAGGCCGGTGGGGATCAATTGCGCCTGCACCTGCTGGGCCAAGTCGAGTTCGCTGGTCAGGCGGGCGTAATCAGCATCAATGCGGGCGTGGGCCTCGGCCAGTTCGCGGCTCAACACCTGCGAAGTCAACTGCTGGCGCAGCCCGTTGATCGCTACTAGGCTCATACCAACGACAAAACCTGAAATCGCAAGCTGCCCCACCAGGATCGGCAGGGTCACATCAAGGGTGACAACAGGCAACGCCTGTATGCTTTGGCCTAGCACCAGCGCCAACGCCGCACCACACAAGCCCAGCGCCGCCGGCACAGGTAGGAAGAAGAAGGCCATGCTCATCAGAGGGTAGTAGAGAACCGTATTCAATCCGCTCCCACCCTGGCCGAGCGCGACCAATAGCGCGGTCGTCAGGGCCAGCGCAAATAGGGCGGTGGCCCGGCTGCGGAGTGGGTGTTCCGGGTCCAGCCAGCGCCAGGGGATAAAGCCATAGAGCAGGGTGAGCAAGGCCAGCAGCGCTAGGCGCAACCACCCCTGGTGGGCTGCGTCCAGCGCCAGGATCGCCCAGTTGCTGAGGCCCATCAGGACGTTGATCCAGGACAGCCGCTTGATCGGGCGAAAGGCACGGGTGAGGTCGCTGACCCCCAGCGCCCGCTGACCCGCCAGCCAGTCTTCGCTGAAACTGCGCCCCCAGCGGGGGGTTAGGGTCGGGTTGGCGGCCCAGCCCGCGTGTCCTGCCATCTGCCCGCTCCTTTCCGCTCCGGCTCCCCGGCTCTAGCCGCTGAAGCCCAGCCCGTGCCCGCGCATACTGAGCCAGCCGTCGCCGATGATCAGGTGGTCCAGCACTTCCACATCCAGCAGCTTGCCCGCCGCCACGATCTGCTTGGTCACTTCCACGTCCTGGGGCGAGGGCGTGGGATCGCCGCTGGGATGGTTGTGGGCAATGACCACAGCGGTGCCGTTGAGCCGGATCGCTTCGCGGAATACCTCGGCCACGCGCACTAGGCTGCTGTTGACGGTGCCGCGATGCACATCCACCATTTTGAGGATCTGGTGGCGCGTGTTGAGGACCACCACGCGCAACACCTCTTGCTCAAAGGGGCGCATTTCCAGCACCAACAGGTCACCGACCTTCTGTGGGCCGTCCACCACCAGCCGTTCGCCCGGTTCGGCCACCAGCAGGCGGCGGCCCAATTCCAGCGCGGCTTTCAGTTGGCACACTTTGGCCGGCCCCAGCCCATGCACCTCGGCCAACACCGGGAACGGCACGCGGCTGAGGCCGGTCAACCCGCCGTGTTCGCGCAGCAGCCGTCCCGCCTGCTCCACCACCGTCTCGCCCTGGCGACCGGTCCGCAGCAGGATCGCCAGCAGTTCGGCATCGCTGAGAACCGTGGCCCCTAGCCGCTCCAGCTTTTCGCGCGGGCGGTCGGCGCTGGGCAATTCTTTGAGCGTGGGCCGCGCCAGGGCGGGCGGCGGGCCGATCACCGTGCCGTCGGGCGTGTAAAGCGTGACCGTCGGAGCCGAGCGCAGGCGGCGCTCTGCGGCAGCGGGCGCGGGCGGGTAGAGCGGATCGGGCATGGGCAGCGCAGCGTCCTTTCGCGTGGGGTTGTTGGGGCTATTATACCACGAACAGGCATCGCTGACGGCGTTCAGAATAGGGGGTCTGCACAAAAGAACCCGACAGGCTACTGGTTTCTTTTACAAAAACTATTCGAGGCACCGCTTACCGGGTATTAGCGCTCAGTGCGGCGTTTCCAGGGCAGCCGTGGTGCCCGCGCCGCTACGAGTTCGCGCTCGCGAAGACGCAAGCGGGCCTCCACACTGCTAATCGCGGCATTTTTGCGATTGATCTCGGTTTCTAAGTGTCCTATATAGTCGGCACGCGCCGCAACGACCGTCTCCAAGTCGCGTATGTAGTCGCTACGCGCCGCAACGACACTCTCTAGTTCGCGTATATAGTCGGCACGCGCAGCAGTCGTTGGTGAAACCGCACGCAATAGGCGGGGTGGAACAGGGGACGTTGGACGATCAGGCGTAAGTTGAAAGAGAAACCATTGGCCGTCAGCCTGCTCGTGGGCGATAGCGCTCTCCCCCATATTAATGAGCGCGGTGCTGAGATAGTGTTGGAAGATCCGCTCGTCTTCGCTACGATAGCGCGGAATATGTAGGTCCGGCATGATGAACGGGCAGACCGTCGTGAAACGTTCCGCATGAAAGCCTTCCAGCAGTACCTGCATTACACGCTCGGCACTGACATCCTCGAAAGGCGACTCCGCTTGGCGAGTTGCTGCTTCAGGTTGTACAGTGGCGGCGGCGCGGGCCTTGTCCAGCGCCTCCTGCCGTTGAGTACGCGCGACAATATCAAGCAGCTCCTTAAATAACTGCGCCAAGAAGGGCGCAACATTCGGTACAGGGGTCGGATCGCGGTCCATTGCCGGCCCGGCCCAGTCCTGTTGGTGTGCCAAAGCCGCGACCCCTTGGTACAGCCAAGTGGGGTCGGTAGCCGTCACCCAGGCGGAAAAGTCGTCAAGCCAGGGGAGGACAGCGCGGTTAAACACCTCGGTGCGCGGGGTGGCAAAGGCGTGGTCCATGCCTAGAAATATACCACCGGGTTTGAGGGTGCGTCGTACCTGCTCCAGCAGGCGCTCTAAATGGCTCACATGGTGCAACGAGTCCCAGACAACAACTGCGTCATACGCGGCAACGGGCAATTCTACCGTGTTCAGGTCAGCGAAAGCGTATTCCGCGCTGCCGAAGGCTTCCAGCCGGCAGGGCATATCCGCGAAACCCTGGTAGAGAAAGGGGAAGTTGCGCGTATTGCTGTCTGCCATGTAGCGGGCCAGCGCCAAGTTGGTCGGCGAAATATCCAGCCCCGTCACATACGCACCCTGGCGGGCCAGTTCCAGACTCAACCAGCCGGCCCCACAACCTAAATCCAGCACCCGCATCCCCGGTTGCCGCGTGGCGGTACGCAGAATATAGGCTAGTTCACGCCAACGGAAGTTAATTCCCGGTACGCCCAGACAAAAGGGTCGCCATTGCAGATCGTAGCGAAACTGCGTAAAGGCCAACCGCCAATCAATAGAGCCGGGCAGTTCACTACGCAAGAGTAGTTGAGCGATAAAGTTATCCCAATATTCCCCTTCGCCGGCTAGGACGGTCTTATACTGTTCGCTGTCTGTTTCTCCTAAAGGATTCGCAACCAAACTTAGATTCCTTAGATTCCTTGGTAAGCAGCTAATATCATGCTGTCCTTAGTAAGTTCGCGTCAAACTCAGCGTCGGGGCGACGGGGATGTGGGGGAAGAAGCCGTTGGTGATGGTGCGCGCTTCCATCAAATATTGCAGCCAGGGCACACTGGCCCCCTGCTCATACTCGGTCACGAGGTCGGTGGTGGGGCGCGGGATAGTGGGCCACTCGGCTTCGACGCGCGCCATCTGGGTGGGGCCGAACTGCTGCGTCAGGCCGTCGATCCGGTCGTAGATGTTCAGCAGGTAGTCAAAATAGGCCGGGGCGGGCACGATGTAGCCGGGGCGGGCCAGGATATGATCGTTCCAGCGGGCGACAACCTGAATATAGAGGTCCATGTACATATAGAACCGCTGGAGCGCGGCCCGCCAGCCCGGTCGCAGCGCCGCGTCGGGCGGCCAAGAGTTCGGCGGGCACATCGATTCGTTGCGCTTGAACATCACACCGCTCCAAATCGCCATCGGGTAGCCCTGGCAGACCACCGGGCGGTGATCATAGATGCCACAGCGGTCGTGCCCGCCGGCCATTTGGACCAGAAACACGCAGGGCCGTTTAGCCTCAAAGCGGCCTTTTTTATCCAGCGCCAAGCCGTAGGCGGGGGTGTCGGCGCTGAGGCGGAAGCCGTCTAACGCGGGCGGCACCTGCGGGCACAGGATCAGGTATTGCTCTGGGCTGAGGTGTTCGCGCGTGCTGATCAGCCAGACATCGTAGCCGCAGACCGGCACGATATAGGAGCGGCAACAAAGGCCGCAGGTCGCGCAGGGGTTGCTCGGCACAGCGCTCATGGAGCCCCCACCGCCGGCGGCGCGGCGAGTACGTCGTAGGCGACCAACAAGGCTTCGCAGTAGTCAAAAAAGGTGAACACCGTCTCTGGTGGCGCGGCGGTCACGCGGGTGTTCCATGCGGCCACCACGGTGCAATACTCGGCCACATCGGCCTGCTGGATTTGCACGCACGCCATCTCCTCCGCGATGTCCACATCGGGTAGCCCCCAGTGGCGGCAGGTGCAGTCGGTGCCACCCTGTAGCGTCAGCACGCCGTCTACCAGCGCTGAGGGAAAGCTGCGACACACCGCCGGTCGCCCATCGCCCAAGCCGCAGCGGTGGTGGCCCTGGCGCGTGCGGAGTAGGAAGATGCACGGGGGCGGCGTTTTGCTGCGCCGGTTGGGCGCTTTGGCGAGCGCCAAGCGAAACGGCGGCCCACCAGGGGTCAGCAGGAAAGCATCACGCCGCAGTGCGGGGCTGGCGAAATAGACCAGGAAGGTCCACGGCGGCGCTTCGAGGGTACGGCTGATGCGCCAGATGTCGCGGCCACTAGGGATGACAAAGGCGCTGTGGCAACACGTTTTGCGTTTGCAGGCCAACCAGAGAGCTTCTTTGCGCTGGGTCAACGGGCAGGTCTCATCTCTCTAGTGCGCGGCGGCATCCAGTAGCACGGGTCGCCACCAGCTATCCTGCGCTGGGTTGCTGATATAGCGGTCTACCAGCCGGGTGACGGCCTCCGACACGCCGGGGTTGCCGGCCAGTGATGGCCCCATGGAGTTCCAGGCCGCCTGCACCGTGGCCTGAATTTCGGTTTCCACCTTGTCGGCCAGCAGGCTCACCACCCCACTCAGCGGGTTCTCTGGCGCGTCTTTGGCGATTGGTGCGATGGGCGGCATTGCCTGACCGGCGGTTGCGCTGCCGGGGGTCGCGGCACCGGCCGGGATGCCGGCCAGCTTGGACACGAGTGAACCGACCGCTTGACCTTCGCCATAGAGCATCCAGATGGCGACCGAGATAAAGTTGGAGTGGCGGAAGTATTCGCGCAAGCCAGTCAACGCCTCGGCCAGCAATTGGCGACCACGCGGGGTGGACCCGGCTTCCAACGCCTCCACCAGCTTGCGCTTCACATCCAACTTGGCGTGTTCGACGCTCTCCGGCAGGGCCGTTTCGTCGGCGGCTTTTCCCGCGCCCGCGACATTCGCCTCTTGGTCATCGAATGAGGCGCGCTGGGTGGGCGAGAGGTTTGCCAGTTGCAGCGCACGCATGGCAGGCGACAGGCCGGGATCGGGCGACCGCCGCTCGGTTGCGCTTTCCTCAGCGGTTGCTGTCTGCGCGGTCGGTTGGACCACCGCCGCGCTGGAGTCTGTCTGTTGCGCGGGCGTGAGCCCCGCCCCCTGGGCCCAGCGTTGCACGGCGCGATTGCCGACGCTCTGCTGCATGGCCTGGATGGCGGCGGCGCGCACGGCTCCGTTGCCGCGACCCGCAGGCAGTGGGTGGGCAGGCGCGGTCACGGGACCACCGCTATACCGCCGGTCGGCGGGATCGGGGCTGGCCTGTTGCGCGCGGCTGGCCTCTTCGCTATCGGGTTGGGCGGCGCGGTAGGGCATCAGTGGCTCCTTGCGACGTAAAACGTGCAGCGTAAAACGTGTCGTGCTAGTGCGAACAAAGGCGCGGGCTTACGCCTGCTCGTCTTCGGCGGCGCAACGTTGCACAGCGGGCATGGACCCTACCCGCATCGCCTGCACCGGCTCCTCTTCCTCCGCCGCCTCACGCTGCACGGCGGGCATGGACCCGACCCGCATCGCCTGCACCGGCTCCTCTTCCTCTGCCGCCTCACGTTGCACCGCCGGCATGGACCCGGCGCGCATCGCCTGCACCGGCTCCTCTTCCTCCGCCGCCTCACGCTGCACGGCGGGCATCGCGCCTACGCGCATCGTTTGTACCGGCTCCTCTTCCTCTGCCGCCTCACGTTGCACGGCGGGCATGGACCCGGCGCGCATTGTTTGTACCGGTTCCTCTTCCTCTGCCGCCTCACGTTGCACCGTGGCGGTGCCTGCACGCATGGTTTGGATGGGCAAGGCATCATCCGCCGACCGCTGCACCGCAGTTGTCCCGGCGCGCATCGTCTGTACCGCCGCGCCGCCGCCGCCGACACTCATGCTGGAAGTCACGCGGGCAGCGTTCTGCTCGGCGGCCTGCTCGAAGCTGTCGCTCGGATCGCTGACCGACACGCCACCCTCGCGCGGCGTGCCGGCCACGGGGCCGGATGCCTGCTGCAACGTATGGGTGGTCTCGTGCGCCAGCAGGTGCATTCCTTCGGGCGAACTGGGATTATAGGCACCACTGCGGAAAAACACATCGTTGCCGGTGGTGAAGGCTACCGCGTCTACGGAGCGCGACAGGTGATCGGCTTCCCCATCGGTATGCACGCGCACACCCGACAGGTCGGCCCCCATGCCGCCCTCCAACTGGCGCTGCACGCCCGAGTCTAGCGCACTACCGCCACCGGCGCGGGCCTGGATGCGTGCGCCGATGTCGTCGGCGGGGGCGGCTTCGGCGGCGGCGCTGCGCTGGAGCGCGATGGCACGCTGGACGGCGCGGTTGCCGTGCGTCTGCTGCATTCGTTGGATCGCCGCTTGGCGCTGCACCGCATTGCCCCGGCCCTGCGCGGTCAGCATGGCGGGCGGCAACGCGGCGGCCTCGGCGCTGGGGCCGGCGAACTCGGTTTGCGCGCTGTGCTGTTGATGATCGCTGTCAAAGTCGGTGGCACGGCTGAAATCACTGCTCATAGCGAACCTTCTTTCTGCGTCATGGACCGGCCGCTCGGCAAGCAAACCAGTGCGTGCGCGGGCTACCCGCCGCGCTGGGGTTTCCATCTATCGCTAGTATATCACAAAACGGGCCAAAAAGATCACCCAATGGGGTCCATTTAGCAAATCATCTGCCGCTAATGGGGAGTTGCGCCCCGCCGGGGGGCCAGCGCCCGCCGTACCGCCGCCGCCCCGGCGTTGTCTTGCTCCCAAACCGTGCGGATCGCCTGCACCGTGCCGTCCCGATCAAAGCCCATCGTATAGCTCGCCAACCCGCCTGGACCCTGGAGACGCGACCAAGCAGCGCGCAGCCAAGCGCGGCTGGTCGCCGGCAAGACCCGCGCCACGTCATCCGCCGCCGCACCCAGCGCCGTAACCAAGCGCACAGTCTCGGTTTGGATATAGTCTGCCGCGAAAACCACTTGGTAGTTGGTACGGTCGGTGGCGGGACCGGTTTGGTCGGCCTGAGCCACAAACTCGCGGCCTTGCGAATTGGTGGTGGTGTGGCCGGCGACGGTATGCCCAAAGACCCGTGCATCATGATGATCGTGGGCCAACGCTTCTGCAAACTGCGCGGCGAATGAGTTATCACCAGCGGCGG
>Ga0123338_10005894_pt1 | contig 10384 bp, 4 predicted proteins | sample grotaG_FD_89793 | JGI IMG/M metagenome (GOLD analysis project Ga0123338, IMG submission 89793) | Glacier valley bacterial and archeal communities from Borup Fiord, Nunavut, Canada, to study Microbial Dark Matter (Phase II) -... | ecosystem: Environmental > Aquatic > Freshwater > Ice > Glacier ...
AAATTACCTTCTGTTGCTGAAATGGTGAACATGAAAGGAGATGTAGTTAATGGTGAAAAAGTTTTAAATACTTATTGTTTTGCTTGTCATCAAGTAAATGGAAAAGGAATAAATTTTGGCCCAACTTTATCAGAGATAGGAGATAAATTGGCAAAAGAAGGTTTGTATAAAGCTGTGATGTATCCCGATGCTGGTATTAGTTTTGGTTTTGAAGGATATAGTATAAAATTAAAAAACAGAACAGAATATCAGGGAATAATAGTAAGTAAAACTGAAAACGAAATTGAATTAAAATTGCCTGGTGGTTCGGTTCAAAAATTCAAACGATCTGAAATTGTTTCACAAGTTGAAATGACTTCTTCTTTAATGCCTCAATTTCCCCTTTCAAAAACTGATTTGGTAGACTTAATTGAATATTTAAATACTTTGAAGAAGAAATAAATTCTTAAATTTTACTTTCAAATAATCTAAGATTCTTGTCATATAATTTTTATGTGACAAGAATTATTAGTATCATATATTTTATGTTTGTTATGCTTTCTGAAATGCATTTTTCAAACTAGACAAGTCGATTTTTCAGGTTAACGAATGGATTGTCATTACTATAATAAATAACACAAATTTTGCAAAAATAGCTCTTCTGGGTGTAAAATTAAAGCCAAATTGAGCTTTTGCCAGGTACTGATAATAAGGAAAGTTTAAAAGTAGGCATTTTGTTATACTCATTTTATTTCTTCATTCTTTTCGTTTTTAACTTTTTTTTAAAAAAAACTCTGAATTGGTGTGAAACCTTAAAAAGTTGATTCCATCCTGAAATTTTTTTACACCATATGATAATTTTTTCCCCTTTCAATAAGATTTATTTGGAAGTAAGTCTCCTAAACATTCTTTGGCCTTACATAATTGTAATGCATCATCCATTGATAAGTTACTTAATGCTCTAAAATATTTACATATTTTTTTAAAATCATAATTCTTGCCAGCTAATTTAAATTCAATTACTTCTGTTTCAGAAGGTATGGGAAAGTAGTTCTTCTAATACTTAATTTAGCTGATCCGGGGTATACATATTCGGAATATTTCAAAAATTAATATGAGCAGGCATTATAACAAATATAAGTAGGCATTGTAAACATTTCAATTATTCTATTATTTTAAAAAACTTCATTTTTGTAACATTTAACAAATTCTGTTTCCACCTCTCCAATCCCTCAAAAACCAAATAATATTCTGAAATTTCAGTGGTGCAAAGTGCAAGTTTACCTATAGATAATTAACAATTTGCACCACGAAGAATATTTGGGTTAAGGTTTCACGATTGGGAGTAGCAAACCGGATATAGCATGCATAATAGTGATATAATTTTTGAGCATAAATCCAATATAGTATTTAGCCGTCCTGATGGAAACTTCTAAAGTATCTACCAATTCCTTTACCATATCAGAGAAAGTGTATTTTCAAGGGCTTAATAAATATTTTTTTTTAGAAGCAGGTAAGTAAATGATTTTTAGAGAAATAAAATTTAAAAAATTGATTTGCAATAAATAATTTTTTAAGAATTATCTGTTACGGAAAATAAAAAATCGCGTAAAACATATAAATATCTAATTACAAGTATCAAATATTGCAAAAATGAAATAATTATTTACAAATTATATTATTTTTACAATATTTGTGAACATTTAAAGGCAAATAAGAGTGTTAGAATTTCAAGATGGAAGAATTGGTGATGGATTACTTGATGCATTTGTAAAAGGTGATATAAAAGCCTTTGAAAAAATATATTTATTCTATAGCCCTAAAATTATTGGCTTTGCAATTAAGAAGTTAAGATCAAAAGAAATAGCTGAGGAAATTGTGCAGGATGTTTTTATAAAATTGTGGACAAAGCGAGATCTTCTGCAAATAAATAATCTCGAAAAGTACCTTTATACAACTGTTAAAAACGCAATTCTTGACTATTACGGGGCACTGAAGGTTGAAAATAAATATCTTCAGTTTAAGAAAAATACAGTTTCATCCAATATAAACTTTACAGAACAGGCAGTTATACATCATGAACTTACAAAAGCTCTTGAAGAAAGCATGTTGCAATTACCTGAAAAATCACGAAAGGTGTTTAAGATGAGCCGCATTGAAAACAGATCTGTTAAGGAAATTGCTGTAAAAATGAAACTTTCAGAAAAATCAGTAGAGTACCATTTGACTAAATCAATAAAAATCTTGAGAGTACTTTTAAAGGATTATGTCTTGTTAGCCCTCCTTTTCAATTTACTTCCATAATTGCCTTCCTCAGATAATTATTTGCAATTTTCCAAGAAAACATTAATAAATCAATTAATTACTTATTAATATTTTAAGAATATTTAAAATGTTTTAGGGATTTAGTGAAGTAAATCGTCTTAGTATATATTTATATAAAGTTTATCAAAAAGATGACCACTTTCAAAATTAAAAAATTAATTAAAAAATATCGTGAAGGAAAATGCACAGAGGAGGAAAAAATCATTGTAGATTCATGGTATGATGACTTGGGAATCGAAACAACTAATGTAAATGATAATGAAATAACAGAAATAGTCCCAAGAGTATGGAAAAAGATATTATCTAAAATTCAGGTTGAAGTAAAAGCCCCATTAAATAATGTTTTTCTTTTCAATAATTACTTTAAATATTCCGCTGCTGCCTGTATTACTATCTTAATTTGCTTGGGACTGTATTTTTCAATTTTTCTTTCGGAAAATCAAAATAAGAAAAATTTAATAAGCCAAATTCTTCAAGTTAATCCACAAATCACTGTTTTAAATCATAATTCTTATAATCAAACGGTTTTTTTGCCTGATAATAGTATGGTTACCCTGTTTCCACAAAGCGAAATTAAATATGACAGGAGTCAATCAGGACATGAAAGAAATGTTTTGTTAGTGGGCAAAGCTTATTTTAAAGTGATAAGAGATACTTCCAAACCTTTTAAAGTCATTACGAAAGATATTACCACCACTGTATTGGGAACAAGTTTTACAGTAGAGGCCTATCCTGCCCGTAATAAAAGTTTGGTCACAGTAAATACTGGCCAGGTAAAAGTTAGCTTAAATAGCCATAGAAATTTAAATAGTCAAAGTATTATACTAAAGCCTAATCAGCAGGCTATCTACCTGTCCAGCAAAAATTTTCTACAAAAAGTACTGGTTGAAAATCCTTTACCTATAAACTCTCAAATAATGGAATATGAAGAATCTTCGGTAAAAAATGTCTTTAAAGCATTAGAGGATTTGTACCAAATAAAAATAATATATTCTGAAAATAATTTAAAAAACTGCAGTGTGTCGGTTTATTTCAAAAACGAAACACTTTTTGAAAGGCTTGATATCATTTGCAAAATATTGGGAGATTCCGCTTCTTATAAAGTAAATGAAACCGTTATTGATATCTATAGTAATGGTTGTAAAAACATTCATTAAAAAATAAACATATGATGCCTATGATAAAAAAAAATTATTAATAAAAGGGCCAGAATGCTCCAACATACCTGGCCCCAAAAAAGAAATCCCTTACCAAATGCGAAATGGTTGCGAGGGAAAATATTATCCATTTTTAACAAAACGAACACATGCAATTTATGCAAAAAAAACTATTCAGATCAAAAATTGTTTATCCCTTTATGAAAGCCATAATAATTCAAACTTTCATTGCGGCATTTTTTGCAGGGGTTGGGCTTGCCCATGATATCACCGCTCAAGAGTTATTAGAAAAAAAGGTTTCGATACAGGCAGATAACGTACAAATTAAAAATGTACTGTCAAAAATAGAAAAGCAAACAGGCACAAGGTTTATGTATGCCCATGACAGGATACTAGCCTCGCGCAAAATTTCTTTTAATGCTTCAGAGGAAAAATTAGGGGATGTTTTAAAAAAGCTATTGATACCCTTAAAGATAAATTTTGAAATTTCCGGAAATAAAATAATTCTTAGCTATGCAGATCATTCCGGTCTTAAAAACATAGAGACGAACGCACCTTCATCTACAATCAAAGGAAGGATAACCGATGAAAACGGCTTGCCTATACCTGGAGTAAATGTTGCTGTAAAGGGTACTGCAATCGGTACAACAACTGATGGGGATGGAAACTATTCCCTCCAAGTACCTGACAATGCGAAAACACTTAGTTTTTCATTTATAGGTTACGCTACTCAAGAAGTTGAAATTGGTACGAAAACGGAAATAAGCGTAGCCTTAGTAACCGATATTAAAACACTTAATGAAGTGGTAGTAGTAGGGTATGGAAGCCAGGAAAAGAGAAAATTAACTAGTGCGGTAGCAACAGTATCGGGTGATGTTTTAAATCAAAGGGTTGCTACAAGCCCCACCACTTTATTACAAGGTCAATTACCGGGTTTACAAGTAACTCAAAATTCAGGAGAACCTGGAAATGAAGGATCAGTTTTACTTATTAGAGGTCTATCTACTTTTAGCGGTGCTGGCAATGATCCCTTAGTAATTGTAAATGGAATACCGGGTAGTCTTGATAATCTAAACCAAAATGATATTGAATCAGTGAGTTTACTAAAAGATGCTGCTTCATGTGCCATTTATGGCTCAAGGGGTGCTAACGGTGTACTTTTAATAAAAACCAAAAAAGGAAAAAAAGGTGCAATATCGGTTTCGTACAATTTTAACTATTCAATGCAAAAATCTACTAAATTACCTAAATTGATTACTAATTCAGTGGATTATATGCAATTGTCTAACGAAGCAAACATTAATTCGGGTCATGCCCCTCTATATACACAAGCCCAAATAGATTTATTTAAAAATTCAACCGACCGGGTAAAATATCCTAATCACAATTGGTTAAATGATGTTTTTCAAACAGGGATTATGAAAACCCATTACCTTAACCTGAGTGCTGGTACTGAAAAAACCACTTATAGTGTTGGTATAGGTATAAATGACCAACAAGGAGCTATAAAAGGGTTCACTTATAAAAAATATACGCTCGATTTAGGAATAGATTCTAAGATAACCAAAAGGATAACATTTGGAACAAATATTCAAATGCGTTATGGCGACCAGGTCTCTCAATCAGGAGGATCAGGTAAACTTGGAAATGCTCAAGGCACATTTTTGTCAACTTTAGCCCAAACACCGCTTTATGGACCTAAAGACCAGAATGGTAATTACATTACTTCGGCCTTTTCTGGTGAGGCTCATGGCGCTAATCCAATAGCTACGATAGATGCTGGTGCTTCAGATATAACAAAGGATTATTATGCCCAAGGTAACATATCTTTGGATGTTGATATTATCGATGGTCTAAAATGGGAAAACAGGGTCGGCTTAACTTATGATTATAATAGACTCAACTCATTTGGACCAGCTATTCCAGTAGTTTATTCACTTGATACAGCTAAAGTTTCACCTTTACTTCCTAGCAACGATAATAATTCATCGGGGCTTTATATAAAAGGAGCCGATAATTTATTAACTATTGGATACAGCCAATTGAGATATGCCAAAGTTTTTGGTGACCATAATGTAAATGCTTTTGTGGGGTTTGAACAACAACAGAATGCCAATAGTTCTTATAATGCAGCTAGGAGTAGTGCATTTGTTACCAATTATTTGCGAGTACTAGATGCCGGGCCGAATGATGTTCGAAGTAACGGTAGTAATTCTTATGATTGGGCATTACGCTCTTGGTATGGAAATGTTAAATACGATTTTAAAGACAAATACTTAGTGGAAGTTAGTTTAAGACGTGACGCTAGTTCACGTTTACCACAAAATACAAGAGGGGGTTTATTTTATTCATTTTCTGGTGCATGGAGGGTTTCTAGTGAATCTTTTTTAAAAGATGTAAGTTGGTTAAATGATTTGAAAATAAGGGCTTCTTGGGGTCAGCTAGGTAATGTAAATATTGGCAACTATCCTTATCAACCTGCATTAGGTTTACAAAACTACAGTGCTAATGGCGCCAACATAAATGGTGTGATTTCTTCCAAATTAGTTGACCCTAAACTTAAATGGGAAACTACCCAAATGACAGATTTGGGTTTGGATTTAGCCGTTTTGAATAATAAATTAAGTTTTACAATCGATGTGTATAATAAATATACTTTCGATATCCTGAGAGATTCTCAAGTATCTTATTGGATAGGAGTAGCCCCCCCTACAGTAAATAACGGTGCTGTTAGAAACAAAGGGATTGATTTGGGAATAAAATATAACAATAAAATTGGAAGTGATTTTTCCTACAATATTGCTTTAAACTTTCAACGTTATAAAAATACATTGGTCAGTTTCGGAAAACAAGAAATTTCTATTGATCAATATGGCAATCTAATTCAAGCAACTACCATTAGGAAAGAGGGTGAACCATTGGATAGTTACTATTTATACCAATTCGATAAAATTTTTCAAAATCAAACAGAAATCGACGGATCACCCAAACAAGGCATCACGCCAACTCCTGGTGATCCTAAATTTAAGGATACAAACGGCGATAACAAAATTACAGATGATGATCGAATTATTACAAAGGGAAAGTATCCTGACTTTCAATACTCTATGAATTTAGGGGCTCGATGGAAAATGATAGATTTAAGTTTCCAGTTTTATGGGTCACAAGGTCAAAAAATATATGCAAATGGATGGGGTATCGAGCCATTTAACCAAGGTTCTGCTCCTACAACCGATTGGTACAATCGTTGGACACCAACTAACCCAACCAATACCTTGCCTAAAATATATACAGCTGGATATAGTCCAGTTCAAGCATATAGTTCTACCTTTTTTCTAAAAGATGCCTCATTTTTTAGAATGAAAAATGTAACATTGGGTTACACGCTTCCTAAAAATTTGGTAAACGTTGTCGGAATTAATAATTTAAGGATATACTTTACGGCAAGCAATGTATTTACCATCAGCAAATTTCCTGGTCTAGATCCTGAGAGAGTTCCAAACGGCTTGTATGTTAGCTATCCACAACTTCGAACTTTTACTATTGGTGGAGCTGTTACCTTTTAATTAAGTATAAAATTGTTAAACTATAAATAATATCAAAATGAAAAAGTTAATAATACATCTTTTTGCCGTTTCTTTTCTATGTGTTTCCTGTAAGAAAGATACTTTGGATCTTAACCCACCAGATAAGATATCTTCCACTAACTTTTGGAAATCAGAATCTGACGCCGATTTAGCACTTGCGGGTGCTTATTCAACATTCCGTACCTCACCATATACTTGGGGTGATTGGACAGTAGAAACTTTCCAACCCTATACATTTGATGGATTTTCAGACGATTCTTTTTCACAATTTAATTATGGCGGTTCGAAAAGTGCAGGTTCTTCTGGACTTACTCCACTAAGTGGTTTAAAGGTATCAGAAATGTACAATAGTGTGTATGGATCTATTGCTAGTATTAATTTCTTGCTAGCAAATGTTGATAAAGTACTTAAAGGAGATAAATTGGCAAACTACAAAAGTGAAGGTTATTTTTTAAGAGCCTTTTGTTATTTTTGGTTAGCTCAACTTTATGGTAATGTGCCAATTGTGAAAGAGGATCCCTATAAAATTGACCCTACATCCAACAGGGCTAAATCTACACGTGACGAAGTGTTGGCGTTTGTCGAACAGGATTTAAATGCGGCCATTGCTGGTTTGCCAACGGGACTATATAGTACAACGGGGCATCCAACTAAAGAAGCTGCGTACGGTTATTTAGCAAGGGTATTACTTTTTGAAAAAAAATACGCCGCTGCTGCAGCAGCAGCTAAAATGGTTATAGATGGAGGTAAATATTCATTAAACCCTAATTATTTATCTAATTTTTATAAACCAGATCAAGGTACTAGCCCAGAAATTATGTTTTCTGTGCAAAATACGAGGACAAACGCAGGAAATTGGAATTGGCTTACTGACTATACCATTTTGCAACAATGGCATGGACAGTTGGGAACTACAGATTTAATTAAAGAGTTTGAACCTGCAGATCCCAGAAAAACTTTTAATTTTTTCCTTCCTGCAGTGGATAATTATTATATAGTTAATAAATGGGTAAACCCAGTTACGCAAGGAGATGCTGAATATTCAGATTATGTACAATTGCGGTATGCTGATGTGAAACTCATGTATGCAGAAGCACAAAATGAGGCAGTAGGTCCTGATGCTTCAGTTTATCAACAAGTAAATGAAGTAAGGAACAGGACAGGCGTGAAAATGCCTCCATTAGCAGTTGCGCTTTCCCAAGATTCCATGAGAGTCCATATTCGTCATGAGAGAAGGGTGGAATTTCCAATGGAGGGATTACGCTACTTCGACTTACGCAGATGGGGAATAGCAACACAAAAATTAAATGGTTTTGTTTCCGATCCAAGTCAACCTACAGTTAAACAAATGTACAAAGCCAACTATGACTTTTGGCCAATCCCGCAACAAGAGATTGATCGTAACCAAGGTGTTTTAAAGCAAAACGATGGGTATTGATTGATACAAATAAAACTTTTACTCACAAATGTAATTGGTTGTAATTTAAACTAATAGTTTTAGTAAAATAGTTAGATAAAATATGAGAATATTAAAAATTTTAGAAACTTAAAAAAAATTTACCATGAAAAAATTATTTATAGTAGGCTTAATACTTAAACTTTCGGGTATTTCGCTTCCAGTACGGCCAAGGATGCCATGAGGACCGCTATCTGTCATGAGAAATTGATCCTAACCTTGGAGTTTTGATTCAAAATGATGGTTATTGATTTATACAAATAAATTTTTTACTCACAAATGTAATTGGTCGTAATTAACTTAATGGTTTTTAGTAAAATAGTAGATAAAATATGAGAATATTAAAATCATTAGACACTTTTAAAAAAAATTTACCATGAAAAAATTATTTATATTAGCCATAATACTTACATTTTGGGGTATTTTGCTTCCAGTACGTGACATAATGGGTCAAACCCTCAATTGTCAATTAAATATTGATGCATCTGGGAGATACCTTCAAAATGGCCCTATCGGTGGCACTAATCCCCGCTGGGTAATGAAGGGTGCTTTTGATGTTGTTATGAAATTCACGCCTGATGGAAGTGGCGGTTGGGAAAACAACTCATATATTGAGGCGAACTGGGCAAACCGCTCCGCTCAAATGGATGCTATGAAAGCAGCCGGAATTAATACAATTAGAATATGGCATTTTACCATGGGATATATTAATCCGGCACATATCGGTTCTCCTGTAGGCGAAGCATCAGCAATGCAGGAAATGGTTTCCTTTTGCTCTTTGGCAAGAAGCAAGGGTTTGTTTGTATTAATTGAACAATGGTGGCCTGGTTATTTAAAACAAGGAGCAACAGATGCTTATTATGACAGTGGGGAGTGGCACGACAGGATGAAAAACTATATTAATAATTTCTCCGCCGCCGGCTTAGATAATATTTTGTTTGGAACAGGAAATGAACCAGATAATAATCCAAATCCAGCCTGGATCGGTAATTGGACTGAAAATACTAAACGACATATTGCAGGTTATAGACGTTTGGGCTATACAGGCCCTGTTCTTTGCGATACCCCGGGGCAAGATAGCCAAACATGGAACAATGACCAGTATGGTAATATCCAGGCTAGTGATGCCAGAAATGGCAAACCTGGCAATATAGGATTTCAGGAACATGAGTATGGTTGGAATCAAAACAGCATTCTTCCAGTGTCAAAAGCAATAGTGAATGGTAACCCAATATACAATCAATTTCCAATCTTTGTCACTGAATCAGGATGGAGTGTAACCAGTGGTAACCTAGATGATTGGGCTAATAAATGCGTAAATGAAAACTTAGGAGGAGCAGTATTTTTTTGGTGGAATGCGCCTGCTTCAGGGCAAGGGCCTCCAACGGTTAATGCTGACGGTATTAACTTAAGTTCTTATGGAATAGTTTGGAGAGATCATTTTTGGAAAGCTCCCGGCATGCCTGACGGTTTTGCCAACACTGGTGGGAACATTGCTGTGACTTCGGTGGCATTAAACGTTCAAACAGCAACCTTAGCCGTAGGAGGTACCCAACAATTAATACCAACGGTATCACCATCCAATGCAAGCAACCAAGCAGTTACATGGACTAGTTCTAATAGTAGTGTTGCTTCTGTTAATGCATCAGGTTTAATAACGGGTGTTGCTGCCGGAACCGCCACCATTACCGTAAGCACTAACGACCAATCAAAAACAGCAACTTGTGCTGTAACAGTTTCTGGAGGTTCTAGTATCAATATTCCTTCGAAGATCGAAGCTGAAAATTATAACAGCCAATCTGGAACGCAAAATGAGCCCACCACAGACGTTGGTGGTGGACAGGATGTTGGCTATTTAGGCGTTGGATCTTATATGAATT
>Ga0123338_10005895_pt1 | contig 10384 bp, 8 predicted proteins | sample grotaG_FD_89793 | JGI IMG/M metagenome (GOLD analysis project Ga0123338, IMG submission 89793) | Glacier valley bacterial and archeal communities from Borup Fiord, Nunavut, Canada, to study Microbial Dark Matter (Phase II) -... | ecosystem: Environmental > Aquatic > Freshwater > Ice > Glacier ...
GATATTGCCGGTGCGATCGCCGATGGCATTCGTCAGCACGCGCAAGCACATGCCGAAGACGCCGGGCGCAGCGTCGATGGAGTCGTGGCCAATCAGTGTCTCATGGCGACGCTCGCCTTTACGAGCGCGCTCTCGGATGCCGGCGTAAAGTATCTTGCGGCGAGTCCGGAAACGATGATCGCACCGGGCGTCTCAAGCGACGTCGCACATCCGATCGCGGCAAACGAAAACGATCCGAGCGCAATGGCCCACGCCGTTGTCGCGGACACCATGAAGACGACCTACGGGGCCGGCGGCACGCATTGGAATCCGGCGGCCGCCTTCGACGTGATCGACTGCGATCCGACGCGCGTTGCGAACATGCAACAGAGCGTGAAAGTACTCAATGATTCACTCGTTGCGGCGGCCTCGCGTATCATCACTCGCCAGCAGATTCTCGCGGATGCGAATGCCGTCGATGGCGTCTCACGCGAAAGCCCCGAGCCGACACCCTGGCGCGCAGATCGACCAGCGATTCGTCTGTATGAGACGTTCGCAGCCGATAGCGCGCTTCCGCAATCCGTGCGCGCCGCCGCAACACAAGCCGCCGCGTCGGTGAAGGCGCTCGTCCTCGGTCACTCAGAATCCGCGCACTTCCAACCATTTGGCGGCACCGACTACCGCGACGCAGTCGGCCCGACCGTGCACTTCCCCATCTCGAGCGCACAAGTCGATCCGTGGGCTCCAAAGATATCTGAAACGAAGAACGCGTTCTATCAATCCGTCGACGGCGGGCGCCTAGCAAACGCACTCGTTTGAGGGGCTCAGCCAACCCGCAGAGAGAACCGTCGCCTATGGAACTGCGGTATTCCGTCGTCCTCGAGCCCGAGCCGGATGGGTCTGCGTTCAACGTGATCGTTCCGGCCCTGCCCGAAGCACACACCTGGGGTGCGACGATCGAGGAAGCGCTGAGAATGGCTCACGACGTGATCGCCCTTTGCCTGGAAGAGCGTCGGTCAAAAGGTGAAGAGGTACCACCGAGTGACGCAGGAATGGCGCGCCTCGAAACGGTTTCCATCACCCTTCCCGCAGCATGAGCGCCTTCGATGGGTGGTACGAAATTGCCCACGATTACGGGCAAAGCGCTGGTACGCGCACTGCAACGCATTGGCTTTTTGATCGCACGAACGAGCGGATCGCACGTCATTCTCCGTCACGATGACGGCCGTAGCACGAGCGTTCCCGTTCACGGGAACCGAGATATCCCAATCGGCACGCTAAAGCGGATACTGCGCGACGCAAAATTAGCGGCAGACGATTTGGCGAAGCTCATTTGAACGGCAGGGTTGAGCGCCACGACACGCGGCCCAACAAGCGACATCGCTAAGAGTAGGTCAATACTTAATGGATCTGACGCTGCCTAATAGTGGACAACTCGATCCGATCCCAAATCTCGCGTCTTTTGATACTCCACAACTCGGCTAAGAGTACCCGGTGGCAAGCGCTTCGCTACGAAGGCGGTTCGCTAGCTGAACCGCCGGAGGCCACAACTATTTCCTAGCCCTTCGACCGGATTTCCGACAAAGTGAGGCTCATGAACGCACCACAAACTCCCGTGAGAATGATGATCCCGGGCTTTAAATACGAGGACGCGCCGCATGCAATCACGTTTCTCTGCGAGGCGTTTAGCTTCGAAAAGCATGCGGTCTACCCCGGCGCGAACGGAACGATCGACCACGCACAGCTGAAACTCGGTCCTCATTTCATCATGCTCGGTTCGGCGCAAAACGTCGACGCGAATTGGCCGAGCAAAACACCGGGTCAACTCGGCAGCGCTACGGGTGGCATCTACGTCGTGCTCGAGCGTGACGAGGACGTCGATGCCCACTGCGCGCGGGCGCGCGCAGTGGGCGCAACGATCATCAACGAACCTTCAATTCCGGATTACGGTGGCCGTATGTATGGTGCTGTAGATTCCGAGGGGTATCTTTGGAGTTTCGGTAGCTACCGACCCGAGTAGGCGCAATACACCGAAGCTACGCGGAGCGGATCTGACTCGGCGTCGAAACGGGTTGCGAACTCCCGGCACCCGGTGGTTGGTAGCCCTTCTCGACGATCGCAACGAGTTGGTAGAACGCCGACCAGGCAAAGGGCAATTGCGGCTGCAGTCCATAGCCGAGCGGTGAGAACGTATCGACGTGCGTGCCGCCGGCGACGATGTACTGCCAGTATTTCGAGCCGCGGCCCGACGCGTTCACCGCGTTGAGATACGGCGTCGCATTGTTCTGGGGCGTGATGAACATGTCGCTGCCGCCCGCAATCGAGACGAGCGGTTTTCCGATTTGTCCCGTGTGCGTGAACGATGCGATGTTGGCGAGTGCCGCAGACGACGGTACGTACGCGGCGCGATTGGCGGGAACGGCAAGACCCGTTGCCGCGCACGTTCCGGGGAGACGCGCGGCGTTCGTTGCATTCGGCGTGCACGCCGCAGCGGCAGTCGATGAAGACGCTTGCGGATCGATGAGCAGCGCATACGCAAAGGCGGTTAAATCGGAATAGAACGACGCCTGGCCAGCGTAGTACTCAAACCAAAGCGACGGATTCTTTGCGTTTGCCGCTTGCAGCACGTCAGCGGGATAGCCCGCCGCAACGATCGCTGCCGCACTTGCGCTGTCGGTGAATCCACTGGTCACGTACTGCTGCATTGCTGCGAGGAATTTCGGCAGATACGTCAGGATGTTCAGCGAGGGCGACCAGAACACGCCCGACCAATCGACGCCGCCGTCGATGATCGAGGGATACTGTTCGAGCAGCGAGCGCACTTGCGCGCCGCCGTTCGAAAGCCCGACCGCGTACGTACGCGTCGGCACTTTGAAATTGGTCGCAAGGAAATTCTGCGCGGCGACCGTCAGCGTGGCGAAGTCGACGTTCCACGAAGCGATCGAGGGAACCGGCGATTGCGTGAGCGCGCCGAAACGGAAGCCGAGTTTATTTGTCTCGAGCGAGGCGAGGTCGAAGGGGATCGGGAAAAATGTCGACGGCGAGGGCGTTGCGGTGCTGGATTCCACGATGGCATTGAAGCCGACGCCTTTGTTGCTCGACGCGAACGCATAGCCATTGGCGAGCGCAAAATCGCTCCAGATCGCATCGTTCGCAAATTCGCTGCGGAACGACGGCGTGCCGGCGACGATCAGCTTTCCGTTCCATGCGGTCGGCACTTTGATCACGTACCGCTCGTTTGCCGCATAGGAACCCGTTGCGAGCGTGCCTGGGATCGGCGACTGCGCCGGGGAGGGCGTACCGGCGACGATCAGCGCCTTCGCATCTCCCGCCGGTGAGTAGCCGGGGAAAGCCGCAGGGGTCGGGGCAAAACCATATCGCAAGTCGGAGACGATCGTCCCGGCGGCGAGCACGGGCGCGGTTGGGATCGGAGCCAGGCTCGTGCTTCCGGGCAGGAGCGTCGTGGAACCACCGCCCCCGCATCCGGCGAGAAGCGGTACCGAACCCGCGGCGAGCGCGAGAAAATTCGAACGAGAGATACTCAAAGCGACTCCTGACGGAAAGTTTCAGATCATTGTCGCTACCGCGGAACTTATGGCCTCCCTCGAACGTCCCGCCGACTTATTTTAGAAAGTCTTCGATGACGCGGATGTACTTTTCGGGCTCCTCGTAGGACGGCAAGTGACCGCTTTTTTCGAATACCACGAACGTCGCGCCGCGGATGGCCTTATACATGCGCCATGCCGTAAGCGGAGCGACGTTCATGTCGTAGCGGCCCGTGATGACCATCGTCGGGAACGTGAATTTCGGCAGCGCCGTCGTCAGATCGAGGGTTGCGGTCGCTTTACTGACGGCCTCGCCCACGCGCGGGTTATAACCGAGGTCCTTCGCTCCGGCAAGGTAGGCATCGCGCTTTTCTTCACTGTAAAAAATCATCATGAAATGATCGCGCAGCGAGGTTTGCGCGGCCGCGTCGGTATCGCCAAGCTTCTTCTCGCGTGCGGCATTTGCGGCGAGTCGGTCCGGAAAGACTTGTGGAAAAATATGCACGAGGTCCTTCCACGCCGGTGCGGCCGAATCACTCAAGACCAGCTTCGCAACATGTTGCGGAAATTTTGCCGCGTACGCCATCGCAATCAATCCACCATAGGAGTCGCCGACGAACACGCATTTCGAAAACGCGAGTTTCGTTCGCAGCGCTTCGAGATCGGCGACCTGCGCGTCCATCGACTGCGAGGCACCGGCCCGCACGCGCGTCGATTTGCCGGTTCCGCGCTGATCGTAGAACACGACTTGACGACCGGCTTCGGCGATGCGCGGCCACACATCGTTTTGTATCATATACGCATGCGAGAGACCGGGGCCGCCGTTGACCGCGATCACCGGGAGCGACGCGCTCGGCGATCCGTACACCTCGTAGGCGACATCGACGTCGGGCGTCAGCACGACGCCACTCGTGGTCGCCGCATCGGCCCGTCCGAGTGCGAGACTTGCTATCAAGATGATAAACGTCAAAATCGTACGCATGATACGTTCGACGGTTGTGCGGGGAGCGCAAGCGAGCCTTCCGCAAAGGGGGCCCCGCTCTGCCACTCCAAGACCGCATCATGAAAATCAAGGATCGGGTCTGCGTCATCACGGGAGCCGCCTCCGGCATCGGGCGTGCGCTTTCCGTCGCGCTCGCGCGTAAACGCGCGACCCTCGCGCTTGCCGACCGAAATGTCGCGGGCCTCGAAGAAACGCGAACGCTGCTTGGCAAAGCCGGCGCGCACGCAACGCTCCACGCACTCGATGTGAGCGACGAGACGGCCGTCTCGAACTTCGCGCTCGACGTGCTCGCCGCGCACGGTCGCGTCGATATTCTCATCAACAACGCGGGCGTCGCGCTGTTCGGAACGATCGCCGAAGTCACGACGGATGAGATGAAATGGCTCTTCGACATCAATTTCTGGGGGACGGTGTACGGCACGAAAGCCTTTCTGCCGACGCTCGTTGCTCAGCCCGAGGCGTGCATCGTGAATATCTCGAGCATCTTCGGCATCTACGCACCGCCCGGACAATCGGCGTATGCCGCAAGTAAATTCGCGGTACGCGGCTTCACCGAATCGTTACGCGGCGAGCTTGCCGACACGAGCGTGCACGTCTGCACCGTTCATCCCGGCGGGATCGCGACCGCAATCGCGCGCAGTGCACGCGTGGCTCAGTCAGTCGACCCGGAGCGCGCCGCGAAGATGACCGCGCGCTTCGAAACCAGTTTCCTCACCGCAACTCCCGACGAAGCGGCCGCCGCGATCGTGCGCGGCATTCGCAAGAACAAAAATCGCGTCGTCATCGGAGCGGATGCCCGCAAGATCGATGTCGCCGCACGACTCTTTCCCGAAACGATCACCGAGAAGCTGGGGCGCAACGCGAAAGCGAAAGCTCTCGCGCGCTAGCCGGCTGCACGTTCCGAGGGGGACCGGCTAGCGCCGAGCGGAACGCGCATCCGATGAACGCGATTCGCTCGAGCTTTGCTTTGTTTCTTGCTGCCGCGGTGCTGGCGCCGCCGGCGCTTGCCGACGCCGTCCGGTATCGTCAACCGCCGTCGGCAATCGAGGCGATCCTCAACGCATCGGCGCTCCCGATCGTCTCGGTGAGCCCGACCAAGGATGCAATCGCCATTCTCTCACCGCTTCGCTATCCGCCGGTTGCGGATCTGGCAAAGCCGATGCTACGTCTGGCCGGGATACGGATCGATCCGCAAAACAACGGGCTGCATCATGCATCCGCCTCGACATCCCTCGCCTTCCAATCAGTCGCGACCGGACGTACGACGACCGTCGCATTACCGGCAAGCGCTCATATTACGGCGATTCGCTGGAGTCCCGACGGAAAACACGTCGCCTTTGCGAATGCAACCGCATCCTCGATCGACCTGTACGTCGTTGCGACGGGAACGACGGTCGCGCGCAAAATTCCGGGCGTCCGCCTCAACGGCGTGTTCGCATCGCCGATCGCCTGGATGCCGGACAACACGCATCTGCTCGTGAAAGCGGTGCCGGCAAAACGCGGCGCCGAACCGCGCGAATCGATCGTGCCCAGCGGTCCGATCGTGCAAGAAACCAGCGGCAAAGCGGGCGTCATCGTCACCTACGAAGATTTGCTTGCGAATCCGCACGATGAAGACGTGTTCGCGTACTTCGGCACCTCGCAACTCGAATCGGTCGCGATCGCAAACGGCGCGGTGACACCGATCGGCAAAGCCGGGCTCATCACCCGCGCGGAACCCTCACCGAACGGCCGCTTCATCCTTACCCAAACGCTCCGCCGTCCGTTTTCGTATCTCTTTCCGTACGAACGTTTCCCAAGCGCCGTCGCGGTCATTGACGTACGAGGACGTGCGGTGAAAACGATCGTCGAGATACCGCTCGAAGATCACTTGCCCGTCGATGGCGTGTCCATCGGACCGCGCGATGTCGATTGGATGGAGAGTGCACCGGCGACGCTTGCGTGGTTCGAAGCGCTCGATGGCGGCGATCCGAAAACGATCGCGACCCATCGCGACCGACTCGCCGCGCTCGATGCGCCCTTCACCGGAATGTCGCACGAGATCGATTCGCTCGTCAATCGCGGCTACGGCGTGACCTGGCTCGATCGCGACACACGCGGGATCGTGCATATGTACGACCGCACCACACGCCTTACTACGAGCGTGCTCGTAGATACCCGCACGCCGGGAAGCGAAGTGCAACTCGGCACGCTGCGTGATGGGGACCGCTACGGCGATCCGGGAACGCCGCTCTTATCGACCGCAGCGAACGGCGAAAACGTCGCCGCGCGCGATGGGAACACGATCTTTCTTGCCGGCACCGGATACGGACCGGCCGGCCGCCAGCCGTTCGTCGATCGCCTCGACCTTGCAACGATGAAAAAAGATCGTATCTTCCGCTCCGGACTCGACCCGCTCGAACTGCCGCTCGCGCTCATCGACGCGCACGGTGCAACGATGCTCACGCGACGTCAATCGCCGACGCTCGTTCCCAATATCTACGTGCGAAGCGGAGCGGGCGACCCCGCGATGCTCACGCATTTCACCGATCCGACGCCGTCGCTGCGCGCCGTGCAGCGCCGAGTCATCAGCTACAAACGCCCCGACGGCATCGATCTCTCGTTCACGCTCTATCTTCCGCCAAACTACAAGCCGGGAACGAAATTGCCCACGTTCGTTTGGGCGTATCCCGCAGAATTCAACGATCGTAGCGTCGCAAGTCAGAACACCAATTCGACGCAAGACTTCACGACCGTCGGCGGCTCATCAGAAATTTTCATGGCGCTCGCCGGGTATGCGGTACTCGATAATGCCTCGATCCCGATCGTCGGCGACCCTGCAACCGTAAACGACACCTATGTCGAGCAGCTCGTGGCCGGTGCGAAAGCTGCCGTCGATAAGGCCGTCGAGATGGGCATTAGCGACCCGGATCGCGTGGCCGTCGGCGGTCACAGCTACGGCGCGTTCATGACGATGAATCTGCTCGCGCACACACGCATGTTCAAAGCCGGGATCGCGCGCAGTGGAGCGTACAATCGCACGCTCACGCCGTTCGGCTTCCAGGCCGAACGACGCAATTATTGGGAAGCGACCGACCTGTACACCAAGATGTCGCCGTTCACCTATGCCAGTGCCATCAAGGATCCGGTCTTGATGATTCACGGAATGAAAGACGACAACACGGGCACGTTCCCGATTCAATCGGAACGCATGTACGCCGCAATTCAAGGCAACGGCGGCACGGCGCGTTTGGTGATGCTTCCCGATGAAGCGCACTTGTATCTCGGACGCGAATCGATCGAAACCACGCTTGCCGAAATGGTCGGTTGGCTCGACAAATACATCGGACCGAACGCCAAGCAAACGGGAACCGTCAAGTGACCTTCGCCCAGTTTCTGGCCGGATCGATCGCAACGCTGGCGCTCATCATCGCCGTCGTTGCGGTTCCGCTGATCTTGCGCAAAATTCCGCCCAACGGCCTTTACGGGTTTCGCACGGCAAAGACCATGGGCGATCGCGAGATTTGGTTCGAGGCAAATGCGTACGCGGGCAAAGCGATGATCGTCGCGGCGATTGCGATGTTCTCGCTTTCGTGGGGATTGATCGGCCTTGCCGCATCGGGCATGCCGAAGAATGCGCTCACGACATTCGGCATCATTTTTGAGATCGCCCCGATGTTCGTCGCGACGATCTTTGCCTTCCGCTACCTGCGCAAACTCTAGCGCGTTTAGCGCACGAGCGGCGCGCGCGCCGGATAGATCGGGCGATTGATGATCCGTTCGAGCATCTCCGGCTTTGCGCTTGTGACGAGCGAGCAGAAATCCTCGAAGCTGGCGCGATCGGCTTCGCCTTCGGCAAAACGTGCCGTCCGTGTGAGATCGAGCTTTTCTTTTACGTCCATGAAGCGTAAGAAGCGGCCGTCATCATCGGTGCCGACGACGACGATCCCCGCATCATCGAAGATGCGTACGGCCGTTCCGACCGTCGACCCGTCCACCATATCCATCGCCAAGGTGTCGGCGATATCGGTGTACGCCATGCGCAGCGTGCCATCGGTTGTCAGTCCGCGCATCGCCCGGTAGAGCGCGCGCAAGGTGGCGATCGTGGGCGCTGATTTTGCGATGATGTAGTCGTTGATGCGGCGGTCGTATTCGCCGAAGAGCAAATGGATCTCGGCTAAACCCCCATCGCGCCCGGCGCGTCCGGCTTGCTGGTTGAACGCGGTGAAATTGAAATCGAGATGATAGAGAAAGACGTGCCGCACGTCGGGCAGATCGATCCCCTCGCCGAAGGCCGAGGTCGCGACGACCGTCGCAAGTGCGCCTTCGCGAAAGAGCGTCTCGACTTGCGCGCGCTCCGCGCTTCCGAGGCCCGCGTGATAGAACGCGACGGTATCACCGTTTCGCGCGCGGAGTTTTTCGGCGACTTTCGTAGCCTCGGCGCGCGACATGCAGTACACGATCGCCTTACCGCCACCGCGCAAGCGCTCGTCGATATAGGCGAATTTGTCTTTTACGCCGCGCGCGTCGACGACGTGTAAATTCTCGCGCACGGTCGGGTCGATCACCCACGCCTCGATGCTCAGCGCCGTGCGGATTTTTTCGAAGACGTCATCATCGGCCGTTGCCGTGAGCGCGAGGACTTGCGGGCTGCCAAGCGCCCGAATCGCATCGCCGATTTTTCCATACGCCGGGCGGTGCTTGGCATCGACGATATGGTGCGCTTCATCGACGACGAGCAGATGCGGCCGGCTCTCATCCGTGCGGAAGCGTTCGATGTGATACTGCAAGAATTCCGGCGTCGCGCACACCAGATCCCACGCACCGCTCTCGAGTGCATCCATCAGGTCGGCCCGCTCGTTCTCATCGATCGCGCCATTCGCTCGAAAAATACGAAGACCGAGCGGACTCAAGCGACGCTGTAAGGCGTCGAATTGGTCGTTCGCAAGCGCGCGTAGCGGATAGAGCACGATCGTTTTCTCACCGCGTTCGAGCGCGCGGACCGCGGCGGGATATTGGAAACAGAACGACTTCCCGCGGCCCGTGCCGAGAATAGCAAGCGTGTTACGACCCGCGTCGATTCGTTCGAGCACGGACACTTGCTCATCGCGCGGATGGCGATCGCCGATGAGTGCCATGCGGACGTCATCGCGCGTTGCCGGTGCGCCTTCGTTGCGTAAGCGGCGCGATGACGCACGCGTGCGTTCGCGATGAACCAGGATGTTGATGCCCCAGTTCTTGCCTCCGCCACCGGTAAGGTCGGTAACGCTCGCCCGATAGCGTTCGCCGTCGTCGATATTCGGTGCGATTCGACGGGCGATTTCTTTTTTGATGTAGCCGACGTGGAGCGAGCCGTAGAAGACGCCGATGGCGTTTGCGTCGTACGCGTTATCGGATTGACGGCGCAACTCGAGCGGTTCGCCCGCGCGCATGCCGCCGAGCACGTCTTGGCGTCCCTCGAACGATACGCCCGCGACCTTCGTGAAGAATTCGCTCGCATCGCCAATCGTACGGTAGCGATCGCCGTCGAGAAATTCATCGCGCCGCGCGTAGAGTTCCGAGAGAAAGGCCGCAACCGGTTCGAGATCTTCACCGCGCGGCTTGGGGGGGAGCGGCGGGCGCGGGTCATCGAACGATGCCAGCAGCGCATCGAAAGCCGCCTCCGACGGTGTCGGAGGCGGCAGGTTATTACTTGTCGTGCGGCTCGGTTTGCGGATGGACATCGGTCGCAGGCGGGGTTGCGTGCGGTGGTTCATCGAGCGGTTCCAGATTCAGCACGATCTCTTCGTGGCCGAGGTCGTAGGCCGTATCGTGATGGCCGAGCGCCTGCGCATCGAGCGGATCGACTTCCTCTCCGTGCAATTCCGACTGCTCGATA
>Ga0123338_10005896_pt1 | contig 10383 bp, 11 predicted proteins | sample grotaG_FD_89793 | JGI IMG/M metagenome (GOLD analysis project Ga0123338, IMG submission 89793) | Glacier valley bacterial and archeal communities from Borup Fiord, Nunavut, Canada, to study Microbial Dark Matter (Phase II) -... | ecosystem: Environmental > Aquatic > Freshwater > Ice > Glacier ...
GACCGCCGAAATTACGGTCAACGTGGTCAAAGAGGGCTAATTACTATGTTCGACCTTACGGGTCAAACAGCCATTGTTACCGGTGCCGCGACAGGGTTGGGCGAAGCAATTGCCCGGCGCTTCGCGGCTGCGGGGGCGCAAGTGGTGGTAGCGGACCGCGATCTGGCGGGCGCTGAAGCTGTGGCGGCGGCGTTGGCCGGTGCGTTCGCGGTGGAAGTGGATATTACGAAGGCGGCGTCCGTGCAGGCGGCGACTGCTGCCGTGCTTTCGAGAAGTGGACGTATCGATATTTTGGTGAACAATGCCGGCATCGCCGGTAGAGCCGCGCCGATTTGGGAACAGACCGAAGAGGATTGGAACCTGGCGATTGCCATCAACCTTACGGGCCTTTTTCATTTTTGTAAGGCCGTTCTGCCGCATATGCGGGAGCGGAAGTATGGACGCATTGTGAGTATCGCCTCTATTGCCGGTAAAGAAGGCAATCCGAACATGTGCGCTTATTCGGCCAGCAAGGCCGGTGTGATTGGCTTGACGAAATCGATCGCGAAGGAAGTGGCGACGGAGGGCATTTGTATTAACGCGGTTGCTCCGGCTGTGATTCGCACGAAGATTTTGGAGCAGCTTACTCCGCAGCAGGTGAGCTATATGACGGACCGTATTCCCATGAAGAGAACGGGGGAGCCGGGAGAGATTGCGGCTGTGGTTCATTTTCTGGCTAGCCCGGATGCAAGCTTTGTGACGGGGCAGTGTTATGACGCCAGCGGCGGCCGCGCTACGTATTAAACTGACAGCATGGCCGAAGCCAACGGCAGTGGTGGTTACATCAACGAGCGCATGGACCGGGTGGAAGCGATGCTTAACATGGTTGCCGCCGACCACGTGCTTTTCCAAGACCACCATAAAAGTTTTCTAGAGCAGCATAAATACTTTCAAGAGCATCATCAGAACTTTCTTCAGGAGCACCAGTTACTTTTGAGAGCTCAAGTTGTCATGGCAGACAACTTGCAAAAGTTGGAGGAAAGCCAGCGGGCAACCGGTGAAAACCTGAATGCTTTGATTGCCACCGTCGATGGAATCATCCGGAATCCGCGGTAGAGTTTCGCTTGGCTTGTTAGCAGCCATATAAACTGAAAAGCAAGTTGTCCACCTCGGCTTCGGGCTTACTTCGTCAACTCGGGTTCGTCAGCGCTACCGCGCTTGTTGTCTCGAACATGGTGGGTAGCGGCATCTTTGCTACTACAGGCTTTCTTGCGGGCGATCTGGGTAGCGCGCCGTTGATTCTGGCCGTTTGGCTAACGGGAGCTTTGTTCGCGTTTGCCGGTGCGTTGAGCTATTCCGAACTCGGCATTAATTTCCCCTCTTCGGGCGGGGAGTATGTGTATCTCACGGAAGCCTACGGTCCGGTCTGGGGATTCATGTCAGGCTGGGTATCGTTTTTTGCGGGCTTCTCCGCCCCCATTGCCGCGGCTGCTTTGGCGTTCGCGCATTATGTTGGCTTCTTTTTTCCCGCGTTTACAACGCCGTTCTTTACCTTCGGCACTGGTGCTTTAACGCTCCGCCTTGGTTGGGCTGAAGTGCTGGCCGCCGCACTAATTGCATTCTTTACCGTAATCAACTGCTTCGGTGTCGGGCCCGTAGCCCGATTGCAGAACGCGCTGACCGGCACCAAGCTGCTGGTGATCGTGCTGTTCATCGGGCTTGGATTCCTGATTGGGCACGGCAGCATGAGCCACTTTCGCGAACACGCGATTCGCACGTCAGTCAACAGCCTTCCGGTGCAATTTGTGATCAGTCTGTTGTGGGTGATGGTGGGCTATAGCGGCTGGAACGCGGCAACCTATGTCGCCGAGGAAGTGGAGCAACCGCGGCGCACTCTACCGTTGGCCATTGCGGCGGGAACCACAATTGTGACGGCACTGTACCTGGGGCTGAATTTGATTTTTATCTACGCCACGCCGATTGAACAGATGAAAGGACAGGTTGCGGTGGGGTCGCAAGCGGCTGTCAATTTGTTCGGCACCGGCATTGCGAATACGTTCGCGGTTCTGATGGCGATTTCCATTACCTCCACCGTGAATGCGATGATCACCATCGGCCCGCGAGTATATTACGCAATGGCTAAGAATGGAGCTTTCTTCGCTTCGGCCGCTCGCGTACATCCGCGCTTTCGTACGCCCGTGATTGCAATTCTGGCGCAAGGGGCGTGCGCGATGCTGATGACGCTGACTCCGTTTCCAGACCTGATTCTTTACATCGGCTTCAGCCTGACGGTTTTCACTGCGCTCTCGGCGGCTTCCGTGTTTTTATTCCGGCGAAGGCCGCACTGGCAGCAGTTGCCCGCGCTCAACTTTGCATGGCCGGCGATTCCGGCGGCGTATGTTTTGGCTTCCGCCGCGATGGTCATCTATGGCATTATCTGGCAGCCACGCGCTTCGTTAATGGCGATTCTTACAGTAGGTCTGGGCGCGCTAATGTACCAATTCACTTCGTCGCGAACCACGCCAGGAACATCCCGTCCGGAGCGACATCCTCCCAATACGAAATAGGGCGGCTGAAGACTTCGCGGCAATCGCGGCGGAGCAACTGTTCCAGCTCTTCGCGGCCGAACCAACGTTCCCAAGCCGGCGTTTGCAAGCGGCCGAAGTGCTCCGCGTTTTTGTCGATAATCACCAAACGGCCGCCGGGCTTCAGAACGCGGCACATTTCGCTGACGGCCAATTCCGTTTCGACGGCGTGCTCTAACGATTCGGTTGCGTATACGAAATCGAAGCGGCCGGATGGGTAGGGCAGCGCCGTCATCATACCTACTTGTGTCGCGATGCCCGCGGGCACAAACTTCAGCATCGCAGGCGAGATGTCGAGCCCGTGAATCTCAGCTTCGGGAAAACTCTCTTGCAGGACACGGGCAAACCGCCCCTTGCCACACCCAACATCGAGCACCGATTTGCCGGTTAAGTTGCCAAACCATTTCAGGATCTCCTGGACATGCAGAATCCTGGGATCTATCGTTTCGGGGAAGTGCTCGGGGTCGAGTGAGGCGCGATCGAACTCATCGCGAATCTGCCGTTCCAAAGCCGGCGTCAGATGGCGTGGCGCGCGCCGGAACCAACCGCGCCAGTTCACGCGCGAGTGAGGAAAATAGGCAGCCCGGTCTTATCGGAATAATAGGGCCGAAAGCGTTCCACGTTATACATGCTGGGGATATCCACCTTGCGTGGACCCAGCTTCGGATCGGGAATGGGCACAGCTTCATAACAGCCATGGTTGATGCCCATCATCACGCCGTGCTGGCCGGCTTTGATGCAATCGACGGCCATGCCGGCGAAGGTGGAGGCGACCAGCTTGTCGACAAAGTCAGGGCTGCCGCTGCGTAGATCGTATGTCAGGTCGCTGACGATTGTTTCTTCGCCCACGCGCCGTTGGATTTCATCGCTGAGCACCTCACCCACGTTGGCTTTCTTGCGATGGCCAAAGGCATCGGCTTCGCCTTTTTCCTGCTGCGCGTAACCTTCCAACTGCGCGCCTTCGGAAAGGATGATGAGCGAATAATTGCTGGGGCTCTTGTGCTTATCGGTCATCACCACATCAATGAGCTTATCGAGGCTGAACTTGTATTCAGGAATGCAGCAACGCAGCGACGTTACATAAGCGGTGTAGAGCGCGGTGTAGCCGGCGTCGCGCCCGAAGATGCGGAAGATGCCGATACGTTCATGCGAACCCACCGTGGTGCGCTGACGCTCAATGGCTTCCATGGCACGCGAGATTGCGGTAGAAAAGCCGATGCAATATTCAGTGTTGCGCACATCGTTATCCATCGTCTTCGGAATCGCAATCACCTTGACACCCTGCTTATCCAAGTGCGCGGCGTAGCTCAACGTATCGTCGCCTCCGATGGCGATGAGGTAATCGAGGCCCAAGTGCTCAACATTCTTCATCACGCGCGGAGTCATATCGTAGACGGTGCTGGTGACACCATCTTTGGTGTTCTGCGAACTCTGAAAATTTTCGGACTTGAGAAACTCCGGAACTTTTTTCATTTTCGTCGGATTGGTGCGCGACGAATGCAGGTACGTACCGCCGGTGCGGTCGATGGTCCTGGTGTTGTCGGTGGTGAGGGGGAGGATGTAGCGCGTCACGCTGGCGGGGTCTTCAAAGTTGACGTGTGTTAAGCCCTCCCATCCGCGGCGGATGCCAATGACTTCACAATCGATTTCGCGGCAGCGATAGACCACGGTCTTGATTACGGCGTTCAACCCGGGGACATCGCCGCCACCGGTCAGGATTCCAATTTTCTTCAAACTCATCGTCTCTGATAACTCTATCTATTTATGACGGATTTTGCGGCGAATGTCAGGCCAGAATTCGCGGAAAACATTCCGGCCGGCATTGGTGACGAGTTGTAACCCGGCATTCACCAAACCGTCACCAACTTTTCCATCGGTGCGGCGAGGCAGCCAAAGCGCCGTAACCTGTCCGGCGGCAAACGCGCCGATGACCGAACCATACGCAAACGTGCGTTCACCACCGCCATCTTTGTGGGCGATTACCGCTTGCGAGGCGGCATGGAAAAAGCGCGATCCATTGCTTGCTCCATCGGGAGAACGGTAAAACCTCGGATCGATGTGCAGTGCCGAATCGAGCCCAAACGCAATGGTATTGCGGATTCCAATTCGCGCGTAGGCCGTGCCGAAGCGCTTGCCATAGCCTTCCCAAGTGCGGCCGTAATCTCCAGGAGAATTCGTTGCTTCATTGAGGCCTGCTGAAAGCGCCGCTCCGATTACAGCGCTGGACGAGAAAATTCGCTTGCCATAAATCCTGAACTTGCCCTCGACGCTCAACGGCGGGTCTGCGTGTGTAGCGCCGGGATTCAGAAGGCCATCGTGATACGGTCCCTCGAGGGTCGGAACCACGGTTTGCGCGCTCGCCAGCATCGGCGTCAGCAGAAGCAAAAGCGGGAAAATCTTCATATTTCAACTTAGCAGAGCGCATTCGATGCCAAAAGTCGTTTGGCGAATTGCGTGCAGGGTTAAGTGCTATTCATCTAGTGCATTCCTGAGGAGACTATGGAAATTGCGGGTAAGCCTTACATCGTGCCAAACATCGGCAAAATTGAGCGTGCGGCGTCCATTGTGGGCGGGACGGTGCTTGCTGTCATCGGGGCAAAGCGTCGCGACGGGTGGGGTGCGGGCCTGGCAATTCTTGGTGCTGGATTTCTGCGCCGCGGCATCACGGGCTACACATACACCTACCAATTTCTGGGCATGCGGACGGCCCCCGTGGGGCAGGGCAAACAGGTCAGCATTCCTTATGAGTTGGGCATTAAAGTGGAACGGGCGATCACCATCAACAAGCCGCGCGAGGAAGTGTTCGGATTCTGGCGACACCTGGAGAATCTGCCCCGCTTTATGAAGCACCTGAAAACAGTTCGGGTGACGGGCGAAAAGACATCGCACTGGGTGGCGAATGCTCCGGCTGGGCGAACCGTGGAATGGGACGCCGAAATTATCAATGAGGTGGCGGACGAATTGATTGCGTGGAGGTCGCTTGAAGGAAGTACAGTGCAGAACGCGGGGTCAGTGCGCTTCAGCGATGCGACAGGAAATCGCGGCACGGAAATTCGCGTCACGCTGCAATACAACCCTCCCGGCGGTGTGATGGGCGCATTGTTCGCAAAGCTGTTCGGCGAAGAACCGGAACAGCAGATCGCCGAAGACCTGGGCCGGCTGAAGGCGATGGTGGAATCCGGGCAAGTGCCCACGAATTTCGGCCAGGCGTCGGGCCGAGGCCAGGAACAGGAACAGAAGAAACGCTCAGCGGAAGAATCGGTTCGACAAGCGTCGGAAGATTCATTCCCTGCGAGCGACGCTCCGGCGTATCGCTAAACAAGGACACAGGACTCTATTCATGAAAGCAATTTGCTGGCACGGCACAAACGATATAAGAGTGGATACGGTTCCCGATCCGAAGATTATCAGCACGCGCGATGCGGTGATTCAGGTAACCTCCACCGCGATCTGCGGGTCTGATTTGCATCTGCTGAACGGCTTTATCCCGACGATGGAAAGCGGCGACATCTTGGGCCACGAATTTATGGGCGATGTAGTAGCCGTAGGGACTGACGTCCCGAATTTGAAGAAGGGCGACCGCGTGGTTGTGCCGTTTACACTTTCCTGTGGAGCGTGTTGGTTCTGCAAAGCGTCGTTCTATTCCAGTTGTGACAATTCAAATCCGAATGCGGCGATGGCGGAGAAGGTGTACGGATCGAGCGGCGCCGGCCTGTTCGGCTATTCGCATTTGAACGGAGGCTACGCGGGTGGGCAAGCGGAATATGTTCGCGTGCCGTATGCGGATGTAGGCCCGATCAAAGTGCCCGATTCGCTGACCGACGAACAGGTGCTATTTCTTTCCGACATTTTTCCCACGGCGTACATGGCGGCTGAGAATTGCAACATTCAGCCGGGAGACACGGTGGCTATTTGGGGTGCGGGCCCGGTGGGCCTACTGGCGATACGATGCGCCTATTTATTGGGCGCGGAGCGAGTGATCTCGATTGACAGCATTCCTGTTCGGTTGAAGAAAGCGAAAGAGGCGAAAGCCGAAACACTGAACTACGAAGTGGACGATGTGGTGGCGAAGCTCAAAGAAATGACCGGCGGTCGCGGGCCCGATTCGTGTATGGACGCGGTGGGTCTGGAAGCGCATGGTACTTCCGTGGATGCGCTCTACGATAAGGCGAAGCAGGCCGTGCGACTGGAGACGGACCGCACACATGCGCTGCGGCAGGCCATTCAAGTTTGTCGAAAAGCGGGAACAGTTTCCATTCCGGGTGTTTACGCCGCGATTGTGGATAAGTTCCCGCTGGGCGTCGCTTTCGGGAAAGGCCTAACGCTGAAGATGGGCCAGACGCATGTTCAGCGCTATACGAAGCCGCTGCTGGAGCGCATCGAGAAGGGCGACATTGACCCCTCGTTCATCATTACGCATCGTGTGAAACTGGCCGATGGACCGGCCGCTTACCAGACGTTTAAAAACAAAGAAGACGATTGCGTGAAAGTTGTGATGACGCCATAGGGCGGCGCCACAGGGGGCTTAGACCCACCAGGGCGCGGCTGGATCTTCCTTGATGATGATGGAATCGAGGAAGCGGATCGCCTTGGTGAGACCTTCTTCGGGCGAAAGAATGGTGTCTTCGTGTTCGATGGAGAGCACGTAGTCATAGCCGAACATTCGCAGCGTGGAGATGAATTCGCTCCACCATTCGGCTCCGTGACCATAGCCGCAAGTGCGAAAGATCCACGCACGATTGCGCTCATCGGTATATTTTTTGGTATCGAGCACGCCGGTGAGAGGCAGGTTGCGTTCGTAAATCTGCGTGTCCTTGGCATGAACGTGAAAGATGGAATCGCCCAGCAGACGAATGGCGGCGATGGGGTCGATAGCCTGCCAGAACATGTGGCTGGGGTCATAGTTGCAGCCGATGGCCTTGCCGGCGATGGTGCGCAAGCGCAGCATGGTTTCGGGACTATAGACGACGAAGCCTGGGTGCATTTCAATGGCAATTTTCACGCCATGCGATTCGGCCAACTTCGCGCGCTCTGTCCAATAAGGCGTAACGCATTTTTCCCACTGCCAATCGAGCACGTCGAGATATTCTGTGGGCCAGGGGCAGGTGACCCAGTTCGGATATTTGGCAGTGGGCGAATCGCCAGGGCAGCCGGAGAAATCGATGACGATGGGCACACCAAGTTTTTCGGCTAGTAGGATGGTCTTGCGACTCGTTTCCGCGTAGGCTTTGGCAACGGCTTGATCGGGATGAAGTGGGTTGCCATGACAACTAAGGGCGCTGATGGTGATGCCCTCATCGGCCAGAGTTTTCTTGAAGGTGTCAAGCTCAGACGGGTGGTCGAGCATGGACAGTTTGCAATGCGGGTCGCCCGGATAATTTCCGGTCCCCAGTTCGACGGTGGACACGCCGTTCGATTTCAATTTCTTCAGGACATCAGGCAGCGGCATCTGGGCCAGCAGCGCGGTGAATACTCCGACTCTCATACCGCAATAGCTTATCGCAAGGGTGTTGAAGTTGCAGCGTTGGGCAAGAACACGGTAAATTGAGAGGAGTCTTTCACCGAGCGCACCCGTAGCTCAGCTGGATAGAGCGTCTGACTACGAATCAGAAGGTCGCATGTTCGAATCATGCCGGGTGCACCAATAAGAGATTCGTTTGCAATAACTTAGACGAAATTAGGATCGGGCCAGAATCATTCATGTGGGAACTGTGCCCGCATTTGTGCCCACCCTGAGCTTTCCAAGTTGTTTCTACTGCCTTGCGCGTTCCTGCGTCGCTCATTTGAACATAGCGGCCCGTAGTGGCAATATGCGCGTGTCCCGCAAGTTTTTTTAGCGTGAACGTGTTCCATTCCCGGATTTCGGCCCACACCGCGCTCCGAGGGCGAATGAATCCGAGAACTAACGGGCGAGCCCAGCGCGTTTTTTAACTAATCTTCTTTCCACTTTTCGCAAGCATTGCATTCATCCGAGCAGTTTTCCTCTACCGCTTTCTTGATTGCATCAGTGAGTTCTTTTCTGTCATTGAAGACGTCTTTCAACTCACCTTTTGTGAATTTGGCATTACCGAGCCGATAAGCTGACTCACTATCACTCCCCGTTCCCAGCAAAGTTCCGTGAAATTCACATTCGCGAAGGACTCCGGCCTGAACAGCGATCCTTTCAGCACTCTGCCGTTGCTCATCAAGCCTTTCCATCTCACGTTTGGCGAAGCTCATCTTCGAAGGATCGCATACTGGAGCGCTGTCACTCAAAGCGATCTTTCGCCCAAGCGACAAAGGAGGCAGCAGGCTTAAGGCGGTGCACTGTGCCCGGATTTGTCCACCCTGAACCTTCCATGCTGCTTCTACTGCCTTTCGTGTGCCTACGTCGTTCATGTGGACGTAACGACCGGTCGTAGCGATATCCGAGTGCCCAGCAAGCTTTTTTAGGGTAAATGTGTCCATTCCCGATTCGGCCCACCGAGTCAGGCAAGTATGCCGCAGTACGTAAAGAACGAATGGCGCAACACCCGACGCCTTTATTGCCGCCGCGTGCTGTTTTTTCAAGCTGTCATCACTGATGTGTCCCGTTTTGGTAGGTGCCGGGAAAATCCAGTCGTCGGCACTTGCCGCGCCGCGCCGTTCTTCCAGCATCGCCATGACACGCGGAGAAGCTGGAATGCTCCTACGGGATTCTTTCGTTTTGCCGGTGTGGATCTCAACATTGCCATTGCGAATCTGACCCCACTTCAGCCGGTGAGCTTCTTCTGGCCGCAACCCGCAGTCGAATTCTAGGATCGCGAAGTCTTTTAGGAGCGGGCCCGCCTTCTCAAGATAGGCATGCTCTTCCCCAGGTGACACTACGCGTTCGCGCCTGGCTTCTCCTGGCATGAGCTTCACCGTGGGCAAGATCACCGAAACCCGCTTCCATTCCATCGCGAGCTTGAACATGCGGCGAAGTGTCGCAAGATCTCGGTTCACTGTGGCCACCGAGTGCCCCGATATCTGCCGCATGGATATGAATGCCGTGATGTCCTCGGCCGTGATCGCATCCAGCTTTGCATTCTAGATTCGCTGAAAGGTTTTGATCAACTCGACGCGGGATTTGTAAAACTCTACGGTCTTCGGCTTGGCCTTATTGTGCTGCGCAACGAATGGAAGCAAAGAGCCGGTCGCGAACTCGTTCAGGGTCGGACACTTGACCTGATCCTTGATGCCGGCCTCACCCTTCGCCATCTGGGTTTTCCGGCCGGCCTCGATCTGTTCGGCAACTCGCTTATTGCTCTGCTTCGCGCTTTCGCGGATCAGCTCGCCGCGCCACATAAATTTGTACCACCAGACATCACCGCGCTTATAAAGGCTCATGGGAACTACGTCCCGACCCTCGCCTGCCGCGCCGCAATAAGTAGCGGGCCAAACTTATCGTAGACCTTGCCTAGATAGCCCTCACGCAGCCCTTTTCTTGCATCCGCCACCGCCGCCTTAGCAAACGGAATCAATTGGCCACGAATAGGAGAATCCGAAGAAGGATCAGAAAGCGCCATCAGCGAAAAGGCAGTCGGGTGGACCAGCTTCGAAAGAAGGTCAGAGTTTTGCTTTCGATACCTCTCGCGCTCTGGACCTAAAGCCTTCACCGCGTCTTTGATGTAAATTGGAGCGTCCCGCCTCTTGTCTCCAGTCAAGAACTTCTCGGCAGCCTTTTCCAACGTTTTTGTAGCTTCGTCCACTATCGGTCGATGGCGATGTATCTCGAAAACTTCACGAACGCCGTCCTGATAGAACTCCTGAGCGCGATGGGGATCATCACAGTATTCGATCCAGAGCTCCAGTTCCATTA
>Ga0123338_10005899_pt1 | contig 10381 bp, 11 predicted proteins | sample grotaG_FD_89793 | JGI IMG/M metagenome (GOLD analysis project Ga0123338, IMG submission 89793) | Glacier valley bacterial and archeal communities from Borup Fiord, Nunavut, Canada, to study Microbial Dark Matter (Phase II) -... | ecosystem: Environmental > Aquatic > Freshwater > Ice > Glacier ...
GCGCCCGCGCACCAACGGCCGCTCCTCATGGTTGGCCGTGGCACTCACGATCACGCCGGCCCACAGCACCAGGGACAGCGCCCCCGCCACCCGCGCGTGCCGGGTCAGCGGTCCCGCGCCGATGGGGCGCAGCCCGGCCCGGCGCGGCAGGCTGAACAGCGCCGCGTTCGCCACCGCCAGGCCCAGCAGCGCCATCTTAGGCAGGAACCAGCTATGGCTGCCCTGCTGGATCGGGTCGTACATGAACAGCAAGGCGCCGCTCACCACCATGACGCCGAACGCCCAGTGCGTGACGGGCAGCACCAGCCGGGCCAGGGCGTCCAGCGCCAGGTCGCGGCCCAGCACGCCCAGCAGGCGCAGGTCCAGCAGCACGATGGCGCCAAAGAACGCCGCCATGCCGCCCACGTGCAGCAGCCGCAACGGCCCGTGCCAGCCCTGCTGCCGGTAGATGACCAGCCGGGCGCTGCTGGTGGCCAGCCACACCAGCCACTCCGACGGCAGCGTCACCGCCCAATCGGAATAGACGCCCTGCACCTAGAACCTCACGACGTAGTTGACCGCGGTGCCGAGGGTGTTCTCCAACTGGTCGCCGTTCCGCGTGCGGAGGTATCCGGCGGACACCACCAGCCGAGGCATGACCGTGTAGCTCAGCGTCGCGCCGTGTTGCAGGTCCCACCGCCGCGGCTCGCCCGCCGCCGCGACCCGGCGCGGGGCGGCGGTGAAGCTGAGCGAATACTTCCGGTACGTAAACTCGGCCGCAGCGACCACGTAGTCGCGGGTCTCCCCGGGCGAACCCCCGAAGTTGTCGAAGTGCGCATACTCCAGGAACGGCGTCACGAACACGCGCGGGGACAGCCGCACCACGTAGGACGCCGCAGCCGTCACGCCGGCCTCCGGCCGTTCGTCCCCGCCCCGCACCGCCTGCCGGCTGACGCCAAGGTGGTAGCGCACTCCCTCCAGCCCAGGGATGCGGCTGCCGTCCAGCGCCACGTCGAAGCTGTCGGGCCGGCCGGTGTTGCCCGCGCCGCCGAACCCTGTCCGCAGCCGGCCCGGCCGCGCCGTGGTCGGGTCGCCCGGCGCCGGGTTGCTGAACAGGCCGCGGCTGAGGACGCTGTTGTCGAGGTAGTAGGCCTCCGCCGACAGGATGTGGCGGCCATAGGCGGGCAGCACGTTCACCAGCGCGCCGACGCCGATCCGCTCCTTCTGCTCATAGTCGTTGGCGAAGGTGTCGTAGATGCCCGGCACCTGGTCGTAGCCCACGCTGAACCGCGGATGCAGCTTGCCGGCATAGGCCGTGACCGGGCCAAGGGTGTAGGTGCCGTAGAGTTGGCTAAGATACAGCCCCTCCGAGTTGAAGGCGGTCGTGGCGTTCTGGTTGCGGAACCGCTCATAGGTGCCTTCCGCCCGGAAGGACACGCTGCTGCCCAGGTTGACGTAGGCGGTTGCGACGGACTTCGCATAGATCTCGGCATAGCCGGACCGGGTGCGGTTGAAGCGGCCGTCCACCTGGACCTTGCTGTTGACCTCGCCGCCGTAGGTGATCCCAAGCCCGGGTTCGGGTGCCCCGGCCAGCTCCTGTTGCGGATTGCCCGTGGCAACGCCGCTGCCGCTGGGCGCGGATTGCGGGTTGCCGGATGGGGCGGACGTCTGGGCCAGGGCGGGCGCAGACACGGAGGCAGCCAGCAGCACCCACGCGGCAAGCGCCGGGCGCGCAGCGTCCATGCTGGGCATGGCGCAGTCCTTTCAACTATGAAGGCAGGGGAGGGGACCGCGCGACGGCGGCCCCCAGGCTCACACCGTCGTCATGCCCCGGCGGCGGCAGCCTGCTTGAGCTGGCCGACGATGGCCTTGAACTGAGCAACCGAACGGGTCGGCCGCTCCGGCGGGATCAGGCTGGCGACGATGGCCCGCATCTCATCCAGCCGGGCCCGCGCCGCCGCCAGCCGGCGGGAGCCGCGCAGGTCCGGCCGGCCCTCCAGCCGGCGCAGCTCCGCATCGGCGTAGGACAGGTAGCCGCGGCTGTCATGGTACTCGACGGGCTTCTCGATCCGTCCGCCCTCCAGCGCCTCGCTGTAGTCCTCGGCGGCAATCGCCGCGACCTCGCCCAGCACGCCCAGCATGAACCGCTCGTTGTCCAGCAGGCCCGACGGCACGGTGGCGCGGACGGCGGCGATGATCCGCAATACGCCCTCCAGCTTGGCTGCCGTCGCCGCGTCCCGCGGCGTGCCGGCGGCCAGGGCCTCCAACGCGATCAACTCCCCGTCGAACGCCGTGACGCCCCGGCGCTTCAACTCCCCCGAAATGTCGTCATACAGCTCCCGCACGGGATGGCCGAAGTGGGGTAGGGCCAGGCGGGGCTGGTTCGCCTCGATCAGCTCCCGCCCGACCATCAGGTGGCCTTGCAGCAGCCCCAGCTTGAACAGCAGCTCCGCATGGTCCTCGTTGCTGATGGCAGCCGGGGCCGCGGCGCGGATGACCTGGCCAGGTTCGGCATAGGTGATGCCGCGCGCCCAGGCATGGCTCACCTGCGGCGGCTGGGCCAAGCAGATCGCGTCCCCAAAAGCGGGGCGCAATGAGGGTGCGGCGCCGGGGGGCGTGGCGGCGGCCACGCCCAGGCCAACGACAGCGGCCAAGCCGGCGCCGAGTGGGATCAAGCTCCGCATGATGGCCTCCAATTGCGAGTGATTATCATTGACGACACGCCTAACCCAGTTGATAAACGCTTGCAACTGGTATCGGAGACACCCCCATGATGCGCTTGCACCTCCCCGCCGCCGCGGCGCTCGCCGCCCTGATCGCCCTGCACGCCCCGGCCCGCGCGGACGACGTGCCCACCTTCCGGCTGACCTTGAAGGAAAACCGCTTCGAGCCGGCCGAGCTGCAAGTCCCCGCCGGCGTGCGCTTCATGCTGGTCGTCAAGAACGAGGGCGCGGCAGCGGCGGAGTTCGAATCAAAGGAGTTGAACGCCGAGAAGATCATCTCCGCCGGGCGCGAGGCCACCATCCGCGTAGGGCCGCTGACGGCCGGGCACTACCCGTTCGAGAACGAGTTCAACACGGCGGCCAAGGGCGTCATCGTGGCCGTACAGAAGACGGCGGGGGAGTAGGGGCGGTGCTGGCAGCGGCGCTGACCGTCTTCCGTGAGGTGTTCGAGGCCGGGTTGATCCTGGGCATCGTGCTGGGCGCCACGCGCGGCGTGCCGGGCCGGGGCCGCTGGGTGGCGGGCGGCATCGGCGCGGGCGTGGCCGGGGCGTGCGTGGTGGCGGTGTTCGCAGGCGCCCTGTCTGACGCGCTGCAAGGCGTGGGGCAGGAGGTGTTCAACGCCGGCATCCTGGGCGCCGCCGCCGTCATGCTCGGCTGGCACAACATCTGGATGGCCCGGCACGGGCGCGAGATGGCCGGGCAGATGAAGTCCTTGGGCCGCGACGTCGCCGCCGGCGGGCGCACCCTGCTGGCCCTGGCCGTCGTGATCGCCGCCGCCGTGCTGCGGGAAGGCGCGGAGGTCGTGCTGTTCATGTTCGGCCTGGCGGCCCAGGGCGACGGCGCCGCGGCGCTGGCTGGCGGGTCCGTGCTGGGGATCGCAGGCGGGGTGGCAGTGTCGTTCCTGCTGTATCGTGGTCTGGTCAGCATTCCGACGCGGCATCTGTTCAAGGTTACGAACGTGCTGCTGTCCCTGATGGCCGCCGGCATGGCAGCGCAGGCTGCCGGGTTCCTGGTGCAAGCGGACCTGCTGCCGACGCTGGGGACCAAGGTGTGGGACACGTCCTGGCTGCTGGACCAGAAGGGCCTGCTGGGCCGGGCGTTGCACGCGCTGGTCGGCTACACGGACCGGCCGGTGGGGGTGCAAGTGCTGGTCTACGGGACGGTGCTGGCCGTGCTGGTGACAGCGGGGCGGGTGCTGGGAGCAGGGCCGGTGGTCGTGCGGGGGGCGGCGGTAAGGCAGGGGTAAGGCGCTGGCTTAGGCCCGGCTTCCCAACCTCCAGCGGCGCCTGTGCCGCTTACGATGTGGCTAGGGCGCGCCGGTGGTAGTGGCAAAGGCGGCGGCATCAGGAGTGCTCCGAGCCGTAGATGCGTCAACTGGACCGATCCGGCGGCGGGAGTCCGCCCGGCAAGGCGTGCGGACCGTAGCCCTGGAGGGGTTCCATCGGAGGCTTACGTTTGTCATTCGATTGAATTACGGTCACGCCAAGGAGTAGCCGGATATGAGTGCCACCGCCCTCGTCCAAACCCGCATTGACCCAGCCGTCAAGGACCGGGCTGCCGAAGTGCTCGCCGGAATGGGTCTGTCAGTGTCGGACGCCGTGCGTATCCTGTTGACCCGCGTTGCGAACGAGGGCGCGTTGCCAGCCGGCCTGACAGCCGATCCTGCCGCCCACGACGCGTGGTTCCGGGCCAAGGTTATGGAGGCGCTTGAGGCGCAAGATCTGCCGACGTCACACGATGATGTGGAGATGCGCTTCGCAAAGCGGCGTGCGGCAACCCTGGCAAAGGCCGCCGGCTCGCGGGGATGAGGCTGCTATGGAGCGTCCTCGCGCTTCAGGACCGCAACGCGATCTTCGACTACATCGAGCGGCGCGATCCAGCCGCAGCAATCAGCATGGATGAGCGGATCGGGAGCGGGATCGGCAGCCTTGCCGAGTTCCCCTACATCGGACGGCCCGGTAGGGTAGATGGAACGCGGGAACTCGTCATCGCTCAGACGCACTTCATCGCTGCCTACCGATTACTGAACGATACCGTAACGGTATTGCGCATCTTACACGGGTCACAGCAATGGCCCGATGCCGTCTGATACCAACGGCCTCATGCTTTGACCGTTCTCACGTTCAGCACGCGCCTTGGAACGGGCTGGCGCGAACGGTCAAAGCAAAGGGCCGTTGGTATGAGTTGACCCGAATGGCCCTTCGAGCGCCTTTGCGAGAGTCAGCAAGCCTGGCGGCATCGCAAACAGATTTGCCGCCCGACGTCTCCTGGGTCCGCTCCGTCGCTTACACTGTGAACTGCTCCGCGATAATTCTCTCCGACAGCCCCTGATCCGGATCGAACAGCACCGTCACTACCACCCCCCGGTCCTCGCTCAGCGCCACGCTTGCCACGTCCCGCACCTCGGTGAAGTCCGCCACCGCCGCCACCGGCCGCTTCTCCTGCTCCAACACCTCGAACAGCACCTCCGCCGTGCTCGGCAGCAGCGCGCCGCGCCAGCGCCGGGGCCGGAAGGCGCTGATCGGCGTCAGCGGCAGCAAGTTGGCCGACAGCGGCACGATAGGGCCGTGTGCGGACAGGTTGTAGGCCGTGGAGCCAGCCGGCGTGGACACCAGCACCCCGTCGCAGATCAGCTCCTTCAGCCGCACCCGTCCGTCCACGCTGATGCGTATCTTGGCCGCCTGGCGCAACTGCCGCAGCAAGGAGACCTCGTTCAGCGCCAGCGCCTCTTCCACCGCGCCGGTCTGAGTCACCGCGTGCATCCGCAGCGGGTGCAGGATGGCGGGCTGGGCGCGGCCCAGGCGGTCCGGCAGCGCATCCTCGCCGAAGGCGTTCATCAGGAAGCCGACGCTGCCACAGTTCATGCCGTACACCGGCCGCGTGTCGCCGCGCCCCATCATGCCGTGCAGGGTTTCCAGCATGAAGCCGTCGCCGCCCAGCGTGACCACGACATCGGCCACGTCGTCCGGCGCATTGCCGTAGCGCGCCGTCAGCCGCGCCAGGCTGTCCCCGGCCAGAGGGGTGGGTGCCGCTGCAAACCGGATGCGGTCAATCGGCGCGGGCGCGTCGGACACCGGCCCGGCGCCTATGCCAGCCGCCGGTGGTCCAGCACAGGCATGTCCCGCCGCACCCGGGCGGTCAGCGCCGGGTCAATCCGCGCCGTCGCCCAGCCCACGCCATCCGATACGTTGCACACCACATGCCCCCAGGGATCGCACACCAGCGAGTGCCCAAACGTCGCCCGCGCCTCCCCCTTCGCATCCAGGTGCTGGCCCCACGTCGCAGGGGCCGCCATCCAGCACTGCGTCTCGATGGCCCGCGCCCGGATCAGCACCTCCCAATGGTCCCGCCCGGTTGGGACGGTGAAGGCGCTGGGCAGCAGAATCAGCTCCGCCCCGGCCCGGCGCAGCGCCAGGAACAGCTCCGGGAACCGCACGTCGTAGCACACTGCCAGCCCTACCCGGACGCCGCCCGCGTCGAACGTCACGACATCCCCGCCGCCGCCATAGGTGCTGCTCTCCCGGTAGCCCGTGCCGTCCGGGGTCGTGATGTCGAACAGGTGTATCTTGCGATAGCGCGCGACCTCCGCCCCTTCCGGGTCGAACACCACCGACGTGTTGAACAACCGGCCCTCCGCCTGCTCCGCCATGCTGCCGCCGTGCACGTGGATGCCGCGGCTGCGGGCGGTGCCACGCAGCCATTCATAGGCCGGTCCGCCGGGCTGGTTGCTGCCCGGCGGCGGCAAGGCCTCGGACTGCGCCTGCTTCGTGGCGGCGTCCCCACCCAGGCAGGTCCACATCTCCGGCAGCGCCACCAGGTCCGGACGGTCCGCCGCGGCGCCGTCCACCAAGCGGGCGGCCTGGGCCATGTTGGCCTCCTTGTCCGCGCCGGGGTTCATCTGCAGGACGCTGACGCGCATTGGGGGTCTCCGGCCGAGGCATGTAGTATCAGGGCACGGCGGGGCAGGGTCAGTAAAGCCGCGGCTCCGTGCGGCCGGGCCGGGCTGGCGGGCTGTGCGGCGCGGGCGGGATCGGAGGGCGCGCGGCGGCATAGGTGCCGGCAGTGTAGCGGTCAGCCGGCGCGGGCAGGTAGGTGTCGTCCATGCCCGCAGGCTCCGGCAAGCGCAGGGACAGGCTGCGGATCTCTGCCTGGATCTCGTCCAACCGGACCTCGATGGCCTCCAGCCGGCCCTTTACGCCGAACACCGCAAAGGGCATCGCCAGGAACAGCAGCCCGAATAGACCCCCGGCCAGCAGCACGGCCAGGTGAACCCACCAGGGTACCCAGTCAGGAAGGGGCAGGGGCGATGTCATGCTACCTTCATAGCAGGCGCGCGGCGCACGGGGCAGGGTGGTTGCAGGCCGGATGTGCAGCCTTATCCGCGTCCCGATGCGCCCCGCAGGTTGACCGCAACCCCGAAACCCCCGGACAACCCCGGCCATGCGCGCCTCTGCCATCCTGTCCGAACCCCTGGCCGGCCTGCAGGCCCAGGCCCGGGGCCTTGCCGCCGCCGCCGGCCTTGCACCCCAAGTCATAGACCTGCAACCCCGCGCACCCTGGCGCTGGTTCGCCGCCCGAACCTGGCCCGCCCCGCTGCGCGCCGTGCATGTGCCGGAGCTGGGTGACGCCGTGCTGTTCACCGCTGGCGGCACGGCCGGCGTCGTCGGCGCCGCCCTCCGCCGCCCTGGCCGGCCCGTTGTCCAAATCCAGCACCCCCGCATGGACCCCGCCCGCTTCGATGTCGTCGTCGTCAACCGCCACGACAACCTGACCGGCCCCAACGTCGTCGTCACCCGCACCGCCCTGCACCCCGCGACACCCGCCCGCCTGGCCGAGGCCGCCGCGCTCTGGGCGCCCCGCCTCGCCCACCTCCCACGTCCTCTCGTCTCCGTCCTCGTCGGCGGCAGCAACGGCCGCTTCCGCCTTGGCGCCGCCGAGGCCGCGGCGCTGGGCGCGCAACTGGCCGACATGATGCACAGGGACCATGTGGGCCTGGCGCTAACCCCGTCCCGCCGCACCTCGCCCGCCGCCTGCGCCGCCCTCCGCGCTGCCATCCAGCCCGGCGGCGGCTGGATGTGGGACGGGCAGGGCGACAACCCCTACTTCGGCCTGCTCGCCCTCGCCGACGCCATCGTGGTCACGGAGGACAGCGTGTCCATGGTGTCCGAGGCCGCCGCCACCCGCGCCCCCGTGCTGGTCGCCGCGCTGCCCGGACGGTCCCGCCGCATCCGCCTGTTCAACCGCTTCCTGCAAGAGGACGGCCGCACCCGCCCCTTCGCCGGACGCCTGGAGACCTGGCCGGTCCAGCCGATGGACGACACCCAGGCCGCGGGGGACGAGGTGCGGCGGCGGTTGCGGCTGTAGGTATCGCCGGGCAGGCCCGCGCCGATTTCTGCACGCGCCCCCTTGGATGATTCCGGCGCTTGGTCCAGTGGTGACGGCAGGAGACCAGAATGCTCGACATCCAGACCTTCGACGCGCGGGCCGGCGGCAACGTGCTCTACAAAGCCTTCGCCCATCCCGTCGCCGCCGAGGCCGTGGCCCGCCTCGCCGCCCGGCTGCGTGCCGCCGGGACGCTCGCGGTCTATGACCCGGACGGAGTCTGCGGCGCCCTGCTGGCCCTGCACCCCGCCATGCCGCCCGCCGATGAAAGCTACGTCCACGACGTGTCCCACCTCGGCCACACCCGCGCCGGCGCCCCGGCCCGCGCGCTGCTGGAACTCCCGCAGTCCCGCGCCGCCACCCTGCTGATCGCCGCCTTCGACGCCGCCCGCGTGCAGGCGCGCATCGCCCACATGATCCCGCCGGGCATGACCGTGCTGACCCTGGATGAGGTCCGCCTACCCGACGCCATGCTCAGCAACCCCAGGCGCTACCTGGACCGGGTGAACTTCGCCACCAACTACGCCTTCTTCCGCGACACCGGCGATGCCGGCCCGGCTGGCCACGGCAACGGCCTCCACACCCGCCTGGTCACCGCCAACTACTGGGCCGGCTACGGCGCCGGCCCCGTCCGCCTGTGGCTGCGCCTGTTCGGCGGCGATGGCGCCGTCCTAGCCGAGTGGGAGGAGGCCGCGCCCCCCGGCCCCGGCGGCATCGCCATAGACAGCCAGGAGGTCCGCGCCCGCTTCGGCCTGCCGGGCTTCGCCGGGCAACTCTTCATCCACGCCATCGGCGCCGCCGGGCACGACGTGGTGAAGTATGCGCTCGACACCTACGGCACCGGCACCCAAGCCAGCCTGTCCTGCACCCACGACGCCAACGCCTGGCCCAGCGACCGTTACGCCGGCCTGCCCGCCCCCGCCCCCGGCGAGCAGGTCGTGCTATGGCTGCAAAACAGCCACGCCGCCCCAATCCCCCCCGGCGCCGTCACCCTGGACCGCATGGGCGCCGACGCCCCGGCGCCCCTGATGCAGGAAGTCGCCCCCTACGCCAGCCTGGCCCTCGACGTCTCCACCCTGCTGCCCGGCCTGGCCTGGCCCGCCCAGATCGAACTGCGCGCCGGCCGCCACGTCGTCCGCCCCCGCTACGAGGTCACGCGCGAGGGCCGCAGCCGCATCGCCCACCTGAACGTGGAGCGCGCCGACCTCCGCCCCGACCCCGGCATCCCTACGCTGTCCAACCTGCTCGGCCGCGGCTACCTGCTGCCCTTCCCGATCCTGGACCCCAGCCGCTTCCGCACCGTCGTCCTGCCCACCCCGATGGCGGAGCGCCAGGGCAGCCTGCCGATCCGCATAGACGTGTTCGACACCGCCGGCCGCCAGGTCGCCGAACGCTTCTTAGGCAACCTGCCGCGCAACCACGCCCTTGCGCTCGACCTGGCCGACCTGACCACCGTCGAGGGCCATGCCGACCTTGTCTATGACTTCCGCGACGGCGGCGAGGCCGACGGCTGGCTGCACGCCCTGCTGCGCTACGAGCACCTGCGGGCACCGCACGCCGCCGAAAGCAGCTTCGGCGCCCACATCTACAACACGGCGATGACCTACCGGGACGAGCCGCAAAGCTACAACGGCCCGCCGCCGGGCCTGTCCACGCGGCTGTTCCTGAAGCTCGGCGACGGCGCCCGGCGCAGCTACGCCGCGCTGATCTACGCGGCCTCCGCCGACTGGCACCCGCAATCCGACACGACGCTGATCCTGCACGGCTCGGACGGCGCCGTGCTGGCCGAGCGCCCGTTGCAGATCGCCTGCCGCGGCTCGGCGATGGTGTGGCCGCATCTAGTCTTCGGCGACGCCCTGCTGGCCCAGGCCGGCCCCCGCGGCTACGTGCTGATCCGGGACACGACGTGCCGCATCTTCGGCTACCACGGCCTGATGCAGGACGGGGAAGCGTATGCGGGGGCGTTCTCGCTGGATCATATGTTCGGGTTCTGATGTAGGCTGGGCGGCAAGGGGGAGCGGCCGTTGAGACATATCGCAGCCGTGAGCGTATTGCTGATCGCCTGGCAGCCGGCCCAGGCGGCTCCCGACAGGGCGACCAAACGGGACCTGCTGGGTGAGGTAGGCCGGCTTGGTGCCATGATCCGGCAGAATGTTGAGTCGGTCGAATTCGAGGCGGTGGAGTTCAATGCCGTCACTCTAGCTGACCCGGCAGATGGTGATAGGGCAGGGGACCAGGCGTTGATCGTCCCTTTCCGCCTGGTCGGTGTGGACGGCGGTAACGTCACGCAGGAATAC
>Ga0123338_10005900_pt1 | contig 10380 bp, 9 predicted proteins | sample grotaG_FD_89793 | JGI IMG/M metagenome (GOLD analysis project Ga0123338, IMG submission 89793) | Glacier valley bacterial and archeal communities from Borup Fiord, Nunavut, Canada, to study Microbial Dark Matter (Phase II) -... | ecosystem: Environmental > Aquatic > Freshwater > Ice > Glacier ...
AATACTGATTGCAGGTTGTAACCCAGGTCAGCTAACCGGTGTCTTACCTACAATGATTAAACAATTATCTGATATAGAGCTTGTAGAAAAAGCGCTTAGAGGTGAAAAATCAGGCTACGCAGCCTTGGTTAACCGCCATAAGGCCTATGCTTTTTCAATTGCTTTGAGAATTGTAAAAAACAGAGAGGAAGCCGAAGAGATTACACAGGATAGTTTTCTGAAAGCATTTCGCGCACTGGATCAATTCAGGCAGGAAGCAAAATTTTCTACCTGGCTTTACCGTATAGTATACACAACAGCGCTAAACTACTTGCGTAGATATAGCCCTGAAACGATTGAGTTAGATTCACAGCTTTCAGACCAGTTACCATCTTACCAACCTGACAGTGCAGATCTGCTGGATCAAAAAATTAAAAAAAAGTACCTTGCCCTGGCATTCAGCAAATTAAAAGCGGAAGATGCCGTAGTTTTACAGTTATTCTATATTGATGAAAAAAGTCTGGATGAAATAGCTGCAATTATGGGCCTGGAAACAAATACCGTCAAAATTAGATTGCACAGAGCAAGGCCCAGGCTAAGGCTTTGTTTAGAATCAATTATGAACAATGAAAGTATAGCAGTATGAAACAGCAGGATGAGAATAGAATCTGGGATTATGTTGATGGCTTTCTTACAGAAGCCCAGAAGGCTGAAGTTGAATATTGGGTGAGTACCAATACTGAGGCCAGACAGCTTTTAGCTGAGGTCAGGGCCTTAAAAATCAGACTTGATGAATTACTGCCAGAGAAACCTTCTGCTGGGTTCACTATGAATGTTCTTGGGGCTTTCGCGGCTGAGACTGGAAAAATTGAAATTAATACGCAGCAAGCTGATAACTGGATAATAAAAAGCATTGTAGGTGCGTTTATGGCCATAATTCTGGTTTTGATTGGCCTTGTTGTTTTTTTGGGCTCAGGAAATCAAATGCACCAGGTTCAGCAGGTTTCGAACGGTCTGGCCAGTGCCGGCTCAGGTGATATTATTCATTTGATGGGCAATAAATTCGTGACAAGATCATTCTTAATTGCAGAGGTTTTAATGCTCCTGTTTTTTGCTGAAAAACTCATTAAAAGATTTACCCTAAAAAAAGGCATAGCCTGAATTTTGCAGCTAACTAAAATTTCAATCCTGTTCGCACTTTTGTGCACACTATTATTCAACGATTCATGTGTCCGTAATAATCCAGACAACAGGTATGACCGGCTGAGTAATAATAATCAGGCTTGGGAAGATATTACAGATAATACAAGCAGTGGTGGTGATGAGTCAGGAACCCGTAGGCGATTTTCTTTTTTGCGCTCAGGGGTGTTCGGAATTAATTGTGAGCCCAGTGACGTAAGTTGTGTGACAGGTGGTAATACTACAGGAACATGGGATTATATTACCACTACCACCGTTCAGGTAACTATTTACAATGGTCCGATCTATTTCTATAATATCGTGAAAATTGATCCGACAGATCTCTGGTTACAGGATAATAATGTCAGGGGGAAACCTGTTCTACGAAAATTTGTACCGGCCAGATAGCCAAGTCAGGGGTACAAAAAAAGCCTGGTTTTAGCCAGGCCTCTAAAATTATTCTCAAAGAGAAATGCACTTAGCGCAATATAAGCAGCTTTAAAGGCCAACTTTTGTATGCCAGTGTAGCTCATGTCTCGTGGTGACACTGATGTCAGCCTACAGATACTATTTCTTAAAATTTTACAGGAAATTCTGCTACCGTATTATCCCATCCCATTACCAGGTTCGCACCATCTGTAGCTGGGGTAAATGTAATTGAGAATGCCTCGATTGCTTCTGCTGCTTTTTTAACGGGCACTGACAGGCGTACAAGATCGAGTGTCTTATCATATGAATAGGCACCCCAACGGTCTGTCTGCTTATTAACAATAAGTGTCCATGTCTTTTCTGTGGGTATGATAAATAAAGAATAGGTACCGGCAGGAATGGCTGTATCACCAATTTTTACATCTTTGAAAAAGTGAACCTGAGTTTCATTATTGGCGCCTGTTCTCCAGACATCACCAAACTTTTCAAGTTTCCCAAAAATTTCACGTCCTTTCTTTAATGGTCTGAAATAGTCAATCCGAATTACGGGTGCCGTTCCTTTAAAAGGAACATCCATTGGGAAGTAAGCAACATCACCTGAACTTTTTGGTACAGGTGAAAACTTTTGGGCATTTGCGTTGGTAAGGCAAAACAAGAAAGCTGCTGATAGCAGCATTTTAACCATTTTCTTTTTCATTGTGTCTGAATTATTAAGTACTGTTTTATGATTTTATTGATTGCTTAAAGATAGTTTTTTGAAAGAAAAAGGACAATAAAACAACTAGTAGTGCACCGAAAACATTGAGCCACAAATATTCCATCCATTTATAATGAGCAGCTATAAAAATCAGGGTCTCAGAAGCAATAGCCGCATAAAATATAGCATTTCCCTGAATCGATCTGATATAAAACGCAACGAGAAAGATACCTAGAATGGTACCATAGAAAAGAGAGCCTAGGCTATTGACCGCTTCGAGCAAATTTCCAAACCGCCCGGCGTAAAGGGCAAATACCACGCATATAAGACCCCAGAAAATAGTGAAACCTCTTGAAACCCATAAATAATGAGATTCACTACCATCTTTAACTATCCACCGCTGATAAATATCTACCACTGAACAACTCGCCATAGAATTGCAGGCTGAGGCGACTGAACCCATAGAGGCTAGAAATACAATTGCAATGATCATTCCAATGGTACCATGGGGCAAATACGCAAGAACAAAATTCAAAAACATGTAATTCGTATCAGAAATATCTGCCAGCTCAGAATCTGGATGATTCTTTAAAATAAGTTTACGAAGAGATGTTTTATTCTGATCAAATGATTCCTGGGCTCTACGCAGATCTGCAGCTCTATGAGCTATTTCATAAGATTCACCAACTCTCAAAGAAAGAATATACTTGTCAAGATTAACTTTCTTTGCTTCAAAGAGCACCTGCCGCTTTTTCTCAAGATCATTATAGGCACTCTTATCCCTACTATTTACAATTAGATTCAGCTCATGCTGGTTGAAATAAGCGGGGGGCTGCTGCCATTGGTAAAAAACGAACACAAGGGTACCTAATAATAAAATAAGAAATTGCATGGGTATTTTGACAAAACCGTTCAATATCAGTCCCAGCCGGCTTTCTGCAATTGAACTTCCTGTGAGATACCTTCCTACCTGTGACTGGTCAGTTCCAAAATAAGAAAGCTGTAAAAATAAGCCCCCAATCAAACCTGACCAGATTGTATAGCGATTATGCAGGTCAAAATGAAAATCAATAATGTTCAGTTTACCTAGAGTTCCTGATACATGCATGGCTTCAAGAAAGCCTGTACCTTTTGGTAATAGATGAAATACTTCATACCCGGCCAGGCCCATACCTGAGAAAATGACCAGCATCTGAATAAATTGGGTTGATGAAACTGCTTTCGCCCCCCCGCTAACCGTATAAGAAATTACCAGTAGCCCAATCAAACAGGTGGTCAGGCCGGTTGGTAAGTGCAGTAGCGTTGAAAGAATGATAGAAGGGGCATAAATACTGATTGCTGTTGATAAAGACCGTAGAAACAAGAAGAGTACTACAGTTAATACCCTTGATTTGGCATCAAATCTTTTTTCAAGATATTCATAGGCAGTAACTACGCGTAACCTGTGAAAGTTTGGAATAAAAGAGGTGCATAATATTATTACAGCCAGCGGTAAACCCAGGTAAAACTGTATAAAGCGCATCCCATCTGAATAGGCTTGACCTGGTCCGGCAATAAATGTAATTGCACTGGCCTGGGTGGCCATAACTGAAAGTCCGACCTGATACCAGGGTAAAGATCTGCCAGCAAGAAAATAACTGTCAATACCCGTATTTTTACGGCTTTTGTAAATGCCGTATAGTACGATGCCGAGTAAGGTAAAACAGAGTACAAGCCAATCGGTATAGGTCATTTAAAATAGTAGGTAAAAAAAGAAAAAAATAAGATTTGCAATACCAGAAAAACTGCCAGCCAGAAATACCAACGTTTCCAGTATGCTGGCTTAAACTCATTTTCTTCTGACTTCTCTGCCTGGTTAAGTGCCAATGAGGATTCTATTGATGAGGTCGTATTTATGGGTTTAGGGGTATCGGCAGCCATTAGATTTTATTTTTGCCTGCATTCAGCATATTTACAAATAACCTGATTGCACCTGTTACGCCAGCAGGTAACTGCCTGAAGAAAACCAGGCCTGTATACATATAGGCCCCTTTTCCATATCTGGCATAGATCAAGGTATTGGTCAATAAAGCCTCATTTGGGTCGTTCATAGATAAAGGGCTATGATAATGAGGGTCAGCATTGACAGGCACATAAATCGCCCGTTCCTGTATCCAGCCCTTAAAATCAGCCAGAGTTATTTTATTGGGGTAATTCAGCAATGGTGAACTGGGTTCTGAGAATAGTACAGGTGCGTTTTCATCTGTAATTCTTTTTGCGCTAATCTGAAAAGGATAGGGGCCCAGACTTCCTGTGACCAGATCATTTGGTTTATTGTATTGCTGTATAAAGCAACCCCCATTTTTGACATATTCCATTAACCGGGGCTGCATATCGCGGAGTATTATACGGGTATTATAAGCCCTTACCCCGGCAACTATAGCAGTAAAACCGCTAAGATTTTCTTCTAAGGCCTGTTTATCGCTAAGAATACTGACCCTGTAACCCAATTGTACAAGTATGGCAGGTAACTGGTCACCAGCTCCAGCAATATAAGCGATATTGCCTGCAGGAATAGTGATTACCGGATTGATGATTTTAATTATAGCAGGGCTAAGCCAGGTTATATGCGGGATATGGGCATATTCAAGATCATGAACACGTTGATTTACCTGAAGGTTGCCTATTGTTGAACTGAATGTGATTGAATCTGCAGCTCTGGCTGCTGAAGTCTGATGAATAGTAAATTGCAGATCAGTTTTATCACCCTTATGAATGAGTTTAAAAGGCAGGCTGGTGATAGCTGATGAATAACCTATGGGTAAATGCATGTCCAGGATTCCGCTAAGCTGGTCTTCATAGGCTGTAAGTTGTATGTTCACCGCTTTTGATACTGACTGATGAAACACAAGCAGATTCTCTTTCGGGTTAATGGAAACTGGTGGAAGAATACGCAGGGGCTGATAACTCTCACCATTGGCAGGGTTCACTGAATGAAATTGAACAGGGGTAGTAAACTTTACCTGTGTACCCAATAGTTCAATGGTAAACTCAGCATTAAAAGGGGCATTATTTATAGCATAACTTCTGAACTGCCCAAGTCCGCTTAAATCATATCCTCCACTTGTATGTGGTTTCCTAAGCCAGTATGGCTGGGTAATCATCCCTGAATCGGCCTGTACTAAAGTTTGGAATTTCATGAGCTCATTGATTGGCATGAGTTTTTCGCCCTCAGCGGTTTTAACCAGAACATTATTTATTGAGATATGAATGATTCGGGCCAGCACCTTATTTCTGCAGATGACTGAAATATCTACCGGAATCAAACTTCTTTCAGACCATTCTCCTTCATTACTATTTGCCGACAACCATATACCTGAACAAGCCTGAATTAGAGAAATAAGTTCAATCTTTTTCTCATTTATCCAGAACGGATCCTTAATCAGTACAAGTGCATTATAAGCGCCAATCAGAGTTGGAAGAATAAGCTCAGGCCTCAGGAGATTAAAATTTTTCAGTGCCAGTGCTGATAATCTTGCAAATTCTTCACTGCCGGCAATATTAGCTAATCCAGTATCCAGGCCTTCGAAAATGCTTTTTTTAAATGGCTCCCCACTTATTAACTTCAGGTATTCATATTCAGTACCCCTACCTGCAGCACTCCCAAACCCCTGGCTTTTATTAAATGACCTGCTTTCTGCGGCCAATTCACCATAGCTCTTACCCAGTAAGGCAGAATAACCACCCACATCAATTTTTACCTGATCTGGTGATGTCATATTTAAACCCCCAAAGTTGAATGTATTCCAGAATAACCGCTTCACTTTCCAAGTTTTCAGGGTTTTTAACTGTTCAGGAAATTTAGTTGGATCAGCCGCCGCAGCAATTGCATCAAGAGAAATGATAGCTGAAGCGGTATGATGCCCGTGTCCCCCTTCACCTGTTGTCGGAAAGCGGTCAATGATGAGATCAGGTCTGAAAAGTCTGATTACCCAGACAGCATCAGAAAGAACACTATCCCGATTCCAAGTACGAAAAGTTTCAGCAGGGTTTTTTGAATAGCCAAAATCATATGCCCGGGTAAAAAACTGCTGTGCACCATCGATAGTTCTGGACCCAAGTATTTCATTTGTTCTGATCAGACCCAGGGCATCTCCCTGTTCATTACCGATGAGGTTCTGCCCACCTTCGCCCCGGTTTAAGGCTAGGTAAGCGGTACGCAGATTCAGGCCCCGTCCCAGATAGGTAAGCAGGCGGTTATTTTCATCATCAGGATGAGCCGCAAAATAAAGTACACTGGTTGATGTATTGAGTTTTTGCAGCATCAGGGTAATCTCTGAACCTGAATAAACTTTTCTTTGCTGGGCACAAGCCTGGCAAAAGCATAAACCAGCAAGCATGATCGTAAATACCCATTTATGGTTCTTATTTACACATCGGGTAGTAATTTCAGTAATCGGTTTTATCGGTAATTCAGGCCAGCAGATCATAGGTGAAATTTACATAAGCTTAATGAGTAAGGATAATTATTTTTCTAGTTACTAATTAGCTTGCTGTGTAACAAAACTTTTCAAAAGTTTTGTTGTAATTAATTAATCGATTGATTAGTTTTACACTTATTAATTAATCGATTGATTAACAAATAGGGATCGTATTTAAAATTATGGAAGGCAGAGAGAAGAAGAAATTGAACGCCGAGCCTGGTAATGAAGACCTTATCAACACACCTGCATCAGTAGAGAAAAAAGAAAAAATACTTGCCGCTGCTGAGCGCTTATTCGGTGATCTGGGCTTTGAAGCGGTATCAACCCGCTTACTGGCTAAAGAGGCTGGGGTAAATATGGCTATGCTGGCTTATTATTTTGGCTCAAAAGAGAAATTATTCAGGTCTATGATTCAGCGCAGGACTGAAGACGGCAGAACAAAATTACAGGAACTGCTTAGTACTGGGCACACTCCAAGTGAAAAAATAGACCTTGTTATAGATATGTATGTCAATAAATTATTTGATTCAGGCCGTATGCATGCCCTATTTCAGCGTGAAATATCACTGTTACAGCGTACGACTATTTCAGAACTGATCTGTCAGAGTTTGACCGATGCCTTTAAATCAATCATTAAAATTATCAAAGAGGGACAGGTGCAAGGCGTTTTTAGAAAAGTTGATATGGAGTTTACCGTAATCAGCATGATCAGCACGATCAGCTATGTAGTTAATTCACCAGCGATGACCCGTCTTGTTTTCAATCTGGGTGAAGATGAGGTTTCAACTAAAAATGATGTTTTCAGAAAAAGAATTAAGAAGCATTTAAAAGATATGATTCACAAACACCTTGAATTCGGGATGGTGGTTCCGTTAAAAGAATCTATTTAGTATAAGTCACTATTTTAATGAGTAGTAAAATCAATTTATGCGCATGAAAAAATTAATAACTAATAAAAAGTCAGGAAAAATTATTGTTCTGATTTGTTTGCTCAGTACATGGGTACATCTTGCAGGTGCCCAAGTGATTAAAAAACTTGGTTTGACCGAATCTGTAAAGCTCAGTATTCAGGCCAATAAAACACTGAGAATTTCAAAGGCTCAGGTTGAAGCTGCTGCTGCCAGATTATCACAGGCAAAAGACCGTCAACTGCCACAGTTAGGCGTAAGTGGTAGCTATTACAGGCTGAGTCAACCAACGATTACCCCAGGTAATGGCTTGAAGGCTTTATTATCTGGTAATAAGACGGGTTCAACTACAACCACCACAACTACTAATCCAACCAACACAAATACAACCAACACAAATTCAGCCCCAGCATCATTTCCTACAATCAATCAGGCAATTTTAGTTCAGGCGAATCTAACAATCCCCATTTTTGCAGGTTTCAAAACCAAGTATTCAATCGAATCTGATCAGTTTTTACTGAAGGCAGCAGCATTAAATGCAACCCATGTAACAGCTGAAGTTGCCATCAATACAGTAAGTGCGTACTATAATATTTATAAACTGCAAGCTAATAAAAAGCTTCTACAACAGGATCTCGATGAGCAGAACCGTAGGGTAAAAGATTTCAGTAATCTCGAGGCAAACGGGTTACTTACCCGCAATGATCTTTTAAAAGCGGAGGTTCAGCAGTCTAATATAAAATTATCGCTTCTTGACATTTCTAACAGTCTTGAAATTGGACTCTATAATTTTAAAGTCATGCTCGGACTAGGTGATTCAATTGTAGTTGATATTGATACGCTGCAACTGTTTCCTGATCATACGATCAGAGCAAAGGCCGATTATCTGCAAGCAGGGTTAAACCAACGCCGTGATCTTCAAGCCTATGGTCAGCAGAACGAAAGTTATAAAGCGTCAGTAAAAGGGGCAAAAAGTGGGTATTACCCTAGTATAGCACTCTCAGGAGGTTATATCGATGCATGGATTCCAAATTTTATTATAGCAACGAATGTCATAACGGCCAGTATTGGGGTCAGGTATAATCTGACAGATATTTTTACCACCAAACATGATGTTCAGCAAGCAAAAGCCAGCCTGAAACAGTCAGAAGCTTCATTTGACCAAATGAGTGACAATATTAAAATGTCAGTTAATCAGAATTTCTTGAATTATAATCAGGCGCTCCAGAAAATTGAAGTTACCAGTTCAACAATCGCACAGGCTGCTGAAAATTTCAGGATTACCAAAAATAAGTATACTAACAGTTTATCTACGCTGACAGACCTTCTTGATGCCGATGTAGCCTTACTTCAGACACAGATAAATAAAGCTGAAGCTAAAGCGGATGCAGAGATAGCATATTATCGCCTGCTTGAGTCAAGTGGTGAAGAAATTAAATTTTAACCAGATCATAAAACCTATACAATAAAGTCATGGCAGAACAAACCCAACAACAACAGTCAGCAGATGCAGAACTGGTCGTGAGTAAGAAAAAGACCAATAAAATCTTTCCAATTGTTTTAGCCGTAATTGTCATTGTCGGCTTGTTCTTTGGAATCAGGGCAATAATCTGGAACAAGCACCATACGGAAACAGATGATGCACAGCTTGAAGGTAATGTTTCACCGGTGATTCCAAGAGTTTCAGGCTATGTGACTGCCTTAAGAGTAGCCGATAATCAGGTAGTTAAAAAAGGAGACACCCTGCTGGTTCTTGACCAAAAAGATCTTCTGAGTAAAATTGAGCAGGCGCAGGCCGCACTTGATAATGCGAATGCGAATCTGGATGTTATCAAGGCCAATGTTAATTCAAGCCGTCAGAGCGTAGCCTCGTTCAGATCTAATACCCTGGCTGTACAGGCACAGATTCAAGCCGCCCGTATTCGTGCCCGCCGTGCGGCACAAGATTTTGACAGGTATGCTAATCTGATTAAAGATCATTCTATTACACAACAACAATATGATCAGGCTGAGGCTGATAAAGAAACAGCAGCAGCACAATTGCAGGTTGTTCAAAATCAACGTGGACAGGCAAGTAGTCAGACTGAGTCAAGCGTATTGCAGACCCGTGCCACCACCGAACAAATTAAAGTAGCCCAGGCACAGGTTAAGCAGCGTCAGGCCGATCTTGATTTTGCGAATCTTCAATTATCATATACCGCAATTCTTGCTCCTGAAAGTGGAACTGTTTCAAAAAGAAATGTTCAGCAAGGTCAGTTTGTCACTGCTGGTCAGGCACTTTTTTCATTGGTTTTGAGTGATGAAATCTGGGTTGTAGGAAATTTTAAAGAAACGCAACTTGAAAAAATGCGCACAGGTCAGGATGCAGATATTGATGTAGATGCTTTTCCAGACGATAAGTTCAAGGGTACTGTTCAATCAATATCGGGAGCAACAGGTGCTCGTTTTGCCCTGCTTCCACCAGATAATTCTACTGGTAACTTTGTAAAAGTTGTGCAAAGAATTCCTGTAAAAATTGTACTTGATAAAAATGATGCCCATAATAAAAATATAGGCTTCTTGCGTGCGGGTATGAATGTGACTGTGACCGTAAACTTTGATAACAAATGAACGATGAATCACTGATTGAATACGGGGCGCGGAGGTACATCATCACCATAACTGTAATCTTTTGTGCCCTTCTTGAAATTGTAGATACCTCTATTGTTAACGTTGGTTTACGTGA
>Ga0123338_10005901_pt1 | contig 10379 bp, 8 predicted proteins | sample grotaG_FD_89793 | JGI IMG/M metagenome (GOLD analysis project Ga0123338, IMG submission 89793) | Glacier valley bacterial and archeal communities from Borup Fiord, Nunavut, Canada, to study Microbial Dark Matter (Phase II) -... | ecosystem: Environmental > Aquatic > Freshwater > Ice > Glacier ...
CATGGTGCCCTGAATTTTCAGCGGCACGCCGAGCGTTGTCACGATATACAAAATCCTGTCCGTAAGCTGATTTTTTTTGAGAAAAGCGCTGATGGGTTTTTGAACATTCTGCTCGAAGCTTTCACGCGAGATCTCCTCATCGGGCGCCATGTTCAATTTGCAGACTTGGGTGAGCGGAATTTCCCTCTTCTTGATGTAGTAATCCCCAATGCGGCGGCTGATCAGAGAACGTTGATTCACCACCAGTACTACATCGGCACCGGTGTGGGCGCTTACCGGAACGCCCAGTAGCGTAAGCGCACCTGTAATGGACGCGACCACGCCCATGCTGCCAAATCGCATACTGCTACAATACCCCTAACCTGTGATTTGGCACGGCAGTCATGGATTTCGATCAATTACATACATTTCTCGAAATCGTACGGTTGAAAAGCTTCTCGAAGGCGGCGCAAACCTGTTTTCGGACGCAACCGGCGATTAGTGCGCAAGTACGACAACTGGAGCAAGAGCTAAAGACAGACCTGTTCGAGCGCTTCGGAAGCCGCATTTCGCTCACGATTGCGGGAAAAATTTTCTCCGAGTACGCCGAACAGATTTTGGACCTTCGCCGCCGTGCCCAAGATTCTTTGCATGAGCTGGAGTTGGTTCCGCGTGGAGAGTTGGTGATTGCCGCCAATGAGGCGACCTGTATCTACGTGCTGCCGCAGGTTTTTTCTGAATATAAGAAGCAATTCCCCGGGGTGCAGTTGCAGGTGAACCGTTCATTCGGCGGGCGTGTGGTGGAAGGGGTAATGGAGAACGTGGCGGATTTTGGACTCACCCAGCTCCCCACTCCTGAGAAGCGCGTGCAGGTTGTGGATATCTATCGCGATGAAATCCGCGCGATCCTCCCGGCCGGGCATCCGTTGGAAAAACAAACCTCGCTTACCAGCGGACAGGCGGCAGATTATCCGTTGCTTCTTCCAAAATCGGGGACTACACGGAGCCGGTTGGACCGTTGGTTTGAAACGGTCGAAGATCGCTTAAACGTCTCGATGGAACTAGATTCGACAGAGATGATGAAGCGCTTTGTGATGGCCGGACTTGGTATTTCCTTCCTGGCAGTTTCGAATTGCAAGGAGGAACTTGCAGCGGGGAAAGTTCGCGCACTGCCGCTCTCTCCAGAGCCGATGTTCCGGAATCTGGGTCTGATTTATCGGAAAGACAAGACTCTTTCCAAGGCAGCCCTTGGATTTATACACGTGATGCTGGAACATTTTGGCGCCTCCACCACTGCCGTGAATACGGCCTTGGCAGGGAAGAACTAGCAGGCCCGCATGGATTGCCCCTACTGCCAGATCGCCTACGATCCTGACCATTGGGAGCAGTGTCCGCATTGTGGAGAAGAGGACGAATCCCGTGAAGCATTAAAGATGTCCGGCGTGTTAAGAACATCCACGATTCTGATTGCGGCAGGGGACGCCAGATTTGAAGTGTATCGCTCCGTTGAAGAGGTGCCGGAACCGCTGCGCCGCAAATTGGTGGAGTGTACCAATGGCCAGAATTCCGGGACCATTTACATAGCAGATCAGCGCGGTAAGGAACAGATCGCACTGGCTATCCGCAGTCTGCCTGGAACGGCGGCGGCCCCAGTGTTAGACCGCTTCTCCGCTGCTGTTGCACCGGCCAGTGTTCGCGCTAAAAAAAACCGGCTCTCGTTGTCTGCTTTGTGGATCGCGCTAATGATCCTGGCATCGGCCGCCGGTGTGGTTTGGCTTGCCGGTGGCCGGGCGTGGTGACTCACCGGGTTAGTGCGGAAATGGTAATTGCCGCCACTGTGCTGGGTGAAAAGCCGTTTCATTTTGAGACCGTCGTCGGTGAGTGGGACGGCGGACCTTTAATTTTCAACTCTCCGAACCAGATTGTCATGCGCGCACCGGTCAAGCTGGAAATTGAGGATCGCCTCTGGCTGGGTGAAGTGGTGGAGTGCCGGTCCGATGGAGACGCATGGCGAACCACAATTCAGGTGCGGCATGCGCTGCACGACCTGCAGGAACTGCTGAATTTGGCAGCGCGTTTCGAATAATCAGGTTCGTTTCGCTATCCTGAAGTTTATGTCCAAGAGGGCGATGGTGTTTGGCAGTTCCGGGCAACTGGGACAGGAACTGGTGCGGGATCTGAGCGGCCGCGGGTATGAAGTGAAAGGCTACGAACGCGTAGCGCTCGACATTACCGATGCCTCCCAGGCCGAGCGCGTGGTGGCGGATTTCAATCCGGCCGTTGTCTTTAATGCCGCCGCCTACAATCAAGTGGATATTGCGGAACGGGAACCAGCCGCCGCTTTCCAGGCCAACGCGCTGGGTGTGCGCAATCTAGCACTTGCCTGCCGCCAGTCAGACGCGCGCCTGGTCCATTTTTCAACCGACTATGTTTTCGATGGAGCGTTGGGCCGTCCCTACGAGGAATCGGATGCGACGCATCCCACGGGCGCATACGCTGTTTCTAAACTTGCCGGCGAATTGTATGCACAGGCGTATTTGGACCAGCCCCTGATCGTGAGGACATCAGGTGTATTCGGACCGCAAGGTCTGCGAACGAATCGCGGAAACTTTCTGGAAGTGATGTTGCGTTTGGCGGCCGCCGGGCAGCCGATTCGCGTTGTGGAAGACCACGTTGCCTCGCCCACCTATGCGCCTTGGTTGGCCGCAAAAACCGTGGACCTGCTGGAGCGGCAGCAGAGCGGCGTATTTCACTTGGGTGGCGGAACTCCTATTTCCTGGTTCCAATATGCCGCGTTGATCTTCGAGAAAGCGGGATTGAAGCCGGAGTTACAACCCACGAATGAACGCGAGTACCGCACCGCGGCAAGGCGCCCCAAGTTTTCCGCACTTGCCAACAAACGGCTGGAGCAGACCGGGATTGCACCGATGCCGCCGCTGGCCGACGCAATCGTGGATTACCTGAAGCAGCGTGCCCGTTTGTTGCAAGAGACAAAGCGGGAAGGCGATCAGGATTCCAAGCAGGAGGCAAAGTAAGTGCCTGAACTTCGCAAAGACCCAGTTACCGAACGTTGGGTAATTATCGCGACAGACCGCGCCAGGCGCCCTTCCGATTTCAGCCGGGAACATGCAGCACCTTTCACGAATCGCTTCTGTCCGTTCTGTCCGGGTAATGAATCGAAGACTGCGCCAGAGGTTTATTCGGCGAGGGAAAGCAGCGGCTGGCACGTTCGTGTGGTGCCGAATAAATTTCCGGTACTTGGGATTGAAGGCTCTCCGGACCGCGACGCGGAAGGACTCTACGACAAGATGAACGGTTTAGGCGCTCATGAGGTGATCATCGAGACGCCGCGCCACAACGAGACTCTTGCCACTATGCCGGAGGCGCAAATGGAAGCCGTGATCTGGGCCTGGCGCAGCAGGGTGAACGACTTGAAGAACGACCGGCGCCTGCGTTACGTGCTGCTGTTCAAGAACCATGGCGAGCCGGCGGGCGCCACTTTGGAGCACGCGCATTCGCAGTTGATCGCGTTACCGGTGGTGCCCAAGCGCGTGATGGAAGAGATTGAGGGCTCCTCGCGTTATTACCAATACAAGGAGCGCTGCATTTTCTGCGATATTTTGCGCCAGGAGGCAAAAACGCAAACCCGTGTTGTGACGGACTCCGACAAGTTCCTGGTGACGGAGCCATACGCCGCCCGCTTTCCCTTTGAAACGTGGATTTTGCCGAAGCGCCATGAATCGCATTTTGAGACGATCGACGCGGCGGAGGTGCGAGATTTAGCGCGCTCTCTGCGGGGAATCTTGCGCAAGATGGATCAGGTTTTGGAAAAACCCGCTTACAATTTCGTGATTCACACCGCGCCCGTTCAAGAGAAAGCGATGGCACATTACCACTGGCACATCGAGATTATCCCGAAGCTGACTAAGGTGGCGGGGTTTGAATGGGGAACCGGATTTTACATCAATCCGACTCCGCCAGAAGAAGCGGCGCAATTTTTGCGCGACGCGGTGATTGAGCAATGAAGACTTTTGAACTGCTGGTTCTATTGATCGCCGGGGTTGCGGTCGCACCGGCCCAGAACTCCGCGCCGCCCACGGCCCGGCAATTGATTGAGCAGATTAAAACTCATGTAGGCGTGCCTTGGCGCGAAGAAACCGTTGACACCGTCAAGGCGGGCGATGCGGATACGCCAATAACAGGCATCGCCACCACTATGATGGCAACGTACGACGTACTGCGGCGCGCAGCGGCTGAACACAAGAATCTGGTGATCACGCATGAGCCTACTTTTTACAGCCATCTAGACAAAGTGGATACTCTCGAACGCGAGCAGGACGCGGTCTGGGCAGAAAAAGAGAAGTTTATACGCGATCATCATATGGTGGTGTGGCGATTTCATGACCACTGGCATCTGCGCCAGCCCGATGGAATTCTTGAAGGCGTGCTGCATGCGCTTAACTGGGAGAAGTTTTACAACGGTGAAACCCGGGTGGCAAAAATTCCCGAGACTACCCTGGAACAGCTTGCAGCAGAGGTGAAAGCGAAGCTGGGCGCCAGCGCATTGCGTGTCGTGGGCACCAAGGATATGAAGGTGACTACCGTTGCCTTACAGCCAGGCGCGAGTGGGCCGGTGAAACACCGCCTTGCGTTGAGCCAAAACGCGGTTGAAGTATTGATCATAGGAGAAGTGCCGGAGTGGGAAACCATTGAGTACGTCAGTGATGCCGCCGCGCAGGGCAAGCGGAAAGCACTCATTCTGGTGGGGCATATTCCTTCCGAACAGCCAGGGATGGAAAATTGCGCCACCTGGCTGAAAACCTTCATCACGAATGTTCCAGTAGGCTTCGTACCTGCTAACGAACCTTTCTGGATGCCTCGCTAGGCGCGCGCTTACTCGCCGGTTTCGAACCGGAGACGAGCGTCGCCCAAATGGATCTCATCGCCACTCATCAGTTGCGTGCCGCGGCTGCCGGAGGTAGGCAAGGCGACCACGCGGCCATCACGAAACAAGCGGGTACCCGCTTCGCCGTTATCGTGGAAAAGCCGGAATTTGCCCTCTTCGAATCGAATGTGGGCATGTTCGCGGCTGACAGTTGTTTCCTCATCGTTGAACGCGACGTCATTGCGCCGCCGGAGCCCACCTGTCTTGGCGGTCACCTCTTTCAGACGCCCCAGGTAAATGACATCCTTGCCGATGAAATATTCGGGGCGCTCGGCATTTCCTTTCACCACGTAAAGCCATGCCGTGGGGCGAACTTTGGCGGCGGTGACCGCGGCTCCTTTGGCCGGCTTTTCGACGCGTTTGAAGCTGACCTGGAAGGGCGGGGCAGTGGCATCCTCTTCTATTTCGACCAGAACTGAAACCGCATCGGCCTGGCAACCCGCGTCGCGCAACATATCGCGCGCCTGGGCTTGTAAGCCATCGTCCTCAACGAACGCAGCTTCGAAGGTGGCATGCTGACCTTCATCTCGCGCGGCGAGTTTAACCGCAACTTCGCTATAGGGAAACACGTACTCCCCCTGGCCCTTCGCTTCCACTTTGTCGCCAATCGCAGTCAGAATCTCGCGGCGAATTTCGAGCGTCTCTTTGGGATGTTCTCCGCCTCCCAGATTCGCGCTCCAGCGTTCAAAATGATTCCCCAGCCAACGGTCCACCGATTCTAGCGACTTCATTTTCCACTCCCGATCAATCCTAAGTCTCGTGCGGCAAGCACCACTTCACCTGCAATGGGAGCTGATGCCGTACCGCCATACTGACCATTTTCCACCAGTACGGCAAAGGCAATGCGTTTCGTTTTCGGTGCGTTCCCGCTGCCAGGGTTCAGGTAAGGCGCGAAGCCGATGAACCAGGCGTGCGAGGCGGCTCCGGCAAGTTCCGCGGTTCCCGTCTTCCCGGCGATCACTACAGGGGAGGATGCTAGTGACCTACCGGTCCCCGCAGTTATCACCTCTCGCATAAATCCACCGAGCTGGTGGGCTTGTGCAACGGGCATCACCCGGACAGCTTCGCGTGTGCGCACGTTGCTATCATCCATCACCCAACGGCCCTGGACGGCCAGGCCACCGTTGGCGACAGCCGATGCCACGCGCGCCATTTGAAATGGCGACACCACAACTTGACCCTGGCCGTACGACGCTTGGGGCAACACTTTGCGCAGTTCTTCCCAGGTGTTCGGGCTAGCTGTCTGAATTCCGAAGAGCGCTGCCGTATCGAACAACCCGCGCGCACCAACTTTGTAGGCGCCCAATTGTGCGAAATACGCATTGCAGGAGACCGTAACGCCGCGCTCCATATCTACAGACCCGTGCGGGTTACGGTCCTGCACGTCATCCCGAATCGGCCGCTTCGATTGCCCGACGTAGTTGCCGGAGCGTCCATCGGGAAGCCGAATGCAGCCATACCGCTGCTGGGCCAAACCTGGATCTTTTCTAAGAGCGGCAATGGCCGTCACGATCTTGAACGAAGAGCCAGGCGGATATAACCCATAGCGTGCGCGATCTTGCAAATCGGCATCACCCACATCCTGCGCCGGTTCCGCCTGCAGTGCGTTGAACTCCGCGGGCGCGGGCCATGGATAGCTTACGGCGGCCAACAGTTCGCCTGTATCGGGATCCATTACGACAAGCGAACCTCTGTCCTTGCCCAGTTTTCGCAGGTGCTGCTCCAAAATGGCTGAAGCTCGCATTTGCAGAGGTGCGTCGATGGACATGCGCACGTCGCGCGTTCTATCCATGAGGTCTTTCACTTCCAGATTGTCGGGCTCGTTTCGATGGCGTAATAGAGGCAGCAGGTCGCGATAATCGTACTTAATGCGGCGCACCTCATGCCCAGTCTTCTCGTCCTTTGAAATCTCCAGTTCCGCGTAATCGTCGAAGCCCTGAAGCCGAACTCGGGAAGCACGCTCCTGGAACGCGGTATTGGACGCACCCTGTTTCTTGCGCGTGACGACGTCACCCAGAAGGTAAAACATTTTCGCGCCCAACGGGTAGAAACGGCGGCGATTCGGAGGAGCGGCACTATCGAGCGGCATTCCCAAAGCTTCGTATTGCGTGGCGTGAGTTTTAACTGCGGCCCAATCGCTTGAGGCGAGCGGCAATCCGTTGCGGTCTGAAATGTTGCCCTTCTGCAATTGGCGCGCCAGCTGCGTAAGCCGGGGGTTGTACTCATATTGCCTGGGTCCGGAAGACTGAACCACTAAGGCAGCGCGAGCGGCGAGGTCATCGGCCTGGGCAATTTGAATTTGTGCCGCACGGGCCATCAGCACGCAGAAACAAAGACCCACCGCGTAAGTTAGCCAAGCGACGGGCCGCCCGAAGCGGGGTGCCTGATTGCCTTTCGGCCGGCCTGAAATAGAGAGCACAATGCCGAACAGTGCGAAGTTGGCGGCCATGGAACTTCGGCCATAGCTAAGAAACGGAGAGACCACACCAGAAAGCGGAATGACGCCAAGAATGCCCCCCGTGATCAGCAGAATCTGAAGTGCCGTGACCATAGCGAGGCCAATCACCAGAAACATGGAGTATGCGCCCGGCGCACGTAACGCGATTCGCGAAGCCCGAAAGAGAAGAAACGCATACAACACGTAAACTCCCAGCACTCCGACAAATCCCCACTCTTCGCCGAGGGCCGCTACGATCAGGTCTGTGTGTGCCGCGGGAACGTATTCGGGGTTTCCCAGACCCACTCCCGCCCCCAGCACGCCGCCGCTCGACAGTGCCCAGAGTGAATGCGCCAGTTGGTCGCCGCCGCGCACATAGTTGTCCCATGGTGAAGCACGCATATCGATGCGTTGTGTCACGGTTTCGGGGTAACCAGCGGAATGGGCTGCCCAGAAGACGAAGACGATCGCGCAGAGGCCCGCAACAGCTAAACCCGGCTTGTTCCGCGCGACGGTATAAAGAGATAAAAACAAGCAGCCGATCACCAGCGCCGGCCCAAGATCTTTCAGCAGGAAAAACATCGCCAGCGCGACCGACACACCGATTGCGACAGGCAGCAAATATTGCAATCTGGGAACCGACAGAAATCGCAAGCTGCCCAGCGGCCCGCGCTGTTGCTTCAGATCACGGAGCGCATCCCAATTACGGGCGAAGTATCCGGCTAGAAAAAGAACCAGAAGGATTCGGATTACTTCCACAGGTTGAAAAAATCCGAGGTTTACTTTGGCATCGCTCTCGCCCGGTCCGCTGCCGAAGAAGGCAAGCGCCGTTGCGAGTAGCACGCTTAAGCCAAGCCAGACATAACTCAAGCCGCGGAATTCCCGTTCAAAATCGATCGTGCTCAGAACGGCAAGCAGCAGCGCGCCCAGGATTAAGCCCTCGGCGAAATCCTGGAACATCAACGTATCCCGCAAGGGATCGCGCAGGCTGATCATCAGAATCAGTCCGGTGCCGCTCAGCAGATGCAAGACAGGCAGCACGGTTTGATCCCCTGCGAAACCGCGCAAGCGCCAGAAGACGTGTATGGCATAAAAGACGCCGATGCACAGAAAACTCCACAGCAGAAAGCGTTTGCGATAGTCCGCAGGGGAACGCACCACAACGGCTTGTTTAAAGCTGCGAATCTGTTCGGGGGTCAACAGTGAAACAGAGACGGGCTTTGCGGCAGGGCCGAACCAACGGTGTTTGCGGCGCGCTTCGCGAGCCTCTGCCTCCGCAAGGCGTTTGGGGAAGCTCTCAAGGCGAGGATGCGCTGCAATCTCTTTGACGGTAACCCGTATATTGGCGACAGCTCCCGCATTTGCAAATTCACGACCCCGTACGGAGAAAATCCGCCGCGCGATAAACTCTCGGTCCTCATTTCCGGCTACGGAAGTCAGGAACGGCAGTATCTGCTGAACACTCTTGAATTGGCTAAGATCCGCAATTCTCGATTCCGCTGAACCTTTCGCGAAGTCTTCAAAAACGTGGGACTTCGATTGCCAGACTAACCATAAACCGCACCCGACCAGCGCCGTCGCGGCGAGCAGGAGCATCAACTCACGCCATCGCGATTGGGCAGACAAGGCGCCAATTCCAGTCTTACGCTCCGCTAAGCGGCCCGCGGCACTCTGCCGTGTCGTCGTCAAGGATTCAACTCCCGCAACCGGTTGTCAATCTGCTCACTGGCATGTATCACATTGATCAGTGCATTCGAAGAATTGCTGAACGACCCGAGTTGCGCATACAGAGCGCGCGCATGATCGTAATCCGCATGGGCGCGGCGTAGCGTTTCGGTCTCCGCCTGCGCCATATTCAAGAATTTGGCGGAATCGCGAATGGTCTGCTGAGCACGCCTGGAATAGGCGTCGGCCATGGTGCTCATTTCCCGGCGGGTCTCCGCGTGCCCCAGCTTAGCCGCCTGATCAAGCGCGTCCTGCGCGCGCTCGCAATCGCCCAGGTGATAAGCATAAAGCCGCGCCAAACCAATCCAAGGGTCTGGAGATTTGTGCATCAGTTCTACCGCCTCGCGAAACTTAGCCGCAGTCTCGTTCAACACCGCCTGCCGGTTATTCGCAGTAATGCGATCCACGTGCGCCTCGCACAATCGAAGTTTGCCCTTCACGTTTTTATCTCCCGGATCAAGTTCAAGCGCACGAGAGAAATACGTTACAGACCTGCGCCATGTTCCTTCCCGTGCGGTGGGATAGTCATTATTGCGGAAATCGAGGATGGGAACGTCTCCGGCAGCCACCAACTTTGTCTTCAGCGGGCTGCCGATGCCCCAGGTTACGAAACCTAACTTCTTGCGATTTACGATGTCCTGATAGCGCGTCCATGCGGCGTCGGCAGTAACGTGTTCTGTTTCAATCTCGTGCTTTAATTCGCGAGTATCCGCCCAGGCAACGTATTGTGGCCTCACCAGCATCCAGATCAAAATGCCGACCGCAAAAAGTGCCGCCAGCGCTACTGCCGCGATTTTTCGTAAAGAGGGCCAGAGGGAGCTGCTGGGCGCCGCCTCTACCGGACGCGCCGTGCGAACCGTCCGGTCCGAATCAACCGCAGTGCGCTGCGTAGCATCCGCGTATTCGGGAACGGGCTGGCCATTCAGGAACATTTTCAGGTCTGCGTGCGCCGCCATCGGTGAGATATATCTTGCGCCAAGATAGGACGCGAGCAAGCGGGAACTGATACTTCGTAATGGCGCAGGTATTTCTGACGGCAAGGGAGGTGGCGGTTCGCCGGAACGGATTCGCCGCTCCAGGCGTTCCGGCGTCTCGCCTTCGAAAGGAAGGCGTCCCGACAGCATCTGATACAGCATGACGCCTACAGCCCACAGGTCTGAGGCGCCGTCCATGGAGCCTGATTCCAGGCGCTCCGGCGAGCAGTATGCAATGCTGCCGAAGAGTGCTTGCGTGTAATCGCGCGATTGAGCCAGGGCTTTCGCGACTCCGAAATCCATGACGCGGATGCGCTCC
>Ga0123338_10005904_pt1 | contig 10377 bp, 7 predicted proteins | sample grotaG_FD_89793 | JGI IMG/M metagenome (GOLD analysis project Ga0123338, IMG submission 89793) | Glacier valley bacterial and archeal communities from Borup Fiord, Nunavut, Canada, to study Microbial Dark Matter (Phase II) -... | ecosystem: Environmental > Aquatic > Freshwater > Ice > Glacier ...
AATTTCCTGATTCGTTCCATGGCGTCCAGCACATTGTAACGATCGGCAAAGGCTGAAAAGCGGAAATAACCTTCGCCCGAGGGGCCAAAGCCTGAACCGGGAGTTCCCACCACATTGGCCTCGGTGAGTAGCTGATCAAAAAAATCCCATGATTTAACTCCACTGGGAGTTTTCACCCAAACATAAGGGGCATTCACTCCGCCAAACACGCTAAACCCACTTTCTTTTAGGCTTTCGCGCATGATACGGGCATTCTCAAGGTAATAATCAACAACAGCCTTCACCTGCTTTTTGCCTTCCGGGGTATAAATAGCGGCGGCGGCTTTCTGCACCGGATAAGATACGCCATTGAATTTGGTGGTATGCCTGCGGTTCCACAATGCCTTTACCTGGTGGGCATTCCCGGCGGTGTCGTAAGCTTTCAATTCTTTGGGGATCACTGTAAAGGCGCAACGTGTTCCGGTAAAGCCTGCCGTTTTTGAGAAGCTGCGAAATTCGAGTGCCACCTCTTTTGCACCTTCAATTTCGAAGATCGAATGGGGAATGGAATCGTCGGTTATATAAGCTTCGTAGGCTGCATCATAAAGGATAATGCATTGATTGGCACGGGCATAAGTTACCCATTTGGTCAACTCTTCTTTGCTGGCAACGGTTCCTGTTGGATTGTTGGGATAACATAGAAATATCAGGTCGGGACGTTCGGTGGGCAATTCAGGAATAAACCCGTTGGCCTCATTGCAAGGCATGTAAATAATTCCTTCGAAATAACCATTGCTTTGCATCGGTCCTGTTTTGCCTGACATAACAGTTGTATCAGCATATACAGGATAAACAGGGTCGCAGATGGCGATTTTGTTTCCCGCTCCAAATATTTCCTGGATGTTGCCTGTGTCGCATTTTGAACCATCGGATACAAATATATCCTCAGCTGTAATGTCAACTCCACGATTTTGGTAGTCGTTCAAGGCGATGGCATTGCGTAAAAAATCGTAGCCCTGTTCGGGGCCGTAACCTTTAAATGTGGCTGCACTTGCCAACTCTTCAACACCTTCGTGAAAAGCCTTGATGACGGCTGGTACCAATGGTTGTGTAACGTCACCAATACCCATGCGGATAATTATTTTGTCTGGATTGGCCTCTGCAAATTCGCGTACTCGTCTACCGATTTCGGGGAATAAATACCCTGCCTGAAGTTTCAGGTAATTCTCATTGATCAATGCCATGGTATGTTGTATAAAGTGATTATAGTTTCATTTTTGAAAGGCCCAAAGTTAAGGAAAAAGATTGCACGGATTAAAACGGAGGGACACAGATTGCACAGATTAAATCAGATTACACTGAGGGAAATATTCCACGGATTAAAATGGATTACACGGATGCTGACAGACGGGAACATCGATTACATACAGTTTAAATAAATAAAGGAACACTGATCCTGCATACTTGCATCTGAGTTCCATTTGGAATTCATATCCTTCATTTAAATTCGTGCTATTCGTATTATAGTCTCATCTTACGCAAGAACACAAAAAAATAATACGAAGGGTGTCTTAAAGAAAAAATTAAACACGGAGACGCAAGAACACGAGGAAAAAATAATTGAATGCCAGATCTTTGTGTCTTCATGTATTTGTGTCTCCGTGTTTATTCGACTTTGAGAACATCCTCTGCTACATATGTATTTCTTTTTTCTTTTTTATTAAATATCTGTGTTCATTCGTAAGGTGAGTTATAGTTTAAAATATTGAAACAGATAAATTCTTATCTTTGCCAGTAAACCCATTACTTTTATTGATGAAGAAATAAAAAGGATGAAAGATGCTTATCAAAGTATCGAAAGTAATCCTTGTAATCCGTTTTAATCCGTGTAATCTATTAAACAATTATGGTAACCTTTCAATCACATTCGGGAATTTATACACTGGAAGTCAGGCAATTTATAAACTGTTCGATGGACGAAGCCTGGCTTTTCTTCTCTTCGCCCGGCAACTTGTCGAAGATTACTCCTTCGCACATGGGTTTTCAGATTACTTCCGGGGCTCCTGCTAAAATGGCCCCCGGACAAATTATTACTTACCGGGTGTCTCCATTTCCGGGCTTCACAACCAACTGGGTGACTGAAATAACGCATGTTTCAGAAGGTAAATATTTCGTTGACGAACAGCGTTTTGGCCCTTACAGGATGTGGCACCATGAACATCATTTCGAAGCGCAGGGCGAAGGTGTTTTAATGACTGACCGCGTGTCGTATAAATTGCCCTTTGGATGGTTAGGAAAATTGGCACATGCCCTTTTTGTAAAACGGCAACTACAACAAATCTTTGCATTCAGGGAAGAGTTTCTGGATAAGATGTTTTATCAGTAATAACCTGAGTTCGAAATAAGAAACATGTTCTTCAAAGGCAAGCTGCAAAGTACCAGAGTACCAAAGTCCCAAAGTATTTTACCTTATTTTTGGAGTAATTTTTACTATAATATAGCACCCAAATAACTAATTGAAGTCTTTTTTTGCTTTGATACTTTGTCTCTTTGGTACTTTTTTACACTCATTTGCTTATTATAAATTCAGGTTAATCATTAATTTGAATACTGATAAATAAAAAAGAACACTCTTTTTTGTTCTTTTTAACATGTCATCAGTGTTCACCCTCTTTTCAGCATAAAGAAAGTTTACGGTGAGTAAAAATATCTTATTTGAAATAGGGTGCCAATTTGGGGTGTAAAGGGGTGTATTTTAATTTATAATAATTATAAATTAAAATTTTAAATAATTGTATGTCAATATGTTTATGTAATTAAAAACAAACAGTTAATTAGTCAAAAACACTTTCTAAATATCGGTTGGCATGGTTTATGACAATGCCCCCCGAAAGAAGAATGAAATCTCAATAGAAGCAAAATTAGTAAGTCATATTACGCAAAGGGGTAAAGGGCAAGTTATTTGCATGCTTATAATAGATATGATAATTCGATTCTGTTAATATGTTGATATTGAGTACTTTGTTTTAACGCTTTAATTAATTTAAATGAGGCAAATAATTCTGCTGTTTTGTGGCATTACCACCTTTTTAGTTGCCATGGTTCCTGAAGCGAAAGCGCAGGTCACCATGAGTGCTACTGCCACGGCGGAAGTTATAGAAGCTTTATCGACCAAGGAAACTTCCCAATTGAACTTTGGCCGCTTTTCGCCTAAAGCACAAGGGGGAAAGATAATCTTGACTCCTGAAGGAACCATTAGTGTTCAGGGAAATGTTGTACTGGAGGGTGGAACTCAAAACGCGGCCAGTTTCTCAATCACGGGACAATATGATGCTACCTTTTCAATTTCTCTTCCTCTGGGACCTGAAACATTGATCAACTTTAAAAATGATAAAACCATCCAGGTAAGTGATTGGAAATCGTCTCCAGCACAGGGCATCGGTGCGGGTATATTGACCAGTGGGGAGTTGACCGTACGAATTGGGGCAAGTTTGACGGTGGGCGATATGAATGCCAATCCTGTTGGGCTTTATTCCGGAAGTTATGCGGTGACGTTTGGCTATAATTAGGGGATACAGATTACACGGTTTAAAGCGGATTACTCGGATGGGCGCGGAGCTATCAGCCAGTCATTCTTCATAGATCATTTCTTTTTCTATCTTTCCAATTACTTGGGTAGCACCCAATGACACTTTCGGGGTGAAAAATTACCGAAAGGTAAAATATGTTTATATGAGTCTATGTCGCCCTGAATACTCTGTGTGACATAACTTCGCAATGGGCCATTGAAATTGATGACATTAGTAAAGCTTCGATCGAAGCGGTTGTCCCAATGTTGAATGAGCGGCTAAATCGAGATCTATTTATCCGTTTAAAACACCAAATTAATGGTTGAGGGTGGAAGGTAAAAGCCTCCCTTTAAAGTTTATAAATTACAACTGCCTTCTACTTTTCCAAAATAAACGTTGACACTAATCCGCCTTTGACTCAAAATAGATAGGAGCCATTACTAAATTAGGCTCAACTTAATTCCACCGGTAAGTTCCTATGAAACAGGTACAAGGCCTTCTATTTCATTTTTCTATTGATCGAGTGAATGATTGAATAGGCTGATGGATCTGTAATATAATCTCACCCCAAATTTGTGAACTATATTTATTGGCTATACCTTAATATTTCCAACGGATCTGGGAGTTTTTGAGTGATCACGAAGTATTATTTTCAGGTTACAATAAATTTACTCTGGCAACTATGTCTGTGGTTAAGCGGAATGCATAACGGTAAGGCAATCCCTCCTCATGTAGACATGCATTTTAATGTTTGGACTGATTAATATGCCAAACCCGCAGGTAGAAAAGTGTTTTATATCGTAAATTCCGCGCAACGAATCACTCTGTCAAATTAACCAATTCATTTCAACTAATCATATTTAATCAAAACGCGATTAAATATGATTAGCCATGTCTAAAATACATGGCTAAGACTAGGTGTCTATTTACATGATCATAACTAAAATACATAACAAGTAATATGTTTAAATAACATAGTTTAATGTGTAAAATAATGTATGTATAATATTACAAATAATAAAATATTCTTACACGATGTAAATAATAGTTATCTAAAAGATACCTTAATTAGCTCTATATTGACCTTAAGTAAAAATAATTTACAATACATAGCATTAAAATCTTATTTAGAATTAATATAAATTGCATATTTAACAATAAAGATAAAATAAATATTGTATTGCGATAAATAACTTTTATATCTCTTATAATTAGAATTGTAAGGGTCTGTAAAAATTACTTTTTACTTTTCCATCAAATTATTAGAATGCAATTAGAAAGTTCAAAATCTAAAATAGCCTTTCAATGTTGAGGTTACAATAAAAAAAATAGTTTTTGAGTGCTTATATTTTGTAATATTAGAAAGTTTGCATGAATCTACCAGGAAATTTTAATACTGAAAAGGGGATGAAGTAACAGTTTTTTTTCTTTGGAAGGAGGGAAAAGTATTTCAATTAAACAAAAATATTTAGATTTTTCCTTAAAAAGAGTGTTCCGTCTACCGTCAGATTGCTGAATTGAAGTACAGAGTTGGATTTGAATTGATGGGTTTGCGATGAATAAATTAATAGGCTTTAAAATACTGGGGGTATTAATTTACTATTTTATTTCGACCGTTGGTTGCGAAATGTCTGCAACTACGTTAAGAAGTGATTCGCTGGTTCAATTCTCCAAATTGAACCCATGTACACTCTTTGTAAATGCCATTACCCGACCATGCAATCATTATAACGGCAATACTCCCGCGGATATTGCCCAACCACTGTTTTCTATAACACAATTTATTCTATATAGCTCTACATTGTCTGGAAGCCTGCTGATTTTAGCCATTGGCCTGGGGTGGTTTCTGCTGCTGCTTAAGAGATTGATAAAGCTACCATTCATTCCTCATTTAATTTTGATGATGGTGCTATTTATTGCTTTTGCAGGAAAAGGTCAGGCACAATCACAACAAACATTTACTGCCAATGGAAATTTTACTGTTCCTGCCGGGGTGACCAGTATCAATGTGCAGGCTTGGGGCGGTGGCGGGGCTGGCGGTCAGGCAAGTATTTTTTCTGTTGGAAAAGGTGGAGGTGGTGGAGGTGCTAATGCAAGTAGCATTTTGGCTGTGACCCCAGGGAATACCTACAATGTGACTATTGGAGCAGGTGGTACAGCTCCAAACCAGACTACTGAATCCACTGCCGGAGGTTCAACAAGTTTTGACGCACTGGTTATTGCGCAAGGTGGCAATAATGGTAATAATACTAACTCTTCTGGAACTGGAGGGGTGGGAGGATTAGCATCAGAAAGTATAGGAACGACAAAATTTAATGGAGGTAATGGCGGTAATGGAAATACCAATAGCGGTGGCGGCGGTGGAAGTTCAGCAACTGTTAGCAGAGATGGAGTAAATGGCGGAAATGCCAGTGGGGCAGAAGGTGGAGCTGGAGGAATTGATGCCAATGGTGATGGTGGAAATGGAGGCGACAAAAACAACATTGGCTTAGGGGGCACTTTTCCAGGTGGAGGTGGAGGTGGCAGAGGCGATTTAGGTTCTGCTTCAGGTGAAGGTGGTAGAGGACAATTGATTATTTACTGGACTTGTCCAAACTACGCCATTACAAGTACAAGTGCAGAAAGTCCTGTCTGTAGCGGAAATGGTACTTTTGTAACCTTAAATTCTACCAAGGTTAGTTTACCGGTAGGTGTTTATGTTGTGACTTACAATCTAAGTGGTGCCAATATTGTAACCGGTAATACTGCAACTTTAACTGTTTTGCAACCAGGTATTGGTACATTTATAACAAGTGCTATGGCAAATGCCGGATCAACTGATATTACAATCACCAATTTGGCATCCGGTTCTGGATTTCAAATTTGTAGTAATCCAGTAAGCACAGGGAATATTAAAAATATAACGATTATTCTGACAGTAGGAACGCCAGTTTTTATCTTGGGTGCCACCACAACCCGGAGTCAGGGAGAAGGATCAGTAACTTATATAGCAACAGCAACCAACACTACCGGAATAACCTATAGCTTGGATGCTGAGAGTATCGCAGGAGGAAACACGATTGTTGCAGCAAATGGCTCCGTAAGCTATGTTGCAGGATGGAGCGGAACCTCCATAATCACTGCCAGTGCTGCAGGCTGTAACGAACCTGCCATAGCATCTCATACAATCATGGTTAATCCTTCACGGGCAATTACCCCAATGAACGCTGCTGTCAGCAGTGATGAAACATTTACAGCAACACCTGAGACCATCACCAATGGAGCAGCAACAATTACCTATACAAGAACCGCATTCTGCAAGAATATTGCTTCTGATCAGGCAGTAACACTGAATGGAACTGCTGGTGGAACTTACACAGCAACGCCACAAGGATTATCTATTAATTCGGTAACAGGAGCAATAATTCCAAGTGCAAGTACTGCAGGATCTTATACGGTAACTTATACCATTGCAGCATCAGGTGGTTATGAAGCGGTGACAGCAAACACTTCTGTAACAATAACTGCTCTACAGGTAGCAACATTCAGTTATCCTGGTAGTTCGTTTTGTTCAGATGCTGTCAATCAAATACCTGTATATACTGGTGATAAAGCAGGTAAGTTTTCGTCGACTCCCGGGTTAGTCTTTGTAAGTGCTGCAACTGGGGAAATAAATATCGCTGCTAGTTTACCAGGAACTTATACTATAACGAATAAAATCGCTGCATCGGGTGGGTGTGGTGCTGTTACTGCTACATACCCTATAATAATAAATCCCAGACCAACCATCACAGTAGATTATTGTATAATTGCGCCTAAAATAAGGCTTACAGCCACAGGAGGAACTTATGAATGGTTGGTGCCTGGCTCACCTACAACTGATTATATTGATGCGGATCTTGCACGTGATTACAGTGTGAAGGTTACCAATGGATCTTGTGTTCAAACGATTAAAGTAACTTTGTTAAATGAAAAGGTTGTTAATGGAGATTTTACAAACCCAATTGAACCTTCGGGTTTTACAAGTGATTACACATACTATCCAGATAAAGCAGCAGTAAATAACGAATTAATTCCTGATGGTGGAACCAATGGATATGGCGTTGGAACTAACGGTCAATTTTATCATCCTGGATTTTGGGGGTTGGATCATACCAATAATGCAACAGGGCCAAGAAATTTCATGTTAGTAAATGGGCATGGGACACTTGTAGTTTGGCGAGAAGGGACAATAACACCAATACCAGTGGTTCCAGGAACAACCTATTATTTTTCAGCTTGGGCGATAAGTCTGAATAGTTCAACTATTCGTGCTAATTTGCAGTTCGATGTAAATGGTTCTACTTCAGGAATGTCACAAACTTCTACCGGAATATTGCCGGCAAGGGCAGAAAACAATAATTATGCCGAATGGACAAGATTTTATGGAACTTGGAAAGCACCTGCTGGAGTAACAACGGCTATAATTTCAATCGTAGATTTGGTGATAAATGCAGATGGTAATGATTTTGGTCTGGACGATATATCTTTTGGTACACTTGATCCTCCGCCGGCAGCTTTAAAATCGGCAATAGGTAGCGATGACCAGACTGTATGTATCAACACCCCCATTCAGAATATCATATATTCTACCGAACGTGCTTTAAGTGCAACTGTCTCGGATTTGCCGGCTGGAGTAATTATTAAAATGGAATCCAACCGATTAACTATCAGGGGGAATCCAACTGTGGCAGGCACATTTCCTTATACAATTACTTTAACGGGTTGTAAGCCAGAAGACATAACTACTATAGAAGGTACTATAACGGTCATACCGAATGCAAGTATGGCGTCAACTTTTGCACTTCCCGGCCCATTTAACTTCTGCGTAGAAAATATTTCTAATGCAATTTTTAAAGATGCTGTTAATATTAACGATGTCGATATTAGTGATCCAAACGATGCTAATAATCCCCGTCCTGATTATTACATGGTTAAACCTTCTGAACTAGACCTGTCGACAAGCAATTTTGTTACCAACTGCTGCAGTAGCATACCTAAAATTCGCTGGAAAATTACTTTGAATAATTCCCCATTTCTCCCTCTTTTAACTTATGGGTACATTGAAGGACAACCATCAGATTATATCACTTTGGGCAATAAAATCAAATTGCCAGGTGCTGTTAATTCCGATGTGAAATACATCATAACCTATTGGTTGGTTGACTGTAACGATAATGAAAGTGTTCCGGTTGATGTTGAAATTACTATTAAACCAAGGCCAAATATTGAAAAAATGCAATAATAAAAACATTTAAATATAAAATTATATGATACAATTCAACATTGAAACAATTACACAAACCCAAAACCACCAGAGTATCGGTGAAGGTTTGGCTGTAGATCAACGATTTATTCTAAAACTAAAAGCAGCAGGTAACTTTGATTTAAATCACCCTTACTGTATAAGTACAGGGGTAAGTTTTTGTAAAGGGCCGCCTGGCCAAACACGGATGCCGATAACGGGTTGATAACTAAATTCAATTAAACCAAGGACCGTTACCTGAACTAGTTGAAGGGAGTAAAAATACAACAATTAATTACAGTTAACTTAATAAAAAAAACAAAGATCTATTATTCATAAATGGTTAATTTTTACAATCATGAAAAAACAAATTCTAATTATCGTGTTATTAGTAATTGCGACTTTCGCCACAACAAACGTATTTGGGCAAGGTGCTACTCATTTCTCAGGTCCTAAAGCATCTGTGAGCTGCGTAAATAATGCATTGAACCCAATTGCTGGTAAACCTTATGATTATATTATCAGTAGTAATGATGCAACTCTTAAATATACATGGTGGGCTACAACAACACCAACTTTTATAACAGGAGGTGTATTACAAAGTACAATACCTGCTAATGTTTTAGGTTCTCCAAGTATAGTACCTACTACTGCCTCGCAGTATAATTCAGGGATTAATACTTCAGGTACAATCCAATTGACATGGGGTACTCAAGTTCTTGCTGATGCTATGAAGACTACTCTTCCTGTTCCAGCTTTTGTTGCTGTTTACTCAAATGGTACTAGTTGTGCTGATAACCTTAAAGTTTTCCAGGTTCATCCTATCAATGCATTTATGGTTGATATTAAAAATATCGATAATGCCAAGGTGGTAGCTGGTGATTTGCCTGTTGCTGACACATTAGCTTATACTGCTACTGAAAGCCAGTGCTATGATAAGGTTCAGGGAGCCACTTGGGCTGCTGATAAAATGACCTACAATTATGGCACTAATATCCTTTATTTCGAAGTGGTTGCATCGAATTTCACAGAAACATGGAAACCTACATTTACTTTAAGTGGTTTACAAGCAGGTCAAACTGCTGGCATGGTATGGGCTTACACACCTGCATTCGGTAGTCCTGTCGCAATAACTTCAGGTACTGCAACTGCTGACGTCACTACAGCTGCTATAAACACATCAAAGGGTGTTTCCATTTTTGTTAAAGTAACTGTCTCAAACTCTACTTGGGAAGGTATTACTGCCGGTGGTGATCCAATTACTCTTGTAGTATCAGGTGTAAACTCTGCAAGTCAAGCAGATGTAAAATCATCAGATTGTACTCTTGCTGATGTCAATACAGCTACTCAAAAACTAGACGCACGTCCAATTATTAACAATAGTACAGTTGTAGGAACATTTGAAATGCCATAATCAGTTGCAAACCTTCGAAAGGGTCGAAGGCGGTTCTGGATATAAAAAGATTATAAGCAAATTGGAACTATGCAAACAGAAGTTTTAAAATACGGTCATTTCTATCACATCTATAATCGTGGGGTAGACAGTTGCGATCTTTTTCGCGAGCC
>Ga0123338_10005905_pt1 | contig 10375 bp, 19 predicted proteins | sample grotaG_FD_89793 | JGI IMG/M metagenome (GOLD analysis project Ga0123338, IMG submission 89793) | Glacier valley bacterial and archeal communities from Borup Fiord, Nunavut, Canada, to study Microbial Dark Matter (Phase II) -... | ecosystem: Environmental > Aquatic > Freshwater > Ice > Glacier ...
CGCACGCATCGGGCCGCCGGCGATGATGCCGGTCCCCTGCGCCGCCGAGCGGACATAGACCTTGCCGGCGCCGAAATGGCCATAGCCGTCATGGTGCAGCGTGCGGCCATCACGGAGCGGCACGCGGATCATCGCCTTTTTGGCAGCCGCCGTTGCCTTCTGGATCGCTTCCGGCACTTCACGCGCCTTGCCATGACCGAAACCAACGCGACCCTTGCCGTCGCCGACAACGACGAGCGCTGCAAAGCCGAAGCGCTTGCCGCCCTTTACCGTCTTCGAGACGCGGTTGATATGCACCAGCTTCTCGACGAATTCCTCGCCGCCGTCGCCACCAGCCTGTGGGCCGCCACGGCCGCCGCGGTTGTTGCGATCGCGGTCGCCGCCGCTGCGATTGCCGCCGGGGCCGCCACGGTTGTTGCCGCCGGGGCCGCTACGATTGCCGCCGCCTGGGCCGCCGCTCCTGGGTTCCATCGCCATGTCTTAAAACTCCAACCCGCCTTCGCGGGCTCCCTCGGCAAGCGCCTTGACGCGGCCGTGAAACAGGAAACCACCACGGTCGAAAACGACCGTCGTCACGCCGGCGGCCTTGGTCCGCTCGGCGAGGCGCTTGCCGACTTCGGTAGCGGCGAGCGCGGTGGCGCCGGTGGCGTCGCGTGCATCCTTCTCGAGCGTCGAGGCGGCAGCGATCGTCACGCCCTGCGCATCATCGATGACCTGCGCATAGATATGCTGCGACGACCGGTGGATCGACAGCCGCGGACGGCCGCCCGATTTGGCGCGCAACGCGGTACGAACGCGGCGACGCCGCTGCTCGAACAGTGAGAGACCCTTGGTCATTACTTCTTCTTCCCTTCCTTGCGGAAGATTTTCTCGCCGCGATACTTGATGCCCTTGCCCTTGTACGGCTCGGGCTTACGCCAGCGCCGGATTTCGGCGGCAACCTGGCCGACCTTCTGGCGATCGGCGCCGGTGATCTCGACCGTCGTCTGGTCGGGCGTCTTGATTGCGATGCCCTCGGGGATCGGATAGTCGACGTCGTGGCTATAGCCGAGCTGCAGCTTCAGGTTCGAACCCTGCACGCTGGCACGGTAGCCGACGCCGGTGATCTCGAGCACCTTGGTGAAGCCCTCGCTGACCCCGACGACGAGGTTCGACACCAATGTCCGCTGCATGCCCCAATAGGCGCGCGCGCGCTTGGTATCGTTCGCCGGCTTGACGCTGATCGCGCCGCCGTCGATCGCATAGGAAATGTCGTCGACGAGCGGCATTTTCATGCTACCCTTCGGACCCTTGACGCTGAGCTCGCTGCCCTCGATCGAGGCGGTAACGCCTGCGGGCACGGGCACCGGTTTCTTGCCGATACGCGACATGCTTAAAACACCTGACAGAGGACTTCGCCGCCGACATTCTGCTCGCGCGCTTCCGCGTCGGACAGAACGCCCTTGGGCGTCGAAACGATGACGATACCGAGGCCGTTGCGGACCCGCGGCAGTTCCTGCGCGCCCGAATAAACGCGGCGGCCGGGCTTCGAGACGCGCGCGACATGCTGGATCGCGGGCTGGCCCTCGAAATATTTGAGATCGATGCGAAGGCTGGCCTGCGCCGTCGTCACATCGGCTTCGCTGTAGCCGCGAATATAACCTTCGCGCTGCAACACATCGAGGACACGCGCGCGCAGCTTCGAGGCGGGCGTCAGGACACTGTCCTTGCGCGCCTGCTGGCCGTTGCGAATGCGGGTGAGCATATCGCCCAGGGGATCGGTCATCGACATGATCGTTACCAGCTCGACTTGGTCAGGCCGGGGATCAGGCCCTTATTGCCCAATTCCCGCAGCATGATGCGCGACAGTTTGAACTTGCGGTACACCGCGCGGCTGCGGCCCGTGAGCGCGCAGCGGTTGCGCACGCGACCCGGCGTGGCGTTGCGCGGCAGCTCGGACATCTTAAGGCGCGCCATCAGGCGCTCGCCGTCGTCCTTGCTCTCGTCCGCCGCAATCGCCTTCAACGCCGCGAACTTCGGCGCATACTTCTTCACCAGCGCCTTGCGGTGCTCGTTCTTGTTGACCGAACTCTTCTTTGCCATCGCTCAGGCCGCCTTCTTCGCTTCGCCGACCATGCCGATGAACGGCAGGCCAAACGCGAACAACAGGGCACGCGCCTCGTCGTCGGTGTTGGCGGTCGTGGTGATGATCACGTCCATGCCGCGCACCTTGCTGATGCGGTCATAGCTGATCTCGGGAAAGATGATCTGTTCCTTCAGGCCCATCGCATAGTTGCCGCGCCCGTCGAACGACTTCGGGTTGAGCCCGCGAAAGTCGCGGACGCGCGGCAGCGCAATGGTGACCAGCCGGTCGAGGAACTCGTACATCCGTTCGCGGCGCAGCGTTACCTTGCAGCCGATCGGCATGCCTTCGCGCAGCTTGAACGTCGCGACCGACTTCTTCGCCTTGTTGATCACCGGCTTCTGGCCGGCGATCAGCGCCATTTCTGCAGCCGCCTGGTCGACCAGCTTCTTGTCCTGGGTCGCTTCGCCGACGCCCATGTTGATGACGATCTTGTCCAGACGCGGCACCTGCATGAGATTCTTATAGCCGAACTGCTCGGTCATCTGAGCGCGGATTGTGTCCACGTACAGCTGCTGCATCCGGGTCAGATTTGCCTGATCAGCCATCGATCACTTCTCCCGACCGCTTGGCGACACGCACCTTGCGACCATCTTCCATTATCTTGAAGCCGACACGCGTCGGCTTGCCGGTCTTCGGGTCTTCGATTGCGACCTTCGAGACGAACATCGGCGCCTCGATACGCTCGAGACCACCCTGCGGATTTGCCTGGCTCGCCTTCTTGTGGCGCGTCATCATGTTGATGCCGCCGACAATGACCTTGCCTTCCTTCGGCATCGCCTTGGTGACTTCGCCATGTTTGCCCTTGTCCTTGCCGGACAGGACGACGACCTTGTCGCCCTTCTTGATCTTAGCCGCCGACATTAGAGCACCTCCGGCGCAAGACTGATGATCTTCATGTGCCCCGAGGCGCGCAGCTCGCGCACCACCGGACCGAAGATGCGCGTGCCGATCGGCTCGGCGTTCTTGTTGATCAGGACCGCGGCATTGCCGTCGAAACGGATCACCGAGCCATCGGCGCGGCGAATGTCCTTCGCCGTGCGCACGACGACCGCGCGGTGCACGTCGCCCTTCTTGACCTTGCCCTTGGGCGCGGCTTCCTTGATCGAGACGACGATGGTGTCGCCGACGCCTGCAAAGCGCCGCTTCGATCCGCCGAGCACCTTGATGCACATCACCCGCTTGGCGCCCGAGTTGTCGGCGACGTCTAGGTTCGTCTGCATCTGGATCATGAGTGCGATCCTTCTTTCATGTTACGGAGCGTGGACATCAGCCCACCTTCTCCAGGACTTTCCACGTCTTCAGCTTCGACAGCGGCGCGCATTCTTCGATGCGCACTTCGTCACCGGCCTTGATGACATTGGCTTCGTCATGGGCGTGATACTTCTTCGAGCGACGCATGATCTTCCCGTACACCGGGTGGGTGATCTTGCGCTCGATCAGCACGACGACGGTCTTGTCGCCCTTGTCGGACACGACCGTGCCCTGCAGGATACGCTTCGGCATCAGTTCGCTCCCTTCGCCGCTTCGGCGGCAGCGCGCTGGCCCTGCAGCGTCTTGATCTTGGCGATCGTGCGACGCACTTCGCGGACGCGGCTCGGCTTCTCCAGCTGGCCGGTGGCCGCCTGGAACCGCAGGTTGAACTGCTCGCGCTTCATCTCGCCCAGCGCGTTCGCAATCTGGTCGTCGGTTTGCACCTTGAGGTCTTTGGTCTTCATATCGCTCACTTCGTCGCTTCGCCGGTCGGCTCGCCGAGGCGAACGACGACCTTGACCTTGATCGGCAGCTTGGCGGCTGCCCGCTCGAACGCGCCCTTGGCGACGTCGTGCGGCACGCCGTCGAGTTCGAACAGGATGCGGCCGGGCTTGACGCGCGCCGCCCAGTATTCCGGCGCGCCCTTACCCTTACCCATGCGGACTTCGGCGGGCTTCGACGACACCGGGACGTCGGGGAACACGCGGATCCACAACCGGCCGGCACGCTTGATGTGACGGCTGATCGCACGACGCGCGGACTCGATCTGGCGGGCGGTAAGCCGGTCGGGCTCCATCGCCTTCAGGCCGAACGCGCCGAAGTTGAGCGCTGTGCCGCCCTTGGCGTCGCCATGGATGCGACCCTTGAACTGCTTGCGGAACTTCGTCTTTTTTGGCTGCAACATCGCTTATACCTTACCGGGCCGGCCGGACGCCGGAAGTCTGCGCTTCCATCATCAAACGGTCCTGCGCCATCGGATCATGGCCAAGGATCTCGCCCTTGAAGATCCACACCTTGACGCCGCACACACCATAAGCGGTGTGCGCCTGCGCTTCGGCATAATCCACATTGGCGCGCAGCGTATGCAACGGCACGCGGCCTTCGCGGTACCATTCGACACGCGCGATCTCCGCGCCGCCAAGGCGACCCGAGCAGGTGATCCGGATGCCCTCGGCACCGAGCCGAAGCGCCGACTGCACGGCGCGCTTCATCGCGCGACGGAATGCGATGCGGCGCTCGAGCTGATCGGCGACACCCTGCGCGACAAGGCGGCTGTCGACTTCGGGCTTACGGATTTCAACGATGTTGAGCGACACGTCGCTTTTGGTCATCGTCGCGATCTGCTGGCGCAGCTTTTCGATATCGGCGCCCTTCTTGCCGATGATCACGCCCGGGCGCGCCGCATAGATCGACACGCGGCACAGCTTCGCGGGGCGCTCGATCACGACCTTCGAGATCGCGGCCTGTGTCTGCGTCTTCAGGATGAAATTGCGGATGCGAATATCTTCGATCAGCAGGCGGCCATAATCCTCGCCCTCGGCAAACCAGCGGCTGTCCCAGGTACGGTTGATCTGCAGGCGCAGACCGATCGGGTTAGTCTTGTGACCCATTATGCCTTCTCCGCTGCTTGGGCATAGTCTGCCTCGCCGAGCTCGCGCACGACGATACGGATGCGGCTGAACGGCTTGATGATCTGCGCCGCGCGACCGCGAGCCCGCGGCGTGAAGCGCTTCATTACCAACGCCTTGCCGACACTGGCTTCCTTGACGACCAATGCATCGACATCGAGGTTGTGGTTGTTCTCGGCGTTGGCGATGGCGCTGGCGAGCACCTTGCGAACGTCGGGCGCCATGCCCTTCTTCGAGAACTGCAGCACATTGAGCGCGTCGCTCGCCTTCATGCCGCGGATCAGCCCCGCGACAAGGTTGAGCTTGTACGGACTGCCGCGCACGGTGGTCGCCACCGCGAGCGCTTCCTTGTCGCCGACGCGACGCGGGTTAACTGGCTTGCCCATCAGCGCTTGGCCTTCTTGTCGGCGGCGTGACCGGTGAAGGTCCGCGTCGGTGCGAATTCGCCGAGCTTCATGCCCACCATGTCCTCGTTGACCGAGACCGGGATGAACTTGCGGCCGTTATAGACATTGAAGACGAGGCCAACGAACTGCGGCAAGATCGTCGAGCGGCGCGACCAGGTCTTGATCGGACCACGGCCACCGCCACCGGCTTGCGCGGTTTCGGCTTTCTTCAGGACGTGCAGGTCGACGAACGGACCCTTCCAGACGGAGCGGCTCATGGCTTAGCCCTTCTTCTTCTTGGCGTGACGCGACCGGATGATCATCTTGTCGGTCGACTTGTTCGAGCGCGTCTTGGCACCCTTGGTCGGCTTGCCCCATGGCGTCACCGGATGGCGACCGCCCGAGGTGCGGCCTTCACCGCCGCCGTGCGGGTGGTCGACCGGGTTCTTGGCGACGCCGCGCGTCAGCGGACGATGGCCAAGCCAGCGGTTGCGCCCGGCCTTGCCGAGGTTGGTGTTTGAATTGTCGGGGTTCGACACGGCACCGACCGTCGCCATGCAATTGGCGTGGGTGTAGCGCTGCTCGCCCGAGTTCAGGCGGATGATCACCATGCCGCGGTCGCGGCCGACGACCTGGACGAACGTGCCGGCGGCGCGTGCCAGCTGGCCGCCCTTGCCGGGCTTGAGCTCGACGTTATGGACGATCGTGCCGACCGGCATTTGACCGATTTCCATCGCGTTGCCCGGCTTGACGTCGACCTTCTTGCCCGCCGTGACGTTGTCGCCGACGGCGAGGCGCTGCGGCGCCAGGATATAGGCCTGCTTGCCGTCAGGATACTTCACCAGTGCGATGAACGCCGAGCGGTTGGGATCATATTCGATCCGCTCGACGCTGGCCGCGACATCCCATTCGCGCCGCTTGAAATCGATGATCCGGTAGAGCTGCTTGTGACCGCCGGCGATGCCGCGCGCCGTCGCATGGCCCATGTTGTTACGACCACCCGACTTGCGCAGACCTTCGGTCAGCGCCTTGACGGGGCGGCCCTTGTGCAGCGCCGAACGATCGACCAGCACCAGCCCGCGGCGGCCCGGCGATGTTGGATTATATTGCTTGAGTGCCATCTATCCGCCCTCAGATACCGGTGGTCACATCGATGCGGTCGCCTTCGGCGAGCGTCACGATGGCCTTTTTCTCGTCCGAACGCGTGTACGGCTTGCCCTTGAAGCGCTTGTTCTTGCCCTTCTGGACGAGCGTGTTGACCTTTAGCACGCGCACACTGAACAACGCCTCGACCGCGGCCTTGACCTGCGGCTTGGTGGCATCGTTCGCAACTTTGAACACGACCTGGTTGAATTCGCTCACCAGCGTCGACTTCTCGGTGATCACCGGCTTTACGATGATATCGTAATGCTTGAGGTCGATCGCCGTCGGGGTTTTGGGCTTAGCCATTGACGCGCGCCTCCAGCTTGGCGACCGCAGCGCGGGTCAGCACCAGCATGTCATGATTGAGAATGTCGTACACATTGGCACCGACGGCGGGCATCACATCGATCTTGTAAAGGTTGGCGCAGGCCATTGCGAAGCTCGCATCGACCGCGTCGCCATCGACGAACAGACCGTTGGTAACACCGAGGCCGGCGAGCCGCTCGATCAGCAGCTTGGTCTTGGCGTTGCCGAGCGCAAAGTCCTCGACCACGACCAGCTTGCCTTCGGCGGCCTTGACCGACAGCGCAATGCCGAGGCCGAGGCGGCGGATCTTCTTGTTGAGACCGGGATCGAAGTCACGGACGCGCGGACCGTGCGCCTTGCCGCCGCCGATGAACTGCGGTGCAGCGCGGTTACCGTGGCGGGCGACGCCGCCGCCCTTCTGCTTGCCCAGCTTCTTGCCGGTGCGCGACACGTCCGAACGCTCGGCCGCCCCGCGTGCGGTTCCCCGGCGCTTTTCGAGCTGCCACGTCACCACACGGTGAAGGATGTCGACGCGCTGCTCCTTGCCGAACACGGCATCGCTGAGTTCGATGTCGCCGCTCGCGACAGCGTCGAGGGTTTTGACTGCGAGTTTCATGTCAGCCTTCCTGCGTTTCGGCTTCGACCGCAGGCGCGGCGTCGTGAACCTGGGCTGGCGAAACATCGTTCGCCGCCGACTTGAGCGAGGCCGGGTACGGCGCCGCATCGGGACGCGGACCCTTGACCGCATCCTTGACCAGCAACCAGCCGCCCTTGTGGCCAGGAACCGAACCCTTGACGAAAATCAGCCCGCGCTCGACATCGGTCGACACGACTTCGAGGTTCTGCTGGGTGCGCTGGCGGTCGCCCATGTGGCCCGCCATCTTCTTGCCCTTGAACACCTTGCCCGGATCCTGGCGCTGGCCGGTCGAACCGAGCGAGCGGTGCGAGACCGAGACGCCGTGCGTCGCGCGCAGACCACCGAAGTTCCAGCGCTTCATACCGCCCTGGAACCCCTTGCCGACGGTGTCGCCGGTAATGTCCACAAGCTGCCCAGCAATAAAATGATCGGCGGAAATCGTGCTGCCGGCCTCGAGCAACGCGTCTTCCGACACGCGGAACTCGGCGACACGCGCCTTGGGCTCGACTTCGGCTTTGCCGAAATGGCCGCGCTCGGGCTTCGAGGTGTTCTTGGCTTTCTTGACGCCGCTGCCGAGCTGCACCGCGACGTAACCGTCACGCTCGGTGGTGCGCTGCGACACCACCTGGCAGTTCTCGAGTGCGAGCACCGTTACCGGCACGTGGCGACCATCGTCCTTGAACAGACGGGTCATGCCCATTTTCTTCGCGATCACGCCAGTGCGCATGATCTGTTCCTTTCACTTCAGAGGCCCACACTCAGGTGGGCATGACCAATTAAGTTTCGCTCCGCGTCTGTCAGTCCGAAGATCAGCCTTGCAGCTTGATCTCCACATCGACGCCAGCGGCGAGATCGAGTTTCATCAGAGCATCGACCGTCTGCGGCGTCGGATCGACGATGTCGAGCAAACGCTTGTAGGTGCGGACTTCGAACTGCTCGCGGCTTTTCTTGTCGACGTGCGGCGAGCGGTTCACGGTGAACTTCTCGATACGAGTCGGCAACGGGATCGGACCACGAAGTGCTGCACCCGTACGCTTCGCGGTGTCGGCGATTTCGCCCGTCGCGGCATCGAGCACGCGATGGTCGAACGCCTTCAGGCGAATGCGGATGTTCTGCGTTTCCATGACAACCAATCGAATTATAAAAATAAAGGCCCGACGAATCGGGCCGCCCCGCCGGATCACCAGCGGAAGCGGCCCTATACGCTTACTTCGTGATCGTTGCAACCACGCCTGAACCAACGGTCCGGCCGCCTTCGCGAATTGCGAAGCGCAGGCCCGGATCCATCGCGATCGGCGCGATCAGCTTGACGGCCAGCTCGACGCTGTCGCCCGGCATGACCATCTCGGTGCCCTCGGGCAGCTCGACGGTGCCGGTGACGTCGGTCGTGCGGAAATAGAACTGCGGGCGGTAGTTGGCGAAAAACGGCGTGTGACGGCCACCCTCGTCCTTCGACAGAACGTAGACGGTCGCCTTGAATTCCGAGTGCGGCTTGATCGAGCCGGGCTTGCACAGCACCTGGCCGCGCTCGACGTCGTCACGACCGACGCCGCGCAGCAGCGCGCCGATGTTGTCGCCAGCCTGGCCCTGATCGAGCAGCTTGCGGAACATTTCGACGCCGGTGCACACCGACTTGCGGGTGTCCTTGATGCCGACGATCTCGACTTCCTCGCCGACCTTGACGATGCCGCTCTCGACGCGACCAGTGACGACCGTGCCGCGACCCGAGATCGAGAACACGTCTTCGATCGGCATCAGGAACGGACGGTCGAGCGGACGCTCGGGCTGCGGGATGTATTCGTCGACGGTCTTCATCAGCGCGACAACGGCGTCATGGCCGATCTCTGGACGCTTGCCATCGAGCGCGCAAACTGCCGACCCCTGCGTGATCGGAATGTCGTCGCCCGGGAAGTCGTACTTCGACAGCAGCTCGCGAATTTCGAGCTCGACGAGCTCGAGAATTTCGGCGTCGTCGACAAGGTCGACCTTGTTCATGAACACGACCATCGCGGGGACGCCGACCTGCTTGGCGAGCAGGATGTGCTCGCGGGTCTGCGGCATCGGGCCATCGGTCGCCGACACGACGAGGATCGCGCCGTCCATCTGCGCGGCACCGGTGATCATGTTCTTCACATAGTCGGCGTGGCCGGGGCAATCGACATGGGCATAGTGGCGGTTGGCGGTTTCATATTCGACGTGCGCCGTCGAAATCGTGATGCCGCGCTCGCGCTCCTCGGGAGCCTTGTCGATGTCGGCATATGACGTGAAGGTCGCGCCGCCGGTCTCGGCAAGGATCTTGGTGATTGCCGCCGTCAGCGACGTCTTGCCATGGTCGACGTGACCGATGGTGCCGATGTTGCAGTGCGGCTTGTTCCGCTCGAATTTCGCCTTACCCATGATGGTAACCCTCTTCGTGTGTTCGGATGTTGCCCCGAAGGGCGCGTGCGATAGTGGCTGGTTGTGGCTGAAATCAGGCCATCTTGGCCTTGATTTCCTCCGCGACGTTGGTCGGCACTTCTTCGTAATGGCTGAACTGCATCGAATACTGCGCCCGGCCCTGGCTCATCGAGCGCAGCTGGTTGACGTATCCGAACATGTTCGCCAGCGGCACCTGCGCTTCGATGACCTGCGCGTTGCCGCGGCTGTCGGTGCCCTGGATCTGGCCGCGACGGCTGTTCAGGTCGCCGATGACATCGCCCATGAAATCCTCGGGCGTCACGACTTCGACCTTCATCACCGGCTCGAGCAGCTTGATGCCCGCCTTGGTGGCGGCTTCGCGCATGCCGCCACGACCGGTGATTTCGAACGCCAGCGCCGACGAGTCGACGTCATGATAGGCGCCGTCATACAGCGTCGCGGTGAAATCGATGATCGGAAAGCCGATCAGCGAGCCCGATGC
>Ga0123338_10005906_pt1 | contig 10374 bp, 10 predicted proteins | sample grotaG_FD_89793 | JGI IMG/M metagenome (GOLD analysis project Ga0123338, IMG submission 89793) | Glacier valley bacterial and archeal communities from Borup Fiord, Nunavut, Canada, to study Microbial Dark Matter (Phase II) -... | ecosystem: Environmental > Aquatic > Freshwater > Ice > Glacier ...
ACCGGCGACCCCATCGTCGTCGGCGGGGTCGTTGTTGTCGACGTCGTCGAGCTCGTCGTGCCCGGTGCTGTCATCTGAGCAGCAGCGGCAGTTCCGGCGAGAGCGGCGGCGGCAAGTGCGATCATCATCTTCATGGCATCATTTCCTTTGCAATGAGGGTTAGCGCGGCGGTGGATTGGTGGTCGGAGTGGTCGGCGTCGTGCCGCTCGTCGTCGGCATCGTGCCCGTCGTTCCGGTCACGCCCGGATTGGTCGTCGCCCCCGGCGCGAGTGTGCCGACGCGTCCCTCGGCCCGGCCATCGCCGGCCATACCCGAAGTCGCCGCACCGATCGGCGGGGTGATCCCGGTCGCCGGTTGCGAAAGACCCGGCGATGTCGGCGACACCGGAGCCATGGCATCGCCGAGCCCCGACGGCGGCGTGCCGGTCGTCTGTGCGGCGGCGATCCCCGAAGCGAGGACGGCGGCGGTCGCCGCGATCGTCAAGCGATTGATCATAAAGACCTCCGATCGTGTGCGTCACCAACGGGCAGGGGTCGGAACGGGTTGCACGCCCCGTCGCGTTGGCGGCTCGGCCCGCCCCATGCTAGGTGCCGCAGCCAAACCCGGAGCCGCCTGCATGATCCCCCGCTATTCCCGTCCCGACATGGTCGCGATCTGGGAGCCCGAGACCCGCTTCCGCATCTGGTTCGAAATCGAGGCGCACGCGATGGACGCGCTCGCCGATTTGGGGGTGATCCCCGCAGAGGCGGCGGCGGCGATGTGGGCGAAGGGCAGGTTCGAGGTCGAGCGGATCGACGAGATCGAACGCGAGACGAAGCACGACGTCATCGCCTTCCTGACCAACCTTGCCGAGCATGTCGGCGAACCGGCGCGCTTCGTCCACCAGGGGATGACGAGCTCGGACGTGCTCGACACCTGCCTCGGCGTCCAGCTCGCGCGCGCCGCCGACCTGATGATCGCCGATGTCGACGCGCTGCTCGTCGTCCTCAAGCGCCGCGCGGCCGAGTTCCGGATGACCCCGACGATCGGGCGCAGCCACGGCATCCACGCCGAGCCGACGACCTTCGGCCTGAAGCTCGCGCAGGCGTACGCCGAGTTCGACCGCTGCCGCGACCGGCTGATCGCCGCGCGCGCCGAAGTGGCGACGTGCGCGATCTCGGGCGCGGTCGGCACCTTCGCCAACGTCGATCCCTTCGTCGAGGAGTGGGTGGCGAAGGCGATGGGGCTGGCGGTCGAGCCGGTCAGCACGCAGGTCATTCCGCGCGACCGCCATGCGATGTTCTTTGCCACCCTCGGTGTCGTCGCGGGCTGCGTCGAGCGGCTGGCGACCGAGGTCCGCCACCTGCAGCGGACCGAGGTGCTCGAGGCCGAGGAGTATTTCGCCCCTGGCCAGAAGGGGTCGAGCGCGATGCCGCACAAGCGCAATCCCGTTTTGTCGGAGAACCTGACCGGCCTCGCGCGGCTCGTCCGCGGCTATGTCACCCCGGCGCTCGAGAATGTCGCGCTGTGGCACGAGCGCGACATCAGCCATTCGAGCGTCGAGCGGATGATCGGCCCCGATGCGACCGTCACGCTCGACTTCGCGCTGATGCGGCTGACGGGGGTGATCGACAAATTGCTCGTCTACCCCGACCGGATGCTGTCGAACCTCAATAAGATGGGCGGGCTGATCCATTCGCAGCGCGTCCTGCTCGCGCTGACGCAGGCCGGCGCGAGCCGCGAGGAGGCGTATGGCCTCGTCCAGCGCAACGCGATGCAGGTGTGGCAGGCCGACGGGCAGGTGCAGTTGCTCGACCTGCTCAAGGGCGACACCGACGTTACCCGCTGGCTGCCGGCGAGCGACCTCGAGCCATTGTTCGACCTCGGCTATCATCTGAAGCACGTCGACACGATCTTCGCGCGCGTGTTCGGCGGCTGAACGCAAACGGGCGGGGGCAGACCGTTGACCCCCGGCCGGCGCTGCGACACGATCGCGGGTGTGCCAAAGCAGGGGAGTGAGCATGCACGTACTGCGGACGCCCGACGCGCGGTTCGACGGCCTCGACGGCTATCCCTTCGCCCCGCATTACGCGACGATCACGGCCGCCGACGACACGGCGCTGCGGATCCACTACGTCGACGAAGGGCCGCGCGCCGCCGCCCCCGTCCTGCTCATGCACGGCGAGCCGAGCTGGTCGTATCTGTACCGCAAGTTCGTCCCGCCGCTGGTCGCGGCGGGGCATCGCGTCGTCGCCCCCGACCTGATCGGCTTCGGCCGGTCGGACAAGCCGGCGGCGCGGACGGACTATACCTATGAACGCCACGTCGACTGGATGGCGCAGTGGCTCAAGCGCGTCGATCTGCACGACATCACGCTGTTCTGCCAGGATTGGGGCGGGCTGATCGGCTTGCGCCTCGTCGCGCGCTTCCCGGAACGCTTCGCCCGGCTGGTCATCGCCAACACCGGGCTGCCTGTCGGCACCGGCGCTTCCGCCGGGTTCGATGCGTGGCTCAAGTTCAGTCAGGAGGTGCCGCAATTCCCGGTCGGCGCCATCGTCGACGGGGGCACCCACCGCGACCTGACCGCCGCCGAGATCGCCGCTTACGACGCGCCCTTCCCCGACGAAAGCTACAAGGAGGGCGCGCGCCAGTTCCCGACGCTCGTGCCGGTCACACCCGGCCACGCCTCGGTGGCCGAGAACGAGGCGGCGTGGGAAGTGCTGTCGCGCTTCGACAAGCCGGTGCTGACGTGCTTCTCCGACAAGGACGCGGTGACGGCGGGGGGCGAGAAGGCGATCATCGCGCGCATCCCCGGGGCCAGGGGCCAGCCGCACACGATCATCGCGGGCGGCGGCCATTTCCTGCAGGAAGACGCGCCCGAACGGCTCGTCGAACTGATTGACACCTTCATCACGGGTCGGGCGGCATGACCATCGCCGTTCCGCGCGCCCGCTTCGACCGCCGTGCGCTGATCCGTTCCGGGATGATGCTCGGCGCAGCGTCGCTGCTTCCGGCGGCGGCGTTCGCCGACATCGACACCGGCGAGCTGACGCCGATGACCGGCGACATCCGCCCGATTGGCAGGCCCGAACGCGCCGCCCGGCTCGATACGGCGCGCGCGCTGATGGTCGCGCACGAGATCGCCGCGATCGTCGTCGAGCCCGGTGCGGCGATGGTGTATTTCACCGGCGTCGAATGGCACCGCAGCGAACGGCTGACGCTCGCGGTCATCCCCGCGACCGGCGATCCGGTGATCGTCACGCCGTTCTTCGAGGAGCCTTCGGTCCGCCAGAGCCTCGGCATCGCGGCCGAGGTCCGCGTCTGGCAGGAGGATGAAAGCCCGATCGCGCTCGCCGCCGAGGTGCTGCGCGCGCGCGGCGCGGCGATGGGCATGGTCGGCATCGAGGAGACGGTGCGGTTTTTTGCGAGCGACGGGCTGGCGAAGGCGCTGCCGGCCGCGCGGATCGTCTCGGCGAACCCGGTCGTCCGCGGCTGCCGGATGATCAAGACCGCGGCCGAGATCGCGCTGATGCAACGGGCGACCGACATCACGATCGCCGCCTTCCGCTGGACCTTCCCGCGTATCCGCGAGGGGATGACCCCGGGCGAGATCGGCGCGCTGATGACCGCCGCGACGAAAAAGCTCGGCGGCACGCCCGAATTCGCCCTCGTCCTGCTCGGCGAGGCGGCGGCCTACCCGCACGGGTCGAACAAACCGCAGCGCGTCCGCGCGGGGGAGGTCGTGCTGATGGACTGCGGCTGCTCCGTCGACGGCTACCAGTCCGATGTTTCGCGCACGTTCGTCGCCGGTCGCGCCCCCGACGCGGTCCGCCGGGTCTGGGACACCGTCGCACGCGGGCAGCAGGTGGCCTTCGCCGCTGCGACGATCGGGGCGCCGGCGGGGAGCGTCGACGACGCGGTCCGCGCCTTCTATGCCGCGCAGGGGTTCGGCCCCGGCTACCGCCTGCCCGGCCTGTCGCACCGGACCGGCCACGGCATCGGCCTCGACGGCCACGAACCGGTCAACCTCGTCCACGGCGAAGCGACGCCGCTCGTTCCCGGCATGTGCTTCTCGAACGAGCCCGGGCTGTACCTGCCGGGCAGGTTCGGCGTCCGGCTCGAGGACTGCTTCCACATGACCGAGCGCGGCCCGCGCTGGTTCTCGACCCCGCCGCCGTCGATCGACCGCCCGTTCGACTGAGGCAGCGCTAGCCGTCGCGCGCCAGCGCCTCGTCGGGGGTGAAGGTGCGAATACTCGTCCAATAGTGATACGCCGCCCAGAAGCCGGTCAGCGCGAGCGCCAGCAGCGCGTAGCGCAGCGATTCGGCGTTGCCGACGCGCGGCGCGAGGCGGTCGCTGATCCACCCGACCGCGATCGGCGCGACGATCAGATTGGCGACGTTGGCGGTAAGCAGGCTGACCGCCATCCCCTGCGCGCGCATGCGTGGGGGCAGGAAATGGAGCAGCAGCGCGATCTGCGGCCCGACGTAGAGGTAGACCGCCGGCACGACGAGCCACAGCATCGCCGTCGCCAGCCCGAGCGAATGCGTCGCGTAGATCAGGATCGATGGTATCGTCGACGCGAGGACGATGCCGCCGAGAAACTGCGCGATCCGCCGCGGCGCGCGCATCGCCGGTAGCGCGAGGACCCCGCAGGTGGCGAGGGTCGCGCCGGTCCCCGCCCAGAGGTAGATCGTCCCCAGCCGCTCGCCGGCATCGGCGGTCGACAGGCCGTACGCGCGCTGCAGGAAGGTCTGCGTCCAGTACATCAGCCCCCAGCCCCATAGGCAGATGACCGTGCCGGCGGCGTTGATGTGCCACACCGCGCGGCTTCGCCACATGAACCGGAGCGTCTCGCGCAAGGTCGCCGCCCTGCCTGCCGCCGCGCCCGCCGCCGCGTCCGCGAACCGCCCGCGCTGCGGCTCGCGGACGGTGAGCCAGGTGAGGACGCCGACGAAGACGCCCGGCACGCCGAGCGCGACGAACGCCGCGCGCCAGCTGTGGTAATGATCGACGATCGCCCCCGCGACGGTCGAGCCGAGCCACGCGCCGACCGGCAGCCCGAGCGCGAAGATCGTCAGCGCGAAGGCGCGGCGGTCGGGCGGGAAGTAATCGGCGATCATCGAGGTCGACGGCGGCGTGCCCCCCGCCTCGCCGATCCCGACGCCGATGCGGGCGATCAGGAACTGCCAGAAGTTCTGCGTGACCCCGAGCAGCGCGGTCATCGCCGACCAGACGACGATCGACGCCGCGACGATATCGCGCCGGTTCGACCGGTCGGCGATGCGCGAGATCGGAATGCCGACGGTGACGTAGAACAAGGCGAGACTGACCCCGGTCAGCCAGCCGACGCCGGTGTCACTCAGGTGGAATTCGACGCGGATTGGCTCGAGCACCGTCGAGACGACGTAGCGGTCGGCGATGTTGAGCGCGTAGACGAGCCCGCAGACGACGACGACGTACCAGCGCCTGCGCTCGAACGCCGTCGCCGGGTCGGTCGACGCCGATGTCACCGCTTCGATCACGCCCGTCCTCTCGGCGCCGCGGCCGGTCGCGCGCGCGCCCGGCAAGGTTCGCGTGAACAACACTGCCCGCGCGCCATGGTCAAGCGGCACGGTTCGGGCCCGGAACCTGGCGGCGCGGCAGCCGCCGTCAGTCGGCGATGACGACCTGCTCGATCGCCCCAAAGATCGAATGGTGGCGGTCGTCGAGCATCTCGATCCGCACAACGTTACCCGGACGCAGGAACGGCGTCGTCGCCGCGCCGCTGCTGATCGTCTCCACGACGCGGACCTCGGCGATGCAGCTGTAACCGCGCCCGCCCGCCGCGACCGACAAGCCCGGGCCGCCGTCTGCCCCGCGGTTGCTGACCGTCCCCGACCCGATGATGCTCCCCGCGCCGATCGCGCGCGTCTTCGCGAGGTGGGCGATCAGCGTGCCGAAGTCGAAGGTCATGTCCTCCCCCGCGTCCGCCCGCCCGAACGGGGCGCCGTCGAGGTCGACCGACAGTACGCCGTGAAGCTTGCCGCCCTGCCACCGCTCGCCGAGCGCGTTGGGGGTGACGAAGACCGGCGACAGCGCGCTCGCGGGCTTCGACTGGACGAAGCCGAACCCCTTGGCGAGTTCGGGCGCGATCAGCCCGCGCAGCGACACGTCGTTGACCAGCCCGACGAGGCGGATCGCGGCGAGCGCCACGTCGCGGGTCGCCCCGCGCGGCACGTCGCCGGTGACGACGACGACCTCGGCCTCGAGGTCGAGGCCCCACGCGTCGTCGGCGAACGGGATCGGGTCGCGGGGGGCCAAGAAGTGATCCGACCCGCCCTGGTACATTAGCGGGTCGGTCCAGAAGGTCGCCGGCATCTCGGCCCCGCGCGCCTGCCGGACAAGGGCGACATGGTTGACGTACGCCGAGCCGTCGGCCCATTGGTAGGCACGCGGCAACGGGGCGGCGGCGTCGCGCTCGTGGAAGCGGCTATGCGGCACGGCGTCGTGGGCGAGGCTTTCGGCGACCCCGCGCAGCACCGGCTCGGCGTGGTGCCAGTCGTCGAGCGCGGCCTGGAGCGTCGGCCACGCCGGCGGCGGCGCGGCGCACCACGCGAGGTCGTCCGACACGACGACGAGCCGCCCGTCGCGGCCGTGCTTGAGACTGGCAAGTTTCATTCGGTCAGCGATCCCGGGTCGACGTGGAGCCAGTCGGCATGGCGGGGCGCGGTCTTCGTCACGCTCCATTCGTCGAGCATCGGCGCGGCGACGCGTTCGAGCTCGGCATATTGCTCGGGCGTGCCGATGTTGCACGCGAGTTCGAGCCGGTGGCCGTTGGGGTCGAAGAAATAGATCGAGCGGAAGATGCCGTGATACGTCGGGCCGAGGACGTCGATCCCCTGAGCCTCGATATGCGCCTTGGCGCGCTTGAGCGTGTCGAAATCCTCGACCTCGAACGCGAGGTGCTGGACCCACGCCGGGGTCGCCGGGTCGCGGCCCATGTCCGGCTGGTTCGGCAATTCGAAGAAGGCGACGGTGTTGCCGCCGCCGCAGTCGAGGAACACGTGCATGTACGGGTCGTATTCGCCGGTCGACGGCACATGGTCCTCGGCGAAGGCGTTGGTGTAGCGGAAGCCGAGGACGCGGCTGTAGAACTCGACCGTCTCCTTGGCGTCGCGGCAGCGGTACGCGACATGGTGGATGCGACGCGTGGCGAAAGGGTGGGTCATGGCTCGCCGTTCCCCTCGTGCGCCGGTGCCCGCTTTGCCGCCTTGGGCCTGAGTGACCGCACGCTCGTCACGATCCAATCGTTGAGCGCCGCGTCATCCCCAACGATCGCGGGCGGCAGGACGACATAGCTCTTGCTCGGCGGCGCGTCGGGCTCGTAGCGGAGCGGCATCGCGCCCGGCAGCGCCAACGCGCGGTCGCGGTCGGCCCCGGCAAGCTTGAGCGCGAGACCGACGTCGGACAACGACGCGAAGACGACCCCGGCGGCATAGCCCATGATCCCGCCGAACATCTTGCGGAAGCTCAGCTCGACGTCGGGCGCGGCGGCGCGCATCCGTGCCTCGAGGTCGGCGGGGACGGCCGGGCTCACGCGACGACCTCGGGCTTCCCCGGGATGACGCCGCGGCGAACCTGGTCGAGCTCGAGGCTTTCGAACAGCGCCTTGAAATTGCCCTCGCCGAAGCCGTCGTTGCCCTTGCGCTGGATGATTTCGAAGAAGATCGGCCCGACCATGTTCTCGGTGAAGATCTGCAGCAGCAGCCCGCCGCCGGTCTCGGGGGCCCCATCGATCAGGATGCGGCGGGCGCGCATCTCGGCGACGTCGTGGCCGTGGCCGGGCAGGCGCCGGTCGATCAGGTCGAAGTACGTATCGGGCGAGTCCTGGAAGCGGATGCCGTTGGCGCGCAGCTTGTCGACGGTGGCGAAAATGTCGTCGGTCGCGAGCGCGAGATGCTGGATGCCCTCGCCCTTGTAGGCGCGGAGGAACTCCTCGATCTGGCTGTGTTCGTCCTGGCTTTCGTTCAGGGGAATGCGGATCTTGTCGTCGGGGGCGGTCATCGCCTTGGAGAACAGCCCGGTCGACTGGCCCTCGATGTCGAAATAGCGGATCTGGCGGAAGTCGAAGATCGACTCGTAGAACTCGGCCCAGTGCGCCATCCGCCCGCGATTGACGTTGTGCGTCAGGTGGTCGAGCGTGTGCAGCCCGACCGAACGGTCGTCGACCCCGGCGTCCGGCACCGGCTTGAAGTCGATGTCGTAGATTTCGTGCTCGCCCGCCTGATCGACGAGATAGAGGTTCGATCCGCCGATGCCCTCGATCGCCGGGATGTTGAGCTCCATCGGCCCAACCGGGCCGGTCACCGGCACCGCGCCGCGCTCGACCGCCAGCGTGAAGGCGCGGGCGGCATCGTGGACGCGGAACGCCATCGCGTTCGCGCTCGGCCCGTGCGCATTGCGGAACGCGGCCGCCTGGCCGGCGGTGTCCATGTTGAGCAGGAAGTTGATGCCCCCCTGCGCGTACCGGCGGACGTCCTTCGACCGGTGCGTCGCGACATGGGTGAAGCCCATCGCCTCGAACAGGCGGCCGAGTGCTGCAGGATCGGGGCCGGTGAACTCGACGAACTCGAAGCCGTCGAGACCGATCGGGTTGTCGCGCATCGGGGCGTCTCCACTAAGCCACGTCGCCGTCGGTCGCCGTTCGTAACGCATGACGGAGCGACCGTGGCGGAGTCGGAGGGATTCGAACCCTCGGTACCGGTTACCCAGTACGGCAGTTTAGCAAACTGCTGGTTTCAGCCGCTCACCCACGACTCCGCGAAGCGCAAGGCTATAACCGGACGCCGCCCGCCCGCGCAAGGTCGGTTCGGTATCGGCCGGGCCGGGCCCTAACGCCCGACGCTGGTGTAGGTGAATCCGCGCCGCGCCATTTCGTCGGGGCGGTAGACGTTGCGCAGGTCGATCAGCACGGCATGCGCCATCGCCTTGCCGATGCGATCCATGTCGAGCCCGCGGAACGCGTCCCATTCGGTCATCAGCACCGCCGCGTCGGCTCCGGCGGCGCAATCGTACGGGTCGGTCGCATAGTGCACGCCGGTGAGCACGAGCTTCGCCTGTTCGACGCCCTCGGGGTCGAACGCGCGGATCTGCGCGCCGGCGTCCTGCAGCGCCTGCACCACCGCGATTGCGGGTGAATCGCGCATGTCGTCGGTGTTCGGCTTGAACGTCAGGCCGAGGATCGCGATCGTCTTCCCGCGGACCGAGCCGTCGCATGCGGCGACGACCTTCTTCGCCATCGCCCGCTTGCGCTGGTCGTTGACCGCTGCGACCGTCTCGACGATTCGGATCGGCGCGCCGAAATCCTGCGCGGTCTTGATCAGCGCGAGCGTGTCCTTGGGAAAGCACGACCCGCCATAGCCCGGGCCGGCGTGGAGGAACTTCGCGCCGATGCGGTTGTCGAGGCCGATGCCGCGCGCGACGTCCTGGACGTTCGCGCCGACCGCCTCGCACAGGTCGGCGATCTCGTTGATGAAGGTGATCTTGGTCGCGAGAAAGGCGTTGGCGGCGTATTTGATGAGCTCGGCGGTGCGGCGCGCGGTGAACAGCAGCGGCGACGAGTTGATGAACAGCGGGCGGTAGATCTCCGTCATCACCGCACGCGCGGCGGCGTCCTCGGTGCCGACGACGATCCGGTCGGGAAACTTGAAGTCGCGGATCGCCGCGCCCTCGCGCAGGAATTCGGGGTTCGACACGACCATGAAGCGCGCGTCCGGATTGGCCTCGTGCAGGATGCGCTCGACCTCGTCGCCGGTGCCGACGGGAACGGTCGACTTGGTGACGACGACGGTGTCGCCGCGGCTCGCCTCGGCGATCTGTTTCGCGGCGGCGAAGACGTAGCTGAGGTCGGCGTGGCCATCGCCGCGCCGCGACGGCGTGCCCACGGCGATGAACACCGCCTCCGCGTTGGCGACCCCGGCGGCGAGGTCGGTGGTGAACGTCAGCCGCCCGGCGCGCGCGTTGTTGCCAACAAGGTCGCCGAGGCCGGGTTCGAAGATCGGCATGATCCCGGCGCGCAGCCGCTCGATCTTCGACGGGTCGTTGTCGACGCAGACGACGTCGTGGCCGAAATCGGCGAAGCATGCCCCCGAAACGAGCCCCACATAGCCCGAACCGATCATCGCTATCCGCATAGTCGCTCCGCTGGTTGCTGCGTCGCGGTAGCAGCGGGGCAGGCCCAGGGGAAGGCGGGCGATCTGGACTTTTGCCCGATACCGCCGCAGGTACGGGCCGGGGGCGTCGATGACCATGCAGGAGTAGATCGATGCGCCTCACCCTCGCCCTCGCGGCAATCCTCGTGGCGACGCCCGTGCTGGCGCAGGACGCAGGCCCGCCGCCGGCTCCAGCGTTGCC
>Ga0123338_10005910_pt1 | contig 10371 bp, 10 predicted proteins | sample grotaG_FD_89793 | JGI IMG/M metagenome (GOLD analysis project Ga0123338, IMG submission 89793) | Glacier valley bacterial and archeal communities from Borup Fiord, Nunavut, Canada, to study Microbial Dark Matter (Phase II) -... | ecosystem: Environmental > Aquatic > Freshwater > Ice > Glacier ...
ATATGGATACTATTGAATTTGAGAGAGGCACTATTCCCCACGTTTATAGAGTAGCGGTGCAGAGTCCTGGGGAAATGGTATAATCAATGTGATTAAGAGGTAGGACTGGTACGAGCGAGCAGTATGAAAACAAAGCAGAGAGTAAAATGGGGGTTGTTATAGTTATGCAACCGGAAAACGTGTATCCGCGTCAATCGGGTAGTAGTGATGATATGAGTTCGCTCGTAGGGAAATCGTTGGGTCAATTCCGTGTTGTTGAGCGTATCGGTGCTGGCGGCATGGCAACGGTTTTCAAGGCATATCAACCGGCATTGGACCGTTATGTTGCAATCAAGGTGTTGCCGCCGCATCATGCACACGATCAGGTATTTGTAAAGCGGTTTGTGCAAGAGGCGCGTTCCGTTGCGAAACTAACTCATCCTAATATCGTGCAAATCCATGATTTTAGCTCGGAGGAGGAGGGGAGCCTGACATACATTGTGATGGAGTATGTCGAGGGGGGAACGTTAAAAGAGCGGCTCAAACGTGCGTTGCCGGTTCCAGAAGTGGCTGGCTTTATCATTCAAGCGGCTGAAGGACTGGACTGTGCCCATCAGCACGGCATTATTCACCGCGATGTCAAACCCGCCAATATACTGTTACGCAAGGATGGTCACTTACTGCTTTCGGACTTTGGGATTGCGAAAATCCTTGAGGGAACAACGAATCTCACACGCGTGGGAACGGGTATTGGCACGCCTCAATATATGTCGCCTGAGCAGGGAACGGGGCAACCTGTTGATCGAAGAAGTGATATTTACTCGCTGGGCATCGTTTTCTTCCATTGTTTAACGGGACGTGTGCCTTTCACGGCTGATAATCCATTGTCGATTACCATTAAGCATCTTCACGATCCTTTGCCTGTGGAGCGGATGCTTGCGGAGGGTGTACCCAATCCTATTGTGCAGGTCGTATTAAAGATGACGGCGAAAAACGCAGGTGAACGCTATCAGTCGGCGGATGCGGTGATTGATGGGCTGGCACAAGCTCTGGAAATGTCGAACCTGTCGATGCCGCGAATGCGGTTTGGCTTATCTCCGTCAGGGCCATTCGCGGAGCCAAGAAGTGTTCCGTCGGGACAGTTGCCAAACGCGGGGGCAAAACCAAGCGCGCCCAATAATGCCGCGTATGGAAGTGTGCCGGCAAACGTCGGGAAGGTACAACTTGTTTGTTTTCGGTGCGACGCGTTGAGCGATAGTTCGCAGGTGTATTGTACCGCGTGCGGGTATGAGTTATCAGATAAGCTGGCGAGTGCTGATCGTTTCCGCGGCCCAAACGGGCGGCCCGTTCTCGCGCGTTTAGCGATTCAAAATGGCCCTTTGAGTGGACGTGCCTATCGCTTGCATCAAGTTCCTACTACGATTGGTCGCACAAACAACAATGATTTAATTCTACCTGGAAGTACTGTATCGCGTAGTCATGCGCGACTATGGTTTGATACTGGTCGCTGGCTTTTGCAAGACCTGCAAAGTGGCAATGGAACATTGATTAACGGGGCGCGAATAACGCAGGCGAAAGTGCTTAACGATGGCGACGTTATCAATTTTGGTGACGACGTGGTTGTGTTTAATGTAACCTATGGTTCTTGAAGGCGTAGTATATATCAGGTAGCGAAATTAATAAAAATATTACCCGCTCCTGGCTTAAATAAGGAAGGACATTCTCATGAGTTCTATAAATCCTGTGGTTGCGGCGGCGCAGCAAATGCTTTTGGGTGGTGCGGTCAAGCAAAATCATGCGCTCGAACATGCAACAATCGTAATGCTGGAAAAGAAGCTCGAAGGTGTGCGGTTGTCTGGTGTCTCCTCTGCGGTTGGTTTCTTTATCTTTGGTGAAGTGCCAACCGAAGAGATCATGCCTATGGCTATGGAGGCTTTGAATGTTCTACGTACAACTAATCCAGAACTGGCGATCAATCCACGCTGTGGCACAAACCTCGCGGTTGCCGGTGTCTTGACGGGCTTGTCGGCGATGGCGGTTGCGCGATTGCGGCGCCCATATGGGAGCGCGAACAATGTGATAACCGCTTCTACAGCGGCCCTGGTGCTGGCGCGCCCGTTGGGTTTGACGGTGCAAAAGTATGTGACTACGCAGACGCCCAATGCGTCGATGCGTGTGGAGAAGGTGTCGAAAATGATGCTGTTTGGCTCACCAGCGCACTTTGTGCATACCGACAATCCTGATGCCGCTGGTCTCTTCTCATAATAAAGGAAACATGATGAACGTGGAACGCACCCGCTTTCTTGTCGAGACAACATGGCTTGCAGAGCATTTGAACGATCCGCACCTGCGTGTGGTTGATATGCGTGGCTATGTACGCAATGTGATGAAGGATGGTGTACAGGATGCGCTTTATGTGGGCGCGCGGGATGAGTACCTGCAAGGGCATATCCCTGGTGCGCTCTACATCGATTGGAGCAGCGATATTGTCGATACCACCGATGCGGTAGAGGCGCAGATCGCGCCGGCGGCGCGCTTTGCCCAGGTTATGGAGGCTTTGGGCATAGGCGACCAGCATCTGGTGGTTGTTTATGACGCGCATCCCGCCTCGCAATTCGCCACGCGGCTCTGGTGGGCACTCAACTATTATGGGCATCAAGAAGTGGTGGTACTCAATGGCGGCCTTCCCAAGTGGCGGCGTGAGCAGTTACCGTTAGAGACGACTGTTCCCGCATATCCACCCGCGGCATTTACGCCAGTGGTACAGGCACAGTTACGGGCAACGGCTGAGGATATGCTGTCTTTTATTGGACAGCAGGAGACGATGCTGCTTGATGCGCGTGATGCAGGGCAATATACCGGTGCGGTGGTGCGGGGACACGGGCGACCTGGACACATTCCAGGTGCGCTCAGTTTTCCGCGTGAGCAGGTCATTGATGAGGAGACGGGGACCTTTCGTAGCAGCGCAGAGCTACAACAGTTGTTCGACGACGCGGGAGTCGTGCCGCAAAAGCGTGTTGTGGCCTATTGCAACGGTGGGGTAGCCGCGACAACGGTATTGTTTACATTGGCGATGCTTGGCTATCCCAACTTGACGAACTATGACGGTTCCTGGAATGAATGGGGCAAGCGGCAAGAGTTGCCGACAGAGCTATAGAAACATCGCATAATGAATGAACACACTTTGGCGTCCTCTGAGCCAGAAGACATGCTTGACCTGAACAAGGTCATGCGTGCCTTTGGCGTTGATACGTGGAAAAATCTTGGGCCAGCAGATGAAACGAACACATCAAGTTTGAGCCTACTCATTGAAATAGAGGAGCAGCGCTATCTGTTGCGGGAGCGACCAGAGGGTTTGGCGGATGAGGACCTGAGTCATCGCTATGCGTTTCAGCGTGCCCTGCAACAGGCGGGGATACCTATTCCGCCGTTGTTGCAGACGCCGCAAGGGGAGTCTGTGGTGACGGTTGGGGATGATGCTTTCGAGGTGCAGCAATGGCCGAGTGGCGAGTGGTTCAGTACGGGTGATCCGCGTTCGCTCGAATGGGTCGCGTTTGCGGGAACGATGCTTGGGCGCATCCATCGCGCATCGGCGCAGTACACTGGCCCTGTGCATCGCTGGCCCGTGGAGGTACAGATGGGGAGCCTGGTGCAGAGTTGGCTCGACCTTGCGCGTACGAGGGCTGATCAGAGTGAGCTACAGGCTGTCGCGGCGGCCCTCGCCAACTGGGTTGACCAATGGGAGGCGGTGCTTCCGAGCGCGATGATGGCTATTGGTGCGGGCAGCCCTTTGCCAGAATTGCATATACATGGTGACTATCACGCGCTGAACCTGCGTTTTGGAAGGTTCGGCGTGACCTCGGTGCTAGGCTTTGAGGCGTCGCGGTGGGAGAAGCGTATTTTTGAAGTCGCCAACGGTGTTTTTTCTTTTAGTGCCCTTTCCTGGCTCGCGGGAAGCGGTGAGACGCGTCCCCTGGTGAAACGCGGCCTTGAGCCGGAACGGGCGCGACGTTTTCTACAGGCGTACGCGGAGGTGTACCCACCAGTGGTGGGAGAGTCGGAGCTACTGGCGGACGCGCTGATGCTGATCGCGCCGATTGCGACGATTAACGGGCCACTGGAGACGCTCTTTTTCGCGCAGGAAGAACCTGACCCGTCGCTCATAGAGGACGTGCTGGAACGGTTGTCGTGGGCGGCCTCGCTTCCCGCGTGGCTCGTTCGTGTGCGCGGCTCGTTAGCGGAGATGTGGCACTAGGTGCGTGATCTTATTTTAGTGCTTGATTAGCAATGGGATAGATAGTAAGATTGTGAATGTTGACTGTGACGCCATTGGAGGTCGGCCCGTTCTGCACAAAAAGAGCGATTTGACCGCGTTTATACTGTGTATCGGTAAGTGAATACAGCGTTTTACCATTGATTTGCATCACCATTGTTGTTCCTTGCATCGTGATAGCAAGGGTATTTTTTTGTCCAAGTGTGTTGAGCAATTGGGTGTGTGTGGGTTGGGCCAAGAATGTTTGATCGAGGTCATTGTTGGTATTGAGTGTCTCCTTACTAATAGAATAGGTGTTATCGCCAAAAATATCGACACGGTAATCGTGGTCAAGGTTGCTATCACCGCGTATGTAGAGGCCAACGCTGTCGTTTCTGTCCGCTTGTATGAGTGTGAAGGTCATGGTAAGCGCAAAGTCGCTGAACACGGTATTTGTAGGAATGCTTTCAACTAACACCGTATGGTTCGTATCAGACAATGTTAATACGCCGTTTTGCAGGGTGCGCGTGTAGCCGGACACATGGACGACTGACCAGCCCTTGCTATTGTCAAGAAAGGTGTCCGCGAAAAGTGGTTGCACCGCTCCCGATGGTGTAAGCGTGGGTGTGGGTGTCGCGGTGGGCGTATGAGATACGCTGGATTGTGTTTTATCTCGGACGAGCTTTGTCACGAAAAGGATTGCGCCGAGGATAAGCAGAAGCGATATCAAGAGTGAAAATATTCGTAAGCGTCTATGTTTGTTGCTACTATTATGTTTCATGATTACCTAATTAGGAAGGCGTTCAGGGGCGTCGTAGATAGCTACGGCGTCAAAAGCGGCGGTTACGCCATCGGATGAGTCTCCGTTTTCGACAAAAAGCATTATGCTACCGCCTGCGAACGCACCATCACTGACTGACTTTACAACAGTATCGTTGATGAGTAAGACGATATCAGCCCCTTTCATAATCACTGTGAGGTTATTTTTCTGACCTTTGGGGTGAAGGATGGACGTGGGTTGGGGTGTGGCAAGATATTTGGTATGTACTTTCTGGCTGGTATCGACGGTAATTTGGGCGATAGCATAGGTGTCATTGCCATAAACAGCAATGGAATAGCCCTGTTTGGTTGTGCTATTTGCGCGAAGATAGAGGCCAACGCTATCGTTTTGTTCGCCTGTGAGTAGGGTGACTGAGGTTGTAATCGTGAAATCGTCATAGAGGCTGTTCGATGGAATTGGCTCAAGGAGTGGTTTGTGGTTCGCCTCGTTCAAGGTGAGCACACCATTGTTGATGATGCTGCTATATTTTGCCTCGTTCCCAACATTCCAGTTTTGGCTATTATCCGCGAAGTTATCGGAAAAAAGCAACGTCTGTGTTGGAGTAGGAACCAAACGTATCGGCCCCAGTGAGTTGCTTTTTTGAGGAATAGATGCTTTGCTCTCCCCTTGCTGTCGGGAGAGAAAAAAGAATCCGCCCAGACAGATAATCAAAAGACCAATAAGCAGAAAGAGACATTTTTTATTGAAGACATTCATATCGAGGTCATGCTCCTACTCTTCGTGGATGTACTCAGGCATGAGCAATCCCTGTGTGATGATTTGACGGTAGAGCATGATGACTTGCTGCGTGGTGAGTCTGCCGTCGGGACGAAACCATGTTGCGACCTGTGTACACATTGCTATGATAGCATATGACGCGACCTTGCTATCGCTCTGGCGGAACGTGCCGCGCTTCATACCGTCATTAAGAATTTCCTGTATTAGTGCTTCATACGTGTCACGTAAGGCAAGGATAGTGACGCGGTTTTCGCTCTCCAACGCACGAATTTCTGTATCAATAATGAAAAACTCTGCCTTATAGGTGGTATGAAGCCGAATATGGCTGGCAATAGCTTCTTGCAATCGACGTAGCGGGTCTTGATACTCTTGTAAAACATACTCTAAGCGTGTGTTCAGGCGTTGCATATGTACCTGCATGATTTCGACAAGCAGCGATTGCTTGTTGGGATAATGATGGTAGATGCTGGCCGCCTGGATACCTGCCACTCGTGCGATATCGCGCAGGGGAGCGGCGTGATAGCCGTATTCAGCAAATAGTTGTACGGCGGCGACGAGGATGCTCTCGCGCATAGAACGACCTTCAGGCCGCATAAATTCTATCCTCTTTTCACTTCTTTGCGTGGCGGGTGATTTATCTATTTTAGCAAAAATGGTACACGGTTGACAGTAGCGTCGCTTCGTCCCTATACTGCTAAGTGCGTGTAGCAACAAGAGTCGCGCCAATTCTTTCCGGTGCAAAACGGATTATCAGGGAAAGTGGGAACAATGCAAGGAGCTTCGACTTTTTGGAGGAGTAGCAAGACACATCTACCCGATATTGGTATATTGTGTGCACTGGGCTTTCTCTTCTTCTTTGGTGCTTTCTGGAAATATTTTGATCTACGAAGCAATGCATGGCTCTATTCGGATGCCTCACGATACGAGTGTTACGCACATGGCTTCTGGCAAGGTGTAGTTGGTTTGCACCAATTTTCTAAGACGCAATGTGGTTTCCTGCTCCCCTTTACATCGACGCAACCATTGCACACGTTGCCAAGAGAGTACCCTCTGCTGGTGCTACTCCCGTTTACCCTGGCACTGATGGCTCCCTCGTCATTATACCATGTCGCGTTTGCTTGCTTAATGACGGTACTTATGGCCGTTGTGTATTTTGTTCTCAAGTATAAGCGTACGCGAGGGGCGGCGGTTGCGTTTGTGGTCTATCTGCTCCTCGGTTGTGTGTCAACTGCTGTGGGACGCTTTGACCTGTTGCCATCGTTGTTGACACTGCTTGCGGTGCTGTGTGCTGAAAAGACACGATGGCGGTGGGCGTTCGCTTTGCTCGCGCTAGCTACCATGACGAAGTTTTATCCGCTGATCCTTGTGCCGCCATTCCTTATCGCGCAGCAGATGGACAGTAAAGCTGGCTGGCGTTCGCTTCAGCGGTTCGCGCCGCTTGGGGTATTTGTGTTTGTGTGTTCCGCGCTTCTGCTCTTTTCGTTGAGCTTAAATGTCGATGGGACGCTTGCCCCGTTAAGTTATTTCAAGGATCGACCCATTCAAATCGAATCGCTCTCGGCCTCGATTTTGTGGCTGCTGAGTGTGTCGGGACGTTACGGCCTGACCTATACGTTTGACTTTGGTTCGCATAATGTGTCGAGTGCTCTCGCCGCTCCGGTTGCTCTTGGGGGAACGCTGCTGCTTATTACAGGACTTTTGTATATATGGTGGTTGCAGGTGCGGGGCAAAGTGAGGCTTCCGCTTGCGGCGATACTCACGCTGCTGGTTGTTATGGTGACGGGCAAGGTGTTTAGTCCGCAGTATCTGCTCTGGGTCGCGCCGCTTATCGCGTATGTCGGCGGGACAAACTGGCGTTGGCTGGTGGGCTGGGGCAGCGTGAGTGTTGTGACGACGATCATCTATCCTTTCCTGTACGAGCCTAAATATTTTGCTTTCTTACATTTGCCACCGTTGGATGTAACCGTTTTTATCAGAAATGTATTACTACTGCTTTTCGTTCTTGTGTTGCTCTACTTAGCAACACAAGGTCGTATCGTGCAGGAGCGTCCTGGTTCAGACAAGCCAGCGATTCATAATGAAAAGTATGCTTAACGTTGCGAGTAGCGCGGGGAATAGCACGAGCAGGGCTTGGTGTAGACGGGGGTGATGTACACCCAGTATCGCCATAGTGATGAAGGCGGGAAACATTTCTAAGACGAAACGTTGGTTGGAGAGCAGAATATCGGGTTTATCTAACGCGGGTTCAAGCAAGATATAGAGGAGCAGCACAGCGGTCCACAGGCTATAGCTTGTGGGTAGGCGTCGCCAGCCCAGGATGGTAAGCACAAGGAAACCGAGTGTTGAGCCCAGGTCAAGCAGAAGGTGCGCTTGATTAGCGGAGCCGAAAGGCTGGACAAACAAGAGTGCGGTTATTGCTTGCCAGAGGCCAACCCAGGGCCATGTGAGATGGCGGCCTGAATGATCCTGAATGGTAACGAAGGTTAGCGGGTTGCCTGTGATGATCCAGCAGTAGACGCTATAGATGAGTGTTCCCATCGGTATAAACGCGATTGGGAGGAGTCGCCGCAATTTCTTTGTGAAGGTGGGCGCGGTATGGCGTGTGTCCCATACCTCGTAAAGATAGGGAATGACAAACAGAATACCCGCCGAACGGGTTAGCGCGGCAAAGAGACCAAGCAGACCCGCAAGCCACCAGCGTTGTTGGCGTAGCGCGAGAAATGCGCCAAGAAGGAAGAGCAAGAAAAGCGACTCGTTGTAGGCCGCAAAAAAGAAAAACGCGGTTGGAAAGATGCAGAGATAGAGAACAGTGCGTCGTGCTATCTGTTCCCCTATTGCTCCCTCGCCTATAGCCTGTGCCGCTAGTTTATAGAGAAGAAAGAGTACCCCTAATAGCGCACCGTTGCTTAACAGGGTTCCCACGAGCAGATAGCTCCAACCGCCCAGGACATGGCTTATACAGGTGATGAGAAAGGGAAAGAGTGGGAAAAACGCGAGGTCGAAGTGTGTTTGATAGCCGTACTGAGCAATGCGAGTATAGTTGGCGGCGTCCCAATGGTTCCACGTGGTGAGTAGGGCGAGGCTGTCAACGGGCGTGGTCGAGTATTTGGGTGCGGTAAGCAGGATGTAGCCGACGTAGGTGATGGCGATGAGCGCGAGCCGCGTTGCGATAAAGAGCATGATGATGTCGCGGATAGGAGTTCTTTTCATCGTACGGACATTTTCTTGTTTTATAACTGCCACCATTGTTTGTGCCATGCGCGAGCAGAGGCTAAGGCATCTAGTGTTTCTTGCGAGAGAATGCTCTGGCAACGGTCACGTTCGGATGAGCCATCATACAAGTCAACCACGCCGAGATCAACGCCCACGAGCGGCTCGATGGCTCCGATGGTGCAATAGGGGACGTAGGCGGGACTATAGCCGCCAGCTTGCAATAGGACAAGCCGGCCATCGCAGACCTCTTCGGCCAGGTCTAGCATGAGTTGCGAGATTTGGCGGAAGCCGTTCATCGTAACCATCATCTGGGCAAGCGGGTCGAGCCAATTGGCGTCTTGGCCTGCGGTAACGAGAATAAGCTGTGGGCGAAATTGGAGGCCGATAGGCACGACGAGCTGCTCGAACGCGGCACGATAGCCGCGATCACCCGTTCCTGGTGGGAGCGGAATGTTGACGGTAGAGCCAACGCCTGCACCCGCGCCGCCTTGTTCTAGTTCGCCCGCAAGTTTAGGGAACCAATTCTCTTGATGGAGCGAGACAAAGAGAACGCCTGGGTCATGGTAGAAGGCGTCTTGTGTGCCGTTCCCATGATGTACGTCCCAATCGACAATCATCACGCGTTCAAGGCCATACTTATTGCGCGCGTGATGTGCGGCGATAACGGTATTATTGAAGACACAAAACCCCATTGCCTGATTGCTCATCGCATGGTGACATGGTGGACGCAGCAGCGCATATACATTTCTTACGTCGCCATCCATGACGGCATCAACGGCGTTCATCGCGCCCCCCGCAGCATAGAGGGCTGCTTCAAAAGAGCCAGCACTGAGTACGGTTTCTTCGTCTACATCGCCCCAAGTGCCGTGTGCAGGCCCACCGGCGGCGTAGGAACGCATCCCGTCAATATACGCTTTGGTGTGATAGACCAGCAGTTCATCTTCTGTCGCTGGTCGTGCCGCGATTGGTTTCATGCGTTCGGTCAAGCCGGAGCCGTCGAGAAATTCTTTGATGCGGCGAATGATAGCAACCGACGACGGGTGCGGTTCCGGCGAGAGTTCAAACGTAGTGTGGCGTGTGACGACGCGTGTTTCAGTGCCGGTATCATGGGTGAGAAAATGGTCGTCGTAGACCAAACCAGTACGAAAAGCGGACATGACTAGCTATTCCTTCTCTTTTGAGCAAGCAGAGTATTTTTCTGCTATCATAATACCATATGAGGCCTATATTTCTCATTGCATCGAGGGCCGCGTCATGATACTATGGATAGCGTAATGGATCAAAACAATAACAAGAACACAATCGACGAGATAGACCAACGTATCGTTGAAGCCTTGCAGCAGGATGGTCGCCGCCCTTTTACAAAGAT
>Ga0123338_10005911_pt1 | contig 10371 bp, 6 predicted proteins | sample grotaG_FD_89793 | JGI IMG/M metagenome (GOLD analysis project Ga0123338, IMG submission 89793) | Glacier valley bacterial and archeal communities from Borup Fiord, Nunavut, Canada, to study Microbial Dark Matter (Phase II) -... | ecosystem: Environmental > Aquatic > Freshwater > Ice > Glacier ...
ACTTGATTGATCCCATCTCCTCTATTCATACCGCAGCACGTTCATCGGCTTCTCGGATGCGGCAGTCCACGCACTGAGCAGCGTCGCAACCAGTGATATACCGAGCGCGAGCGTCATCAACAGCGCGACGAAGCCCCATTCCACGCTTTCGCTGATCGATATACCGAACCCCGCCGAGAACAATGCAACGCCGAGTATTCCCAGCCCGACGCCGATCACTCCACCGAGCAAGCCGACCACACCGTTTTCGAGAACCATGACCCACAGCGTGCGCCGCCCGGTCATGCCGATAGCCTTCATGATGCCGATCCGCTGCCGCCGTTCGAGCGTCGCGAGCGAGACCGTATTGGCGATGATCACCGCGCCTGCGAAGAGCGAGAGGACCGCCACCACCGTCGGAATCACCGTAAACTGGTTGAGCAGCTTGCGGATCAGCGAATCGATGAAACCCACATCGAGCGCAAAGGCGGTTGGGATCGTTGAGATAGAAACGAGCGCGCTGTTGAGCTGTGCGGGCGCTATTTGCGCAACCGTGAACGTGAACGTGGTTGTGGCTCCGGCGGGCAGGCTGTCGAGTGGAACCGTTGCGCTGCCCGAAAGCAGGTCCGTATTCAGCCCGGTCGCGATTCCTTCCTTGATCAGCCCGATCAATTCATACGTGATCTGCCGCCCCGCGATGTTATAGAGCAGCTTGTCGCCCGGCTTGAGTCCAAGTTGCCGCGTGGCTGCGCTTTCGCGCACGACGATCACCGCTTTTCCGGCATCCGCGGCTGACAGCGCGCGACCCGTGCCAACCGCCGCGCCCGCGTAGCCCTTTGCGTTCACGTCCTGCGCGCTCACGCTGTTGAACGACGCGACCACAAGGTCACTCTGGTTGAAGCTGCCGCGCCGCCCGCCGACGCTGATTGAATTTCCATTGCCCAGAAATGGAATATCCAATTGGACCTTGCTCGCCCAGTTCGTATCGCCGTTGATCGAGATCAGCTTCGCATTGAAGATCGCGTTCTGCGTGTATTTTTCCACGCCGGGCAGCGTATTCAAGCGCTGATTGATCAGCGTGCGGATCGGCGCGAGCGGCGTGAAGATGACGACGTTGCCGCCCAGCGAACTCTGGAAGCCGATGTTGAGCAGCTTCGGCACGGCGGACGAGATGAGCGTAATCGAACTGAGCGCGAACATGCCGATACTGAGCGCGTAGAGCGTGGACGCCGTGCGGAAACGGTGTTCGCCAATGCCCCGCAGCGCCAGCCGCAAATCCACGCTGCGGAACGAAGGCAGCACGCTGATCAGCAGCACCAGCAGCCACAAAAGGAAGATGCCGAAGCCCATGAAGATCAGCGTCGCGATCACGCCGATCAATCCAAAGGCGACGCTGCCGAGGATGTTGCCGACGATCAGACCGACGCCGATTACCACGATCATCAACGCGAGCAGTGTTTGAATCAGACCCGCGGTGGGGGGACGTGCCTCATTCGGGCGCAGCACCGTCGCGGGACGCACCGCCGCCGCTGTGAAAGTTGGCAGGAAGCCAAACACAATGGTCACGATCACGCCGAGGCCAAAGCCCGTCAGCAGCGCGTCTGGGTAGATCATCCAGCGCAAGGTTGCAGGCCAGATTTGCTGCGTGAACGCTTGCACCCCGAAGCTGATCACGATGCCGAGCAGCAGCCCGACCGCGCTCCCGACCACGCCCATGATCATCGCTTCAACGAGGAACAGGATCGCGATTTGTCGCCCGCGCACGCCCAATGTTTTCAGCACCGCGATTTCAAGCGTGCGGCGGCGCACCACGACGAGCATGGTATGAATAATTCCGGTAGAGCCGATGATCAGCGCGATCAAGCCCATCGCGACGATCAGGCGGTCGATAATCGAGGCAAGCTGCTCATTGGTGGCTCGCACGCCTTCGGTTGTACTGATCCGCGCATTGAAATCGACCGCATCCGATAATTCTTGCGCAACGACGCTCACGTTCGCGCCCTGCGGGATTTTCAGGTAAATCTCATCCGGGCGCGTATCCAGTTGCAGCACGCTCGCGGAGCGCTGGTCGAAGTAGGCGAAGCCGAAGAACAGCACGAGGATACTACGGAAGCCTTCCGCGTCGCCCGGCGCGATCCCGCGCACTGTGAATAGCTGGTCGGTGCGCCCGACCCGTACCTTGTCCCCGACCTTGATTCCCTGCTGTTGCGCGAGGTTCTCCGAGACGACGACATCGTTACCGCCCGTGAAGAGGTTCGCCAGCGGCACGTTCGGCGGGTCGAGCGCGAGGATCGGACCGTAGGGTGGGTATTGCGCGGGGTCAATCAGCAGCGAGGAGATGAACTGCGGACGCCCGACCGTCGTTCCGGTCGTTGCGGCGACGGAGATATTCACGTTGGTGATCGCGGTCACGACCTGAATATTGCGGGGCGCTGCCCACTCTTTGATTTGATCAAGCGTGCTTTGTGTAAAGGCCGCGCGCGATTCGCCCGACTGTCCGGTATTCACCGAAGAAAAGGCCGAAAGTTTGATGTCACCCTTGTTGATCGCGGCGAGATTGTTGGTCAGCGTGTCGCCAATCGAGAGGCCGAGCGTGCGCAACGCGACAATCGCGGCCACGCCTGCCGCCACACAGAACAGCGCAAACAGTGTCCGGCGTCCGTTGCGGCGCAGGTCGTTCAGCGAATGCGTGAAGTAGAAGCGCAGATGCGTCATAACGCCGCCTGCCCCAAATCGGCGAAGCGCGGCTCCTGCGAGGCGAGCAACTGCCCATCGACCAGCGTCAGGATGCGGTCCATCTGCCCCGCAATGCCCGGATCATGCGTCACGATCACGACCGTCGTCCCGATCTGGCGCTGCAAATCCTTGATCAGGTCCAGTACATTGCGTCCGCTCTCCGTATCGAGGTTGCCCGTCGGCTCATCCGCGAGCAGCAACGGCGGATCGTTGGCAAGCGCCCGCGCGATAGCGACGCGCTGTTGTTGGCCGCCGGAAAGCTGCGTCGGACGGAAGCGCAGGCGGTCGCCCAGACCGAGCATTTCCAGCAGTTCGGCGGCGCGTTTGCGCGAATTGAACTTACGGCGGTTCGCGAATTCGATGGGCAGCGCGACGTTTTCAAGCGCGGTCAGGGTCGGGATCAGGTTGAAAAATTGGAAGACGAAGCCGATTTTCTCGTTGCGCACAGCGGTCAGCCGCCCTTCGTTCATGTGCGTGATGTCGATCCCGTCGATCTCGATGGTCCCGGTTGAGGGCGTATCCAGACCACCGAGCAAGCCGAGCAGTGTCGATTTGCCACTCCCGCTGGGTCCGATGATCCCGACGCGCTCCCCGCGCCCAATGTCCAGATCGATCCCACGCAAGATTTGCACCATGGTACTCCCGATGGGGAGCGCCTTCGTCAGCCCGCGAGCGCGCAGCACGGGGACAGTCGCGTTGTTCGTTGCCAAGTCGATCACCCTTTCATACTTGCAAGTAGTACGCTTGCGAGATCATCCCGGTTGCGCATGATATGCACCAGATTATGCAGGCCATACGATTTCCTGATGCGGCTCCAGACACGGCGCATTTCCGGTATACGCCACGCGCCGCGCCGTCAAATCTGCCATCGCGCTCCACAGCGTCGTATGCCCGCCCGTGTGTCCGCACACCTCGAATTCGTGGTTCGTCAGCGCCGCACGCACGGATTCCCACGCATCCGCGCGTTGCCACGCCTTGCCCACGAGGTAGCAAACCCGCTCGCGTGAGATAGCCTGCCTGCGGTTGCGCTGCAACGACTCCATATCCGGGTGCTGGTAGAAATTCCCGACTGGAAGTAAATCACCTTTCGGATAAACAATCCGCACGCGCTCCGAATGGCATTCCACACTGACGAATTTATCCGCATCCGCAAGCAGATAATTGAAGCTGTGCAGGTGCGGAATCTCCATCAGTTTGTCGATTGCCTGGTCTACCGTCGCGCAGGTTTCGAGCAGCAGACGCGGGATCAGGTGAAAGGGGATGCCGGGGCGCACGCTTTCCACACGTTCGGCCAACACGATATGCAGGCTGACGAACAGGGCGGCATGATTCACCCCATCGTAGCGACCACACGGCACGCTCCCACGCATCCCGACGGTCGGGTATGCGCCCTGCGGCTGCAAGCGAATCCGCTGCCGGATGCGCTGCACCGGGTAGAAGTCATAGTTGCGCCCAACCAGCACATGGCCGTCTGGCGCACGCCACGCGAAGCTGGTGCAGCCGCCCTGCTCCGGCACGCTGACCGGACGCCCACCAAGCCGATAGCGGCAGACGATGCGCAGCAGGTCTTCGTAGCGTTGCGCCTGCCCGTCGGCGTGGCCGTATAGTTCATCGAGCAGGCCGGGGTGAAAGGCGGCGATCTCCCGCGCGCAGGCGGTCGCGAAGGGCATCGGCGGCGGTTCCGGCCACCACGTGGGCAACGCAAACGGCGGACTGCCGCGCCCAATTGCCAAACCGATGTCATAATGGGAGCCGGAAAGGTCGAAACTGCGCGAGTCGATTGAATCCATGAGGCATACTTTGCTGAGAACGCTGCTCATTATACCCCTGCTGATGGCGGGCTGCACCGCCGCGCTCGTGCCGACCTACCCCGCGCCAACCGCACGCATCGTTATACATACGCCGACCGCGCCTGCGCCGGATATTGGCATTACGCTTGCCGTGCCGCCGACTCCTACGCTTTCGGTCCTGAGCGCTGAAGGCTGCCCGCCGAGCGCTGCCGCGCCCATTCATTACAGCGTCGAAGCGGCGGTCGATTTGCCGCATCACCTCGTCAGCGGGACGCTCATCGCGCGCTTCGTCAACCGTGCCGCCGCGCCCCTCTCCACACTGCTGATGCGCGTTCCGCTCAACAACACAAAGGGCGTATTCACGTTGACTGCGTTGCGCACAGAGCCGGAGAGCGCGTCGTATGGTCTGAACGGCGTGCGCCTCGAAATCATATTGCGTGAAGCGCTGCGCCCCGGCTGCGCGGCGACGGTGACGCTCGCCTTCCGCGTGGTCATCTCCCCCATACCGGAAGGCGCGGCGGGCGGCTATGGCTACTTCGGTTACACGGATCGCCAGACCAATCTGGGTGATTGGCTGCCCGCCTTCGCCGCCTATCATGCGGGCGCGTGGCTCTTCCCGAAGGATTGGACGCTCGGTGAAACGGCGGTCGCGGATGCAGCTAGCTACAATGTGCGCGTTGCTGTCAATCACGCGACTTCGCCCGCGCGCCTCGAAGTCGCGGGACCGGGCGATGCCACCCGCGAGGACGCGACGACGTGGACCTTCGCGCTTGAACACAGCCGCAACTTCGCGATCAGCATCAGCGATTCGTTCATCAAAGAGACGGCGCTCACCCCCGAAGGCGTGGCGGTGGACCTCTATCATTATGCGCTCCCCGGCAGCACCGCCCCGGCACACGCGCTCGCGACCGCTCGTGACGCGCTCGCGACTTTCACCACGCGCTTCGGACCTGCGCCGTACAAACGGCTCGCGGTCGTGCAGGGCGATTTCCCGGACGGCATGGAATTCACCGGGATCGTGTTCGTCAGCACGCGCTGGTTCACGATGTTCTGGGAAGGCAAGCCGGATACATGGCTGACGGTCATCACCGCGCACGAGGTCGCGCATCAATGGTGGTATTCGGCGGTCGGCAACGACCAGAGCCGCACGCCGTACCTCGATGAGTCGTTCGCGATCTACAGTGAGGTCGTGTACCTCGAAGCGCATTACCCTGACCTTGTGGGCTGGTGGTGGAAGTGGCGCGTCGAGCAGTACAAGCCGAGCGGGTATGTAGACGCAACGGTGTATGAATTCACACAGGCGCGGTTGTATATCAACGCGGTTTATCTGCGTGGCGCGCAGATGTTGCAGGAAATTCGCGGAGTATTAGGCGATGAGGCTTTCTTCGGCTGGCTGCGCGATTATGCCGCGCAGGAGACGGACCGCATCGCGACCCCGGCGGCGCTGTGGGGGCTGCTCTCACAGGGGGATTACGTGAGGACGGGCGCGATACGGGCGAAGTACCTGGCGGTCGCGGACCCGCTTGCAAAGCTTTGAGCTGTATTGCGCGGCCTCTCATGACTAGAGTTTAAGGGTACGCTACCGAACCCACCACTCGAAAACCAATGTATTCGTATCGACTAGCCGGAATATAAGGGTAGACGCGCTGCCGCGAGCCGCGCGCTTCGTGGATTATAGGTCCGTCACTATCCGGGACCGGGCAGACTGCAAAGATTTTCCTGCAACCCTTGCAAAATTCGCCTATACCTTATACCTTTCGCGATAAGCAAGCTCATCTTATCAGGACCCGCCCATGCGCCCCACCATTTGTATGCTCGGCAGCAGCAACATCGATCTGATCGCCCGCGTCCCACGGCTACCCGCGCCCGGCGAAACGCTGATCGGCTCGCTATTCAGTATGGGCTTCGGCGGCAAGGGCGCGAATCAGGCGGTGATGGCCGCGCGGCTCGGCGCACAGGTTGCGGTCGTGACGAAGGTAGGCAAGGATATTTTCGGCACGGATACACTCAATAATTACAAGGCACAGGGTATCGATACGACCTTCGTTTTGTTCGATGAGGAACGCTTCTCCGGGGTCGCGCCGATTACCGTCGATGAGCATACCGGGCAAAACTCCATCGTGATCGTCTCCGGTGCGAACGACGGCCTCTCGCCCGCCGATGCGCGCGCTGCATCAAGCGCGATCCAGAGCGCGCAGCTTTTGATTTGCCAGTTGGAAATTCCACTCGAAACCACCCTCGAAGCCTTCCGCATCGCGAAGGAAGCGGGGACCGTGCGAACGATCCTCAACCCCGCGCCCGCGCAGCCGCTTTCCGATGAACTGCTGCGCCTGACGGATATTATCGCGCCCAACGAGACCGAAACCGCATTGCTGACCGGGCTGCCCGTGCAAACTGACGCGCAAGCCGTCGAAGCGGCACACGCATTGCGGGCGCGCGGTCCGGGGACGGTGATCCTGACGCTTGGCGCACGCGGCGCGCTGTTCATCGAAGGCGCGGGTGAACCCGTGTTCGTCGCGGCGCAGCAGGTACAGGCGGTCGACTCGACGGGCGCGGGGGATGCGTTCGTCGGGAGCCTCGCCTATTTTCTGGGCAGCGGCCAGCCAATGCGCGTGGCGGTCGAACGTGCGTGTGCCGTCGCGACGCGCTCCGTATTGAACATCGGCACGCAGAAAAGCTTCCCCTACGCCGCCGACATCCCGGAGATCATGGCGGAGTGAATGCGCGTGCCTCGAATGTGCGTATTCCGGCCTACGCCTTCGGGCTGCTCGCGCTGATCATCCTGCTTGCGGGCGCGCTGCGCCTGCCGGACCTGACGAGCGCGCCTCCAGGTGGTCACGGCGATGTCTCATGGGTCGGGATCAACGCGCTGGATTGGGTAGATCGCGGCGTGTGGCCGTTCTACATCCGTGAATTATATTCGCCGGAGTTCCCGGTCGTGCTGTTGAACGGGCTGCTCATCCCCCTCATTGGGACCTCATTTCTTGGTCCGCGCCTGATTACTGCCGCAACCGGAATTATTTTCGTCGCGCTGCTCTTCCCGGCGGCGTGGTGGCTCTGCGCGGAACATTCGCGCGCGTTTCGGGTGCGCGCTGGGCTGCTCGCGGCACTCTCCGGCGCGGTGAGCCTGCACGCGATGTACCTGAGCCGCCTCGGTATGGAGTCGCCGCCGTTCCTGGCCGCGCTGACGCTGCTCGTGTGGTGGGTGGCGCGGGCGTGGGTGCGCGGCGGCTGGAAGGATTGGGCGGTAGCGGGTGCGGCGCTCGCGTTTACACAATATATCTACCTGCCCGCGCGCGTCCTGCCGCTGATGCTCGCTTTGTGGTTCGCGCACGGTTGGCTCACGGACCGCGAACGCGCGCGGCTGCGTGGCTGGATCATCATGGCGAGCGTCGCACTCGTCCTGACATTGCCCGCGCTCATCCTCTTCGTGACGGTCCCCGGCTCGTTCAGTGGGCGCGCCGACGCCGGGACCGCGATCACGGGCGGCTGGGTCTGGGCGTATGATCTTTCCGCGCAAGGTGGCCTCGTCGGGCTGCTGCTTCAAAAGCTGTGGTTGACGCTGCGCGCATTCGGAGTTGCATCGGTCGGCGCGTATACGATTATGGGGCAGCCGATGCTCGGTCCGCTCTTCTTCGGCGGCTTGATCGCTGCTTTCGCCGTGTTCGTGCGACGACCGCGCGAGCGTGCAAACGCATGGCCGTTCCTCGCAATTCCGGTGCTGCTGATTACCGACTTGATCAGCGGCGCAGTCCCGGAAATCCACGCGCTGCACCAGATGGGCGTGCAGCCCTTCGCGTTCATCCTTTCTGGGATCGGCCTCGCACGATTGTGGGACTTGATCATCCAATTTGCCGTACCGCGCGTGCGGGTTCCTGTCGCGCTGGCAGGGCTTGCGCTGGCAATCATTCCCAGTATCGCGGGGACATGGCAATATTTGCGCGTCGAAATCCCCGCGATGTACGCCGACCCACGTACCGGACCGCTCGCGGAGCAAATCGATGTGGACCTCAGCGCGCGTATCCTTGCCGCGCCAGAAAAGACCTACCTGCTGCCCTATGCGGAATACAGTCGCTCCAATTTCGCATGGCTGCTCGCGAGCGCATTTCGCGAACGGCGTAGCGTTATGGGTGCGGATGGAACCATGCGGCTCCCAGAATTACCATCTCAAGTGACCGTAATTCGCGCGCAGGACCCGTTACGCCCACGCCACGACGGACGCGAGTCGGTGGACGATCCACACCTGTGGGTACTGCTCACAAATAATCAAACGCTGTTTTTGCCGCCGTTTTCGGCACAGCAATCCGATACGTTAACGAATACGCTTGCGGGGACACAGGCCGACGTGCTTAATGACCGCAGCGCCACGCCAATTGCCGCGCTCTACACCGTCGCGAGCGATTTTCTGGCAACTGTGCAGCCTGCAATTGTGCCGCTCGACGCGGTGTTCAACAATGAACTTGCGTTGAAAGGGTATTCCATTCGCGAACCGGACCTGACGCCCGGCAGCAGGCTCGATGTCACGCTCTATTGGAACGCGCGGACGCCGCCCGGTGAGGATTACAATATCACCGTGCAGCTTTGGGACGACGCGCGCAACGCGCTGATCAGCACAACCGATTTTCCATATGGCGGCGCATATCGCACGCGCATCTGGCGCGCCGATGAGACCATCGCGACAACGCATTGGGTGCGCCTCCCCGAAACGCTTCCAACGGGACGCTATACGCTCGCGGTTGGCGTGCTGCATCTGCTTGGCGGCAAGCTGCTCCCGGTCGTGGGGCGCGACACGGGGTATGGCTTCGCGCTCACGCCGGACCTGCGCCGCGCGCCGCCTGCAATCACACTCACAACGACAACGCTTGTGATGCCTGTCAAATTTGGTGGGGTGTTCCGTGTGCGTGGCGCGGACCTCACGCTCGATGGTGCGCCGCTGCTCATCGGTTCGGACAGCACCGCAGGCGGTGGGCAAATACTTTCGCTCGCGCTCGATTGGGAGACCTTGCGCCGACCGCCGCGCGATTATTCGGTGTTCCTGCACATCGCGCCCGCGCCGAATGTCCCACCGACCGCGCAAAATGACCGGCGTATGGGCACAGATTTTCCGACAGGGGCATGGCGACCGTCGGAAATCTATCATGATATTCTGACTGTCCAGTTGCCGAAAACGCCGGGGTGCTATCGCTTATTCGTCGGCGTCTACTATTGGCAATCGGGGGAACGGCTGACGCTTGGCGGCGATGTGGACCAATGGGAGATCGGGATACTGGACATTCGCTGATTGCGACATGATGGCAAATCAACGTACTGACCGCAATAGCCCGGTTCATTTTATGGCCGGGCGGCTCGACACTAAATGCCCATTTTGACTTTGCAGATATGGTTTAGTTAGCCGATGTCCCGACCAGCGACTCGTACAGTTCGCGCGTCCGACGTGCGGGGGTGATCCCGTACATTTTATCGAGGCTCTCTTCCAGATGGGCATATTCCGCGATTACGCGCTCGCGGTCGCCTTGATCCGCGAAGAGCTTCATCGCCTCGCGGTAGACATCCTCACGGAGCGGCGCTTCACGCTGCGCTCGCAAATAGTAGCCAAGTGCGCGTTCGGCATCTTTCTCACGGTAGATATGGCCGAGTGAGATTAGCGCTTCCGTGTAGTTCGCGGCAAGCTGCGCGCGGCGCTCCGCTGCCCAGGGCATCCGCACGCCATACAGGAACGGTCCGCGATAGAGCCGCACGGCATGTTCCCACGCGCTCGCGTCGTCGGGGTCGTTCTGCCCGCGCGCAATCGCCGCGAGGAAGTCTTCGACATCGTAATACAGTTCGAGGTCCTGCGCGCGCTGGTATACGCCGCCGGAATAAATTA
>Ga0123338_10005912_pt1 | contig 10369 bp, 6 predicted proteins | sample grotaG_FD_89793 | JGI IMG/M metagenome (GOLD analysis project Ga0123338, IMG submission 89793) | Glacier valley bacterial and archeal communities from Borup Fiord, Nunavut, Canada, to study Microbial Dark Matter (Phase II) -... | ecosystem: Environmental > Aquatic > Freshwater > Ice > Glacier ...
AGCGGACCGAGCTACGCGGGTGCAGCCTACAGCGGACCGAGCTACGCGGGTGCCCCGTACAATAGCCCGAGCTACGCGGGTGCGGCCTACAGTGGACCGAGTTACGCGGGTGCCCCGTACAATAGCCCTAGCTACGCAGGCGCGGCGTACAGCGGACCGATCTATGCGGGCGCGGCGTACAGCAGCCCCATCTACGCCGGGGCGGCCTATAGTAGTCCCAGCTATGCGGGCGCGGCGTACAGCAGCCCCATCTACGCCGGGGTGGCCTATAATAATCCCAGCTATGTGGGCGCAGCGTCTGGTTCGGCTGCTCCTGCGGGTGCCTCCTACGGTGGGCCGCGCTATGCGGGTGGCGGCTACACTGGCGGTTATAGCGGGCCGCACGCTGCCGGAGCCGGTTTCATGGGCTGGGCCGGCGCACCTGATTATTCTGAGTATAACAGCACGGGCTACAGCGGCGCAGGCGATAGCGGTGCGCCCTTTGCGCCTGCCGCGTGGCCGATTGGCCGCAGCCCGGCGATCAGCCCGTCCTTAAACGCGGCGCTGCGCGTGTTCGCGGCCCACTCGCTGCCGATGAGCAGCGGGATGTCACCTCTGGAAATGGCCCCCGCGCTGGCCGCCTACTTCGGCGGCGCGGAGAGTGGAGGCGCGGACGGCGGCGGCTTCGACCCCGGCGACAGCACGACCTGGGCGGCAGCGCTGGACCAATTCTATGGCGCGGCGCAGGGTGGCGCGCTGCCGCTGGCGATCCCGTGGGGCGGGCAGCCGGCCGTGCCCGGCGCGGTGGACCCGGATCAGCAGGCGATGCAAACCCTGGCCGCCGAATGGGCTCCCAGCGCGTTAGGCGAGGGAGCCGGTAGCTACGAGGGATCCCCCGGCTACGCTATGGCGGGCGGCTACTGGACCGCAGACAGCGCGCCCGCCAGTCCCCGCCCGCGTGACTTGACCCCCGCCTGGATCAGCGCCTATTTGCCGACCCTAGAAGCCGGCGCGGCTCCGCCCGCTGGTCGGTCGGCCATCCAACGCATGATCTTTAGGTCGCCGGCCGCTGGTGGCCCGTCGCCGGCGGTGAGCGGATCAAATTACGCGGGGTCCGTTTACGACGGGGCAAGCTACGCAGGATCAAGCGCTGCTGATGGGGGCGCTGCTGCTGCGGGCTATGCTGCTGCGGGCTATGCTGCTGCGGGCTACGATGGCGTGGGCGATGGCGGGCCGCGCAGTTGGCCGGCTTACAAGCTGAATGCCGGCGGGCCGAGCCACGCGCCCGCGTCGGGTCACGGCTATGCGCCGCCACCGCCGCGTACTGCTGCCCCGCTGCCGGCGGGCTATCACAACTCGGCGGTGCCTGATATGCTGTGGCAGGCCGACGGTTACGAAGGCGACAGCGAAACCAGCGCCTGGGCTGATGTGGTGGCCGCTGCGGTGACGAACGGCTTCAGCGCCGCGCAGGCCGCGCTGGCCTTATCCGGCGAAGAAACAACTCCGCCCAGCTCTACGCCGCCCGGCCCGGCCCAACAATTGGACGGTGCGGATGCCGAAGTCGAGGCCATGGCCGATAGCGTGTATGATCTGATTCGCCGCCGGTTGGCGGTGGAACGCGAACGACACTGGTAATCCCCAGTAACGGGTCGAAAGGAGTACGAGCCGATGTCTAGTGGTCAGTTAGTTCCTGCCCAAATTCGTAATTTAACCACAGGGACGGTGGTAAATTGCCAGTTCCGTCCCAAAGAATACGCGGTGAACAAGGAAATCGCTTGGACACCGGGTAAAGCGGTCGGTAAAACGATGGACCCGCCGAAATACGAACACGGCTCACCGCTGAAAATGACCATTGAGCTGTTGTTCGACAGCTACGAATCGCTCGGCAGCGGCAAAGCGCGCGATGTGCGGAACACCACCGGCGCGCTGTGGGAGATGACCCGCGTTAGCGAGCAACGCAAAGAGCCGCATACACAGAAAAGCGAACCGCCGCAGATCGAGTTTCGCTGCGGGCTGATGTGGAGCTTCCACGCCGTGATCACCTCCATCGGCGAAAAGTTCACCATGTTCGACCCCGATGGTACGCCGGTGCGCTCCACGGTGACGCTGGCTCTGTTGCAAGCCGTGAACGAAGGCGAGTTTCCCGGCCAGAACCCTACGTCGGGCGGGCACGACGGCTATGCTGTCCACCTTGTCACCGAAGGGGAGACGATTGACACGATTGCCTTCCAAGAGTACGGCAGCAGCGCCGCGTGGCGGCACCTAGCCGAGGCCAACGATCTTGACGATCCCAGCCGCCTAGCCGCCGGCCAACGGCTGCTGCTAGTGCCGTTGCAAGTATAGCCGGGCGCGAGCGGGCAGCGCCTGATACTTCGGAGAGGGGGACGAGATGCCACCGACGCAACATATTGGGCAGTGCTTTATTCAACTTGGCGATGGGGAGACCCACCTAGCCCAGCAGTATATGGACCAATTGATCAGTGTGGAGGTGGACGACTCGCTGGACCTGCCCGATATGTTCACCATCCAACTGAAAGACTTTGGCTTGCAGGCGTTGCAAAACGATGTCTTCAAGTTGGGCACACGGGTCAAAATCTCGGTGCGCCCGCCCGCCGACCCGATGCCCAACCCGCCGACCCCGGCGACCAAACCGCTGATGGTCGGCGAGATTACGTCGGTGGAGCCGGATCTGAACGGCACCGACCGGGCGACTTTGTGGGTGCGCGGCTACGACAAGTCGCATCGCATGAACCGCGTGCGAAAAAACACCACCTATCAGCAGGTGAAAGACTCCGACTTGGCGACGCGACTGGCTTCGGCCGCCAGCCTCAGCGCCGAGGTGACGGCTACCAGCGTGGTCTATCCCTATCTGATGCAGGCCAATCAGACCGACTGGGAGTTTTTGGCGGGCCGCGCCAAACGCATCGGTTACCGCCTGTATGTGGAAAACCGCACCCTCTATTTCAAGCCGCCGCCGCCCTCGCCGCCTGAAACCAGCTTGGAATGGGGCATTTCGCTGGCGCAGTTCCGCGGCCGGCTCAACACGCTCAACCAAGTGACCGAGGTGACGGTGCGTGGCTGGGACTCGGCGGCCAAAGCGGCGATTGTCGGCACCGCCAGCAGTCCCACCGCCAGCCGGCAGACCGGCATCACACAGGAGGGCGGCGCAGGGGCGAACAGCGCCCACTCGATCCAGGGCAAGGCTATCGTTGTGGATCAGCCGGTGGTCAACCAGACAGATGCGAACAAGGTGGCGCAGGCATTGCTGGACCGGCTTTCGGCCGGCTACGTTGAAGCCGAGGGGCAGTGTGGCGGCAGTGCCGATGTCTTGGCCGGCACGCGGGTCAACATCAGTGGGGTCGGCGCGCGCTTCAACGGCAAGTATCTGGTCACCCGTGCGCTCCATGTCTATAGCGCGAAGGCTGGGTATAGCACCCGCTTCTGGGCCACCAGCGGCACCGGCAGCAACACCATCACGGGCCTGCTGACAGCCCAGAACGGGCATGGTCCCAGCCACGACGGCTCCGTGGCCCGCCCCACCGAGCGCGGCGTGATGGTCGGCATTGTCACCAACAATAAGGACGCGGAGAACCAGGGCCGTGTCAAGGTCAAGTTCCCCACGCTGGGCGACAACCAAGAGAGCTATTGGTGCCGCATGGCAAGCAACATGGCCGGCCCCGACCGGGGCATCGCCATGTTGCCCGAAGCCAACGACGAAGTGGTGGTCGCTTTCGAGAACGGCGACCCCACCCGCGGCGTGGTGCTGGGCGCCGTGTGGAACGGCACCGACGGGCTCCCGCTGCCGACTAGCGATCTCGTGACGGGGGGCATCACGATCCGCCGGATCATCAAGACCCGCATGAAACATAAGTTTCTGATTGACGACACCGACGAGCCGGGCGGCTTTGTGATCGCCGATTACACCGGCAATAATAAGATCGTCATCAATACCAAAGAGAATAAGATCCAGATTTTGGCGAACAACGACATCGAAATCAAATCGGCGCAAGGCAAAGTCAGCATCAGCGGCCAGCAAGGGGTGGACATCCAGGGCCACGCCGGCGATGTGAGTATCGGCACCCAGCAGAACTTCAAAGCGACCGCTACGGCCGGCGTAGACATCAACTCCACCGGCCAAGCCAAGTTCGCCGGTACGGCCGGCGTGGACATCAGCAGCGCCGCGCAAACCAAACTCAGCGGGGGAGCCGGCGTGGACATCACCGGCGGGCCCATGGTCCAGATCAAAGGGGCCATGATCAAGCTGAACTAAGCATCCCGCAGCGCGTAACATCCGCGCGCAAACTGCAATATCCCTTAGTAGGAGCAACGCATGGCGACCACCAACGGCGACTTTCTGGGGAACGGCTGGGCCTTCCCGTTTCGTATCAGCCCCAGCGGCGGCATTGGACTATCGCGCCAGGAACGCGACATCGAAGAGGCGCTCCGCATTATCCTGAGTACGGCGAAAGGCGAGCGCCATATGCGCCCGCACTTCGGCTGCGGTATCCATGACCTAGTGTTCGCGCCCAACGACGCGACCACCGCCGGCTTGGTCTATACGTATGTCGAAGAGGCCATCGGCTGGTGGGAACCGCGCGTCGAAGTGCGCGACATCACGGTGAGCGCCGACAGCGCCGAAGGCAATATGCTGCTGATCACGATCCACTATCGTATCCGGGCTACCAACGATGAACGGAACTTGGTGTATCCGTTCTACTTGATCCGGTCGGAGTAACCCCATGGTCCTACCCGTTCCGAAGCTCGACGACCGCACTTTTCAGGATCTCGTCAACGAAACGAAGCGCCTGATCCCACGTTTTTGCCCAGAGTGGACCGATCATAACGTGTCGGACCCCGGCGTGACGATGATCGAATTGTTCTCCTATATGGTGGATTTGCTGCTCTATCGTATCAACCGGGTGCCGATCCGCAATTATATCAAATGGCTGGAGATGCTGGGGGTGCGGCTGGAACCGCCGCGCCCCGCCCAATCCGACATCACGTTCTATCTGACCGGCCCCCAGCCCGCGCCTGTGACTATTCCGCTGGGCACGGAAATCGCCACCGTGCGAACGGATTCGCAAGATGCTATCGGCTTCGCTACAGAGTTCGACCTGACGATCTATGTGCCGACGCTGTTCCAACTGCTGGTCAACCGCGATGGCTACACCTACCACGATTACACGCCGGCCCTGCGGAACCCCACGCTGAACATCGGCATCTTTCAAGACCCGCCGCAGCCGAATGATGCCATCTATTATGGCTTCCACGAAGACCTGCGCGGCCACATCTTGCGGATGGACATGGACAGCATGACCGAGGGCATCGGCGTGAACCCCAAAGACCCGCCGATCAGTTGGGAATATTGGGATGGGCTGGCGCAGGCTTGGCTGCCCATGGCCGTCGAGTCGGACGGCACCGGCGGCCTCAACCGCCCCGGCCAAGTGGTGTTGCACGTTCCGTTCGGCGCACGTTCGCGCGATCTGGATGGGCGGGTGGCCTTCTGGATTCGCACGCGGGCCACGGCTCCCCGGCGCGACCAGCCCGGCTATTCGGCGGCTCCCCGTATCCGGCGCATCCTCACCGAGTCGTTGGGCGGCACGGTGCCGGCCAGCCAAGTGCAGCGCATCGAAGGCGAGATCCTGGGCCGTTCGACCGGCAAACCCGGCCAGGAGTGGCAACTGAACAATCCGCCGGTGCTGGCCCGTGCGCCGGGCGAGACTCTGGAAGCGGAAGGCGACGATGGGCGCTTCGTGGCCTGGACCGAGGTGGACGATTTCGGTCAATCGGGTGGGGGGGATCTGCATTACACGCTGGACAGCCTGAGCGGCATCTTGCGCTTCGGCCCCGTTATCCGTGATGCGGGCGGGCGCGAGGTCCACTATGGCGCGTTCCCGCCGGAGGGCCGCGTGCTGCGGATGAGTGGCTACCGTACCGGCGGCGGGGTGCGCGGCAACGTGGGCCGCAGCACGATCACTGTGCTAAAGTCCTCGATCCCGTATGTCGCGGCAGTCACGAACAACACCCCCGCGCTCGGTGGTGATGATGCCGAAAGCCTGCAAATGGCGATGATGCGCGGGCCGAGTATGTTGCGGTCCCGCAGCCGCGCCGTCACCTGCGATGACTTCGAGTTTCTTGCCAAGCAGGCCAGCTCCGAGGTGGCGCGGGCGCGTTGCGTGCCGCCGACCCCGGAGCAGGTGATGGGCGGGCGGGGCGTGATTCGCGTATTGTTGGTGCCCGCTACCCCTATCCGCGACGAAGAGATCCCGCTGCCCGAACTGCTCCTCAGCCCGCAGACACAATTGGCGATCATGGCCTATCTGGACGAGCGGCGCATGGTCACCTCGCAGGTGCAGATTGATACACCGGAGTACCGCCTCGTGTCGGTAGATGTGACCGTCGGCGCGCACAAGCGGTCGCCCAAAGAGGGGCTGAAAGGCGAGATCGAGCGGTCACTCTACCGCTTCATCAACCCGGTGCATGGCGGGCCGGACGGCGAAGGCTGGCCGTGGGACCGCAACCTGTTCGCGTCGGAAGTGACTGCGCTGGTCCACAGCATTGACGGCGTGGAACACGTCGAAAACGTGAGCCTGTGGGTGGCCGACATGGTGACGGGCGCGCGCACTCCCGTCGAAGGCATTGTGCCCTGCCCGTCTAACGGAATGCTGGTCTCCTTCGGTCATACGGTGACGGTCAAATGAGCCGACGACTGGATCTCAGCGATCTGGGCGCGAACCTGCGTGGCGACCGCCCGCTCCCCGGCGCGAACGGTCACGACGGCAGCACCGCGCTGGCCCGCAGCAACGGGCACCGCCTGCCGGCTGAAAGGGATGCTTTCGGGATGCTGGCGCAGTCGCCGGCGGTGGAGGACATTCAACCGTCCGCCTACCTGCGCCTGTTGCCGGGCATCTATTCCGGTGATGAGTTTGTCGGGCGCTTTTTGCGGATCTTCGAGGATGTGTTAGACCCCATTGCGGTGATGGTGGATAATATGTCCTACTACTTCGACGCAATGAACGCCCCGCCCGATCTGCTGGACTGGTTGGCGATGTGGGTGGACATGGATAGCGGCACGGAGTGGGATGTGGCCCGCCGCCGGGCGCTGATCGCCGCCGCCGTGGCCCTCTATCGGATGCGCGGCACCAAAGCCGGCATCAAGCGCCATATCGGCATCTATACGGGTGGCTTGCCCCTGGTGATGGAACGCACGGGCGGCTTTAACCTGGATGGCGATGCGCGCTTGGGCTTGAACACCAGCATCGGGGCCATGCGCCCGCAGATGTTCTCGGTGACCGTGGGCGTGGCCGACCCGGACACGATTGACATGGACACGTTGCGGAGCATCATTGACTCGGATAAGCCGGTAGAGACGGCTTACACCCTGCGCGTCGTTGCCTTGCCCGCCCTGGCTCATGTGCGCTAACTCCCCGTCCATCTAGCTGTGGCGCACGTATGTCACGCTACGCACTAATAAGAGACTCACACGGGCGCACGGCAGTACGCGCCGCTACCGTAGGGATATGAGGAGAGACTAAGTGGACGACGCGGTGCCGCGAGTACAACTGAAGCGGGTGAACCCGTTTCTGGGCTTGATGATTGATGCCGACACTTGGCGCGATTCGCATGACTATCATCGGCAGGCCGAGTACGCGCACGCCCTGGCGCTGCACGGCTGGGGCATTGTCGCTGGGCTGGATGTGGACCCCGCCGACCCCGCCGACCGCTCGCTGCTGATCCGGCCCGGCGTGGCGCTGGACCCCGAAGGGCGGCTGATCATCGTCGCCCAACCGTTCCGCTATCAGTTCAACACGCAAGCGGCGGGGCCGATTTACTTGGTGTTGATGTTCCGCGAAATCCCTATGCAGCCGCAACTGTCGCTGGAAGACGGCCAGGAGCGGCCCAGCCGTCTGCTGGAAGCCTACTCGATCTCCGAGCGCGACCGCCTGCCCGATCAACCCCACGTCGAATTGGCGCGCTTGCAACTGGGCGCGGGCAAAAAGCCGTTGCGTGCCGCTGCCGACCCGACTGCACCGCAGCACGACGAGATCGATCTGCGCTACCGCGAACAGGCGGGTATCCACCCTGGTCCGCGCCTGACCGCTGCCGTCTGGAAGCCCAACGACACGCCCGCCAAGCTGCTGCCGCACATGGCGGGGCCGACGCGGATGCTGGCCGCCGTGGGCAGCGGCGCGGATTGGCGGTTGCGCCGCCGCGACGAGGCGGGTGGCGACGACCCAGTGGACTGCGATCTGCTGATGATGACCGTCCATGCTAATTTTGAGTTAAGCGAAGGCGAAACACGCCAACTGGTCGCCTTCCTCGATGGCGGCGGCGTGTTGCTGGCCGAACATTGCGCGATTGATGCGGGCGCGGCCAAGCGCACCGTGGCCGCGTTGGCCGGCAAGCTGGACCGCCAGCCGCAGCCCGTGGGCCGCAACCACCCGTTGCTGACCGCGCGCCACGTTTTCTCGGCACCCCCGCCCGGCGCGCAAGAGGGCCAGATTTTCGAGGCCGATGGGCTGGTCCTCAATCATACGGACTACGGCTGTGCCTGGAACGGCGGCGCACCCGATAAGGGCATGAGCCGCGCCGACATCCGCGCCACGGTTGAGTTCGCCGAAAACTTGCTGGCCTATGCCCTGGTGCGCCGCGCCACGGTCCGCCGCACCGGCCGCACGCAGGCCGCCAAGAAGCCGGAACCGCTCTTAGCGCCCGCCAAAGAGCCGGAACTAGCAGGGAAAAAGTAGGGAACCATGATGATGACCACCCGCCCGACTCCGTTGCCCCTGTTGCCCTCTGTCGCCGGGGAATGGCCCGCCTTACTGGCCGACCTACGCCTGCTGGATGACCGTCTCACCGCGCGTATCACCCACTTGCGCCAGGGTGGGGGGGTGGCGGACGACTCTGATGTGCGCGGCCTGATCATCGGTGAAGCCGATGTAGACCGCTGGCTGACCGCGCTAGACGAGGATGCTGCGGCTGTGTCGTCTGCCGCCCCGCTGTTCACCGCCACGCCCGGCGGGCGGCTGGCGCAACTGGGCGCGCTCTTCGGCTTAGAGCCGTTTGAGCAGGCGGCGATCCTGACCGCGCTGGCCCCTGAGCTAGACTTGGCCTATGCCAACCTCTACGCCTACGCGCAGGACGATGTGACCCGCAAATTCGCCACGGTAGATTTGGTGTTGGCGCTCTGGTGCCCGGATCTGCCGGCGCGGTTGCGGGCGCGGCAACGGTTGGCCGCCGACGCGCCGTTGCGCCAGGAGTTGCTGCTGGCCGTAGACGACGGTGGCAACCCAGCGGCTTCGCTGCTCACCCGTCCGCTGGTGCTAGACACGCGCATCGCCGCGTTTCTGCTGGGGTCGGACCGCCCCGATCCGGTGTTGGGCGACGCTCTGCTGGCCGTCGCACCCAGCCCAACACCGGCAGGCGAGGCGTTGCCCAGCGAGGTCGCTACCCATTTGGAACGGCTGACCCGCCATGCGCTGGGCGACGACAGCGACGGCGCAGGGAGTACGCATTCGCCTCTCGCCCTCCGTGCGCCGCACGCGGGCAAAGGGTCGCGGTCGGTCGTGGTTTGGCTGCGTGGTCCTGAAGGGCAGGCCAAGCGGGCCACCGCCGAGGGGCTGGCCGCCACGCTGGGTCGCCGCCTGCTGGTGGTGGATTGCCCGACCCTGATGGCGGGCCATGCCGACTCGACCCTGGCGATCACTCGCACGTTGCGCGAAGCCCGCTTGCAGGGCGGCATCGTCTACTGGGCGGGAGCCGACGCGCTGGCACCCAAGCGCGAAGAGTCGCTGCCCGAACTGGGCGGCAACTTGCTGCGGCCGTTGGCCGGCTGGCCGGGCTGCGCGCTGTTCGATATTCGCAGCGTCGGGGTGCCGCATCTGAATGGCGGGCCGCTGGTGGTAGACCTCGACTTCCCTTCGCCGGGCAACGAACAACGCCATGCGCTCTGGGAAGAGGCGCTGGCCGGTCATGCCCTGGCCGCCGATGTGGATCTGGGCCTGCTCACGGGCGCGTTCCGCCTAACGGGCGACCAGATCAGCGGTGCGGCGGAGAGCGCGGCGCAAGCTGCCGCTTGGCACGCCCACGGCGGGATCAGCGCGCCGATTGCGATGCGCGATCTGGTCGCGGCCTCACGGGATCACTCGAACCAGGGGCTGGGGATGCTGGCGCGCAAAATCATCCCGCGCTACACTTGGCACGACCTCGTGCTGCCGTCCGACCGGCTGGCCCAACTGCACGAGATGTGCAGCGGCGTGCGCTTTGCCCCCATCGTCTTTGAGCAATGGGGCTTCGACCGCAAGCTGTCGTCGGGCAAAGGGGTCAATGTGCTGTTCGCCGGCGCGCCCGGCACCGGCAAAACGATGGCCGCCGAGGTGCTGGCGACCGA
>Ga0123338_10005914_pt1 | contig 10368 bp, 10 predicted proteins | sample grotaG_FD_89793 | JGI IMG/M metagenome (GOLD analysis project Ga0123338, IMG submission 89793) | Glacier valley bacterial and archeal communities from Borup Fiord, Nunavut, Canada, to study Microbial Dark Matter (Phase II) -... | ecosystem: Environmental > Aquatic > Freshwater > Ice > Glacier ...
GCCTCCGGCGCCGGGGCGCCTTTGACGTCGGCTCGGGAGTGCACTGTTCGGTCGGGCAAGCCCTCTCTCTCGACCTGTTCCTCCGGGTCTGGTGCCGCCTCCGCTCCGGGGCGCCTAGAGGTCGATGCGGGCGAGCCAGAGGCCCGGGGCGTCCACTTCGCTGGGGGTCGGCAGATTCTTCGCCGAGGTGAACAGGCGCGAGAGGCCTGCTTCTCCGGCTCGTTCGACGACGCCGTCGGCGAACGCTTTGCCGCGCTCGACCTGCTGGCGGGTCAGCGTCAAGCCGAAGAGCTTCTCGACGAAGACGTCCTCGGCGGAGGCTTCGATGCGACGACGCCGGACGGCTTCGGAGATCCGCCCGCCTGACCCGAGTGTGTGCGCAGCTTCGAGATCGACGGCGTGATCGACATAGCCGGTGATCACCGAGACAATGGCGTTCAGTCGGGGGAGTGCAGCGAGCTGCGCTGGTGACTGCACGGCCCCGAGCAGCACTTCAGGATCGCTGAGCGACCGTTGCAGCGCCTTCATCATGTCGTTGTCGGCGAGGTTCATGTCGCCGAGCTTGTCGGCGAGCGCACGCGGGTCCGGCCGGAAACCGGCGACATGGCTGGAGACGAGCGACTCGACCTCGGCGCGGATATGGGGAACGTTCAGGACGGCATGCGCCGTGAGTTCCTGCAGGCAGACCCACAGACGCAATTCGTCGATCGGTAACTCCCAGTCGGCAGCGAAGGCATCGATGTTCGCAGGGACGACGAGCAGTTCGTGCGACCCGGGTCGCGGGATCGGCAAGTCGTACTGGCCGAACGCTCTGGTCGCCAGATGGCCGACCATCGAGCCGACCGCCATACCGAGCATGCTCGGAGCCATCATCTGCCCGAGGCTCGCCATCATCGCCATCATCGGGTCGTTGGCATCGTCGTCGTAGTCCGAGAGGCCGGCTGCATCGGTGGCACCGACGACAGGTGATTGCCCGAGCGAGGTCGCCAACTGTGTGACGAGCGGACGGTACGCGTCGAGCGTGCGCGCGGCCCATTGGCTCTTGGTCACGGCGGCGATCTGGAAGTCGCGCCCACCGACGCTCGTCTCCAGCCCGGTGACCTGACGGACATGGAGATCGGCGATGCGGCCGAGTTGCTCGATGGCAACTCGAGAGATCGGATCGATGTTCATCTCGCTCGCACCGCCCGTGGCGCTGGCGTAAGCGAACTGCTGGGCGAGGTCCCAGTTGATCGGGCCCTGGTTCTGCAGCATCCGGGCCATGTCGGCGAACATGGGGATACCGGAGAACGGGTTGACAGGCTCCGGTGGGTCAGCGTCCGAGTCGCTCATGATGGTGATTGTACGAGCGGAACCTCAGAGAATTCCGGGCGTCGTCACGTCTCGATGGCGAGAGCACTCACTTGTGGGCACGTTCGGCGAGTAGCGAGGCGTCGGGGGTGGTGATCTTCGTCAAGTCAGGCAGGGTGACGTTAACGGCGAGCGCACTCGGGACGATCGAGATGTCGCCGCTCATCGCCGGTTGCTGCGGGGGAGGTGTCACCACGCGGACAGCGATGCCGTCCGGAACCGAGAGCTTCGGCATCACCGAGGTCGCGACGCCCGCGCTCATCGGAGTGCCGGTCGGGCATGACGCGCTCAGCAGTGTCAGCGGCTGGGCGGTGACTGCACCGTCGTTGTCGAAGCAGTTGGGGCAGACGAGGGCGCGCTCGCCGCTGACAGGTCGGCGATATCGACGCCATCGCCGGCGATCGTGTCGTTCGTGATCTGGTTGCCGGTCGCGGCCAGCTCCCTGGAATTGGTGAATACCAGCCCGACATACGAATTTCCTCTGACGAGGTTGTGGCCGAGCACGTTGTCCTGGCGGGCGCTGATGCGTATTCCGACGCCGAAGGCTCCGTCCTGCGGTGCGGGGGAGTCGGGTTCGTTGTTGTCGAGGATGGCATTGCGAACGACGTAATTCGCCCGGTGAGGCGCCAAGGCTTGCTGATCGCTCGACTGCAAGATCACGCCGACACGGTTCGAAGCGAAGCGGTTGGCGGTGATGACGATCGAGTCGGAGGCGTTGGCGTTCTCGAATCCCACAGCATTACGTTCGGCAACGTTCCCGGCAACGACGATGTCGCAGTCCGCGCACTGCTCGATGTGGATACCGGAACTGGCAGATCCCGACACGTACGAATTGGTGATCGTGCCGTGTTGGCCGTCGAAGGCGTAGATCCCGGACAGCCCGTTGTCGTACGAGGTGACACTGTCGATTGCAAAGCGTTGGATCGGCGGGTACTTCGCCGGATCGAGCCGTGTGTATCCATCGGCGCCGTTGGCGCCGGCGGTTGCGCCATCGTGTAGCCCGGTGATCAGTACGCCGTTGAACGTATGCGACATGACCGTGAGATTCTCGATCCGCACGCCGTCGTCGACGGCGACGACGATGCCCTCTGGCCGCTTCCCTTCGCCATCGATGACCACACTGTTACGGTTCGTGCCACGAATGGTGATGTCCGTCTTATCGACCATCGCACTTTCGCGATAGACGCCGGGCGAGATCAGCACCATGTCGCCGGTCTTGGCCTTGACGAGTGCTGGCGTGATCATCTTTGCCTCGTCCGGGACCCGAATCGTGTGACCGCCGGGCGAGTTGGTCGACGCCGTCGTGCTGCTGGAGCACGCCGACGCGGCAAGGATCGCCGCCACACAGAGGCTGCGACCTTTACGTCCCATGGTGACCCGTCGAGCCACCGAGTTGCGATGACCCATGGCTAGCGTGCCTATCGAGAGGCCTTGCCGAGGATGGGTCGACCGGATCAGCCGAGTGTCATATTCGGTTCTCCGGCTGCGTCGAGGCCGATGCCGCGTCTGCAAATACCACCGCGCGGTGTGCCGCCGTTGAACGCTTGACGCACGCAGTTGCGCAATGCCTTCTCGCCCCACCAGTTCGGGTGCAGCGATTCCTGGATCTGGTACGGACCGGCGAGCGTCGAAACGGTGCGGATCTGTTCGATCCATTCCGAGGCGTCCGATGCTCCGGCCGATGTCCAGTTGGCGATCGATCCACTGGGCACCAGGTTCACCGTGTTCTCGCAGAGCCTGCGGCCGTTGAAGGCTGCAGCGACGTCGAGGACCGTGGCGCCGGACGCGTTGGCGGCGTTCTTGACGGCATTGTTGATCGTCACGAGTGCCGTGCTGTTCGCCCAGTTGGCGTCGTTGTTCCAGAAGCCGCACCCTCCGGTGCTCTGTCGCGTGAAACCCGACTGCGAATAGCGGAAGCCTGATGCCGGCGGGACTGGCGACGGGTAGGTCTGCTGGACGATCGTGTACTGCGCGGTCGAGTACCCGGCTTTCGACATCGCCGTACGGATATTGGCGATCGCCGCACGGATCGCCGTCGTCTGCGTTGCGACGTTCGAACTCGTGAAGTTGGCGGAGACCGACGAATCGTCGTTGCAGTAGTTCGGCCACCACGACGGAGATGTCAGGAAATCGACGACGCACGCCTGGATGATGTCGGCGAAGTTGAAGTTGTTGCCACCGATCGAGAGTTGCACCATCGTGATATTGTGGGTTGCCGCGAAGTTCTGCAGCATCAGCGCCTGACCCTGGTTGGCACCGGAGTCGTAGAAGTCGATGCCGGGTTTGAAGTCGCCGCTGGAGCTCGTGAACGAACTGGTCTTCGCACCGGAGCACGCCAGGTTGAGGCTGCTGACACCTGCGTCGATAGTGATCTCGGCAGCGGTCGACCGGTGGCAACCGGGAATGGTCTCAGCGGTGTGTGTGGCGTTGTCGAAGTAGGCCGTCGACCCGCCGGCATCGGTGAGCGACGAACTGCTGTTGGTATTGCCGGCCCATCGACCACCCTCGCCGGAAATGTAAGAGTCTCCGAGGGCGACGACCCAGCGTGTGCCAGACCCGGCACCGTCAGCATGCGCTGGCTGCGCGCCGAAGGCCGGAACAAGCGCGATGACAGCGAGCGCGCCGATGCCAAGACGTGAAAATGTGCGCGAAGCCCGCATAGACCATCATCCCCTTTGATGTGTGACGTCCGAAGCGTAGCGCTCCACGGTCTGCGGGGCCAGTGGTCATTTGCACTGAGCAGATCGGCGGGTTCGTAGACTGCGGGGCGATGACGATGCTCGATGAGGCCGATGCGACGCTGCTCACGGGTGGATCGAGCAGCCTCGGCAAGCGGGTTGCCGCCCGCCTGGCAGCCGATGGCGTGAACGTCACGGCGCTGACGTTGACGGATCTGTCGAGGGTGAACCCGATCGAGCGCGACGACGGCGACTCGACCGGCGATCGGATGCAGCAGGCACCGGCGACATGCCTCGTCCATCTCCTGTCTGGCGATCACGACGCGCTCGCTGATCGGCGGCTCAACGCCGTCGAAGTCGCAGAGGATGCGCTCGCAGTGGCTACCGCTGCTGGCGTCACCCACGTCGTGCTGTTGTCTTCGGCGATGGCCTATGGTGCCTGGCCGAATAATCCGGTGCCGTTGACCGAGGACAGCCCACTGCGCCCGAATTTCGGGTTCGCCTTTGCCAGGCAACTCGCGCAGGTTGAATATCGACTCGATTGCTGGCGTGCTGCTGTCGAAGGCAGGACGGTCACGGTGCTGCGACCGGCGCTGTCGATGGCTGCAGACGGAGCCGGCACGGTCGTTCGGGCACTCGCCGCCGGCATGGGAATGCGCGTTGACGAGCACGACGAGCCGACGCAGTTCCTCCATCTGGACGACCTCGTCACCGCCATCACCCTGGCCCACGATCGTCGCCTCGACGGGGTCTTCAATGTCGCCCCGGACGGCTTCGTCGCCGCCGAAACGGTCCGTGCGCTGTCCGGCAGCCGCTCGATCCGCTTACCGGAGCGCATCGCCTATCCACTCGCTGCGCTGCGTTGGCGATTTCAGCGTGGCCCGATTCCTCCCGGTCTGTTCCGCTACGTCCGCTACCCGTGGATCGTTGCCAACGATCGGATCAGAGCCCAGGGTTGGAAACCGACATCGACGAACGAGCAGGTCTACGTCGAAGGGACCGAGCCGAAGTGGTGGACGATGATGACACCGAAGCGCAAACAGGAACTCTCACTCGGCGGCAGCGGTGCAGCCTTGGCTGTCGTCGGAGGTATCACCGCCACCATCATCCGCAGAGCGCGCCGCCGCGCCGCCGCCAGGCAATAGCGGCGACATCGGCTGACGGCAGATCAGGCAGCGATGGCGAGGGTGACGACCGCATGGACGACCGCCGTCGAGCCCGGCACCCGATAGCCGATGTCGATGACTGCTCCGGCCTGGCCGGCGTGAACCAACTTGGCGAGTTGATCGATCGACGAGATCGGCTTGTTGGCGTAGGAGACGATCAGGTCGTCAGGCAGCAGCCCCGCCGACTGCGCAGGTGAGCCGACCACGACAGCGGTGATCTTGACTCCGTCGACGGTGTCGCCGCCGAGGATGCCGAACCACCCTGCAGTGGGGGCTGTCGACGATCCAACCGGCGACGGAACCGAGCGTCGAGTCACCATCGTGGTACTCGCCAGTTGTTGGCTCGACGGCGTCGTCGCCGGTTGCGACGATGCCGGCGAGGTGGGCATCGACAGCGTCGCCGGTGATGGCGTCGACGTCGAATCGGCGCCAGGGTCAGACGGGTTGCTGCGTATCCCGGACGTTGCCGGACTCTCTGTGCGGTCCGAATGGAAGCTGCCGATCACCGTCGCCAGTTGCACGACGTGGGCGGAACCGGTCGTCCATGTTGTCAGCCCGACGACTGCACCGTCGCTCGTCATGATCGCCGAGCCCTCTGGAATCTTGCCGGCGTCGTTGTCGATGTCCGTACCGGTGGGCTTGTCTGCTGCGTCGTCGAGGGTCACGACCATTCCATCGCTGCGCAGGGACAATGTGCAGGGCTTCTCCTGCCCATTGACATCGACCGTGTATTCCGACTCGTTCGAATCGACGGGTGCGACCGTTGGCGCGTCGGTCGGTGAATCGAGCGCCACGAGGGCAACGCCGGATTCTGGATGGATCTCGACGACCTCGCCTGTGCGCTTTTCGCCCAGCGGGAGCACGACGTCGAGATGGGCGTGATTCGACAAGCCCTTCGAGGTGGTGATCACCTCCGAGCCGTCGTTGACGGCGACACCGGATCGACGCAGACGTTGGGCAACTGATTGCGCAGCGGACGACGCAGCATTCTTCACGCGAGTCGTCACCGACGCCGCAGCAACCGTCGTGGTGGTGATTGCCTCCGTCACGAAGACGCCGGCGGTTTCCGCCGCGACGCCGTGATCGATGGTGGGAACCGGCGCCGTGGCGGCTGTCGTACCGTGGGAGATCTCGCTCGACAGGCTCACCTGCTGGGCGCGTACGGCGGTCGTCGACTGCAAGCTGGCCGAACGGCCGGTGCCTTCGGCGGTGACGAGACGGACGAGGACGACGGCGAACGCCAGGCCGATGACGGCACTGGCAGCGAGCAGGTTCCGTCCCGGGTAGGTGGCAGTCTCGATGTGGTGGACCAGCGGGCCGAGTTCAGAAGGATGCCGCCACGGGCGTTCGTAGGCCGAGATCGGGGCGGGAGCGGCGTCGGTATCCCCGTCGGCCCAGTCATCGGGGAATTCGCCGGATGTGTCATCCGATTCGTTGTTCCCCTTCCGCGTCACGGCTCGACAGAATACCGACCACGGACCAAGTTGTGTTGGCGGGGCTACGCTGCCACGGGTGACGTCGCGTGCATCCGGTGATACGTGGGTCGAATTGACCGAGGACGAGTTGCAGATCGGCGATCTCTACGACTGGGCTGTTCGCCCGGATTGCGGTGCGGTCGTGCTGTTCTCCGGGACCGTGCGTGATCACGCCGACGGTCGGGCCGACGTGCAGCGGTTGATCTATGAAGCGTACGAGGAACACGCTGTGGGCCGTATGGGCGACATCGTCGGAGAGATCCGCACTCGGTGGCCGCAGACGGGCAACGTCGCTCTCGTTCATCGAATCGGCAGTCTCGAACTCGAGGAGTCCTCTGTCGTCGTTGCCGTGTCGTCGCCCCATCGCCCAGAGGCGTTCGAAGCGGCACGCTTCGGCATCGATGCACTGAAGGCGAGTGTGCCGATCTGGAAGCAGGAAATCTGGAATGGCGGCACGGACTGGGCGCTCGGAGCGCAGCATGTCACCGCTCCGGGGACGGTGCTCGACGGTGCGCCGGTCGATGAGCACAGCATATGACGCCGTTCATCATCATTGCCGCTGCCCTGCTCCTTGCTGTCGCCGTCACCTTCGTGTTCCGCCGCCGCGCCGGAACCGGTGGCCTCGACGGCGTGCGCGGCTTCCGCCGTCACATGGATGCGCTGTCGTCGGAGGCGCGCCGCGATGTCATCGGCAGGCTGCAGTCGAACGAGTGGCCCGCTGCGCAACAACTGCAGACGCGGGGAATCGCCGGACAACCAGGTGTGGGTGGCAGAATGAACGCCGAGGCTCACGAGCCGGCAGCACCTGGCGTCTCTGACGACGTCACAGAGGCCGTGCCCGGCACGCCGGACCAGCAGCGCAACGGTGAAGGCACGGAGGCCAAAGGGTGACAAAAGGGTGATTCGCTCTGGCTCGTGACCTTGCTATCGACTTGGGTACCGCAAACACCTTGGTGTACATGAAGGGCCGCGGCATCGTGCTCAACGAGCCGTCTGTCATCGCCCTCAACCGCCAGACCGGTGATGTGTTGGCGACGGGTCGCGAGGCCTGGCAGATGATCGGCCGTACGCCGGGCTACATCGTTGCCGTTCGTCCGCTCCGTGGAGGGGCGATCACCGACTTCGACATCACCGAACGGATGATCCGTCTGCTGTTGCAGCGTGTCGGTGTCACCCGGTTCAACCGTCCGAAGGTCGTCATCTGCGTCCCGTCGGCGATCACCGAAGTCGAACGTCGCGCCGTCACGGACGCAGCCCGTCGTGCCGGGGCCGCCGACGCCCAGTTGATCGAGCAGCCGATGGCCGCAGCGATCGGCGCTGACCTGCCGATCGACGAGCCGGTCGGCAATATGGTCATCGACGTCGGCGGTGGCACGAGCGAAACGGCGGTGATCTCACTCGGCGGCATCGTCGCCCTCGAGGCCGTTCGAGTCGGCAGTTTCGATATCGACGCCGCCATCCAGAACTACGTCAGGCGTGAACACGGCATCGCCATCGGTGAACGCACCGCAGAGGAGATCAAGGTGGCGATCGGTTCTGCCGATCCCACCGACGAGGAAACACAGGCCGAGGTCCGTGGACGCGACCTGATGAGCGGATTGCCGAAGGTCGTCACGCTGACGCCGGAGGAAATCCGTACGGCGATCGAAGACGTCGTTGCGGCGATTGTCCAGTCGGTCATCCGCTGCCTGTCCAAAGCGCCCGCCGAACTGGCGCAGGACTTCTTGATCCGCGGCATGTTCCTCTGCGGCGGCGGCGGGATGCTCCGGGGATTGAAGGAGCGGATCGAACGCGAGACGCAGGTGCCGGTGCACATGTCACCGATGCCGCTCGAGGCGGTCGTGCTCGGCGCCGGTCACTGCATCGAGCACTACGAAGCACTGAAGAGCATGTTCATGGGGGCCAGGCGGTAGGTCGATCTCTCTCGCCTGCTCGCTCGTTCGCTCGCACGTTCCCCGCGCCGGTGTGGACGTGTACCGTTCGCCGGATGACTGCTTCTTTTGACGAGCCTGCTGTTGTTGCTGCTGGGTTGGCGGCGATCCGTGAGCAGATGCAGGTGCCGGGTTCCTTCCCGGCGGAGGTCGAGGAGGCTGCGGCACAGGCGGCAGCCACGACCCTCTCCACGAAGACCGATCCGCCACGCACCGACATGACCGACGTCGACTTCGTCACGCTCGATCCAGCGACGTCGACCGACCTCGACCAGGCGTTCTGGATCGATACCGAGGGCGACGTGCTCGTCCTTCGCTATGCGATCGCCGATGTGCCGGCCTTTGTCGTGTCCGGCGGGGTGATCGAAGCGGAGGCGTGGCGCCGCGGCGAGACGATCTACCTGCCGGACGCCAAGGCCGGTGTCTACCCGTCCTCGTTGTCCGAGGCTGCCGCCAGCCTGTTGCCAGACGGCAAGCGACCAGCCATCGTCGTGAGCGTCACGCTCGACCCCGAAGGACAGGCGACGTTGCGGTCGGTCGATCGGGCGATCATCGCCAGCCGGGCGAAACTCGCCTACGAAACGGCGACGTCGTCGATCCTGCCTCCAGGATTCGACGAGTTCTCCAAGCGGGTCACCAACGCCGAGGACCGACGCGGTGCCAGCCGTGTACAGTTCCCAGAACAGGACGTGATTGCCGACCCGGATCGTCCCGGCTGCTACCGCTTGCAGCTCCGGACGGCACTGCCGATCGAAGACTCCAATGCGGCGATGTCGCTTGCTGCAAACCTGGCGGTCGCCGAGGCGATGCTCAAGGCCGGCACCGGGCTGTTCCGGGTGATGGACGCACCAGACGACAAGGACGTGCAGGGACTGCATCACATCGCCAACGCCCTCGGCATTTTGTGGCCGGCAACGGAACCGCTGCTCGACCTGCAGCGACGCCTCGATCCGGCAAAGCCGCACCATCAGGCGATGCTGCTGGCGATCCGTCGGGCCGGTGGCGGGGCGAGCTACGAACCGTTGACACCCGGCATCGTTCCGTGGCATGCAGCGATGGCTGCCACCTACGCCCACACGACGGCGCCCCTGCGCCGCCTCGCCGACCGCTATGTGCTGGAGGCCGCGTTGGCGATCTCCGCCGCCCGGCCGGTTCCGGCATCGGTGACGACCGCCTTCTCGAAACTGCATGACGTGATGGAGGCGTCGGAACAGAAGGCCTCGAAGGTCGATCACGCGGTGATCGAACTCCTCGAAGCAGTCACGCTGGCGTCGCACGTCGGCGAACAGTTCCGCGCCGTCGTCATCGACAACGACCATTACGGAGCAAAGATCCAATTGCTGGACGAGCCGGTGATCGCCAAGGTCGACGCCGACCACCTGGACCCCGGCGCGCAGATCGACGTCACCCTCGTCTCCGCAGATCCCGTCGCCAGACGCACGACATTCGAATTCACGAAGCGGCACCCGTAGTCCATCGGCGCCCAACCCTCGGCTCGCCGAAGCGATGGGTCACTTTGTGGACGCCATGACGCAGAAGTGCACCAGCGCTCGGGGCCGCCGTGAGCGATGGGGCACTTTGTGGAGCCGCTTTGACGCAGACGTGCACCAACCCTTTCGAGCGGGCGGGGCGGCGTGCCGTCAGCCGTCAGGCTCCAGATGTCGCCTGAGCAGTAGTCGCGGTAGACGTACAGTCCTTGCAGACCGGCGATCTTGGTGCTGTGGTTGGTGTTCGAGGATGTGGTGTTCGAGGATGTGGTGTTCGAGGA
>Ga0123338_10005916_pt1 | contig 10364 bp, 13 predicted proteins | sample grotaG_FD_89793 | JGI IMG/M metagenome (GOLD analysis project Ga0123338, IMG submission 89793) | Glacier valley bacterial and archeal communities from Borup Fiord, Nunavut, Canada, to study Microbial Dark Matter (Phase II) -... | ecosystem: Environmental > Aquatic > Freshwater > Ice > Glacier ...
CTCACATGTCCGGGGGAACCAGCCCGATGGGACGCCAACAACGACGCCGTGACCCAACCAGCCTTTTGGGGCGCTAAATGCCGGGGTCATGAGGCAACACGCCCAAAATCAGCGCTTCCAGACCGACCATCAGGGAGGACGATGCCATGGTCAATGTGCTGCCCTTCCGCGTCAGCCGTCGCTTCCTTCTCCGATGATCGTTCGCTCGTTCCCCATGTCGGCCTGCTCGCCAACCGGGGCAAGAAGCCCGAGTCGGCGCAGAAGCGGCTTGTAGGTGACGCCCTGAACCACGAGTGAGAACAGGACGAGCGCGAAAACGATTGGTTCGGCGTTGAGTGAACCCACCTGTCGACCCTCGAGGCCGAGCACCAGTGCGATCGGTATGCCCCCGCGCAGACCGCCCCAATAGATCGCCGCCTTCCAAGGGCGCGGCACCGGCGGTGCGGCGTCAGAGCGTCGTCGGCAGAACGGTGGAAGCAGACCCCACACGAGCACGGCGCGGGTCGCCAGCATCATGACGACCGCAGCGGCCAACGCAAGGATTGTCCGCCGGTCGTCAAGGCTCGAAATGTGGAAGCCGAGCCCAATGAGCAAGAACAGCGCGGAGTTGGCAAGGAACGTGATCGACTGCCAGAAGGCGAGCACGGTTGATCTCGAGTCGGGAGACATCGCTCTGTCCTTGTCGTAGTTCCCGATCAAGAGCCCGGCGACGATAGTAGCGATAATGCCGGAGCCGTGAACGTTGTCGGCCAGCAGGTACGAGCCGTACGCAGTCACGATCGAGAGCGTCGTTTCGATGAGGTGATCGTGCATGGTGGCCATGAGGTGATGGGCGATCCATCCGACGATGAGGCCGACGAGGGTGCCATAGCCGACGGCGCGACCGAAATCGGCCGCGATGTCGAGTGCGGTGATGGGTGAACGGCCGGGGAATACGAGCTCGACGGCGACGACGTAGAGCACCAGCCCGAGGGCGTCGTTGAACAACGACTCTCCTTCGAGCAACGTTCTCAGCCCGTCGGGGACGCCGGCCGTCTTGAAGATGGCCAAGACACTCACGGGGTCGGTTGGCGCGAGGATCACAGCAATGAGCCACGCCGCCGAGGCCGGCATTCCCGGTACCACGATCAGGACACCGGCGATGCCGACTGCAGTCAGGATCGTGCCAAGGACGGCGAGAGCTCCCACTTGGATCCACCGTCGTCGAAGCTCGGCAAGGTGAACGTTGAGGGCGCCTTCGAAGACCAGCGGTGGGAGCAGCCCGAGCAGGATGACCGGCTCGGAGAGCCTGACATTGCCGTAGAGGCCCGTGAGGCCGAGAATCAATCCGGCGACGACGAGCGCCACGGTGTACGGGACACGAAATGCCTTCGATGCGATGTCGACGACCGAGGCGATGAGGAGCAACGAAACGACGTCTGTTTCGGTCGTGCGGAGGCTCAGCGCAGCGATCTAAACGGCCGTCATCGGAGCTATCGATCCTGGTGTCGCGCGGGCGGCTGGGCACGTCTTCTGTGGCCCGGGATTGGAATGCGTCACGTGGTGTCTTTGCGGGTTGCCAGTCGAATGGCGCCGACGCGTTGATACTTGGTGACCGATGAGGTGCCCATCATCAGCTCGGCGGCAACAGCGGCGAGCAGCCCGGGGACGATAAATGACGGGCGGCCTGTCGTCTCGGCGACGAACATCACTGCGGCGAGCGGAACGCGGTAGCCCGCGCCGAGAAAGGCGGCAACGCCGATGACGATGAAGAGCGTGAGGTCGGCTCGGTCGACGACCCCACCGATGATCGATCCTGTCAGCGCACCGGCGACGACGAGGGGAATGAACAGTCCTCCGACACCTCCTCCGGCGACCGTCGCCGATGTCGCCATGCAACGGAGTACCAGGATCACGAACATCAGCCAGATCGAGTGTCGTGGTACAGCTGCCCAGGCGACTACCTGATAGCCGGACCCGACGAGCAGGGACTCACCGGTGAGCAGTCGGCCAATAGTGAACATTGCGGCGATCGAGGCTCCGGCGGCGGCGGTCGTCAGCCACGGCCTTGGAGAGGCGGCGAGGTGTTTGGCGCGTCGCAGCAGCCAGGCGAAGCATCGGGCTCCGAACCCGGCGATGATGCCGATCGCGATGGCGCCGAATAGATCGCGCATCTGGAACGATGGGTTTCCATCGATCGGGAAGAGGGCTGTCGTGCCATTGATGCCGACGAACGTCAGGTATCCGGTTGCGCTGGCGACGAGCGATGGAAGCAGCATCCGGCGAGCGAGATCCTCTTGGTAGGGAACCTCGAGGGCGAATACTGCACCGGTCGCCGGGGCCTTGAAGATCGCTGCAACCCCTGCTGCGGCGCCGGCGACGAGAAGTACCCGTCGATCTGCGTCGCGAAATGATCGCGGCAAACGCCGCTGCAACTTCGACCCGATTATCGCCCCGCTGTACAGCGAAGGGCCTTCAAGCCCCATCGGTCCGCCGGATCCCAACGTGAGGACTGCGGCGATCATGCGAGCGACGAAGGGCCGCCATTCCAGCTCGTGGTCCTCGTCGTGGAAGGCGTGAAGGTACTCATCGGCCGTCGCTGGAGAGGCTCCTCGGCCAATCGATTTGCGAACGCCGAGCGCGAGCATCAGGCCGACTGCCGGGAGCACGGCGATCAGCCAAGGCCTGAGCCGCAAGACGTGTTCGAACAACACGTCGACGACGAGCCGATCGAACAACGCAACAAGTAGCCCTGTCAGGACTCCGGTGAGCGCCGCCAGGCTGACGACTTGATGCGACCGAGAGAGTAGTTGCTTCAGCTCGGTGCGCCGGTGCTCCGGCAGCCACATCTGTGGACCCAACGACCTTCGAACGCGCACGTCTGTTTCGACGAAATTGTCGTCGCCATTGTCCACGCCGATCAGCTCGACGTGTCGACGGGACACAGCTGCGGGATCGTCAGCACGGGTAGCCCTCCCCCGCGGGCGAGCCGGAGAATGGGGCCAACGCGAAGGGAGTTGAACCAGTAGTTCCACGCTTCGAGGCAGACGATGAACATGTCGGCATGACGATGATGAGCCACGTCGGCCCACGACTCGACGGCATCGCTGCCCTCGATCACCTGCAACTCGACTCGGCCGTTCCGCAACTTCGTCGTCGATTCCCACGCGCTGGCCAAGGCTGAGCGCTCGCGCGCCCTCGCACTCCGTGGATCGTTCGACGAAACGAACTCGGCCTGAAACGGAATCACCTTGACCACCATGATCTCCGCATCGAACGCAGTGGCGAGCATCGTTGCCCAGTAGCTCAGCGCAGCGGAGCTCGCGGTGTTCTCGATGCCGACGACGATTCGCCGGATCGGGCGGGCGGCGCCGGCCACCGGTACGAGAGCCAACGCATGGCTGGCGTGGTGCAGCACCTTGCGGGCGAATGATTCGGTGGAGATCGGCGAATGGGACGGCCGCGACCCGAGGCCGACGGCGACCATCATCGCTGGGCACCGTTCGGCGAAGTCCATCAGCGCCTCGGCGGGGCCTTCGACGACCTCGTAGGACGGCACGACGTGTTCGTCGTGTGCCAGCACGCACCACTCATGCAATTCCTGTTCGAGGCGTCGGCTCGCCGCGGCGCGCGCTGTCGGGGCGAACTCGCCCAGACCGGGTTCCCACCGCCGAGCGGCCACAAGCCTGCTCCCGAGCCCTGCAGCGAGACGCGCCGACCATCCGAGCGCCTCGCCTGCTTCGTATGAATCGTCCATGTCGACGATGATCGACGACACGGGTCCGCCGGCCGGCATGTCCTCGTCGGCGGTCGGGCGACGGGTCTCGTCCATGACTTCTCGCTGGTTCATCTCTTTTTCGCTTTCTTCGCAACGCTGATTGCGTCGCTCGATGGTTTGTGACCGGCAAGGAGGTCGGCGATCACATGACGGAATCTGTCCGGTCCGCTGAAACTCTCCAAGTCGGGCCGAATGCGAGCAAGATTGGGAAACGTCTCCGGATCGAGCGTGGAGAACACCGCTGGCCAGTACCGCGAGCCGACCGGTTCCATCGAGATCCGGACGCTGGCAGGGGTCGTCCCATTCTCCCTACGGGCGACCTCCAATGAGGTGAATCCGAGCGTGCAGGCATGGACCGACGCGTAGATGTCCACCGCCTCGACATCATTGAAACCGGCCCGTGCCAAAACGTCGAGTGCCGATTCCATACGGTCGAGCGCAGCACGAACGCCGACCGGTCGCCGGAGATACCGGGACAACAATTGGGGCTGCGCGCACAGCAGATCGTGAAGTTGGACAGCGAACTCGATCATCCACCTCGACCACCCGAGTCGCATGCCTGGGAGATCGGTGTGTCGCAGTACGTGATCGAGGACCTCGTCGAGAATCTCGTCCTTGTCGGCAACGTGTGCGTAGAGCGCCATCGGGGTGACCTGCAACTCGTCGGCGAGGCCACGCATGCTGAGCTGCTGGAGTCGACCCTGGTCAGATGCGGCGATCGCGGCGTCGACGATGTTCGAACGATGGAGCGGTTCGCTTCGACGTGGAGACTTCCGTTGACGAATCTGTTCAGCACTTCGTATCGACACGACTTCAATATACGCGTAGATATACGTCCTTGAAACTCAGCCCGACTAGCTACAGCTCAACTTCAGCATTATTCTGTACGCGTATATGTATCCGTCGATCGGACTTTCTGCCAAGAGGCTCATGCAGTGGTCGATAAGACCGTCCGATCCGCGCTCCGTCGCCGAGTCTGCGGGACCGCGGATCGCTCGATGAGCCCCATCGTCGCAATCGTCGATGGTTCCAATCGCTCAGCCGACGCTGCCCGATGGGCGTCGAGCGTCGCCCGCACGTCTCGATGTGACCTGCATCTGCTCCGGATCGTCCCGGAGACGCCCGATGTCACGGCAGAACGCGAAGCCTGGATTCTCGGTGGTGTCCAACTCGAGTCCAGCGACTGGATCATCCGCAATGGACTGGATGTCAACCCACCGACGGTCGTGTTCGGTCGTTCACCGGAGGCGGTGGTTCACTACGCGAGAGCGGTCGATGCTTCACTGATCGTCGTGTGCGGGATCGACAACTGTGGTGTCGAACCCAGCGACCGAGGCGGAGTGCTCGGCAATCTCTCCCGTCAACTGAACCGGCCGGTGGTGGCCGTGGGACATCCTGTCAGCGCTCGTCGTCTCGGTGATCTGGTCGTCGGCATCGACGGTACCCGCGAGAGTGAGGTGGCCCTTCGTTGGTCATGGGAGTTCGCCCGCCAGGTCGGGACTGGGCTCGTTGGTGTCGGCACCGACGCGCAACTCCTGCAGTCGGCACGATCGAGCATCGCGGCGTTCGGGTCGACGACACCGGCGGAGGCGACTCCGCCTGTGCGTTTCGTCGAACGTCTCGGTGGCGACGCTGACAGCCTGACTCGCGAGGCCCAGCGCATCGACGCGTCGATGGTCGTGGCCGGCACATCGCAACGTCGTCGTCTCGGTCGTGCTCATCTCGGAACTGTGGCCAAGCGGCTACTACGCCATTCCGGTATCACGGTTGCAATCGTGCCGACTGGTCACTGATGACATCGATCGACGGATCGTGTGTCCTCGCCGTGGAGGACGACGACGAGCGCACGCTGTTGAGGTTGCTCGAGGACGAAGTTATGACGGTCGTCGAAGCAGGCAACGGGCGGACGGCGCTGGCAGTGCTACACAGAATGCCGCTCACTTCGTGAACTCATGGCACCTGCCGGCTGGGGAGCTGTCCGGCTCTGTGGCCGCCTCTCCAGTCCTCCTGCGCCGGCGCAGTGGCGGTTGTGCTCGCTCCGAGGATGTTGAGTTGTGGGACCTCGCGCATACTGCGCTTGAGTTCAGCGAAGCCGGGGAACTCGGCGAGGGTGGTCACCGCGTTCCATAGTTCGAGCGCTTCTGAGTCGTTGGGAACGCGGGAGATCACCGGACCGAAGAACGAGAGCCCGTCTGGTGGTTGAAAGGTGATGATCGGGGTGCCGACATCGCGTCCGGTGCGAGTCAGCGCAAGTTCGGTCTCGGCGTCGAGTTCGGCGTCCCACGATGTGTCGTCGAGCGCAGCGGCATAGGTCGCCGGCAGGCCAGCGGCGGTGAGTACCTCGGCCGCGTGGGCGGTGCTGCTGAGGCGGTCACGCATGCCCGAGCCGCGCGGCTTGTCCCAGTAGCTCTCGCCATACGCAGTGACGAGGGCGCCAAGCGGTTCGCGCCCGAGGTCGGCGCGCACGGCGGCAGCGACGCGCAGCATCCGCAGCCCTGCTGTGTGGCCATGCTCGTATTCGGGTGGGAATTCGGTGGTGTAGTCCTTGTGCTTGTTGAGCAGGCGCAGGGAGATGAATCGCCAGTCCACGCTGTAGCCGGTCTGCTCGGCGACTTTGACCACCCAACGGGACGTGATCCACGCGAATGGGCACACCGGATCCCAGAAGAACTCGATGTCATAGGGTGCTGACGTTGTCGAGGTGTCGGTCACGTGCTGGTCCTCCTGGGTCGTCGTCGTCGTGCGGTCGCGGTCGTGGGGTCGCGGTGGTGGGGTCGCGGTCGTGGGGACGTGTCGACATCATCGATCGCCCGGAGCCATGTAGAACCAGATCGGTTGCTTGACGCCGGCGTCACGCATCGCCGCACGAGCCCGCAGCAATATGGCTCCGGCTTCAGTACGGTCGAAGAACCAGCGCGTGCCGGCCCATGCTGACGGTACGTGGTCGGCGAGTCCCAGCGCTGCGGTCTCGTAGTAGCCGCGGATGTCCTGGGCGACGCGCGCCGGGATGCCAGGGATCCCGGCGTCCTTCCACGGCACGCCGTCGGCGACGCGCACGAGTGCTTGCACGGCGTCGGCCACGCCGTCGGGGCCGATCACCCGCCCGGTGCCGGATCGATTGCCGTATCGTTCGACGGCCCGGTCATAGGCATGTCGCAGTCCACGCGCCTCGTCGACCGCTGGGTGGATGCCGGGATCGTGGCGCGGTGGCAGCGCACACGCGAGGACCTCGCTGGCGTCATCGTGGATGGCCTCACCGAACACTTCGAACACCGGACCCGGCGCGTCGAGCAGGGAGAAGGCATGCGCCAGGACGCGGTGCTGGAACGCTGCGTCGCCCGGGCGGCCGAGTGGACGACCGAGGGGAAAGTCGCACCACAACCCACGGGGCGGGGCGGTGTGTTCGATCTGGTGACGTTGCGATCCGAGGGCAACGGTGGCCAGCCCTTCGGCTTCGAAGATGTGAGCGAGCGTACTCACGGTACGCGTACACAGCGGTCAAACCGGCGTCAGCAAGACCACGTCGACGCCGGCCTCACGGAGCCCTCGTGCGCCCGCCGGACCGCTGTCGAGCCGAATCGCGCTGAGGTCGAATTGATTGCCGGCATAGGACAGATGCTCATCGGTGACTCCCGCGATGACGCCCGTCGACGCCAACTCATCGAGACGATCGAGTGGGAACACCACGTTCATGTCCGCAGCGAAACCGATCGTGTCGAAGTTCGGGCTCCAATGGCCCGTCATGTAGTCGCGCCGCGACCCATCGAGCACTCGGAACCCGGTGTCAGCAGAACCGAAGTCGTCCTGGTCGGCGTGATGCAACGATGCTGTCGTGACGATCGCCACCGTCGCCTCGTGCAACGGCACAGGAGTCGTGAACGCCACCGACGCGAACACCGGGGTCTCGATGTCCGCAGTCATCGCCTTCAAGTCTTGATCGGCCACAACAGGATCCCTCCTACTCTTTGACGACGAGCACAGGCAGTATCGAATGCGCAAGTACATCCCGCCCGACCGATGTCGAGAACAAGCGATGGAACCAACCCGAGTCATGGGAACCGACGACGATGACATCCACTTTGTGTTCGGCGGCTGCTGCAAGGATCGCCGTTGCCGGATCGCCGATGTCGCTGAGTGCTGTCACGTTGGGCAACGATGTTGCGCTGGCGACGCTGGAAGCGCGACGCTCTGCACGATCCTCCTCTGACTGAACGGCTGAACTCGGACCGCGAAGCAGCCTCGGTTCATAGATGGCCGTCGGCGACACGGGATACACGTATCCCCAGCTCATCTGACTGAGGGCCACTTCTCCGACGTCGATGACGAAGTAGTCGGCGCGGTCGCCGAACAGGGCACGAGCCGTCTCCGCCACATGCCTCGACATGTGATCGTCATCGTTGACTGCGATCAGCACAGTCACGGCACTCGACTCGCTCGGGTCGATCACGCCGGGAACACTAGCGACGTTGCTCATCGGGATCTCCGTCTCGTCGAGCGAAACTTGTGGTCCAGGACAACGCAGTGGACCGCAGTGGCTCACCACGACTCTATATCGAGAGCAGGGATCCCTGTCAGATCAGACGCGCCGGCGGTTCGGCACGCGCGTCGACTCGAGCGGCTTCATTCGACGCCACACCGCGGCGGAAAACGGTTACGGCTTGCGCTCGCCGAGGCAGCCAAGGCTGCAGCGAGAAAAAGGGACACGTACCTGGCATCGCACTACCACCAGCTCAAAGCGCGTCGCGGAGCGGCGAAAGCAACGATCGCTGTCGGGCACACGATCCTGGTGATCTGCTGGCACCTGCTGACCACTGGCGAGGTCTACACCGATCTCGGTGGCGACTACATCCAGAAGCGAAGGAACTCGACCGCCCGAGCGAAACGGCTCCTCGCCGAACTCGACGCCGCCGGCTACGACATCACCAGCGTGCACCGCAAAGCCGCATAACCACCACCGTCACTTCGGGCTCCGCCCGAACAGGGCCTGCCGCTCCCGCACCCCCGCGCTCCCGAACACGTAGCGACAAAGGATTTCACCTCAGATCGACCCGATCAGGGTTCTGGCACAAGTAGGCGAAGACCTCCCTGGCGACGTCCTCGGCAGCTCGCGGTTCGGCCATGACCCGCCTCGCGGCAGACTGGTTGTTGCCGGTCAGGATGATCCATTTGCGGGAGACCAGGTCGAAACTCCCGTAGGCGTATTTCGATGATTCTCATCGTTCGAACTGAGACGCGTCCGAACACCACAACTGGTTCGGTGCCAATCACACCACGCCCACCGCCGGCTCGCTTGCGCTGCGTCTCATCGGCGGCGGAGCAGGGCGTGGGTGAAGGTTTGTGGCGTTCCCCATGGCGTGGTGTGGTTGTGTTCGAACGAGTCGACCAGCTCGAACGATTGGCCGAACAGGTCTTGCAGCGCCCGTACTGAGTGGCGGGCGACGGGCAACCCGCTGCAGTGTTCAGGGCCGTGTTCGCTGAAGGTTGCCATCACGATGTGGCCGCCGGCTGGCACGGCCTTGCCAGCACGATGCGCGTACGCGGCTTGATCGGCCGGAGTCGTCAGGAAGTGGAAAGTCGCGCGGTCGTGCCAAACGTCGATCGGGCCGTCGAAGCGAACGTTGCGGACGTCGGTGCAGACGCAGCGAACCTTCTCAGCATCGCTGCCGAGGAGCCCTCCCAGCTGATCGAGAGCCGCTGCCGACACGTCGACGGCATCAAGCGATAGGTAGCCGCGCCGCAGGAGATCGAGCACCAGTGCCGAGGCACCCGCGCCGATGATCGCAACTCTGCTTGTGGGCGCCGACACTCGGCGCACGAGTTCGCTTCAAACGTCGGCGTTGGTTTGGTGCCAGCTCACCTCGTCGAACGACTTCTGTGTCCACACTGATTCCCAGTGACTCCGTTCGCTGCTCACGTCGATGAGAGTATCCAGCAGGAGGGTTCGGGTTGAGAAACAATTACGAAACTCCGGCCACGACGTCACTCCGGCCGCCTGGTTCGGGGATGATGGGGGCATGTCTCGAGTGGAGCTTCTCGACGCTGCAACGGCGCCGTTGTCGGCGCAGCAATACTTTGTAAGCGGTGACCCCGGGCCAATCGTGGCTGCGCTGGCGACTGTTCCCGAGTTGTTGGGGCCGGCTCTGGGGTTCATCGGGCCAGCGCTCAGCGCCGGTGCAATCGGCGTGCGTTTCAAGGAGTTCGCAATCCTGCGGACGTCGGCGTTGCAGGGTTGTACATACTGCATCCACGCGCACAGCACCGTCTCCCTCGATGTCGGTCTCACACCGCACGAAGTGCGGGCACTACGCGGTGAGGTCCCACTGGAGGAGGGCTTCCCTTCGACCAAGGAACAAGCGCTTATCGGTTGGATCGATGCGCTGGCGGGCGCGACCGGGCCGGTCCCCGACGCTGTGTGGACCCAGGCTCGTGCGCACTGGAGCGAGCACGAGTTGGTGGAAATCTCGGTCACCGTTGGCGCGACGATGTTCCTCAATCGCTTCGCAACTGGTTTCCAGCTACCCACCGCTGGCCACGTGCTGGAACGATTGGCCGCGGAGGGAATGTCATGACGCAGACTGTGACCAACGTTGCGAAGGGAGCGATCGCC
>Ga0123338_10005919_pt1 | contig 10360 bp, 8 predicted proteins | sample grotaG_FD_89793 | JGI IMG/M metagenome (GOLD analysis project Ga0123338, IMG submission 89793) | Glacier valley bacterial and archeal communities from Borup Fiord, Nunavut, Canada, to study Microbial Dark Matter (Phase II) -... | ecosystem: Environmental > Aquatic > Freshwater > Ice > Glacier ...
TCGGTGTCGGCCTGCGCGGTATCGAACCCGAAAGCTACCTGCGGCTGATTGCGTTGAAAGAAAAGATCATTGCCGGCCGCGCAGAGCTGAGCAGCACCGACGTGCTGATTGGCAGCGACCTGGCCAAAGACCTGGGGCTGGCCATCGGAGACAAGCTGACCTTGAAAGCTGCCCTGGGTTCGTCAGCCGTGCTGTTTGTGTCGGGCATTTTTGACTTTGGCAACCAGGGCCAGAACAAGGGCGCCGTCTATGTGGCGCTGCGCACCGCGCAAAGCCTGCTCGGTTTGCCCGGCGCTGTCACCAGCTTGTGGGTCAAGGTGGCGGCGCCGTTCGACGCTGAAACCACGGCGCAACAAATTGCCGCACAGCCGGGCATCGAGGTTGAAAGCTGGATTGAAACCAATGCCGAGTTTTTCAAGGCGCTGTCGGGCCAGACGCTGAGCTTTTTCATGATTCGCCTGTTCGTGGGCCTGACAGCGGCACTGGGAATTTCCAGCGTGCTGGTGGTGTCGGTAGTGCAGAAGTCCAAGGAGATTGGCATCTTGCGAGCCACCGGCACTACACGCAGGCAGATCCTGGGCGTGTTTTTGCTGCAAGGCGCATTGCTGGGCTTGCTGGGTTCGGCGCTGGGTTCGCTGATGGGCTGGGGGCTCTTGATCGCTTGGCGTGGCTTTGCCGTTAACGATGAGGGGGTGCCGTTTTTTACGCTCGAAGCCGGGCCTGTTCTGTACCTGGTCGTCGCGCTGGGCGCCACGGCGGTGGGCGTGGTGTCAGCGCTGTTTCCGGCGCAGCGTGCGGCCCGGCTGGACCCGGCGGTGGCGATCCGTGGCTGAGCTGCAGTCCCAACCCAATAATGAGATCACCCTGCAGCTGGAGGGCATTCACAAGTCTTACGGCGGCGGCACCGCGCACGAAACCGAGGTGCTGCACGGCATCGACTTGAGCCTGGCACGCGGTGAATTTGCGGCCTTGATCGGCCCTTCGGGTTCGGGCAAAAGCACGTTACTCAACATCATCGGCCTGCTGGACAAGCCCAGCACCGGCAAGATTTTCCTGACCGGGCAAGAGGCCGACAAGCTGGCTGACAAGGCCTTGACGCGGCTGCGTGCCCAAGCCATTGGCTTTGTGTTTCAGTTTCACAACCTGCTGCCTGCCTTCACAGCCGTGGAAAACGTGATGCTGCCGCTGCTGGCGGCACGCGGCCGGCCCGATGCGGCCATGCGCACGCGGGCGCTGGAGCTGATCGACAAGGTGGGCTTGAAGCCCTGGGGCCACCACTTGGCCAACGACCTGTCGGGCGGGCAGCAGCAACGCGTGGCAATTGCCCGCGCCCTGGTGATGCAGCCCGCGCTGGTGCTGGCCGACGAGCCCACCGGCAACCTGGACACGCAATCGGCCAACAGCGTGTTCGACCTGCTGCGCGAAGTCAGCAGCGGCGGCACCACGTTCCTGATCGTGACCCACGATCCGCGCCTGGCTGCCCGCTGCGACCGCTTGATTGAGCTGGTAGACGGGCTTGTTCGGACCGACAAGGCGACCGTGGCAACGCGGCCGGGGGACGATCGGGAGCAAGCCCCATCACCATGAAGGCGGTGACGCCGGCCGTGACGGTCAGCGTTGTCGCCGCCGCGAGCGGGCTATCGGCGGAGCAGGCCGTGACCAGGCTTCATGCCGGCGCCGGCCGCCACGCCTCAGCGCTCGGCTTCTAGATCAACCCGACTCCGGCGCCAGCGTGTGCACCCACTCAACGCCGAGCTCCAAGCATTCTTCGCAGCCGTAAGGCGCTGTGATGGACGGCCTGGATCGTGTCCAGGTGCGTGCAGTTTTTCTTGCTTACCGGGTCTTTTCCTTGTCGGTGCGGTCCAGCCACACGAATGCACAAATGCTCGCTGCGGCAGCCGTGGCAGCACCCACCACCATCGCTGCGAGAAACGACGGCTGCAGACCCGGGCCGTGGGCCACCAGGACCGCACTGGCCAGCGCCGTGGCAATCAGGCCACCAGTGCGCGCCACGGCGCTGTTGAAGCCCGAGGCGATGCCCGAATGCTGCGTTGCGACGGAGCCAAGCACAGCGGTCGTCAGCGGTGCCACCGCGCCGGCCATGCCCAGCGAGATGACGAGCATCGCGGGCAGCGTGGCCGTCCAGTAGCTCTCGCCGGCCGGGATGCGCAAGGCCAGCAAGTAGCCGATGGCCACGACCGCCGGCCCGATGGTCAGGGGCAGGCGCGGACCGATCTTCGCCGCCAGCCGGCCCATCGTCGGCGCGGTCAGGGCAATCATCAGCGGCATCGGCAGCAGGGCAGCACCTGCCTGCGTCGCGGAGTAGCCTTTCAGATCGATGAGCAGATAAGGCAGCAGCACGAGCAAGCCGCCGAGCCCGCCATAGAGCAGGAAGGTCACGAGACTCAGGCCGACGAAGGCCCTGGACGCGAAGAGGTCCAGCGGCATCATCGCGTCGGCGCCGCGCCGCTTCTCGAACACGATGAACAGCGCGATGAGTGCGCCGCCAGCGCCCATGCCCCACACAGCCGGTCTTGCCCAGCCGCCTTGGCCCGAGGCCAGGGTCTAGGCCCCAGGTGAGGCCCGCCAATCCGCCCGTCACGAGCACCGCGCCAATCCAGTCCAGCGACGCGCTGGCGCGCAGAGGCGGGTCTTTGACGAAGCGAATACCGAGATAGAGCGCCGCGGCGGCCACCGGCACATTGAGAAGAAACATTGAGCGCCAGCCGACGAGGTCGATCAACCAGCCGCCGATCAACGGGCCGATCGCACCCGCCGCCGCGCCCGCCGCGGCCCAGGTCCCGATCGCCTTGCCGCGCGCCTCGCCTTCGAAGCTGCTGCCCAGGATCGCCAGGCTGGTGGGCATCAGCATCGCCGCACCCACGCCTTGCAGCACTCGGTCGGCGATCAAGATGACCAGATCAGGTGCCAACGCGCACAACAGCGTTGCGGCAAGGAAGAGGCCGACCCCGATCAGCAGCAGCCGCCGATGACCGAAGCGGTCGCCAGCCGCGCCGCCGAGCAGCAGCAGCGCACTCAAGGGCAGCAGGTATCCGCTGACGACCCATGACAGGCTCGCCGCTTGCGACGGAAAGCTCACCGCGATCGATGGCAGGCCGACGTTGACGACCGAGCCGTCGATGAACGCCAGGCTCGACGCCAGCACGGTCGTAGCCAGCACCATGCGCGGGTGCGCCGTCTGCGCTGTCTGCGCCGCTCCCGGCCCGCGCGAGGCTGCCTGCGCGACGCCGCGGTCGCAAGAAGGGAACACGGCGGCACTCATGGCGGGTCCGCAATTTGCGGCACAGCAAACCTCTGATGTCCGGCATCCGCGGTCACCGGGCCCGCCGCGCCCGCGCCGGTGATGACCAGGCCGCGGAATGCCTCCTCGTCGAATTCGCACAGGCCGATTGCCTTGCCGCCTTCCACGTTGCTGGGATAGTTCAACAAACCGTTCGGGCACACGGCCAACCGCCGCGTAGAACTCGGTTTCGTGCCGAGCTTGCTCAGCGTGCGACGGGCGGACATCCTGGACTGGCTTTCTTGGATGGCGCTGCGGCTGGGCCGCCGCGCGTGATGAGAAAGACGCCCACGGCAATCAAGGCGCCGCCCGCAAGCAACCCGGAAGGTGCGGCTTCTCCGATCAGGAAAATGGCCACCGGGACGCCCACCAGTGCGCCCACGGCACCGAGCAGGCTCACGTAAAACCGGCCCGCCGCGTGTTCGCGCCGATCGAGATATGAGCCCCCGTGGCTCAGTTTTCGGTCGGCGCCAACACAGGTGTCGAACAAACCTGAAGCGAGCCACTTACTGGCACACTTCAAGGCACCTGATTTGGGTTATCTTCGCAGCCATGTTTCGCCACCGCCAACAACGACGCCGCTGGGCAGCACGCTTGCTGGTCCTGTGGCTCATTGGCGTGGGCATCGGTATCGCCAACGCCTGCCTGCTTGTTCCTGGCATGGTGATGTCTGCGCCTTCGCCTGCCTGGCGGGTCATGGAGGCGATGGCTTCGCAAGCGCTTGGCGATCAGCATGGCTTGTCCGACCAGGCGGCTGACGATCCGGGCGCCTTGGCCGATCCCGATTCACTGGCCGCGCCGAGTTGCGTGGACTGCTGCGCCAAGGCGAGCGCTTCGACGCCACTGCTGAAGTCCGCGCTTGACGGACTGCAATGCCATGCAGCAGTTCCGACGGCGACGGCGACGGTTCTGCCCTTTCTGGCGTTCGCGCCATTGCACATGTGGGTGCCCCGCCGGGACGGCGTGCTGGCACTGCCGATACCCATCGCCTTCCTGCGTCTGGCGCTATAGCGCCCGGGACCGGCGGACGGGCCTTGCGGCTGCTCCGACCCGTTCACCCCCCTTGTCGTCTGGCGCCATCGTACCGATGGCGGATCGAAGGGCGGCTTGCGCGTTGACCTTGCGAGGATCTCATTGATGACACCGACGAAGACGACACTCCGCCAATCCGCCTCGAGGCTGCTGCTCGCCATGCTGTCCACCGCTGGCGTGTCAGGCACTGTGGTGGCGCAGGAAGCGCCCTTGGGGGCTGAACTCCAGGGCGTGCTCGCTTACGCCCGTGCGCAGAATCCTGAACTCAGGGCCATGCGTGACGACGCCTCCGCTGCCAGGCAGCGCGTCGTGTCGGCCGGCGCGTTGCCTGATCCGGTGCTGCGGGTCGAGCTGATGAACATCAACAACCACGGCACCGACACTGCGACCAGCCTGCTGCCCTGGCGTGTCGGCGAAACCAAGTACACGCTGATGCAAAGCCTGCCGGCTTGGGGAAAGCGCGACCTGAAGCGCGACGCAGCGGTGGCCGATGCGGAGCAGGCCGATGCCCGCGCGCAAGGCGCGTGGGCCGAACTGTCGGCGCGCATCAAGGCCACCTATGCGGAGTATTTCCGTGCGACCGGCAACGAGCGCCTGGCGATCGAAGTGCTGGGGCTCGTGTCTCGCCTGGAGCAGATCGCCCTGGTGCGGTACGCCGGCGGGCTGGCGGTGCAGCAGGACGCGATACGCGCCCAGCTGGAACAGACCGCCATGCGCACCGAGTTGATCGCGCTGGAGGCCGAAAAGCGTCAACTCGCGGCGCGTTTGAACGCACTGCTGGCGCGCGACGGGTCGTCGCTACTGGCCGAACCCCAGGTGCTGCGACCGTTGCCGGCGCTCGTGACGGCGGATGCCGCGTCGCTGGCCGAGCGAGCCCGTGCCAGAAACCCGCTCATCGCCGCCGAGCTGGCCCGCCTGTCCGGTGCGCAGAAGAACCGCGAACTCACGCAGCGCAACCGCTATCCCGATCTGCTCGTGGGCGTGGCGCCATCGCAGGTGGGCTCGCGCATCACGACCTGGGGTGTGATGTTCGAGGTCAACATTCCTTTGCAGCAGGCGTCGCGACGCGCGCAGGAGCGTGAGGCCGACGCGATGGTGGGCGCCGCACGATCGCGCGCCGACGCGTTGCAGAACCAGCTGCTCGGCGATCTGGGCGCCAACCTGGCCGGCCTCGACGCGGCACGCCGCACCGAGGCGCTGATCAGAACCCAACTGCTGCCACAGTCGGAGTTGAGCCTGAAGTCGGCCGTGGCCTCCTATGAAACGGGCAAGGCCGACTTCGCGATGCTGCTGGATGCGCAGCGCCAGATGCGCAAGGCAAGGCAAGAACTGCTGAAGACCCAGGTCGAGGCTCAGCTGCGCCTCGCCGACATCGAACGAATTCTGGGAGAAGACCTGTGAAGCCCTCGACCCTGTTTGCGACCCTGTTTGCCCTTGTCCTGCTCGGCGCCGTGGGCGCCGGCAGCTACTGGCTCGGCACACGTGCCCACGGGCCCGCTGCGGCGCCCGATGGCGCCGTGGTCATGTCGTCGGCGGCGTCAGCCCCGATGCCGCGCAAGCTGCTGTACTACCGCAATCCGATGGGCCTCGCCGACACCTCGCCGACCCCGAAGAAAGACCCGATGGGCATGGACTACATCCCGGTCTACGAGGCAGAGGACGAGTCTGCGGGCTCGGGTGAAGCCGCATCGGCCAACCAGGTCCGCATCAGCACGGAGAAAGTCCAGAAGCTCGGTGTTCGCACCGAGGCCGCCTCGATGCGGCTGCTGGGCAAGACGGTGCGCGCCGCAGGTCGGGTCGAGCCGGACGAGCGACGCATCTACGCGGTGACAGCCAGGTTCGAAGGCTATGTCGAACGCCTGCATGTCAATGCGACGGGCCAGCCCGTGGCGAAGGGGCAGACGCTGTTCGAGGCCTACAGCCCCGAGCTGGTGTCGGCGCAACGCGAGTATGCGATCGCCATGCAGGGCCAGCAGGCGATGAAGGATGCCAGCGCCGAAGCTCAATCCGGCATGAAGCAGTTGGCCGACTCCAGCCTGGCGCGTTTGCGCAACTGGGGCCTCTCGCCGGAGCAAGTGGCTGCACTGACGAAGTCAGGTCAGGCCCGGCGCACGGTCACGTTCCCGTCGCCGGTGGCCGGAGTCGTCACCGAGAAGAAGGCGCTCCAGGGCATGCGATTCATGCCCGGCGAACTGCTCTACCAAGTGACCGATCTGTCGTCGGTGTGGGTGATCGCGGACCTCTCGGAACAGGACATCGGCCTCGTCAAGACCGGCGCGAAGGCGCGCGTGACGACCACCGCCTACCCCAACGAGGTGTTCGACGGACGCATCACCACCATCTATCCGACCATGAAGGCGGAGACCCGCAGCATTCCCGTGCGGGTGGAACTGGCGAACCCGGGCCAGCGGCTCAAGCCCGCGATGTTCGCCCAGGTCGAACTGGCCGTGGGCGGCAAGGCGCCGGTGCTCACCGTGCCGGACTCGGCGGTGATCGACACCGGCGCGCGGCGCATCGTGCTGGTCCAGGTCAAGGCGGGCCGGTTCGAGCCGCGCGAGGTGGAAGTCGGTGCGCGCGGCGAGAACTACATCGAGATCGTCAAGGGCGTGGCCGAAGGCGAACAGGTTGTCGTCGCGGCCAACTTCCTGATCGACGCCGAGAGCAACCTGAGAGCCGTCGTGCCGGCCGTGCCGCTCTCGGGCGCTGCTGCAAGTTCGCACAGCGGCCACTGAGCGGAGCGCGCCATGCTCGCCAAAATCATCCAGTGGTCAGGCAGGAACCCGTTTCTGGTCCTGCTCGCCACCCTGTTCGTCGTCATCGGCGGCGTCGTCGCGGTGATGAAAACGCCTCTCGATGCGCTGCCCGACCTTTCGGACGTGCAGGTCATCGTCTACACCGAGTACCCGGGCCAGGCGCCGCAGGTCGTCGAAGACCAGGTGACCTACCCGTTGACCACCGCCATGCTCGCCGTGCCGAAGTCCAAGGTCGTGCGTGGCTTCTCGTTCTTCGGCGCCTCGTTCGTCTACGTGATCTTCGAGGACGGCACCGACATCTACTGGGCGCGCAGCCGGGTGCTGGAGTACCTGAACTTCGCGTCGAGCCGATTGCCCAGGGGCGTGTCGCCGTCGCTGGGGCCCGACGCCACCGGCGTCGGCTGGGTCTACCAGTACGCCTCGCTGGCCGGGAACAAGACGTTGGCCGAGTTGCGCACGATCCAGGACTGGTACGTGCGTTACCAGTTGACCAAGGCCCCCGGCGTGGCCGAAGTCGCCTCGCTGGGTGGCTTCGTGCAGACCTACCAAGTCACGGTAGACCCGCTGAAGCTGCGCAGTTACGGCATCCCGTTGATGAAGGTCTCACAGGTGATTCGCGATTCGAACCGCGATGTCGGCGGGCGCGTGGTCGAGATGGCCGAGACCGAGTTCATGGTGCGCGGCAAGGGCTACCTACGTGGCAAGGCCGACATCGAGATGCTGGTCGTCAAGAGCGAGGGCGGCACGCCGGTGCTGATCCGCGACATTGCCCGTGTCGAGATGGCGCCGGACGAGCGGCGCGGCTTGTCCGAACTGAACGGCGAAGGCGAGGTCGTCTCCGGCATCGTGATGTCACGCTTCGGGCAGAACGCGTTGGAAGTCATCCACAACGTCAAGGCCAAGGTGGCGGAGATCTCGGCCGGCCTGCCCGAGGGCGTGAGCATCCAGGCCGTCTATGACCGCTCGGACCTGATCCACCGTGCGATCGCCAACCTGCAGCGCACGCTGCTGGAGGAGAGCCTCATCGTCGCAGCGGTCTGCGTGGTGTTCCTGATGCACATGCGCTCGGCCTTGGTGGCGATCCTGATGTTGCCGGTGGGGGTGCTGATCTCGTTCATCGCGATGCACCTGCTGGGCATGAACTCGAACCTGATGAGCCTGGGCGGCATCGCCATCGCCATCGGGGCGATGGTGGACGCAGCCATCGTGATGATCGAGAACGCCCACAAGCACCTGGAGCGCCTGAAACCCGATCACACCGCGCGTGACCGTGCCGACGCGATGCTCGATGCCTGCAAGGAGGTCGGGCCCGCGTTGTTCTTCTCGCTGCTGATCATCACCGTCTCGTTCCTGCCGGTGTTCACGCTGGAATCGCAGGAGGGGCGGCTGTTCTCACCGCTGGCCTACACCAAGACCTTTGCGATGGCGGGCGCGGCCCTGCTGTCGGTGACGCTGGTGCCGGTGTTGATGATGCTGTTCATCCGCGGCAAGATCATGCCGGAGGCGAAGAACCCGCTGAACCGCTTCCTGATCTGGGCCTATCGCCCGGTCATCGCGGGGGTGATGCGCTGGAAGGGCCTCACGATCGCACTCGCGCTGATCGTCATCGCGGTCTCCTGGTACCCGGCATCCCGGCTCGGCAGCGAGTTCATGCCCACGCTCAACGAGGGCACGCTGCTGTATATGCCGGCCTCGCTGCCGGGCATGGCCATCACCAAGGCCGCCGAAGTGCTGCAGACGCAGGACAAGATCATCACGCGCTTCCCGGAAGTGAGCTCGGTGTATGGCAAGGCCGGCCGTGCCAACACCGCAACCGACCCGGCCCCGACCGAGATGTTCGAGACGGTCATCAACCTGAAGCCGCAGGAGGAATGGCGCCCCGGCATGACCACCGACAAGCTGATCGCCGAGATGGACAAGGCGCTGCAATTCCCGGGCGTGTCCAACGCCTGGACCATGCCGATCAAGGCGCGCATCGACATGTTGTCCACCGGCATCCGCACGCCGATCGGCATCAAGGTGTTCGGCAAGGACCTGGGCGAAATGGAAAAGCTCGCCAAGCAGATCGAGGCCGTCGTGAAGACGGTGCCAGGCACCACTTCGGCCTTCGCCGAGCGGCTGACCGGTGGCAGCTACCTCAACATCGAACCGAACCGCGAGCAACTGGCGCGTTATGGCTTGTCGGTGGGTGACCTGCTCGACGTGATCGGCACGGCGCTGGGCGGCGAGATGGTGACGACCACGGTCGAGGGACGCGAGCGCTTCGGCGTGACGGTGCGCTACCCGCGCGAGTTGCGCGCCAACCCCGAACAGATCGAGCGTGAAGTGCTGGTGCCGGTCATGGGCGGCGCGATGGTGCCGCTCGGTCAGGTGGCCAAGGTCGTGGTCGCACGCGGCACACCGGGCATACGCACCGAGAACGCGCTGTTGTCGGCCTACATCTTCGTCGACATCCGCGACCGCGACATCGGCTCGTACGTCGCCGACGCGCGCAAGGCGGTGGCCGCACAGGTGAAGTTTCCGGCCGGCTACTACATCACCTGGAGCGGGCAGTTCGAGGCCATGGAGCGCGCGGTCGAGAAGATGAAGATCGTGGTTCCCGTCACGTTGCTGCTGATCTTCCTGCTGCTGTACCTGAACTTCAGGCGGCTGACCGAGACCTTCATCGTCATGCTGTCGGTGCCGTTCGCGCTGGTGGGCGGCGTGTGGCTGATGTGGATGCTGGGCTACAACCTGTCGGTGGCCGTGGCCGTGGGTTTCATCGCGCTCGCCGGGGTGGCTGCTGAGACGGGCGTCGTGATGCTGATCTATCTCGATCACGCCTGGGAGCAAGCGCGCGAGCGCTGCCGTGTCGAAGGCCGGCTGCCCGGGCCTGCGGACCTGTACGGCGCCGTCATGGAAGGTGCGGTCGAACGCGTGCGGCCGAAAATGATGACGGTGGTGGCCATCATGGCTGGCCTGCTGCCCATCATGTGGGGCAGCGGCACCGGCTCCGAAGTGATGAGCCGCATCGCGGCGCCGATGGTCGGCGGCATGATTTCCTCGACCGTGCTGACGCTGTGCGTGATCCCGGCGCTCTACGCGCTGATCAAGCAGTGGCAACTCGGGCGCGAACGGCCGATCGCCGATGCCGACAGCCCGGGGACTGCGTCTTGAGCCGGCGCGCGGCGGACAATCCAGCCCTCGCCGACGCCCGTGCCAACAGCCTCTCCCATGCCCCGACCCGTCGACCGCCACACGCTGCTCGAAGACCTGCAGGCCCTGCTGACGGGCA
>Ga0123338_10005920_pt1 | contig 10359 bp, 7 predicted proteins | sample grotaG_FD_89793 | JGI IMG/M metagenome (GOLD analysis project Ga0123338, IMG submission 89793) | Glacier valley bacterial and archeal communities from Borup Fiord, Nunavut, Canada, to study Microbial Dark Matter (Phase II) -... | ecosystem: Environmental > Aquatic > Freshwater > Ice > Glacier ...
GAGTACCGGCACCCGGACCCGAAGGAGACATTCGCTGACCTGATTTCGTCGCCGTGAACCTGCCGGTCCGGCCGTATAGTTCGTGGCATCGGCCTCGCACCGGGGCCGCCGGGCCGGCGTCTCATGGAAGATACCCGCGCGCTGCTTTTGACTGATCTGGTGGACAGCACCCGCTGCAACGACGAGTTGGGCGACGCCGTCATGGCTGCTTGGTGGCAGGCCCACGATCGCGCCTCGCGCACGCTGATGGTCACCTGGAACGGCACCGAGGTTGGCCGCAGCGATGGCTTTCTGGTGCTGTTCGATTCGGCGCGAGAGGCCGTGGGTTACGCACTGGCCTATCACCGCAGCTTGGCCGACCTCGAGCCCGTGCTTGAAGCGCGAGTCGGCATCCACGTCGGCCCGGTAACGCTGCGCATAAATAGTGACGACGACCGGCGCCGTGGCGCAACGCCGTTTGAAATCGATGGCGTCGCGTTGCCCGTCGCTGCGCGCGTGATGTCGGCAGCAACTGGTCTGCAGACGCTACTCAGCGGCGCGGCGCGACTGGCGCTGGGCGACGACACGACGACAACGGTGCGCAGCCATGGGCAGTGGCGGTTTAAGGGCCTGGCGACGCCGATCGCGTTGTTCGAAGTTGGCGAGCCGACGTCGGCGCCCTTCGCGCCGCCGCCCGATTCGGCCAAGGCCTATCGCGTGGTACTCGATGGCGACGACGGTTGGAAGCCGGCGCGTGAGCTACCGCACAACCTGCCGGCCGAGCGCGACGGTTTCGTCGGACGCCGCGACACGCTGCTCGCGATTGCCGCTCGCTTCGACGCCGGGGCAAGGTTGGTCAGCCTGCTGGGCATCGGGGGCATCGGCAAGACGCGGCTAGCGCTGCGCTATGCGCGGCTGTGGTTAGGCGATCACCCTGGCGGCGCGTGGTTCTGCGATCTGTCGGCAGCGCGCACGGCCGAAGGCATCGTTCACGCGTTGGCGCAGGGCCTTGAAATCCAGCTCAGCACAGCCGACCCGGTGCGTCAGCTCGGCTCAGCCATCGCCGGCCGCGGCCCATGCCTGGTAATCCTGGACAACTTCGAACAGGTGGTGTCTCATGCCGGGGCCACCCTTGGCGTGTGGCTGGACCGCGCACCCGAGGCGCGCTTCGTCGTCACCAGCCGCCAGCGCTTGGGTCTGCCGGGCGAGCAGTTGGTCGACGTGGAGCCTCTCGAAGCGACGGCGGCGCGAGCGCTGTTCACGGCGCGCGCGGCGGCTGTCGCGCCTGGAGCGGCGTTCAACGCGGACGATGAGGAAGCCGTCGCGCCGCTGCTAAGCCTGCTGGACCATCTGCCGTTGGCGATCGAGCTGGCCGCGGCACGCGCCCGCGTGATGTCGCCGGCAGCGATGCTGCAGCGAATCGGCGAGCGCTTCCAGTTGCTGACCGTCAGCAGCGGCCGCATTGAGCGGCAAGCCAGCCTGCAAGCGGCGCTCGATTGGTCGTGGGAGCTGCTGACGGCCGCCGAGCAAGCGGCGCTAATGCAGTTGTCGGTGTTCGAGGGCGGTTTCGATGCCGCTGCCGCCGAAGCCGTCGTGCTGCTTCCCGAAGGCGCCCCCAGCTTCGCGGTGCTGGATCTGGTGGCGAGCCTGATGGACAAGAGCTTGGTGCGTTCGGCGCGGGACCATCGCTTTGCTTTGCTCGATACGGTGCGCGATTACGCCATAGCTCGGCGTAGTGCGCGGGTTGCTGCGGCGTCGGGCCATGCAAGCTTATCCGACGCGCTGACCGTTCGACATTGGCGCCATTTCGGGACGATGAGCGAAGCGCGTGCCGCCGCCTATCGTTGCGCCGACCTCGACAACCTGGTGGCTGCGTGCCGTCGTGCGACAGCTGCCGGCGATGGCGCAGGCGCGACCGATGTGCTGGTTAACGCGTGGGCCGCGCTACGGCTAGTCGGCCCGTACCGCGCTGCCGTCGCGCTGGCGGATTCGGTCCTGGCGCTGCCTGGCCTCACGCCGGAACAGAGCGGCGTTGGGCATGCCGTCGCGGCGGCGGCGGCCAACATTCTCGGTGACTCGACCGCTGTCGAATTGCACACAACTACGGGGCTGGACGTTTTGCAGAGCACATCGCTCACCATCGCTGCAGGCCGGCTGCACCTTGTCGAGGGGCTACATCGGACCCTGGCGGGTGAACTGGAGGCTGCCGACACGAGCTTGCACCGGGCGCTTGCGATGGCGACGCAACTGGCTGACGACCGGTTGAAAGCTGATGTGCTCACCGCGCTAGGCCGTCTGCACGACCATCAGGCGCAAATGCCCGAGGCTAGGCGGTGCTACGAAGGAGCGCTCGCGCTGGCGCGGCAGCTTGGTGACCGGCGGCTCGAAGGTGGCCTGCTCGGCAACGTGGGCGGCCTGCTGCTCGACCTCGGGCGCCTGGAGGAGGCACGCGAGCACTATGAGCGGTCGCTAGACGCCTGCGAGGCGGCTGGTGACCGCCAATGGAGCGGCAACGCGTGCAGCAACCTAGGGCTAGTGTTATTGGATCTGGGTCGGCCAGACGAAGCCCGTCGTTACCTGGATCGCGCGCTGTCGATGGCTGAAGCCTGCGGCAATGTTCGACTGGCTTACACAGTACGTTGCAATCTCGGCATTGCGCTTACGGCGGGAGGCGAGCTTGCGGCGGCCGAGACGCAATTGCGGCGTGCGGTGGTGGCAGCCGCTGCCGCCGGGGACCGACGCGCCGAGGGCCAGTTCTTGGGCTATCTGGCGGTAGTGTTGGCGCGGTTGGGCCGCGCGGCCGAAGGCCGCGCCTGCCTGGCCCGTGGCGAGGAATACCTATACGCGCTTGGCGATCGGCTCAGTCTGGCGCTCTTGCTGTGCGACCGCGCGGAGGTTGCGCTGTCGGCGGGCGATGAGGCGGCCGCAATCACCGCACGAGCGGCGGCAAGCGCGATTGCCGACCAACTGCAGTGCGAGCCTGCGTCGGAATTGAGTCGGCGGCTCAAAGCGGTTGCCGCGCTTGGCGGCGATGCATTTGGTCAATAAGTTAGACGTTGACTATCTTCGGATCGATCGAAGCGCACAAGTCCCAGGTACTGCCGTTTTTCCACTTGATGTAGGGAAGAAAGGCGATGTGATTGCCCGCTACCTTTCGCTTCGTCTTGACAACAAGCTTGTCCAACGCCTTGCTATGGCCGTCGAAGTCGCCACCCGAACCGTCGGTATCTTCTTGGACATGGACGGCATCTATGAACTCCGGCGTCACAATACCGACGGATTGTATGTCGAGCGTGTATTCGACCTTTTTGGACGGGCCGTTGCCGGCTTTGACCTCGACATCGTAGCCGGCTGCCACGCAAAGATCTTTGGTGATGATCGTTGTGCCAACTGTGAACGTCACTTTGACGAGTTGGAGAAAGATTTTGGAGCGACAGGGATCCGAGGCGCTCGCGGAGCAGGGAAGCGTCCCCGGCGGCGGTAGCAAGCTCAGTGGTTTGGTAATTCGCAGCGCATTGAGCATTGACTCGATTGCCGCATTGGGTGCGAACGGTATTTCGCTCGCTTTGGAACGCTTGGTTTCGGCATGGGCGGCGGTTATCGCTACCGCAGCAGCCATGGCCATAAAGAGGGGTCGTCTCATCCTGCTCCTCCAAGTTGGGCTTATGGTGATCCACGGCCGTAGAGCCGTCACTCTCGCTACCAATTGCACTTCAGTTCTTTCGACAGTTCCGTTTTGTCAACACGGTCGATGTGTGAGGCAATTGTTCCACAGTCCTAGCTGTTACGAATCCTACAGTTTGACGAGGCCGTTTCGATCCGACCCACGTTGACGATCTCGAGAATGCCTACACGCGCATTTTGCGCGACCGACAAACATCACCCTGTCGCTCGACCTGCAGGCAGCGCGACGGGCAAGGATCTGACCCAGACGGTGCGGGACTCCCTCGAGCAGCTCGCCGAGATGCCACAAAGCTGGCCGTCGTCATTGTCGGCTCTTGGCCGGGGGCCGTCCGCCAATTGACGGCGACGATCAACTGCAGTCCCTCACATTGCCGACATCGAGACGTCAAGGGTCGGTCTGTGATGCGCTGCTGCTGCTTACCTGCGCAGATCGAACACCGGCCATTGACCCTCAAGAGACATCCGAAGTCCTGATCTTGTTGCCGCAAAGCTGCCGTTCGGGAATTTGTAGCAACAACGATGCTTGCTACCGTACTCAGGCAGGTGAGTCGCTGGCCCCCAGTTTCATGCGTCCGCTCCTTCGGGCGCGCCGTGCGGCAATTGCCTTGATCACCGGGGCGTTCACCACACTATCCGGAATGAAGGGATCCTCATCGTCGTCCAACGCGACGATGTCAGGGTCATTTTCGCCAATCTGCCAAGCCGGGCGGATGTGCAAGTGGCGCTTGAGAAGCGCAAGCTTGAATTCGATCTCCGGCACGCTCTGGGTGCTGGTGGGCAGTTGCGCTGCCATCAGAAAGAAGGCGTCGAACTTGTTGAATGCTCTCAGGAAGTTTGTCAGATTCTCCGACGTTGTCGGCGTCATTCGATTGATCCGCGAGACCATGCTGACTGTGTCGCCGGATCTAAAGTCTGCTCTGACGTGATCGATGTTGGGGCCAACGATCACGCCATAGTGGTGCGGGTTGCTCTTGTAGATTCCAGTAACGATCGTGACGCGCAAAGCGTCCTCGGCGTCCTCTCGGCCCCACCGGTTGTGCCAGCCACTGAAAATGTTCTTGCCCGCTTCCAAGTCGCTGAACATCAGCCCCATGAAGGGCGGCTGGTGGTCGTCCCACCCGTAGCAGGTACCACCCCAGCGGGCTTTGTCCCAGACCGAGATGTCGATGGGTGAGACCAACTTGCGCTGCGTATGCTTGCGCTGGGAGGTGTCTATCAGCGCTTCTGGGGGTGGGCCATCACCGAGCCTGATCGGCTCCACGGTCGTATCGCGTTTGTTGGCAGGCCGGTTCGGCCGCCAGTGCTGGTCACGCAGGCAGTCGTAGCGCTTGTCGTTGACGGCCACCAGATCGGACAGCCGGACCTTGGCATCGCTGCCGAACAGGCTTTGTCCGATAACGACTAGGTTGCCCAGCAACGCGGCTCTCGCCAGCCCTCGCTCCTCTCCGGCGACCTTCTTCATCCAGGCTTCGACGTCACGGATGATGAACTGACGCGCTGCAATGGCGAGCGTGGCTTCGCACAGGAAATCGGTGAACTGCGTCAGCGCCTCCTTGTCTTGGAAGTCGATGCTCTCGCCAGTGACTATCTCGGCATGGACACCTGCGACGTTGCCCAACCAGAAAAGCGACGGTCCCGTGGTCTGCTCCTTCGCTTTGCGCACACGGATTACCGTCGTTTCAGCGTGTGGAAAGATGTCCTCTTCATCGCTGGTCGCCATGAAGGCTTCCATGGCACCAAGCAAGGATTCGGCGACGCCGATCGACGCGACATCGTTAGGGCAATCAACCACGAACTCAGCCCCCAGGATGATCGATCGAAGCAGTGCGCGCGGCCCTTCGTTTAGCGACGGTTCACTCGGAAGATCTTCGCGTGCAGGTTGATCTTGCAAGCGCTCAAAGAAATCAAGCATGTCCGTCGGGCTCTTGGGCGACTCGGCGAAGATCTCCCCGTTGACACGCTTTTCATGACCCAGCGCATACAGGACGGCCAAGCGCGGCATTTCGAGATCGAGCCGCGCGAGGGCGTCCGGTAACTGCTCAATCGCCGAAATCCGAGAAAAGGGAACATTCAAGAAGTGGATGCTTAAGACGGCCTGCAGCAGCATCGCCTCTTGCTCCGACTGCGCCTCTGTGCGTCCGGTTGACGCAAGAAGGCCCTCGCAGAACCGCGTCCAGACCATCGCCTGAAGTATCTGGGGAACTCGTCCCAGCTGCATCTCGATCCAAGTTAGGCGCCTCAAGCAATGATGCGCGACGCCGGGCATTTCCCCTTCCGTGAGGAACACGCGGAGGGCTCGCTCGATCGCTACGACGAGCTTATTGCGAGCGGCCCATAGCAGCCCAGCGCTCTCATAGGCGTAGCTGCTGTCAAGCAGCGTGAGGATGAGCTGGCGCTGATACTCTTCCTTGGCTAACAGCTCTTCGGCTCGCCCCAGCCAGCGGATGGCTTCGTAAGGCTTTTCATTTCGCAACTTCTGCCGCCCGCGTGATCTGAACGACTCACCAGCCTCGCCATCGCTCACACGCTGTCGTTGCACATCCACGACCAACTCATAAAGGCTGTCGAACTCCGGGGTATCGAACAAATCGCTCATCTCGTGGACCATCCCGGACAGCGATTCGAAAGGAAATTGGCCCAAAGGCTTTGAGGCCTCCGCGATCTCCTTCAGATCTGCCCAAGCCGCCGACAGCCCCTCCGGGCGACCTTCGTACATCGCGTCGGTTAGGCTCACAAACGTCCTCAGCATGCTTGCGAAAAGGGCGTTGTTGGGCCGAGCCTCATCGGCCTCCATCGTCTTCAGGCGAGCTACGAGCGCTTGGCGTCGGTCAGCGGCGCGGCTTCGATCAACCGATACGAGGTTTCGACGTTCAAGGGTTATTAGCAGCTGGTTCAAGTTGAGGAGGCGCTCTTGATCTTCCGCCTCGGCGGAATTCGCCGCATGCCGCTCGACTTCGTCGAAGTGAGTCAGGAACTCGTCGAAATCCTCAAACCACCAATGGGCGGTCCAAGCGCGCTGATAGGCGACGCGCAGCAGTTGGCTGGGAATCGCGGACTCGCGCGCAATGCGGTCGGCCATGGCGAAGCGCCCCTCGATCTCGACACGCGGCTGGTCCAGACCGCGCGCGAGTTTGGCTGCACGGACACAGTCTTCGACGAGTTGGTACCGTGCGCCCACGTAGCGACCCGGGTCTGAGATCTGCGCGTCGAGGTCCTCCAGGTCCGCCTTGCGTCGGGTGTCCTCTGGCCCGAGTCGCACGCTAGCTTGGCGGGATGCATCCTCGATTTGGAGCGCCGATATGGCGAGGTCCAGATGACCATTCCTGTATACGCGGTCAGTGAGCCAGTTTCTGTCCATGATGTGGACCGGAATTCCTGCCGTCTTGGTCAACGCGTCTTCGGTGCTGGCTCGCAGCTTGTCGCTGACCAGCTGGTTCGTGAAGAAGTAGATTCGCTTGTAGTCGCGCTTCGTTGAGAGAACGCTTTCCACGTCGGCCTGCAGCTTGGGTTTCCACTTCTTTTTGGCACTAAATGCGAACGCCCAGCGCTCGACCCCGCCCGCAGGTTCGCCGAGCCACCAGCGATCGGAAATCTCTTCCGCGACCGGATAGTTTTCCGAGTCAACCTTGCTGTCGCCGCCGCCAGTGGGACCGGTCTGAATCCGCAGGTTCGGGCAGATCTCTTTCTCGGCGATCAGCCGGCAGAAGTGCTCGAACTGATACTCCTCTTTGCGCGCGGTGAGCGTGTCGAGGTGGTGATCGAATACCGGACGCGCGAAAACGGGACGTGATTGGATAACCGAGTCTGAGAACAGATCAGGGTGGCGAGCCCTCATCAATTCGCGAGGACTGGGCAAGTGCTGCACAGTTTCTGGTCCGGCTTCGTTCTGACGCTGCGCGTCCTCGCCTGATGCTTCTCCCGCGTGAAGTGGAGATTCGGTCGAAGTCAGTGAAGGGGTATCCATTTGTGCATTGTCTATGCCAGTTGGCAACGCGGCGGTTTGACAGCCATCGAACGGCCGCGGAGCTGACGCTCACAACTGACTGCTCATGGCCGGCCGCCGACAATCATCATCCGCCGGCGTAAGGCAGGTCAGTGGCACGTACCTGCCGGCCGAGTTTTTGACTCCGCCCCGTGGATCCGGTTTGGTCGGATTGGCCGCCAGGGACGACCAACCTTCAGGCCACTCGATCGCTACGCTTGCCGTGCGTTCTTCGGCCTTGCTTCTAGCCTCGCAACTGCAGCCGACTCCCGCGCTTCGTCGCGTTCAACCGCGCGCACGATCGCGGCGGTGAGCTCGACCCTGTTCTCTGTGACCTCGATGCACGGCGTGCGCCCACACCCAGCGGCTCTGGCGAGCTCGAGCATCTCCATTTCGGCGTCAGTGACCGACACCCCGATCCCCATGATCTTGACGATGACCGCCCACGCTTCTGGGTGGTATTCCAGCATTGCAAGGCGAAGCAGATGTCGAGGGTCGGCATTCAGCGCGCCCGCCATCGAAGCGACCTTGTCTAGCGGCACCTTCGTGCTGCCCTTTTTAAACATGGTGATGATGTTCGGGTTTGGGTAACCGCACTCGATTGCGATTGCCCTCTGGCTCTTTCCGCTCAATGCGATCTGTTGTTCCAGGAATCTGGCGACGGTCATGGTTTTCATTGCAGGTTCTCTCTCAGGCGATGCCCATTGGTTCGGTCACGGAGTCGATGCGCTGCAGTCGCGCTGAACATGTTCAACGTGGTCTGCATCGCGTCAACATGGATCCTCGCAATGATTCGCTGGCGCGCACTTTGCGTCATGCGCCGCCCGCGGTCCGGCCCCGCCAGGCTGCCCGAGCCCCTCTATCCCTTCGGGTGCATCAGGTCTGCAATTGAGAAGACACAGCCGAGTCCAACGTTACCCAGATGACGGCTCGGGACGGATGGTCATACGGAACAGATCGGGCAAGTTTGACCGCATCCCGGAGCACCCATGCGAAACGCCATTTGTCGAATTCACCCCGTTGGATCCGATCAAGTGCGCCCTGATGCCGATCGACGTTGGCAATCATCTCGTCTCGCGTGAGCGGACCGACGTAACCGACAACTTCGGCGGTTCCGCCTACCGCTCCTGAGCCCTTACGGATGAGAGCAATCCTGCCTCGCACCTTGGTTGCTGCTGACCGCATCTCCCATGTCTTCGTCCCCGCGAGGATGCGGTCGATTGGCGGACTGTCGATGATCAAGCCTCTGGTGATTTGCATGGGTTCCTTTTTTGAAATGGTCTGGAGACGAGCCCGCTGCGTCAAAGACATCGCTCTATCGCTTGGGTGTAAAAATCATGATGAGAATGATCAGGAATACTGCTACAACAAACCACATTGCATCTCTCCTTGCTGGTCGTGATCGGCTGTCAGATGTCGTCGTCGCCGGGTAGCGCGAGCGTCTCGATCGAGTCCAGACTAGGGAAGGCGTCGTGAGCCAACCCTTGTAGCTCCCCTACCACAGTGCCCATGACACCCGATCGATCTGCGTCTGACGCCTAGCCCAGAGCTTCGTCATCGCTCGACGTTCCGCATCAAGGTCTTGCTGCATGGTTCGGAATGAATCCAGCATCGTCCGGACTCGCTGCGCGAATATGGGACTGGTGAGGTACCAGCGCCGATGCTGGGCCAGTTTCCAGGGTCGAGATCGCGAACCAGCAGCATGTTGCTGAACGACAGCAGTGTCAGCGTCATCATTCGGCGTACGCGCCAGTTGGGCATGGCCCCGATAGCATCGGAAACCGCGTCGAAGTAAGCCTCCACAGAAGGCTCTTCGTCGAGGTCGTACTCCGGCAGGTTCAGCTCGAAGTCTCTCTTCACCTTCTCGCGCAGCGAGAGGTTGTCCGCCAATTCTTCGCCCGTGTAGCTGAGGTGAAAAGCGGTGTGCTGCGCCTCATCCGTCTTGGTCATCGCGACGGGCACGCACAGCAGTGGCGCGCGGTACAGCTTGTCGCTGTCAGGGGCCTCTGGAAACTCGAGGAAGCCCATGACGAGGTAGAGCATGTTGGCCCCGGTCTCCTCGATGGCGAACTTGGCCTCACGCTCCAGCTTCCGGCAGTGTTTGCCGAGGTCTTCGGCGTAGAAAAGGGTCCGGGCCTGAGAGCCCGAGGCTGCGGCCGTCAGCGTCCGCCCGCCCAGGCGCATCAACTCATACGACGGGTCGATATTGATGCGCGCTGCATGGTCCTTGGGTTCCGGACGGGTCAGCCGCCCGTTACGCAACAACCAGTCGCCACGGTCCGGTTCCGGCAGCGCCGTGATGTTGACCTTCTTCGCTGTGTCGGCGGTCAGACGCCGGAACGTCGCGTCGATGCTGGTGTGGACGAACTGGAGCGACTTGCCAGCCGTGTGCTTGAAGTTGATTTGCCGGTTTCGACCCGTCAAGTCAAGCAGACGCAGACGCAACTGCTCAAGCGCGACCTTGATTGGGAGCGCTCCGGCGAAAAGGCTCGGCTCGGAGTCCGGTGTACCCACCTCTCCGCTGTCGGCGATCGCCGGATTCACAGACGGCTCCTGATGTTCGCTTATATCCGGCATGCAATCCTCGCATTGTTCTTTCTCGTGACGAAGTCGTTTGCGAGTCTCATACGCGTGAAGGTTCGAACTACAGATCTGTTGGCGCCGACCGAAAACTGAGCCACTTATGAGGGCTGTGCCGATCTAAAAGTGAGCCA
>Ga0123338_10005921_pt1 | contig 10359 bp, 13 predicted proteins | sample grotaG_FD_89793 | JGI IMG/M metagenome (GOLD analysis project Ga0123338, IMG submission 89793) | Glacier valley bacterial and archeal communities from Borup Fiord, Nunavut, Canada, to study Microbial Dark Matter (Phase II) -... | ecosystem: Environmental > Aquatic > Freshwater > Ice > Glacier ...
AGCAGGAGCAGCCCTGTGAGCAGCAGCGATACGTGGCGCGATTCTCGCGGCGCTATGTGGCCTGGGGCTGGCAGGCAGTCACCCGACTGCAGCCGGTGACCCTGTGCGTAAGGGGATCGGTCTGCGGGAACGCCTGCTGGCCGCTGTCCCGGCCACGCGGACTACGGCTGGTGATCATGTGCAGCGCCTTGGGGGACGGCGTCCCAGCTGGCCAGGAACGGCAGGACTTTGGCGGTGACCGAGTCGGGCTGGGTGGTGTAGACGACGAGGTGCTGGGCGGGTTCGTGGGGGGCGTTCACGATCTCGATGTCGAAGGCGAGCGGGCCGGCGGTGGGGTGCTGGATGCGCTTGGTGACGCTGGCGTAGTCGCGGACGGTGTGGTCGTCCCACCACCGGGCGATGTCCGGGTCGCCGGCGCGCAGCTCGTCGATCAGCTCGCCGAGCCGGCGGTCCTGCGGGTTCAGGCCGGCCTGTCGGCGCAGGCCGGCGACGGAGGCGGCGGCGAACTCGCGCCAGTTGGTGATCCGCTCCCGGGCGATCGGGTCTTGGAACAGGTAGCGCGCGAAGGACGTGCCGGGGTCGAGCGGTCGGCCGAGGACGGCGGGCAGCAGGGCGTTGCGGGCGAGCACGTCGGTGCGCTCTCCCAGGAGCAGGACAGGCAGGTGGTCCAGCGCGGCCAGCAGGCGCAGCAGCCCCGGATCGGGTCGCTGCCGGGCCGTGCCCGCCGTCCGGCGGCGCGCGGTCGGGGCGGCGAGCTCGCGCAGGTGGGCCTGTTCGACGTCGTCGAGGCGGAGCGCGCGCGACAGGGCGGCCAGGACCGCGTCGGAGATGTTGGCCTGCCTGCCCTGTTCGAGCTTGCTGTAGTAATCCGGGCTGAGCCCGGCGAGCACGGCCAGCTCCTCTCGGCGCAGGCCCGGGACGCGCCGGGACCCGGGGAAGGGCCGGATACCGGCCCGCGCAGGGCTGAGCCGGTCACGCCGGGCGCGCAGGAAGCTGCCGAGGGCGACGCGGTCTCTGGGCACACCCTCACCGTAGGAGCGCCGACGCCGCCCGGGGTGGTCATGGCGTGCCCAGGCTGCACGTGGCCTGGCGCCGCGCCACGCGGTCCGCCTAGACATGCCGCATGACCTCACCTGACTCTCCCGCTCCCTCGGTGTCCGGCTCGCGGCTGGCCGGGCGCACCGCCTTGGTCACCGGCTCGACCAGCGGCATCGGTGCGGCGATCGCCCGCGCCCTCGCCGCGGAGGGAGCTGCGGTGGTCGTCAGCGACCGCGACGCCACCCGCGGTCGCGCCGTCGTTGGTGAGATCACCGACGTCGGCGGCGCGGCGGTGTTCGTCCCGTCCGACCTGAGCGGGTCCTACGCCGACCTGCGCGCCTTCGCGGCTGCGGCGCTCGACGCGCTCGGCGGAGCAGTCGACGTGCTGATCAACAACGCCGGCATCTATCCGGCGACGCTCACCGAGCAGCTGCCCGACGCCGACCTCGACGCGATGCTCGCGGTCAACGTCCGAGCGCCGCACGTGCTGGTCGCCGAGCTGGCCCCGGCGATGGCCGAGCGCGGTTCCGGCGTGATCGTCAACATCGGCTCGTGGATGGCGCAGGTCGGCAACCCGTTCGGCGCGATGTACAGCGCGACCAAGGCTGCCGACGAGCAGCTGACCCGCAGCTGGGCCGCGGAGTACGGACCGCGCGGGGTGCGGGTCAACACGGTCTCGCCCGGCGCGACCCTGACGCCGGGCAACGAGGCGTCCCGGACGGTCCTGGACGCGATGACCGTCGGCACCCCGGCCGGCGTCGTGGTCCAGCCCGCGGACATCGCCCAGGCCGTGCTGTATCTCGTCTCCGACGACGCTCGGATGGTCCACGGCGTCACGCTCTACGTCGACGGTGGCATCTCCGCCACCCGCCCCAGCTGAGCAAAGCTCCAGCCCACCCATCCTCGAGAGGATCTCGCGCATGAGCCGCATCATCACCCCGTTCGGCGCGACGAGCACTGCCGCCGAGGTCGCCGTCGGCATCGACCTGACTGGCCGCAGCGCCATCGTCACCGGCGCCGCCTCCGGCATCGGCGTCGAGACCGCCCGCGCCCTAGCCGGCACCGGCATGGCCGTGACCCTCGCTGTCCGCGACCTGGCCGCCGGCCGCCGAGTCGCCGCCGACCTCACCGCCACCACCGGCAACCCGGCCGTTCATGCCGCGCCGCTTGACCTCGCCGACCTCGACTCGGTCGCCGCCTTCACCGCCGGCTGGTCGGGGCCGCTGCACGTTCTGATCAACAACGCCGGCGTGATGATGACGCCGGAGACCTATACGGCCGACGGCTGGGAGCTGCAGTTCGCGACAAACCACCTCGGGCACTTCGCGCTCGCCCTCGGGCTGCACAACGCGCTGGCCGCCGATGGCGCCGCCCGGATCGTGTCGGTCAGCTCCAGCGGCCACGGCAACTCCCCGGTGGTGTTCGACGACCTGTTCTTCGACCGCCGGCCCTATGACCCAGGCCTGGCGTACGGGCAATCCAAGACCGCCCAGGTGCTGTTTGCCGTCGACGCGACCCGGCGCTGGACGGGCGACGGGATCACCGCCAACGCCGTCATGCCGGGCGGGATCTGGACCAACCTGCAGCGGTACTGGGACCCCGCCGCGCTCGCCGCCGCGAAGTCCAGCACCGCCGCAGCCGGCTGGACCGCCAAGACCCCCGAGCAGGGCGCAGCCACCTCCGTGCTGCTGGCGACCGCCCCCCAGCTGGCCGGCATCGGTGGACGCTACTTCGAGGACTGCCACGAAGCGGACGTCGTGCCGCAGATCGTCGACGGGCTGCATGGGGTGCGCGACTACGCCCTCGACCCCGACTTGGCGAGCCACCTCTGGGACGTCTCGGCCGACCTGATTGCGACGCGACAGCCCCGGAACACTGCCGAGTAGTCGATCCGCCACCGGCACGCTCCGCGTGCCCATCGGTGGAGGCCATCCACCTGCATCAGCTCTTGCTCAAGCTCCTCGGCGAGCATCACGATGATGCCGCTGGGCCCGCGGAGGTAGCTGAGCTTGTAGACGTCTCCGTCGGTGGCGACGCCGTGCAGCGGGTGGCAACCGTGCGCCGCAGCGATCTCGAGGGCCTCGTTAAGGTTGTCGACCGAGAACGCGACGCGGTGCATGCCGATCTCGTTGGGGCGAGTGGGCTCCGTCTCGATCGCGTCGGGGTGGATGTACTCGAACAGCTCGAGGCGATCGTGGCTGTCCGCCGTCTCGAGCATGGCGATCTTCGCGTGGTTGCCGTCGAGGCCGACGGCGGTGTCCGTCCACTCCCCGCTGACCGTGTCTCGGCCCAGGACGGTCGCGCCGAGGTCGGTGAAGAAGGCGATTGTCGCCTCAAGGTCACGGACGGCGATGCCGACGTTCCCGATCTTGATGGGCACGCGCCACACGCTATCGGGCCGCGAGCAATGTCCATCAGTTCCGACGCTGCCTCGTCTCCGGCAAGCCGATCGCGGTGCGGAAAGAGGCCAGACCTGCGGGCGTCGGCTGGCCGATGCAGCAGCGCGTGGTCGGCCAACGTGGTGGTCCGTGTGCTGGCGCTGTCGGCTACCTGCGGGGGGCCGGTCCGCTTCGAGTGGCGCGTCCGGGCGGTGGGGACAGGGGTTCGAGCACCGGGCGGCGCAGGTGTTCGTACACGATGGACGTACGGACGTCGGCGACCTCGAGGCGCTCGGTGAGCCGGTCGATGACGAACGCGTACAGCGCGTCGGTGTCGGGCACGGCGACGTGCAGCAGGAAGTCCTCACCGCCGGACACGACGAACACCGCGAAGGTCTCGGGCAGGCCGGCGGCGAAGTCGCGGAACGCCTCGATCCGCTGTCGCGCGGGGGGCCGGATGCGCACGCCGATCAGCGCCTGCACGGACCGTCCAAGCGCGGGCAGGTCGACGTCTGCGTGGTAACCGCGCAGCACCCCGCGGGCGCGCAGCGAGCGCACCCGCTCCAGCGCTGTAGACGGCGCGACGCCGACCCTCTCGGCGAGCTCCCGGTTTGTCAGCCGAGCATCTGCCTGCAACTGCGCCACGAGCGCCGCATCTAGTTCGTCCACCCCGCGACTCCTGCCCCTGGACCGAACATCGTTCGGCGCGCTTGCCCCTGCCCTGCACCTTAGGCAATTTCGTACTCCTCATGCCGACCGAACTCCTCCTCACCGCCGGACCGTCCCGCGTGCCCAGTGGCAGCCCGACGGGCCATGCGGCGCCGCTCCTGGTGCTTGCAGCGGCAGCGCTGTGGGGCACCACAGGCACCGCGCAGGCACTGGGCAGGGTGGGCGACCCGGTCGTGGTGGGCGCCGCCCGCCTCGCGGTCGGCGCCGCCGCGCTCGTGCTGGTCGCTCTCGCCACCGGCGGCCCAGGCCCACTGGCGGCGTGCCTGCGGCGGCCGCTACGACGTTGGACGCTGCTCGCGGCGGCAGCCACCGCGGTCTACCAGGCCGCGTTCTTCTCCGCGGTCGCCAGCACCGGCGTCGCGACCGGCACGATCGTGGCGCTGGGGACCGCCCCGGTCGCCACCGGCTTGTGTGGAGCGGTGCTATTCGGTAACGTCTGACACGCAGGTGGGCGCTCGCCACCACCCTCGCGGTCGCGGGTTCCGTGGTCCTAGTGACCGCCGGCAGCACGGGCACGGCGACGGTACGGCCAGCCGGTGTCGCTTTGGCCGTGCTGGCGGGTGCCTTCTACGCCCTGTACACCTCGGGCGCCAAGGCGCTGCTCGACCGGCACGTGCCGGTCGTCCCGGCGATGGCCGTGACCCTCGGGCTCGGTGCGCTGCTCCTCACCCCGGTACTGCTGGCCCGCGGCGCCGAGCTGGTCGGCGGCAGGTCGCTGCTGATGGTCGGCTGGCTGGGACTGGTCACCACCGCCGCCGCCTACCTGCTGTTCGCCCGCGGGCTGCGCCGCCTGCCGGCTGGCACCGTCGGGACCCTGGGTCTGGCCGAGCCGCTCACTGCCGCAGCCCTGGGCCTGCTCGCCCTCGGCGAGCGACCCGCCCCCCTGGCCGCGGCTGGCGCCGGGTGCCTGTTCGCCGGCCTGCTGCTCGCCGCACTGCGCGCCGACCAGGCCGGCACCGCCGCCCGGCCCGACAACCCCGCCACCGTGCACGAGGAGATCGACAGATGACCGAGCCCACTCGCCCCGAACGCTGCGTCCTGGTCGTCGACGACACCCTGCCCCCCGGGCTGGCCGCCAACGCCGCGGCCGTCCTTGCCCTCACGGTCGGCGCGCGCTTCCCCGACCTGCCCGGCCCCGACCTCGTCGACGCCGACGGCACCGTCCACCCCGGGCTCATCCCGATGGGCCTGCCCGTCCTGGCCGCACCCGCGGACCGGCTCAGCGCCCTGCGGGCAGCCGCCCTCGACGCCGGGCTGCACGTCATCGCCTTCCCGACCGCCGGGCAGCAGACCACCGACTACACCGCCTTCACGGCCAGCGTCGCCGACACCCCCACCATCGGGCTCAGCTACCTGGGGCTTGCGCTGAGCGGCCCCAGCAAGGCGGTCCGCAAGTGCACCAGCGCCCTGCCACTCCTGCGCTGAGATCCGAGCCGCAGCGGAGTGCCGCTGACGTCCACGTCAGACGGGCAGGCGTCATCTTGTGGCGGTGACAGACAGGAGGGCAACGCGGCGGCTGAGGCACGAAACAGCGAGCGGGCCGCGCTGGTGATCGGGGCGAACAAGGGCATCGGCTCACCGAGCAGCTCCGCTAACGCGTTGCGCGCAGCGGCGACCAGCCGTGCGGCCAGCGGGGCGACGGCCTGCGGGTCGTCCAGGGCGCTGCACTCCTGCCGCACGGACGGCATGGAGCAGCCGGACGGGACGGGTGTCCACAGCCGGAGAAGCGCTTCGGCGACGGCGACCGTGCGGGCCGGGTCCGGGAGCTCCGCGGCCTGACTCCCAGGCAGCACTCGTTCCAGGACCATGACGTCGCCCTCGAGCCTGAGCACCCGGACTGCCGCCGGTCCCAGCAGGCGCAGCGCCTCCGCGGCGCGCTGCAGCTCCTGCGCGGTGCGGGTGTGCTTGCGCCATACCGGCGCGTCCTCCACGGACGTCAAGATAGCGGGTGATCCGTCTCGCCCGCGTCGATGATCCGCCGCAACTGCCGGAGGTCGAGCGAGCGGCCGGCCTGTCCAGAGTACGAGGTCACCGCCGGCCTCCGGGGCATCCGCCAACGCGAGGCCGCGCTCGGCCTGGGCCACTGGCCCCGCGTCGTACTGACGCGGCCTATCGCGCCAGGGTCTGCCTGCAGCTACATGCCGACGTCCTCGTAAGCTGAAGGACCAGCGGGACGCCCGGTAGATGATGCCGGAGAGGATTGAACTCAGAGGCCACCTGGACGTCTTAGGGGCCTGAGTCCCGTTCTGGTGTCAGTGCTCCAGGGGGAGCATCCGGACGGTCCGCCAGTGCCCGTCGGGTTCCTGCTCGAGTGCAGTGAGCGCGCTGACGGTGCAGTACGTGGGTGTCAGGACCGCGGCGGCCCGGGCTGCCAACTCGCTCAGGTCGTCGGGCGGCCCGGTGGTGACTGTGAGATGGGGTTGCGGATCCGGGTGCTCCCCGTCGTAGGGCACGCAGTCCGGGTACGCCTGGACCAGCAACGCGGTGAGCGCGCGCAGGCGCGCGTCGGGTTCGGGGACGAGGTAGACGACCCCGACGGGGAAGGTCGCCACCCGGCGGAAGGACATGCTGATGGGGCCGAAGTCCTGCACCACGCGTCCGCACTCGTCGAGCACGTCGTCGGTCAGCGGCGGGCGCACCCAGGGGTAGAGCGCCGTGACGTGCGCCGGTACGCCGAGGGCGCCCGACTGGTCCGCCGGGTGCCTGTGCCGGTCGACGAAGTTCTGCAGCACGGGTACCGCGAGGACGAGACCGGAGGGCACTCGCGCATTGTCTCCCGGCTGGGCGGGCAGCAGCTGCAGGGCTATCCAGCTGCGTGCTGCGGCCGCGCCTCGTCAGCGGGCACTGCGCAGGGTCGGGGCATCCAGGTCGGTCCGTCGATGACGAGGTCCGCCCGGTCCCAGGGTTGGCACAGGTCCAAGTAGATCTGTTGGCCCTTCACGTAGCGCGCCACGCTGGGGTGGTCGGGGTCCGGGTGGCTCCCGTCGCGGCCGGCCATGCGCGGTACCGAGACAGCGAAGGGCACGTGCAGGAATACGCTCAAGTCCTTGCAGCCGGCCAGCTCTTCACGGTGCAGGAACACCCAGTCGAGCACGACGATGGTGCCCGGCGTGGCCTCGTGGACCGGTGGGTCCTGCCGTTGGTCGCTGGCCAGGTCGTGGCACGCGGCGCGGTAGCGCAGTGAGCCACCGGGGCCGAAGGGACGCAGGACGCGGTCCTGCAGAGCGGAGTAGTCGTAGCTGTCCAGCCAGAAGCCCTCAGGGGAGTCGCGACCGCGACGGTGATGGACGGCGCGGGGCTGGTGGAAGGCATCGACGGTCACGCGCACAGCGCTGCGACCGGCCGCCAGCAGGACATCGGCGAGCTGGTCGGCGAAGACGGTCTTGCCGGCGCCGTCCACCCCGTCCACCGCAACACGCACACCACAGTCGGATCGGGCAGGCACCCGCGCGGCGACCAGCTCGAGCAGAGCGCGCCTCGCGGAGGTCAGCTCGCGAGCAGGCACCACCGCACCCTTTCAGCCCTGCGCGGTCAGCAGTCGGGCGGCGCACCAATCCGTCTCAGAGCGCGCTCCGGCAAACGAGCTGTCACGGTGCGCTGTTGGACGCCTGCCCGACCAGCGCGAGCACGTGATGCAGCCGGCGCTGTCCCGGATGCTCCAGAGGCGGCAGGAGCAAGGTGGTGATGCCCTGCTCGACGGCGGGTCCGTCCGGGCCGAGCGCGGTCGCCGACCATCAGCGTCTCGTAGGCCTGCGTCCCGAGTGCCGCCAGGGCGTGCTCGAACAGGGCGGGATCGGGCTTCTGCAGACCCTGCTCGAACGACAGGACGAAGACGTCTATGAGGCCTGCCAACCCAGCTGCGTCGAACGCCGGCCGCAGGTCGAAGTGGATGTCGCTGAGCACCGCCAGGCGCAGACCAGCCTCATGCAGTGTCGTGAGGGTGGAGACGACGTCCTCGGCGAACGGGTTGTGCCGAGAGTCTGACTCCACCGCGTACAGGGCCTCCACAAGCTGCTGGTCGAGCTTGGTGTCGGCGAACACGTCGAAGAACATCTGGCGGTGCAGCCTGGCGTCGGTGTCCATGCCGGGGGCGTCCAGGCGATGCTCCGACCCGTCGGCGACGCCGATAGCGGCCAGGACGTCCTCGACCGTCCGCGTGTCCGTCTCACGGCCCAGCAGCGCCAACGCCTCTTGCACCCACTGCCGTTCAGACAGCCCGCTCACGAGCGCCCCGCGCCAATCGAAGATCACCGCGCGGAAGGTCACAACCCACTGGCTACCAGCCTTGGGGGCTCCATGCCGGTAGCCGTCGGCCTATGGAACAACCGGCAGGCCCAGACGACGGTCACGGTGCTACAGATGACTGCATGCCGGAGGTGCCGGTGTTGTCCGGATCTCACGCGCGGCTCGAGCCGCTGGCCGAGCGCCACGCCGCGGATCTTGCACGCGCCGCGACCGGGTCTCGCAGCAGCTTCGCCTTCACGTGGGTGCCGGACGGACAGACCGAGGCAGAGCGGTCGTGCGGGCCGCGCTCGAGCACCAACAGACGGGCCGCGCGCTGGTGCACGTGGTGCGTCGACTAAGCGACGGCCAGGTCGTCGGGACGACGAGGTTCCTAGATCTGGAAGTCTTCGGCTGGCCCCCGCCCTGGCCGCCAGGGGTCGCCCGGGGGCCGGAACCGACATCACAGCGGGCTGCCGTCCGTGGCGGAGATCGGCAGCACCTGGTACTCGGCAACAGCACAGCGCACCGGGATCAACACGGAGGCCAAGCTGCTGCAGCTGACACACGCCTTCGGGGCCTGGCAGGGTGCGCCAGCGATAAGGCCGGGGCAAGGTCTGTCGCGGCGAGGATGGAATTGTCAGTTGGGGTCGCGCCGGGCGAACAGGACCACGCCGGCTGTCACGATGAGCGCGGTCACGGCGCCCAGGAGCAGCCCACCGTGCAGGTTGCTGACGACGAGTTCTCGCCCGGTGGACTGGTAGAAGCCGCGGGCGTCGACGAACCCCTCATTGAGGAAGATCTTGTGGCCGCCGTGGGCGACCAGGGCGACGGCGCTGTCGCTCAGCAGCCACGGCTGCCAGGCCGGCCGCACCGCGCGGATGACGTTCTCCACGATCGCGAAGTAGACGAAGCCGGCGCCGAACGCTGCCGCGGTGTTGCGAACCAGGTTCGCCACCGCGAACCCGAGCAGCCCGACGAGCACGACCAGCAGCACCCCGCGGCCGGACGTGGCCGCAAGCTGCGCCCACAGGCGCGCCGGGGTGGCGGTGGTGCCGCGCAGGCCGGCCAGGACGCGGGCGGCGAGCAGCCACACGCCCTGCGCGGCGACCCCGAGCACAGCGGTCACGCCGGCCAAGATGGTCAGCTTGACGGCCATCACCCGGTAGCAGCGGGGCTCCCAGAACAGCAGCGCCACCATCGACCGGCTGGACCACTCGGCGCCGACGTAGGTGGCGCCGAGCAGGAAGGCGAACACCGCGGTCGCCGCGGCGACCACCAGCGCCCCGTCTCGGCCTTCCCGGCCCAGGGTGAAGGGCTGCTTGTCGATGAAGTCCTCGACCCGGCCGATGTCGTCCGCGGTCAGTTGCGGCCCGCACTGGTCGGCGGTCGGCGGGCCCTGCGGGCTGCCGACGCTGGCCAGGCAGTCCTGCCGGTACCGCTCCTGCTGCACCAGCATCTGCTGGCGTCGGGCGGTGGCGTCGGCCAGACCGGCCGCGGAAGGCTTGGCGTACTGGGTGGACGCCAGTAGCAGCCCGGCGAGGTACCCGGCGGCGCCAAGCACCAGCAGCACCCGGACGAGCCGGCGCGACCAGAACCGCAGCGCCTCCGCCGCCAGCAGCGCCCCCGGACCGGGTGACCCGGGCAGGGGCGCTGGCGCGGGGCCGGGCGGGGGCTGGTCGACCAGCACGCTGCCGGGGCTACTCATGCGGCCTCCTCGGTGACCGGGCCGCCCGCGGGGGCCGGGCGGTTCTCGGTGAGCTGCAGGAACGCCGCTTCCAGGTCGACGGCGACCGGGCTCAGCTCGCGTACCCAGTGTCCGTGCTCGGCGAGCAGCCGACCGAGCTCGTCGCCAAGGGCCTGACAGCGCGGCAGGTCGCTGAGCGCCTGGTGCTGAGTCATCGCACCGTGGAAAACCACGTCCAGAACACGCTCACCAAACTCGCCCTGCACAACCGGGCGCAGCTGGTCCGGTACGCCGTCGAGCAGGGCC
>Ga0123338_10005922_pt1 | contig 10358 bp, 5 predicted proteins | sample grotaG_FD_89793 | JGI IMG/M metagenome (GOLD analysis project Ga0123338, IMG submission 89793) | Glacier valley bacterial and archeal communities from Borup Fiord, Nunavut, Canada, to study Microbial Dark Matter (Phase II) -... | ecosystem: Environmental > Aquatic > Freshwater > Ice > Glacier ...
CCCGGAGGGATGGCTGATGACCTCGCCGCGCGCCGGCACCCGGCCGGCCAGGGTGAAGACCAGGCCGCCGATGGTGTCGATGTCCGCACCCCGCTCGTCGTCCAACAGGGTGGGGCCGAGCCGGGCTTCGAAGTCCGCTATGGGGAGGCGTGCGTCCAAGTCGAGCGCGCCGTCCGGGCGCTCGATGATCATCGGGCCTTCGACCTCGTCGTGCTCGTCGGCGATGTCGCCGACGATCTCCTCCACCAAGTCCTCGATGGTCAGCAGGCCGTCTATGCCGCCGTACTCGTCCACGACCAGCGCCAGGTGCATCCGGGCCTGGCGCATCTGTAGCAGCAGGTCCAGCACGGGGATTTGCGGCGCGACCATCAGCGGGCGGCGCAGCAGGGCTTCCAGCTTGAAGGCCTCGGGCCGGCCGACATAGGAGAACAGGTCCTTGATGTGGACCATGCCCAGGATGTCGTCGAGCTGCTCGCGATACACCGGCAGGCGGGAGTGGCCTTCCCGGCGTATCTGGTCCAGCGCCTGCTCCAGGGTCACGTCCACGGGCATGCCGATGATGTCGGCGCGGGGGATCATGACGTCGTCGGCGGTCATGCCGCGCAGGCGCAGCACGTTGGCGATCAGCGCGCGCTCCTGCCGGTCCAGCGCGGGCGCGGTGCCGTTATGGTGGCTGTCGTCGGCGGATTGCTGGACCAGCTCGGCGATGCTGTCGCGGACGTTGCTGTCGCGGTGGCGTCCTCGCAGGCGCTGGCGGACGCGGTGCAGGATGCTGCGCGGCTGGGGTTGGGCGGCGCTCACTGCGTGCGTCCCCGACGACGGCCAGGGCTGGAGGGACTGAGGGGGGGACGACCGGTACTCTGGCGCCAAGGGTTCGGGACGCCGATGACGTGCAGCAGCCGGGCTTCGGCCATCTCCATGCGCCGGGTCTCGCCGGCGCCGTGGTGATCGTGGCCGTTCAGGTGCAGCGCGCCGTGGACGACCAGGTGCGCCAGGTGGTGCGCGGGGCGGCGCCCGGCCTCCCGCGCCTCACGCCGCACCACACCCAGGGCGAGGATGATGTCGCCGCCGTCGAACGTCAGGACGTTCGTGGGCGTGTTGCGTCCACGGTGCCGGGCATTGAGGCGCTTCACGTCGCGGTCGGATGCCAGGACAACCGCGCCGATTCCGTTAGCCGTGGCCCGGGCAGCGCGGGCGGCAACTGCCTCGGCACCGGGCACCAAGCGCCGCCACCGTGCGTCCAACACGATGACGGTTGGCCCCGCCGAGGCGGGGCCGATACTAGGGCTAGGTTCCATTGGTGTCCTGATGGGCCGGCGACGGGTCCTGCCGGGGACGGAAGCGGCCGCCGTTTTGGCCGGCCTCGGGCAGGCCGGCGTCGCGCTGGGCTTGGGCACGTTGCTCATAGGCGTCCACGATGGCAGCGACCAGCGGGTGGCGCACCACGTCGCGCACGCCGAAGCGGGTGATGCCGATGGTTGGCAGCCCCTCCACCGTGTCCAGGGCGTCCCGCAGGCCGCTGCGCTGGCCCGGCGGCAGGTCGATCTGGCTCAGGTCCCCCGTGATGACCATGCGCGTGCCCTCCCCCATGCGGGTCAGGAACATCTTCATCTGGACGGGGGTGGTGTTCTGCGCCTCATCGAGGATGACGAAGGCATGGGCCAGGGTGCGTCCGCGCATGAAGGCGAGCGGCGCGACCTCGATCTCGCCGGTGCCCATGCGGCGGATCACTTGGTCGCCGGGCATCATGTCGTGCAGGGCGTCGTAGAGGGGGCGGAGGTAGGGGTCCACCTTGTCCTTGAGATCGCCGGGCAGAAAGCCCAGGCGCTCCCCGGCTTCTACGGCGGGACGGGACAGCACGATGCGGTCCACGCGGCCGGCTTGCAGCATGGCGACGGCCTGGGCGACGGCGAGGTAGGTCTTGCCGGTGCCGGCAGGTCCGATGCCAAACACCATCTCGTGCCGGGCCAGCATTTCCATGTAGGTCGTTTGGCCGGGGCTGCGCGGGCCGACCGCGCCGCGGCGGGTGCGTATGGCTGGCAGGTCGGACAGCGGCAGCCGGGGATCGGGGTCGGCGTCCGTCATGCGGATCGCGGCGTCCACGTCGGCGCGGCTGAGGCCCTTGCCCTGCTCCAGCCGCTTGTATAGCCCGGTCAGCGCAAGCTCGGCAGCTTGCACCTTGACCGGATCGCCGCTGATCGCGACGCGGTTGCCGCGGCTGGCGAGGCGCACGCCTAACCCTTGCTCCAGGCGGACCAGGTTGCGGTCGTGGTCGCCAAACAGCAATGGCAGCAGCGCATTGTCGTTGAATTGCAGGGTGACGGCCTTGGATGCCGCCGGTGCAGCCTGGGAAGCCGCGACGGTGTTCAAGCGGGGGTCAGCTCCTTGACTAGGGTTCCAGAGAGGGATGTAGGAGTTCCGTGCACAATCTTCACGGGTACGATCCGGCCGATTAGCGAGGCCGGGGCATCTACGTGGACGGGCTGAAGGAATGGTGTCCGGCTGGACAATTGCCCGGGACGGCGGCCCGGCCCGGTGAACAGCACCGGCAGCGTCCGGCCCACAGTGTCCGCATTGAAGGCGGCGGACTGGTCCCGCAGCAGTGCCTGCACGGTTTGCAGCCGCGCGTCCTTCACGGCCTGCGGCACCTGGCCCGGCGCGCCGGCCGCGGGGGTGCCGGGCCGGGGCGAGTAGGCGAAGCTGTAGGACTGCACGAAGCCAACGCGGCGGATCAGGTCCAGCGTCGCCTCGGCGTCTGCATCGGTCTCGCCGGGGTGGCCGGCGATGAAGTCGGAGGCGATGGCCAGGTCGGGCCGGGCGTCGCGCAGGCGGTCCACCAGGCGCAGGTAGTCGTCGCGTGTGTGCTTGCGGTTCATAGCGGCAAGGATGCGGTCGGAGCCTGACTGCACGGGCAAATGCAGGAAGGGCATGAGCTGCGGCACATCCCGGTGGGCTTGGATCAGGTCGTCCGCCATGTCGCGGGGGTGGGAGGTCGTGTAGCGGATTCGGTCTAGGCCGGGGATGTCCGCCAGCGCCCTCACCAGCCGGCCGAAGGTCCAGGCGCCGCCGTCCGGCGCGTCGCCATGCCAGGCGTTGACGTTCTGGCCTAGCAGCGTGAGCTCCCGCGCGCCCATGGCGACCAGCCGCCGGGCCTCAGCGAGAATGGAGAGGGCGGGACGGCTGCTCTCGGTGCCGCGGGTGTAGGGGACGACGCAAAAGGAGCAAAACTTGTCGCACCCTTCCTGCACCGTCAGAAAAGCGGTGATGCCGGGCGGAGTGGCGGTGTCGGGCAGATGGTCAAACTTGGACTCCGGCGGGAAATCGGTGTCCATGACGTGCCCGGCGGCGCGGCTCGCGCGGGCGACCATCTCCGGCAAGCGATGATAGGTCTGCGGGCCGAGCACGATGTCCACGAAGGGTGCGCGCGCCAGCAACTGCGCGCCCTCCGCCTGCGCCACGCAGCCGGCGACGGCCAGGATGGTGGGCTGCCCGGCCTGGGCGCGGGCGGCCTTCACGGCGCGAAGGCGGCCCAGCTCGGAGAACACCTTTTCCGCCGCCTTGTCGCGGATATGGCAGGTGTTCAGGATCACCATGTCGGCATCGGCAGGGGTGTCGGTGGCGGCGTAGCCGAGCGGAGCCAGGACGTCGGCCATGCGCCCGCTGTCGTACACGTTCATCTGGCAGCCCCAGGTGATGACGTGCAATCGCTTGGTGTTCGGCAAGGTCGGCGTCACGCGGCGGGTCTCCCGGCCCGGGCAGTCCCGGGCACATGGCGGGGAGCAATGGGCATTCGCCCGGCGGGGGTCAAGCGGTGCAGCGCGATATGGCCTTCTGTGGAGTCTGTTGGGTGGTCCTGAGCATCAGGAGTGTGCGGCCACCGGGCGGCGGCGTGTCAAGCAAAAGCGCGGTTACGACTGGGGTGCCAAGGGACGGGCGCTTGGTTGCGGCTGAAGTGCGACCGCTCATCTTGGGTGACTCTGCGTCGGCAACGACTGTGCCGCAAGACCCCCTCACCCCAACCCAGAGCGATTGCATTTGGATTGTTGTTGACTTGGCGGTGGCTTGTTGGGTGCGGTGCTGATGGTCTCTACCCTGTTGCGCGCGTGGAGTGCATAATGCGATAGCCCTCACCCCAACCCTCTTCCGGAGGGAGAGGGAGCAGGAAGGGATTATGCGAAGGCGGGCTGCTCAGCCACGGGGTCGGGCACGGGCACCATGACGCGGACCGGGCGGTTCTGGCGCAGGGTGGCGGCACCGGCGGCGACGGTGGCCTGCACGGCCAGGGCAAGGGCCTTGCGGTCGGGGTAGGCCGCCGGGTCAACCGGCGGGTGCAACAGCACGGTGGCGCGCAGGCCGCGGTGCTGCGCCAGGCGCCAGAAGTGGCTGGCCAGGTCCATGTCGCCGTACCAAGCAAACACGGGGCGGCTGGCCCGGCCCATCGGCAGGCCGGCCAACTGGTCGTAGACGACCGATACAGGCTGCACGACCGGACGCGGCGATCCCGCCCGGTCCTCGACGACCGAGAAGAACACCGACCGGAAGGGCAGCACGCGGGACCCGTCGGAGCTGGTGCCCTCTGGGAACAGGATCAGGCTGTCGCCGGCGTCCAGCCTGGCGCGCATGCCGTCCCGCTCCTGCCCGGTGTTGCTGGCGCGGCGGCTGACGAATACGGTGCGGCCGAGGTGCGCGATGGTGCTGATGAGCGGCCAAGACCCGACTTCCTGCTTGGCGACGAAGCAGCCTTCCAGCGTACCGCCCAGGGTCAGGATGTCGAGCCAGGAGGAGTGGTTGGATGCGAACACCACGGGCCGGCCGTCAAGCCGCCGGGCCGGGATGCCAATGATGCGGACCTGCATGCCCATCAGGCGGCACAGGCTGGCCCAATACAGGCGCGCCACCACCACCTTGCCACGCCCGGGCAGCAGCAGCATCGCCGCTTGCAGTCCTGCCATCGGCAGGGTCCACAGCAGGATGGAAACGCCACGCCGCACGGCCCGGGCGGGGCGGCGGCCGGAGAACCGCAGCGCCTCCGGCGTAGGCGGCACGGTGATCAGGCCAGGGTGACGCACGCGCCGGAGGGGGATCTTCATGACCGGGTTTCTACCAAGCGCCGTATGTCGGAACAACGACGGCGGCATGACAGCTTGGGGACGAACGCACGAGGCCGTGACACCCGGCTAGGCCGGGTTGCGGTATAGGCCCACATGCTCAAGCGACTTGCATCCCGCGCCGCAGCACCGGCGGCGGCCCTGGCGGCCGTGCTCCTGGTTGTGCCCGGCGCTTGGGGCGCGGACCCGCAGCCCTACACAGTGCAGCTGCAAGCGACGGGTGCCGCAGCGCTGGACCAGGCGCTGCGCGACAGCAGCAACCTGCTGACCTTGCGCGAGTCCGGGCCGGTTGGTCCCTTCGCGCTCGTGACGCGGGCGCGGGACGACGCGGGCCGGTTCATGACGGCGCTGAACAGCTACGGCCACTACGGCGCCAAGGTGTCCATCCGGATTGCCGGGCGGGACCTGGACGACCCCGCCCTATCGGCGCTGCTGGAAGCTGCTGCCGCTCCCGTGCAGGTGGACGTGGCCATCCAGCCTGGTCCCGTGTTCCGGCTGCGCCGCGTGGCGCTGGAGGGCACGGTGCCGCCGGAGGGCCAGGCCGCCCTGAAGCTGGAGCCTGGCGCGCCCGCCGTCGCCGCCGACGTGCTGGCGGCGCAAGGGCGCGTGCTGGACGCGCTGCGCCGCAGCGGCCACGCCCTGGCACGGGTGGACCCGCCCGTGGCCGTGCTCGACCCGGCGGCACAGGTGCTGGACGTCACCTACAAGGTGGATGCCGGGCCGCAGGTGAACCTTGGCCCCATCGCGGTCAGCGGGCTGGACCGGGTGGACCCGGAGTTCGTGCGCCGCCGCCTGCTGGTGCATCCCGGCGAGCGGTTCGACCCCGACGGGATCGAGCGGGCGCGGCAGGACCTGGCGTCGCTCGGCGTGTTCGCCACCGTGCGGGCGCGGGCGGCGGAGCGGTTGAATGCCGCAGGCGACCTGCCGCTGGACTTCGATGTGACGGAGCGCAAGCGTCGTGCCGTGGGGGTTACGGCTGCATTCTCGACCGACCTGGGCGCCAGCGTGTCGGTCACGTGGCAGCACCGCAACCTGTTCGGCGGGGCGGAGCAGCTCAACCTGGGGGCGGCGGTGACGCAGTTGGGCGGCAGCGCCGCCCGGGGGCGGGGCTACAACGTGACGGCCGGGTTCGTGAAGCCGGACGTGGGCGCGCGGAACCAGAACGTGCAGGTGAACGTGCAGGCGATCAAGGAGAGCCTGGACGCCTACGACCGCACGGCCGGGCTGGCCGGGGTGACGCTGAGCCGGAAGTTCTCGCAGGTGTGGACCGCAAGCATCGGGGTGCAGGCGCAGCAGTCGCGCATCCGGCAGGAAGGGGTGTCGCAGGACTACACGCTGGCGCAACTGCCGCTGGGCCTGCGCTACGACAGCACGGGGACAGAGGGGCTATTCGAGCCGACGCACGGCATCAAGGCCGCTGCGACGGTGACGCCCACGGCGTCGCTGGCCGGGACGGGCGGGGGGTTCGCCATCATGCAGTTGCAGGCGTCCAGCTACTTCAACCTCGGCGCACCCGGGCGCAGCGTGCTGGCGGTGCGCGGGGTGGTGGGCACGGTGCAGGGTGCCAACACCTTCGACCTGCCGCCGGACCAGCGGCTGTATGCCGGCGGGGGCGGGACGGTGCGGGGCTACAAATACCAGTCCATCGGGCCGCAGTTCCAGGACCGCCGACCGACCGGCGGCACCTACCTTGCGGCGGGAACGGTCGAGGTGCGGCAGCGGATCGGTGAGAGCTTTGGAGCGGTGGCGTTTGTGGACGCCGGGCAGGTCACGGCGGGCGGAGTGGTGGCGGCGCGGTTCCGCGGGGCGGTGCGGGCTGCGGATGCCGGGGGCGTGCGGCTCGGGGCTGGGGTGGGCGCGCGCTACTACACCGCCATCGGGCCGATCCGGGTGGATGTGGCAGTGCCGCTCAACCGGCGGAGCGGAGATGACTCGTTTGAGGCTTACATCGGCATAGGGCAGGCGTTCTGATGCGGCGGGTGCGGAAGGTTGTCGTTTGGGTTCTGGCGCTGCTGGTGGTCGTGCCGGTCCTGGCTGTGGCCGCCGTGCTCGTGGGGTTGAACATCGGGCCGGGCCGGGTGGCGGCGGAGCAGTTCGTGGAGCGGCTGACCGGCGGCCAGGTCGTCATCGTGGGGCTGCACGGCCGTTTCCCGGACCGGCTGCGGGTGGGGCATGTCGAGGTCCGGGATGGCCAGGGCGCCTGGCTGCTGGCGGATGGTGTGGCGTTAGACTGGTCGCCGCTGGCGTTGGCGCGGCGGCAGGCCTTGGTGGACCTGGTGCGGGCGGAGCGGGTGCAGGTGGCGCGGCTGCCCGCGCCTGGCCCGGCGGCTTCCGGTGCCACCGCGGACAGCAAGCCGTTCACGCTGCCGGTGCGGGTGCTGGCACGGCGCATCCGGGTGGACCGGCTGGAGGTCGGGGCGCCCCTGGCCGGGGCCGCAGCCGTGCTGTCCGTGGATGGCAGCGCCGACGTGGCCTCGTTGCAGGCCGGCAGCGCCGACCTGCGGCTGGATCGGCTGGACGGCGGCGGGACCTACGCGGCCAAGGCGAGCCTCGACCCGGAGCGGATCGGCCTGGCCCTGGAGGTGCAAGAGCCGGAGGGCGGGTTGGTGGCGCACCTAGCGTCGTTGCCGGCGCTGGGGCCGGTCACATTGAAGGCCGGGCTGGACGGGCCGCGGACGGCGGCCGCGACGACGCTGGCGCTGCAAGCCGGGCCGCTGCGGGTGGAGGCCAAGGGCACGCTGGACCTGGACGGGCGGGCAGCGGACCTGGACGTGACGGCCAGCGCTCCGGCGATGCAGCCGCGCCCGGACGTGTCCTGGGGCGGCGTCAGCCTGCAAGCCCGGGTGCGGGGGCCATTCACAGCACCAGACGCCAAAGGCACCTTGCGCGTGGACGGCCTGCAGGCCGCCGGCGCCGCGGTGCGCCGGCTGGCGGCGGATATCGAGGGCAATGCGGGCCGCGTCATGCTCCATGCCGTGGCGGACGGCGTGCGGCTGCCCGGTGGGGCGCCTGACCTGTTGGGTGCCGCCCCGGTGCTGCTGGATGCCGATGCCAGGCTGGACGACCCGGCGCGGACCGTCGCCTTCAGCCTGTCGCATCCGCTGCTGACTGCGAAGGGCACGGCGCGGACCGGCGGCGACCTGTCCGTGGTCGCAGACGTAGCCGCGCCGGACTTGCAGCCGCTGGCGGCGCTGGGCGGCGTGGACATCCGCGGGCGCACCCAGGCGCATGTCGTGGCGGGGACCGGCGGCGGCACGACCCGGCTGGACATGGACGCCACGTTGTCTGTCACCAGCGGCCCCGGTCCCGCGGCAGCGCTGGCCGGGCAGGACGCAAAGATCGGTGTATCGGCGCAGCTGGCCGGGTCGGACCTGGTGCTGAGCCGGCTCGAGATTGCCGGCACGGGGTTCAGCCTGACCGCGCACGGCAGCAGCAAGGCGGGCGTGCTTGATGCGGAATATAGGATCGCATTGGCCGACCTATCGGTTTTCGCATCCACCCTGACGGGCGCAGTGCAGGCCGAGGGGCGGTTCGGCGGCAAGCCTGACGCCCTGTCTGTGGCCGCAACGGTGCGGGGCGACGTGGGCGCGCCGGGAGTGCCGCGTGGCCCTGTGACGCTGCGGGTGACGCTGGACGGGTTACCGGGCGCTCCGGCCGGGCACGCCGAGGCGGAGGGGCAGTTGCTCGGCGCTCCCTTGGCCCTGGCCTTGGATGCAAAGCGGGAGGCGGACGGCACGCTGCGCGCGACGATCCGCCGGGCAGACTGGCGCAGCCTCCATGCCGAGGGGGCGCTGACCTTGGCGCCTGGCACGAAGCTGCCGACGGGGCGCGTGCAACTTCGGATGGCGCGGCTGCAGGACCTGGCGCCGCTGGTAGGCCAGCCCCTATCAGGCAGCTTGTCCGCAGGCTTGCACTTGGACGAGGGCGCGGCGCGGCTGGACGGCGAGGCCCTGAACGCCGGGCTGCCCGGCAACCACGTCCGCCGGGTGCAGCTGCAGGCGCGGGTGACGGACCCCTTGGGGCACCCAGCAGTGACGGCCAACGTGTCGGCGGAGGGGATCGAGACCGGTAGCCTGGCCGGCTCGGCCAAGGTGGAGTTGCAAGGTCCGCAAGAGGCGTTGCAGGTGCGGGCCAACGCGGCGCTGCGGGCGTCTGGAACCGACGTGGCCGTGACCGGGGCGGCCGTCGTGAACGTGCCGGGCCGCCAGGTGGCGCTCTCGGCGCTGCAAGCCTCGGGCAAGGGTGAGACGCTGCGGCTGCTGGCGCCGGCGGCGGTGCGGTTTGGGGACGGCGTATCGGTGGACCGGCTGCGGCTGGGGGTGCGCTCGGCGGTGCTGGAGGTAGCAGGGCGGTTGTCCCCGGCGCTGGACGTGACGGCCAGCTTGCGCGCGCCGGCGGACATCGCCGCCGCGTTCGCGCCGGACCTGGCGGCGGATGGGACCGTGCAGGTGGATGCCAAGCTGACGGGCACCTCGGCGCAGCCGTCCGGGACCGTGCGGGTGGCGGCCAACGGAGTGCGGCTGCGCGCGGGGCCGGGCCGGGCGCTGCCGGCGGCGACCCTGGCGGGCACGGTGGCGCTGGGCGGCGGCACGGCGCGGGTGGATGTCCGGCTGACGGCGGGGAATGCGATCCAGCTTGCGGTGGCGGGCACGGCGCCGTTGGGCGCGGGGGCTATAGGGCTTCGCGCGACGGGCGGCGTGGACTTGCAGGTGCTGGACTCCGTGCTGACGGCGGGTGGGCGGCGGGCGCGCGGGCGGGTGCAGGTGGATGCCAACGTGACCGGCTCGGTCACGGCGCCGCGCATCGCGGGCACGGCGACGCTGGCGGGGGGCGAGATACAGGATTTCGGCCAGGGCGTGCGGATCACGGACCTGGCCGCCAGCTTGCGGATGGACGGCGACACCGTGCGGATCACGAGTTTGCAGGGACGCGCCGGCCCGGGGACGGTGGCGGCGTCGGGAACGGTGGGGGTGCTTGCACCGGGGATGCCGGTGGACTTGTCTGTGACGCTTCGCAACGCCCGTCCACTGGCGTCCGACCGGCTGACGGCGGACCTGGATGCGGACCTGACGCTGCGCGGCCCGGCTGCGGGCGCGTTGCAGGCAGCAGGCAGCATCACCGTGCAGCGGGCGGAGATTCGCATCCCGGAGCGCCTGCCGGCGGCCATCGCGGTGCTGGATGTCCGGCGGCCGGGCCAGCGCGCGCCGGCCCGGCCTGGTGCGGGCGGCGGCGCAGGCGGCGGGGGCGGCG
>Ga0123338_10005923_pt1 | contig 10356 bp, 9 predicted proteins | sample grotaG_FD_89793 | JGI IMG/M metagenome (GOLD analysis project Ga0123338, IMG submission 89793) | Glacier valley bacterial and archeal communities from Borup Fiord, Nunavut, Canada, to study Microbial Dark Matter (Phase II) -... | ecosystem: Environmental > Aquatic > Freshwater > Ice > Glacier ...
CGCGCATTGTGGATCTTCCCAGGACTGTGGCCAGGACCGGGGCCAAGATGCGGACCGGGTTGTTGCGGGGCTTTCCATGACCTTATGATTTTAGGGCAATAATGAAGCGTGGCGAAAACTCGGGACCTGGAACTGCGCCTCCAGCGGACGGAAGAGCAACTTCGGCTATTCCAAAAGGTGAGCCGCTTCATGGTGCGCGATATGAGCCTGCAGGAAGTGCTGCAGGGGGTGGTGGCGCTGGTGGTGGAATTCATGGAATGCGATTCGTGCCTGATGTATCTGATCGATCAGGGCGAACTGGTTTTGTGCGCCACGGACACGCCGCACCCGGGCACCATCGGGAAGGTCCGTTTGAAGATGAGCGAAGGTTTGACGGGTTGGGTGGCGCGGGAGCGTCGCATGGTATCCATCCCTCGCGAAGCTTACAAAGACGCGCGGTTCAAGTACTTTGGCGAATTGCGCGAGGACACTTACGAGGCGTTTCTTTCCGCTCCTGTAATTGCGCGCAACAAAGTGGTGGGCGTTATCAACGTGCAGCATCGCGCTCCGCACCAGCATACGGGCGATGAGATGGAAGTGCTCACTACGCTGGGCGAACAGGTGGGCTGCGCGTTGGAACTGGCTCGGATTGCGGCGCAACCCGCGGGGCAGGGCAGCGGCACACACGTGGATCTGGTGATTTCATCTGCGCCGGCGCGCCCTGTCATCTGATGCGTCTTTTGGCACTGCTGTTCGCGGTTGAGCTTCTTCTTGCGGCGGCTCCTCCCTACAAGGAGCGCTGGGTGCCGAAGTATTTCTATGACGAAGACGGCAGTTCCCTGGTGATTACGGATCTGCAATTCCCGACGGTGAAACGGGGCATCGCCAGTGGGTTCATCGCCAAGCCGAAGGATAAAGACAAGCCGGTTATTTTAGTCACCAGCGACGGCGGTGAACACTGGACCGTAATGCCGGTGAAGGAAGTGCCGCGATCGCTCTTCTTCCTGGAGGACGGTACGGGATGGATGGTGGGCGAGCGGAATATTTGGCGGACGGAAGAATCGGGCCGTAGCTGGGAAAAGGTGAAAGATTCGCCAAAGGATATCAGCCGCGTCTGGTTCAACACGCGCGAACACGGTTGGGCGGTGGGCGCTCATAAGCAGGTACTGGAATCGAAAGACGGCGGCAATTCGTGGACGCCGCTGGCTGCGGCCGCGCTTCCGCCGGTGAACCCGGAAACTACAACTTATGGCACGGTGACGTTTGCCAATGGTAAGGATGGCATCATCGCCGGATGGAATGAGCCCGCGCGGCGAGGAGGCGGAGGTGACTTGCCGAACTGGGCCGACCCTGAGAAGGCGAAGCATCGCGCGCAATGGCCCAGCACGATGGTTCTTCTGCAGACGCGCGACGGCGGCGCCACGTGGGTACCCGCCACTGCGTCCATCTTCGGACGCGCCACGCGCATCGCCATGGGCGTCGAGGGGCTCTCGCTCGGTCTGGTTGAGTTCAACGATAGCTTTGCCTATCCCTCAGAGGTGTTTCTGTTTCATGGCCGTGAGGGTGGCAAGAGCGAGCGCATTTTCCGGCAGGCAAACCGCGCCATCACCGACGTGCTGTTGACCAAGAGCGGTGCGGCTTACCTGGCAGGGATCGAAGCCGTGGGCAGCATACGCAACGGCCCGGTGCCGGGCAAGTTGAAAATTCTGAGAAGCACCGATTTTCAGAACTGGACGGAGATGCCGGTGGATTATCGCGCGGATGCACATCGGGCAATGATCGCCGCGCCGGATGAGGACAACATTTGGGTGGCTACCGACACGGGCATGATTCTTAAGCTGGTGCGGGAGCAGTAGCCAGATAGTCCTGCTCCAACCCTTGCTCTAACTCTTGGTCGATGTCGTTTTCGCACGATATCGCAAAGCGATAAGTAATGCGATCCCCTTTCGCCAAGCCTCCAGTGGGGATCAGCCGTTCGGGCGGTGAATCCAACTCAGGGAGTGCCAGACCAAAATCGATGCGTGTTTTGGTGGCGGGCTTGATCATGGCAAAGACATGCTTGCGGCGAAAGGTGACCATGGTTTTCGCCACGCTGACGGTGACGTCCGAACCGAGCATCATGGCGAGCTCTGTGAGCGTATCGTGCAGGGGGCGCAGCGCGGCGTTAGGGCCTTGGTACATGGATTAGAAAAGACCTTCGGAATCCGCATAGGTTGGCCGGGTGGGGTCAGAGTGCGAAGAGATTAGGTAGGCGGCGCGCGAGGGCAGGTTGTGCGCGTCGCGCAGCCAAGCTACGCGGTCGCTGTGGCGGGTGAAGCCTTGTGCGTGCAGCAACCGCTTCCGTTCATCGGCTGTCCGCCCGGTGGTCTGTTGGATGTCCTGAAGAAAGTGGGCGTAGAGTTTGGGGGCTGTATCCATTTAGATCGGAGTGGGAATCGGAGTCGCGGAATGCCTGTTGACGCGTCCAGCGGCTGAACGTGAAGTGTTCTTTGCGATTGCGCAGGCTCACAAAGTTGACGCGGCAATATTCGCAGCGCATGCGTTTGCCGCCTAGTTTGAGTAGAAAGGCCATCCAGCCGCGCGCCTGATAGTGATGAGCCTGCCAAAGGTTCAGATCCATGCGGAAGCATTGCGGGCATTTGGCGAAGAGGAAATCGCGCCAGACAAAGGTGCGGGCAATGAACCGTGTGCGGCAATCGCCACAGCGCAACGGGCGTGTGCCGAACAGGGCATCTAAGCGTTCGGAAGGCGAACGGAGACGGGCAAGACTCAGGTAACGGCTGCCGCAATGGGGACAGCTTACAGACATGGTGTTAATCGTACAACGCTTCTGGTGTGTAATGAAATTCCGGTATTTCCGCAGACCTTTTTAGTCGTACGCCTCGCGACGGTGTGCAATGCGCGTCACGCCAATTGTCTTGACCACATCATCGACCACGTACACAATTCGGTAGTCGCCGACTCGGATTCGCCACAACCTGAAGGCCGGGGCGAGGCAGCCAAATTTTCCAGACGATGCGCCGGATGATATTGGTGGGCAGTTGATGCAGTTCTCTTGCTGCGCTTGAGGTTAGAGTCGCCTCATAACCGCTACTCACGCGGGAACTTGCCGGCTTTGATTAGTCCCGCTTTCACTTTAGCCAGAGGGATGCGCTTTTTATTGCGGCGCGACCGGGATACGAGCACATCCTTGATGTCTTGCCAAAGCTCGCGATGGCGTTTCAGATCGATCTGAACGGCTACTTTTTGGCCTTTCTCATCGGTCAAGTATTGAATTCCCGTCATGGAATCATTTCCTCTGAATCCGGTAATGTGGAGGTGTGGACGCGGTAATTATTGGTGGTGGTTTGATTGGTCTTTCGACAGCGTGGCGCTTGGCGCAGCAGGGACGGCGCGTGGCGGTGTGGGATGCCGGCCGTTTGGGGGCGGAAGCGAGTTGGGCCGGGGCGGGTATGTTGGCTCCCGGCGGCGAGCTGGAGCAGCGTTCGTGGTGGGGCGATTTGGCGGTTCAAAGCCTGCTTGCGTATCCGGAATTTGTGCGTGAGCTTGCCGAGGAAGCGGGTAGCCGAATCGATTACCGCGCGTGCGGCGCCCTGCAAATCGCGGCGACCGATCGGGAATGGGAGCAGGTTCGGGCTCGTGCCGGGAAGCAGCTTAAATGGGGTATCCGTTCCGAAGAGGCCGGCGGGCGCAAGCTGTTTTACCCCGACGATGCGGCTGTCGATCCGCGCGACCTGCTGCGTGCCTTGCGAACTGCCTGTGAGCGGCGGGGCGTGGAGTTTCGCGAAGCTCAGAAGGTGCAGGAAATTGTGGTGGCGTCTGGGCGAGTGGTTCAACCGGAGCAGGCAGAGGTGGCGGTATTGGCCGCCGGAGCCTGGAGCAGTGCCATCCCGATTTGCGTGGAGGGGGAACAGATTGCGGTCGAGAAATCGTTCCCGGTCCGCGGACATTTGATCGCCTTCGCGGCAGGCATCGAAGCGCCTGGACCCATCTTGCGGCAGGGCCACACGTATATCCTGGAGCGCTCGAACGGTGTGGCTATAGCCGGCAGCACAACCGAACGTGTAGGCTATTTGCGTGAGCCCGACCCCGCTCAGCTCGACGATATCGAAGGGCGGGCGAGAGACTTGATGCCGGGTTTAAGCGGCAGGCCGCGTACGGATACATGGATTGGATTTCGGCCCGGCACCGCATCGGGCGAACCGCAACTCAGAGGGGTGGCGGATGCGCCTGTCTATCTTGCATATGGTCACTATCGCAATGGAATCCTGATGGCGCCGGCTACGGCGGAATGGATTGCGCGTGCCATCAGCGCCAGTTCACAAACGGATTCGACTTTGCATTCCGCGCATCCTGAATCAGGTCGGGAACGCGCCGGCAGCGCCGAAGAAGCCGCTCCAACACGCGCTCCAGATCCACCTCTTCGCCCGCCGTCCACTGCGGGGGAATTTCGCGAAAGGCCTGATCGATCACTTGAGTAGGGAAGTGCGTGACGCGGTCCAGCCAAGGCTGAAAGCTATCGAGCGAGGTGATGTGATCGTAAACTGCTTTGCGCGGATAGACGCCTTGCACGGCCGATTCCGGAAAATCCCAATGGGGGCCGTTAAAGCAGAATCCGTGATCGATCATAAGGGCGCGAAAGCCCATGCGGCGGGGTGAGGCGCCGCCAGTGGCGAGTGTCTTCAACTCGGCCCGGTGAAAGACTGACTGGCGCCCGTCGGAGTTCGCCATCCACTTATCGAAAACGAAGCAGCCGGCGAAATCGGGCAAGTTATTGATTTGAGCAAGCAGCGCGTCGGGGACGAAATCGTAGACGGCGGTAACAGCGGGGTCGCCCGGGTAGCGCGAGCCGAAATGCCAACCGGGTTCGACGGGCAGCTTGCGTTGGCCTAGCTGGAGGCATACGTCTGGATTCTCTTCGAGGAAGCTGGTGGTGATCTCAATGAGCGCTACCTGAGGCGAGGAGATTTGCAGGTAACGCAGCACCACGGCCGCAATCCATTCATTGACCAGGATGCGGCGATGCTGTGGGTTGCCGAGAAATTTCACTACGTAAAAATCGCCGTCTTCGGTTTCCAGCAGGTGCGCCTGTGCACCCCCGCGCATTTTGCGAATCATGCGATGGGCCCGAATCGGCATCAGAAGAAAGTATGGCAGGCGTGCCTAACCAACCTGAAGCCGGAGAGTCTAGGTAGGTGGCGATCATGGATATTCAGCGGTGCTGCCGGCGGTGAATTGAAGGGTGGGAGGAGCAAACAGCATGGGTCCGGAAACGATGGTGGAGATGCGGGGAGTGGCCAAGGTGTTCGTGACCGACGATGTGGAGACGCACGCGCTTTCGTCAATCGAGTGAACGATAAAGCGTGGTGAGTATCTGTCTATTTCCGGACCTTCGGGCTGTGGTAAATCGACACTGCTGGCCATTTTGGGGCTGCTCGATACGCCCACCGATGGAAGCTATACGCTGAACACCGAGCCTGTAAGCGGGTTGAGGCTTCAGGAGCGCGCGCGTATTCGGAATCGCGAGATCGGGTTCATCTTTCAGGCGTTTAATTTGATTGGCGATCTGACGGTTTACGAAAACGTGGAATTGCCGCTCACCTACCGGGGCATGGGTGCGGCAGATCGGAAAGCGAATGTGATGGACGCGCTGGAACAGGTTTGTATGACGCATCGCGTGAAGCACTACCCTTCGCAACTTTCCGGCGGGCAGCAGCAGCGCGTGGCGGTGGCGCGCGCGTTGGCCGGACGCCCGTCAGTGTTGCTGGCCGATGAACCGACGGGAAATCTGGATTCGGCGAATGGTGAATCCGTGATGGATTTGCTGCGCGGGTTGCATAAGGACGGGTCCACAATTTGTATGGTGACGCATGACCCGCGGTACGCCAGTTTCGCCGACCGCACCATTCACATGTTCGATGGGACGATTGTTCACGAGAGCAGCCAGCCGGCGTAGATTTTGGCCGGAAGAGTTAGCTCTTCTTGTTGCGCTTTTTTTTTGTCTTTGCTTCGGCGTCTTCTTTGATGCGTAGCAGGTGGCTGGCCCAGAGCTCTTCGAAGCGGCCCACCCAGCGTTCATAAATTTGCCGGATGGGCACCACGTTCAATGAGTTGATCCGCTGCCTGCTTTCATCGCGAGTTTGGATCAGGCCGGCGTCACGGAGCACGTCAATGTGTTTCATCACTCCGAAGCGGCTGAGGTGCGGAAAGGCCTCGACGATCTGGGTTGTCGCGCGGGGGCCCTGCCGCAAGAGGTCGAGGATCGACCGCCTGGTGCTGTCGGACAAAGCTTTCCACACGACGTCGAGATCGTCGCCGGGCACGTTAGGTACGTTGACCGTCGGTGAGCGCGGCGCAACTCTGGGCCACCCGGTCCAGGATCTGCTTCCAGCCGGCTGTGATGTTCTGCCGATGTACTGGGTCGATGAAGCCGATGGCGCGATGACGAAGGTCCACGTGGGTTCCTCCGGGCCGCTGTTCGAGCTTCACTTCGATATGGTTCAGCGCCGGGTAAGACATGAACATGGGGCCGCTGAGTTCCAGCAACGTGGGCGGCTTAATCACCTGCACGTGTCCCCATAAGTGGCCGATGCCGTTGTCGCGATCGCGAAACCACCGGCCGCCGGGCCACTGTTCAAGTATCACTTGCATCGATTCGCCTTGCGGGTTGGTGCTGCCTTCACCCAACTGGTGTAGCACGCTGCGAAAGGTGTCGCCAATATCGGCTTTGACGTCGATGCTTTGGGTGGTGTCGAGTGTTAGATCTTCGATTGTCATGAGTGTGTTTTGCTCCTTACGTGACTAAATAGTAACGTGACTAAAAAGTAACGTCAAGGAAAAGTTTCGGATTGCGGAAACCAACCAGGATCTTGTTTTGAGAACCAACGGCTGCTTTGCCGCACGACCCACCACAACGGGCCCGCGGTTCATCGTCGGATCAATCTATGCCCGCTCCGGGGTGGCGTTGCGGAATTTCAAGCGTTGCTATTTTGTGAATCGTCGACAAAAAAAAGGGGGCGGGCAACGATCTGCCCACCCCCGATGCACTTGCGTGCGAGTAGAAGTTACTCAATGGCAATTGTTGCGTTAGCCTGACTGCTTGCGCCGCCGACTGTAACCACAACGGGAACCGCTGCGCCGCTAGGCGCGCCTGCCGGGATCACCGCATTCACTTGAAGCACGCCGCTCACCAAGCCATTTACGGAACCGGCGTAAGTTACTGTTGCCGGCACTCCCCCCACGGTGACGGTTACCGCGCCGACCGGGAACTTGGGTGTGACTCCGCCAACGGTACCGGTTGTACCGCCGGGGTTGGTCTGACCTTCACCGGTTGCGTATAGCACAATGATGGAGCCCTTCGCCGCGGCGTTCGAGCTTCCGTTCAGTGAGCTGTTCTGGTTCAGGGCGGCGGCTTGACCCGCGCCGGTACCGGTCACGGTAAAGAGGCCGGGCGCGGCCGCGGCGACATTCAGTTGCAGAGCCGCCGCGGTCACGCCGTTGAAGTTGACCACCACGTTGGTTGTGGCGCGTCCAAAGACTTCATAGGGAACCACGGCGTTGATCTGCGTGGAGGAAACGTAGGTAAGCGGAGCCGGGATGCCATCGAACAATACCTGCACATTGCCCAGGTTGGTTGAGACATTCCCTTGCGGTGTAAGAGCCAACTGTACCGGCGTAACCGGCCCTAGATTGACCCCGAAGAGCGAGACGATTTCACCGGGCGCGACTGGCCCGTTGACGGCGCTCGCGGCGTTTTGCACCTTGGAAAGCGTGGGCACGGTTTGTGCGGCAACAATAAGGGTGACGGGCACCACCAGCGGCGCTCCGTTCCCGGCGGTGAGACTTACGCTGCCGGTGTAAGTGCCGGTGGTCAAGCCCGCTTGATTCACAGAGACCGTGACGGCGGCGGGAGTGGTTGCCGATGCAGGCGATACTGTCAGCCAGTTACCGCCGGTGGCCGTTTGAGCGGAGGCGGTAAAGGCCAAGTTTGCAATAGCGCCTGAGGTGACGTTGATCACCTGGCTGGGGGGCGCCGCACCCTGCGCGGTGGCGTTGAAGGTCAGGGGTGTACCGGACGATACCAAAAGCGCCTGCGCGGTAACGGTGAGAGTTACCGGAATGGCGACCGATGGATTGGTCGCGCCCACGGCCGTGATGAGCACGGTGCCGGTATAGGTTCCCGGGGAGAGTTGAGGACCGTTCGCGCTGACGGTAAACGTGCCCGGACCCGTGCCGGATAACACTCCGTTCGTGGCTCCGTTTACTGTGAGCCAGCTTCCTCCGGTGTTGGTTGTGGCGGTGACGGAATAACCCAGATTGGCGTTACCGGTTGTGGCCACGGTGACAGTTTGAGAAGCGGGAGCGGGTCCACCGGCGGTTTGTGCGAACGAGAGTGTTGCCGGTGTCGCGCTAAGAGTGATGCCGGAAGTAACGGTAAGGGTCACCGGTACAATCTGCGTTTGCGTACCGCTGATAACCGTGATCTGTCCGCTAAAAGTACCTGCCGAAAGCCCGGAGGTGACAACCGAAACGTTAGCCAGACCCGGCGTAGTGGTGCTGGATGGACCAACTAGCAGGAACGACTGGTTGCTCGAGAGCGTAACCGGCAGCGAGCTTCCGTTTGTGCTGGTAAGCGTTAGCGTCTGGTTCGCAGGCTGAGCGCCGTTTAAGGCGTAGGTGAAGACCAACTGCTGCGGATTCACATTGACCAGCGGCGAAGCGCTGACCGTGAGATTTACCGTGAGCAACTGATTCACTCCCCCACCCGAGATCTGGACTTGATTCTGGTAGGTTCCCGGTGCGAGACCGGAAACAACGCTAGGCACCAGGCTGATGGTGAGCGGTGTGGCCGTGGTGGTGGCTGTTCCCGAAGCTGGAGAGAAGGCTACAAATTGCGCAACGGTGGTGCTTGGAACCGCGATGGTGTACGGTAGCGAACCCATGGTGCTGGCCAGGTTCACCGCAACGGCCGCAGGAACAGAAGTGGCGGTTTGGTAGTTGAAGTTGACGAACGAAGGCGAGACCGTAACCAAAGGATTATTGCTGATGGTCAGGTTCACCGGAATGGTGACGGGTGAGTTGCCCGACCCGAAAGCCGAAATGGTCACCGCGCCGGAATAATTACCCGGGTTCATCACAGCAAGAACCGAAGGATTCAAGGCGATGGTGAAGCTACCCGGAGTGGCAAAACCGTTCGGGGGTACAGCGGGCACTGTTAGGAACGGAGTGTTGGTGGACACGCTGAAGTTCAGCGGCGTGCTGCCGTTCGAACTGGTGACCTGGAAGGTCTGCGGCCCGGGGAAGGTTCCACCGATGGAATAAGTAAAGCTGGCGAACGTGGGTGACACGCCCAACAGCGGGAGTGTGCTGACCTGCAGGTTCACCGGAATGGTCACGCTGGGATTCGAGGCACCCGGCGCCGTAAACGCGATGGAGCCGGAGCAAAGCGTATTCGCGCCCACCTGTGCCAGGTTCACGGTTAGTGTGAGCTGCGAATTGGTGGTGCCGGAAAGACCGCTGTTCACACTAAAGAACTGGCCGCACGAGCCATACGCGACTGTGCCGGTATAAGCGATTGGCGATACAGTGCTCTGCACATTGATGGTGGCGGTAGGCGCGGGTGCGCCAATGCCGCTTTGGTATAACAGGTTTACCGGGTTTGGCGTCACAACCAGAATCGGCTGGCTGGACACATAGAGGATGACCGCGATCACTTGCGGCTGCACTTGATCGGCGCCTACGGTGATTGTCCCGTTATAGGTGCCGGCGGCTAGCCCCGTGGGGTCCGATGTAATCACCAGAGAGGTGGGAACCGCGGTTCCTGTCTGCGCGACACGCAGCCAGTTGCCACCGTTCAAAGTGTTCGTGGCCACCGTGATGGGGATGCCGGGAACCGACCCATTTACCGTGACAGTCTGGCTGGCGGGTATGGCGCCGTTGGCCGCGGCGTCGAAACGCAGCGCATTAGAACTCAACGTCAAAGTGTTTGAGCCGTAAATGGTAAGGGTCACCGGAAGTGGAGCGGCTTGCCCGTTTGCGGTCACAGTAACGGTGCCATTGTAGGTGCCAGGTTGCAGGCCCTGCGGGTTGGCAATTACAGTGAGGACGCCAGGCGTTGCGGAAGGGGCCGCAGAGAAGTAAGACGTGCTACCCACACCGCTGAGCGATGTAGCGGGTTGGCCGTTCACCGTCACAACAACATCTTTAGTCTGGAGGGCTTGATTGGTAATCGATGCCGTAAATAAAACCGGCGTGGGCGAAAATGCGACGGTATTTTGGGCTTGTGCTGTGTCGGGATGACCCAGAAAGGCCACCAGCACAGCACTGAAAAGTACCAGTAACTGACTGAATTTAGTTTTCATAGAGTGCATTAGTAGA
>Ga0123338_10005925_pt1 | contig 10354 bp, 8 predicted proteins | sample grotaG_FD_89793 | JGI IMG/M metagenome (GOLD analysis project Ga0123338, IMG submission 89793) | Glacier valley bacterial and archeal communities from Borup Fiord, Nunavut, Canada, to study Microbial Dark Matter (Phase II) -... | ecosystem: Environmental > Aquatic > Freshwater > Ice > Glacier ...
ATCCGACAGCGACTTCAGCGGGCGCTTGTTGGGCCCGGTGATGGTCTTGCCACGACGACCGTTGTCGAAGAGCGCGTCGACTGCTTCCTGCAGCATGCGCTTTTCGTTGCGGATGATGATCTCGGGCGCGTTGAGCTCTTGCAGACGCTTTAGGCGATTGTTCCGGTTGATCACGCGACGATAAAGGTCGTTCAAGTCGGAGGTCGCGAAGCGGCCACCGTCGAGAGGAACCAACGGACGCAGGTCGGGCGGGATGACCGGAATGACTTCCAGCATCATCCACTCGGGCTTGTTGTCCGACTGGTTGAAGGCCTCGACGACCTTGAGGCGCTTGGCGATCTTCTTGCGCTTGGCCTCCGACGTCGCGTCGCGCATTTCGGCGCGCAGCTGCTCGGCCATCTCTTCGATGCCCTTGCCGTCGTCGTTATTGCCACGGGTCATGAGGCGGAGAAGCTCACGAATGGCCTCGGCACCCATGCCAGCGGTGAAGGCCTCGTCGCCGAGCTCCTCACCGAGCTTCTGGTACCGCTCCTCGGAGAGGAGCTCACCGCGCTGCAGGCCCGAGTTGCGGGGCTCGACCACGACATAAGACTCGCAGTAGAGAACCTTCTCGAGCTCCTTCAAGGTGATGTCCAGCAAGTTGCCGATACGGCTGGGCAGCGACTTCAGGAACCAGATGTGAGCGACGGGAGTGGCCAGGCGAATGTGCCCGAGCCGCTCACGGCGGACCTTGGACTGAATGACCTCCACGCCGCACTTCTCGCAGACGACGCCACGGTGCTTCATGCGCTTGTACTTGCCGCAGTTGCACTCGTAGTCCTTGACCGGCCCGAAGATCTTGGCGCAGAAAAGGCCGTCCCGCTCCGGCTTGAAGGTGCGGTAGTTGATGGTCTCCGGCTTCTTTACTTCGCCGTGCGACCACTCTTTTTCGATCTTGTCGGGCGGCGCAAGGCTGATACGAATGGCGCTGAACCGGAGCGGATCTTTGGGCTTCTCGAAGAAATTGAAGATGTCCTTCATGTATTTTTTCCTCTGTCCTTTGTCCGGTTCTTACGCGCCGATTTTCGCGGCAACTTCACGAGCCATCTGCTGCACCGTCGACACTGGATCTTGATCCCGGCGCGGAGCGCTGGGGTCTTCGATGAGCTCGACGTTCAAGCACAGCGACTGCAGCTCTTTCAAGAGCACATTGAACGACTCGGGCAAACCCGACTCGAGCGTGTGCTCGCCCTTGACGATCGCTTCGTACATCCGCGTGCGGCCGACCACGTCGTCGGACTTCACCGTCAAGAACTCTTGCAGAGCGTAGGCCGCGCCGTAGGCCTCCATCGCCCACACTTCCATCTCGCCGAGACGCTGGCCACCGAACTGGGCCTTGCCGCCGAGAGGCTGCTGGGTAACGAGCGAGTACGGCCCGATCGAACGAGCGTGGATCTTGTCGTCGACCAAGTGATGGAGCTTGAGCATGTACATGACGCCGACCGTGACATCGTGGTCGAACGCATCGCCACTCTTGCCGTCGAACAAGGTGCGCTGGCCAGTGGTGGGCAAGCCCGCCATGGTGAGTGCAATCTTGATCTCTTCTTCTTTGGCGCCGTCGAAGACCGGAGTCGCCATATGCACGCCGTTCTTCAGCTTCTCGGCGAAACGGACCACATCGTCGTCGGCAAGTGCGTCGATGAACGAGTGAGCCTGCTCGGTGGTGTAGATCTTCTTCAGCTTCTCACGCAGGATCTTGGGGTCGAAATTGGTCTTGAGGTACGCCCCAATCTGTAGCCCCAAAGTGCGGGCCGCGCCACCCAAGTGACACTCGAGAATCTGTCCGACGTTCATACGCGACGGAACGCCGAGCGGATTCAAGACGATGTCGACCGGAGTCCCGTCCTCGAGGAACGGCATGTCCTCTTCGGGCAGAACGCGGGAAACAACGCCCTTGTTGCCGTGGCGACCGGCCATCTTGTCGCCGACCGACAACTTCCTCTTGATGGCCACGTAGACCTTGACCATCTTGATGACGCCAGGCGGCAGTTCGTCGCCCTTGGTCAGCTTGGCAATCTTGTCCTTGTACAGCGACTCGATGGCGTGGATGTCGTCTTCGAGCTTCTGAGCCAGCTGCGCGAGCTTCTCTTCGGTCTTGCCGCCGCCCTCGACGAGCTGGAGCTCGTGGAAGTAGCGGGTGGGGACCTCGTCGAGGATCTCGTTGGTGATTTTCACGCCCTTGGCCGCCAGAACCTTGCCCTTGTCATCGACGAGGCGGGCTGCCGAGGTTTTACCCATCAGCAGCTTGCGCATCTTCGAGTAGTAGGACTCGGCGACGATCTTGATTTCGTCGCGCTGGTCGGTGATGAGCTTCTCTTTTTCGGCGTCTTCGATGTCCTTGGTGCGCTCGTCCTTCTCGGTGCCCTTACGGCTGAACACCTTGGCAGAAATGACGATGCCCTGGACACCCGGCGGAACGCGGAGAGAGCTGTCGCGGACGTCGCCGGCTTTTTCGCCGAAGATGGCGCGCAAGAGCTTCTCTTCCGGGCTGAGCTGGGTCTCACCCTTCGGCGTGATCTTACCGACGAGAATGTCACCCGACTTGCACTCGGCGCCGATGCGCACGATGCCCGACTCGTCGAGGTCCTTCAAGGCCTCCTCGCCGACGTTGGGGATATCGCGCGTCACTTCTTCTTTGCCGAGCTTGGTGTCACGGGCGACGCACTCGAACTCCTCGATGTGAATCGAGGTGTAGACGTCGTCCTTGACCAGCCGCTCGGAAATGAGGATCGAGTCCTCGAAGTTGTAACCGCCCCACGGCATGAACGCGACCATCACGTTCTGACCGAGAGCCAGCTCGCCAGCCTCGGTGGCAGGACCGTCGGCAATGACGTCGCCGGGGCGGACCTTGTCACCACGCTGCACAATCGGCTTCTGATTGATGCAGGTGTTCTGGTTGGAGCGCTGGAACTTGGTCAGCGTGTAGATGTCGGGCTTGCCCGAAATCGTATCGCTTTCCGAAGTCTCGACAGGACGGACGACGATACGCGCAGCGTCGACGGACTCGACCACCCCTTCGCGGCGAGCCACGATGGTGACGCCCGAGTCACGAGCGACGATGCCTTCCATGCCCGTGCCGATGAGTGGCGAAGACGTCTTGATGACCGGCACCGCCTGGCGCTGCATGTTCGAGCCCATCAAGGCGCGGTTGGCGTCGTCGTTCTCGAGGAACGGGATGAGAGACGCGGCGACCGAGACCAACTGGTTCGGCGACACGTCCATCAACGAGACTTCCTCGGGCTTGGCCATGATGAAGTCGCCGTTGAAGCGCGTCGACACCGTGTTGGCCGTGAACTTGCCCTTCTTGTCCATTGCCGTCGAGGACTGGGCGATATAGTGCCCTTCCTCTTGCAGCGCCGAGTAAAACTCGACGTGCTCGGTGACCTGACCGTTCTCCACCTTGCGGTACGGCGTCTCGATGAAGCCGAACTCGTTGACGCGCGCATAGGTCGACAGCGACGCGATGAGGCCGATGTTCGGCCCTTCTGGCGTCTCAATCGGGCAGATGCGGCCGTAGTGGGTCGTGTGCACGTCGCGCACTTCGAAGCCGGCGCGCTCACGGGTCAAACCGCCTGGCCCGAGGGCCGACAGGCGCCGCTTGTGCGTGACTTCCGACAAGGGGTTGGTCTGATCCATGAACTGCGACAGCTGCGACGAGCCGAAGTACTCTTTGACGACCGCCGAGACCGGCTTGGCGTTGATCAAATCGTGCGGCATCAGCGTCTCGATTTCCTGAGACATGCTCATGCGCTCTTTGATCGCCCGCTCCATACGAACGAGGCCGATACGGTACTGATTCTCCATCAGCTCACCGACGGCGCGAACGCGACGGTTGCCGAGGTGATCGATATCGTCGATGGAGCCCTTGCCGTTCTTGAGGTCAATCAAGTAACGGACGGTCTCGAGGATGTCGCGCTTGGTGAGCACGGCGTTCTCGATGGGCTCGTCGATCTTGAACTTGTAGTTCAACTTGAGGCGGCCGACCTTGGAGAGGTCGTAGCGCTCGGAGTTGAAGAACAGGTTGTTGAAGAGCGTCTGCGCGGTCTCCGGCGTTGGCGGATCACCGGGACGCAGGCGACGGTAAATTTCCATAATCGCTTCGTCGGGTGTGGTCAGCTTGTCCGCGATCAACGTGTCGCGGAGGTAGCTGCCGACGTTGAGACCGTCGATGAAGAGGACCTTGAACTGGGCGATGCCGTGGTCGCGAAGCTCGTCGAGCTTGGACTCGGTGATCTCCTCGTTGCACTGCAACAAAACTTCGCCCGTGTTCTCGTCGATGACGTCGTGCGCCGCGACTTTACCAACGACTTCCGAGATCTCGGCCGGCAGGCGCGCGATCTTGGAGTCCTGCAGCTTCTTGATGGCTGCCTTGGTAAATTTGCGGTTCTTCTTGACGAGGATTTCGCGCGAATCCGGGTGACGGATGTCGCGGGTCGCCCGCTGGCCAGGAAGAAGGTCGTACTCGACCGACTTCTCGTAGCGCTTGTTCGACTCGAGGAACACGGTCTCCGTCGAGTAGAAATAGTTGAGCAGCTCCTCGGTGGAGTACTGGAGCGCGCGCAACAGGACCGTCGCATGCAGCTTGCGGCGACGGTCGATGCGCACGTACAGGATGTCCTTCGGGTCGAACTCGAAGTCCAGCCACGAGCCGCGGTATGGAATCACGCGGGCCGAGTAGAGTAACTTTCCCGACGAGTGGGTCTTGCCCTTGTCGTGATCGTAGAAGACGCCAGGGCTGCGGTGCAGCTGGCTGACGACGACACGCTCGGTGCCGTTGATGATAAAGGTCCCGTTCTCGGTCATGAGCGGGATCTCGCCGAAGTAGACCTCCTGCTCTTTGACGTCGCGAACAGAGCGCGAACCGGTCTCTTCGTTGGTGTCCCAAACCACCAAGCGAATGACGACCTTGATCGGCGCCGCGAAGGTCATGCCGCGCTGGCGGCACTCGTCTACGTCGTATTTCGGCTTATCGAGGTGATAAGACTCGAACTCCAGCGACGAGGCTTCCGAGAAGTCTTTGATCGGAAAGACGCTCTTGAAGACGCCTTGCAGACCAACATCCTCACGCTGATCCTGCGGAATATCCTTCTGCAGGAACTTTTCGTAGGATTGCTTCTGGATATCAATCAGGTTCGGGATATCGATGATCTTGTTGATCTTCGCGTAATTCTTCCGAACCCGGAAGTTGTTCTGGATCACAGAAGCCATGTAGACCCTTTCGCGTTTTTGACGCAAAGCGCTACGGCCCGCAAAGGGACACTTCCCCCGCGAGCCGTTGCAACGGCTTTCAATTCTTCAAAAACAATCTTTTTCAGCAACTTGTTCGAACCGCCCTCTTGTTGCACGAGCTGTGTTGCCAATGCTGCAAAACTGGTACTTCAAACCTGGCCGCGCGGCATAGCAGCTCCGCGCGGCCAGGTAAATAACGATTTACGACTACTTGATGACTACTTGATGTCCGCGGTGCCGCCAGCTTCGACGATCTTCTTCTTGATGCCTTCGGCCTCGTCCTTCGAGACGCCCGCCTTGATTTCCTTGGGCGCGCCGTCGACGAGATCCTTGGCCTCCTTGAGGCCGAGGCTGGTGATCTCGCGGATCGCCTTGATGACCTGGATCTTGTTGGTCCCAGCGCCCGACAGGGTCACGGTGAACTCGGTCTGCTCGACAGCAGCAGCCGCAGGAGCAGCCGCAGGGCCACCGCCGCCGGCAACGGCAACGGGGGCAGCCTTGACGCCCCACTTCTCTTCGAGCTTCTTGGTGAGCTCGGCAATCTGCATCACGGTGAGGTTAGAAAGGCTCTCGATGATCTTTTCGGTATCCATGGTTCCGTCTCCTAGTTTCTGTCCCGGCCCATGTGCCTCGACGGGTCACATGGAAAGTTGATCAAAATGGTTCGCGTTGAATTTCGGTTCTGGTCTAGGCCTTGCCCTCGTCTTGGCGCTCTTTTGCCGCGAGGAGGTACATGAAGTTCTGCGGACCGGCGATGAGCGTGCGCACGAGGTCGGTGGCCGGAGCCAAGAACGTCGCAAGCAGCGTCGCGCGAAGCTCGTCCTTGCCGGGCATGTTGCCGAGAGCCTCGACGCCTTTGGAGTCGAGAACCTGGCCTTCGAAGTAGCCGCCCTTGATGACGAACTTGGTCTGATCCTTGGCGATCTTGGTCGCCACTTTTGCCGCAGCAGACGGGCTCTCCCACGAGAAAATGACCGCAGTCGGTCCCTCGAGGTGCTTGCCCATCCCTTCCATCGGAGTGCCTTTGATGGCCAGCTTCACGAGCGTATTCTTGAAGACCTTGTACTCGCCCTGCACCTTGCGGAACTCGTCACGCAACACCGTGACCGCCGGGACGTCGATCCCACGGTAGTCCGCCAGAAGCACTGACTGGGTCTTCGCCAATTTCTCGCGAAGCTCGTCGACCTGTTGCTCTTTCGTTACGCGATCCATGATGACTCTCCAGTCTCGGCAGGAACTCGATTAAGTCGCCAGCACAGCGACACCTGCTGTTTTAGACGCCCGACTTAAACTTCAGCGAACTTGGCTTGAACCAAGGTCACATCGATCTTGATACCAGGGCTCATCGTCGACGAGACGCCGATGGAGCGCATGTACGCGCCCTTCGCCGTCGCCGGCTTGAGCTTCTGGATGAGCTCCAGCATGGCCCAGGCGTTGTCGCGGAGCTTGTCGCCGCCGAACGACATCTTGCCGATGCGGGCGTGGATGATGCCGGCCTTCTCGACCTTGAACTCCACACGGCCGCCCTTGAGCTCGCGGACGGCCTTGCCGATGTCGAAGGTCACGGTACCGACCTTCGGGTTCGGCATGAGGCCGCGGGGGCCGAGGACGCGACCGAGCTTACCGACGAGACCCATGAGGTCCGGCGTCGACACAGCCGAGTCGAACTCGAGCCAGTTCTCTTTCTGGATGCGCTCGACGAGGTCTTCGGCACCGACGACGTCGGCACCGGCGTCCTGCGCTTCTTTAGCTTTGTCACCCTTGGCGAACACCACCACGCGGACCGTCTTGCCCGTGCCGTGCGGAAGGTTGACCGCGCCACGGACCATCTGGTCGGCGTGCTTGGGATCGACGCCGAGACGGATTGCCATATCGACCGACTCGTCGAACTTCTCGGAAATCTTCAGTTGCGGCAAGATCGAGAACGCGTCCTCCATCGAGTACTTCTTCTCGGGATCGACGAGCTCAGAAACCTTGCGATATTTTTTGCCGGCCATTGTCGTATGTCCTCAGCCTTAACCGATGATTTCGAGGCCCATCGAGCGCGCAGCGCCTTCGATGGTGCGGATTGCAGAGTCGAGACTGGTGGTGTTGAGGTCGGGAAGCTTGGTCTGCGCGATATCGCGGACCTGCTTCGAGGTGACCTTACCGACCTTGTTCTTGTTGGGCTGGCCCGAGCCCTTTTCGATGCCGGCAGCCTTCTTCAGCAAGATCGCCGCAGGCGGGGTCTTGGTGATGAAGGTGAACGAGCGGTCGTTGTACACGGTGATGACCACCGGGATGATGAGACCATCCGCCGCCTGCGCCTGCGTCTTGGCGTTGAAGCTCTTGCAGAACTCCATGATGTTGACGCCGTGCTGGCCGAGCGCTGGACCGACTGGCGGCGACGGGTTCGCCTTGCCTGCCGGGACTTGCAGCTTGATGAAACCGGTGACTTTCTTCATCGTATCGCTCCGCGCTCGACGGGTTTGGACAGACCCCGAAGAGCGGTGTTAATGGATCAGTTCTTGTGAAGTTGCAAGCAAAAACGTTGACGGACGACCGTCACGTTGGGTCCCTGTTGGCTAGACGGCGTCGTTACACCTTCTCGACCTGGGCAAAGTCGAGCTCGATCGGCGTCGCACGGCCAAAGATGCTGACCCGGACGCGGACCTTCTGCTTCTCGGCCTTCACCTCTTCGACGATGCCGGCGAAGTTGGAGAAAGGCCCCTCGATGACGCGAACGTTCTCGCCTTCTTCGAAGGAAATCTTGGGCTTCGGCCGGTGCGCGCCGTCGGACATTTGCGCATTGATGGCCGCGACCTCGGACTCTTTGACCGGCACCGGGTTCTGACCACCGACGAAGCCAGAGATGTGCGGCGTGTTCTTGACGAGGTGGAAGCTGCGCTCGCTCAAGTCCATCTGCACGAACATGTAGCCGGGGTAGAACTTGCGCGTCGTGGTGCGCTTCTGGCCCTTGACCATCTCCAGCACCGACTCGGTGGGGATGAGGATCTGGCCGAAGTGCTCGTCGAGCCCCTGCTGTTTGATCTTCTCTTGTAGCGACAGACGAGCCTTGTTCTCGTGGCCCGAGTACGTCTGGACGACGTACCACTTCATTGCCGTCAAACGCTCCGTCACTGGCTTGCCCTCAGTTTGTTCAGCAGCTTGCATGTCCGCCTGCGCTTTCGTCGGGGTGGTCATCTATCGACTATCAACGATAAATCGCGCGGGTGACCGCCGACCAGGTCGCGTCGAAGAGCCCCAAGAGGGCCGCAGCGACGATGGTGGTGATGATGACGATCAGGGTGGAGTTGGTCGTCTCTTTGCGCGACGGCCAGGTCACCTTGGACAGCTCGGCGGTGACTTCGGTCGCCAGCGTGAAGAGCTGCTCGTTGCGCCAGGCGACGAACGCCACCACGGCCGCGACGAGAAATGCGCCCGATCCGACGGCAAACGTGTTGGGCTTGCCGAAATAGGACCACGCCCACTCGCCACACTTGGCCAGGAGCCAAGCGAGCACGAGGCCGCCGCAGGCGAAGAGCACGTGGACCCACTTCCTATCCGACATTGGGACAACCCCTTTTGACTGCTACAACCGTTTTATGACCGTCAATGAAGCAGGCGAGGAGGGATTCGAACCCCCAACCCGCGGATTTGGAGTCCGCTGCTCTACCAATTAGAGCTACTCGCCCCGACGCTGACACCCACCAAAAGGCGTCAGCGTTTCAGACTCGTTTGGTTTTACTTGGTCTCGCGGTGATCGGTATGCTTACGACAACGCGGACAGTACTTGGAAAACTCCAGCTTGTCCGGAGTCGTCCGCTTGTTCTTGTTGGTATTGTAGTTGCGCTCTTTGCACTCTTTGCATTCAAGGGTGACGAGCGCTCGGTTTCCGCGGGCCATGTTCTTACTCCGTGATCTTGGTAACGACGCCGGCGCCGACCGTACGGCCACCCTCGCGGATGGCGAATCGCAGGCCTTCTTCGGCCGCGATCGGGGTGATCAGCTCTACGTCGATGTTGATGTTGTCGCCGGGCATCACCATCTCGACGCCGTCCGGGAGCTTGACCACTCCCGTCACGTCGGTGGTGCGGAAGTAGAATTGCGGCCGGTAGTTGGTGAAGAACGGCGTGTGACGGCCACCCTCCTCCTTCTTCAGGACATACACCTCGGCCTTGAACTTCTTGTGCGGCAGGATCGACCCCGGCTTGGCCAACACCTGGCCGCGCTCGATTTCTTCCCGCTTCGTTCCACGCAACAAAGCGCCGATGTTGTCGCCAGCCATGCCCTGATCGAGCAGCTTGCGGAACATCTCCACGCCCGTCACCGTCGTCTTCACCGTGTCGCGGAAGCCGATGATCTCGACTTCTTCGCCCACCTTGACGATGCCTCGCTCGATTCGACCCGTCACGACCGTGCCACGACCTGAAATCGTGAACACGTCCTCGACAGGCATCAGGAACGGCTTGTCCAGTGCGCGGATCGGCTCCGGAATGAACGAGTCGCACGCGTCGAGCAGCTTCTCGATCGACTTGATCCCGAGCTCTCCTGGATCCTGCTCCAGCGCCTTCAAGGCCGAGCCACGGATGATCGGCGTATCGTCGCCGGGGAACTTGTACTTCGACAACAGCTCGCGGACCTCGAGCTCCACCAGCTCCAGCAGCTCCTGGTCCGCCTCGGCGATCATATCCACCTTGTTCAGGTAGACGACCAGCGCGGGCACGCCAACCTGACGCGCGAGCAGGATGTGCTCACGGGTCTGCGGCATTGGGCCGTCCGGTGCGGAAACCACCAGGATCGCGCCGTCCATCTGCGCAGCTCCCGTGATCATGTTCTTGATGTAGTCGGCGTGGCCCGGGCAGTCCACGTGCGCATAATGCCGCTTCGGCGACTCGTACTCCACGTGTGCCGTCGAGATCGTGATGCCGCGCTCCCGCTCTTCAGGCGCTTTGTCGATCTGGTCATAGGCCATGAACTGCGCCATGCCCTTGTGCGCCTGCGTCTTCGTGATCGCCGCCGTCAGCGTCGTCTTGCCGTGATCCACGTGTCCAATCGTCCCGATGTTCACGTGCGGCTTGTTGCGTACGAACTTTTCCTTCGACAT
>Ga0123338_10005926_pt1 | contig 10353 bp, 6 predicted proteins | sample grotaG_FD_89793 | JGI IMG/M metagenome (GOLD analysis project Ga0123338, IMG submission 89793) | Glacier valley bacterial and archeal communities from Borup Fiord, Nunavut, Canada, to study Microbial Dark Matter (Phase II) -... | ecosystem: Environmental > Aquatic > Freshwater > Ice > Glacier ...
ATAATGAGCCGCATCCTTACAGGTGCGGCTTTTATTTTTCAGCTACCTTTACGGAATGGATCTGAATAAATTCACAAGTATTTCCAAAAATAAGTCTGTCGAGAACAGGAAATTTCTTGCGGGCTTAAAAAAGAAGGATCCAAGAAAAATAGACGATGCATTTCATGAGCTTCATAAGGAAGTATTTGAAGAAATTGACTGTCTCCAGTGTGCTAATTGCTGCAGGACTACAAGTCCCATTTTTTACCAGAATGATATTGAGCGATTATCGAAAGGCCTTCGGATAAAGCCAGGAGATTTCATTGACACGTACTTAAAAATCGATGAAGACAAAGATTATGTTTTGACCTCATCGCCTTGCTCTTTCCTGGGTCCCGATAATCATTGTTCTGTGTATGAAGACCGACCCAAAGCATGCCGCGAATATCCTCATACGGACCGAAAGAAAATGGTGCAGATCACGGACCTTACCCATAAAAATACGTTAGTTTGTCCTGCGGTTCTCGAAATTGTGGAGAGGCTGAAATTGATTCGGTAATTAAGTGATTCGGATATTCATTGATGAAGAGCACGCACGGCAACGAAGCATCGAATCGCCGAATTTGCACTATTGAATTCAACGCTTAAATTTATTTCAATGAAAAATATTGTTTTTGTATTCCTAACACTAATGGGTATTCAGGCAAATGCGCAACTACGCCTCCCCGCAGTTATCTCCGATCACATGGTTCTCCAGCAACAATCAGATGTAACACTCTGGGGTTGGGCATCGGCGAGTGAAGAACTTACTGTCACAGGAAGTTGGGGAGATAAAATTGACGTAAAAACGAAAGCGATGAATACCGGTTCGTGGAAGGTGTCATTAAAGACTCCTGTTGCCGGTGGACCTTATACCATTACAATCAAAGGAAAAGAGCAGAAAATACTTAATGACGTGATGATTGGTGAAGTATGGATTTGTTCAGGACAATCAAACATGGAGTGGACTAACAATGATGCGATCGATGGTAAGAAGGATTCTCCAAATGCCGACATACCATTCATACGATTCTTTAAAGTAACGAGATCAGGTGCAAATGATCCACAGGTTCATGGTGAAGGTGAATGGAAAGTCTGTACACCGGAAACAATGAAGTGGTTTAGTTCAGTGAGTTATTTCTTTGGTAAGAAATTAAACACAGATATGAAAACTCCAGTTGGACTAATGGATGTGAGCTGGGGCGGCACACCTGCAGAAGTATGGACTCCTGCTGAAAAAATTGAAAATAATTTGGCTTTAAAAAAATCTTCTGACAAAATACCAGAGAAAGATGGTTGGCCAAGAACACCAGGAGTGGTTTATAATGCGCTGATTCGTCCACTGGTTCCATACACGATTGCCGGCGCGATCTGGTACCAGGGAGAAGGCAATACGGATGCGCCTGAAACATATGCCTTGCTAATGAAGACGATGATTGAAAGCTGGCGAGCTGATTTCGAAAAAGAGTTTCCTTTTTATTATGTGCAGATTGCTCCCTTTACGTATGAAACAAAATTTCAGGGAGCACTTATCCGAGAGCAGCAATCAAAGATATTAACGATGGTTCCAAAAACTGGTATGGTGATCATTTCAGACTTCGTTGAAGATATAAAAGACATACATCCAAAATATAAAAAGCCGGTGGGCGACAGGCTTGCGAATTATGCATTGAGCGATACCTACAAACGTCCGATCTCCAAATCTGCTTATGAATCTCCTGTATATAAATCGATGGTGGTTGAAAAAGGAAAAATACGCATCTCATTTATGTTTGGAGAGAATGGTTTGATCAATCGCGGTGCAACGAATCAGTTTACAATCGCAGGAGAAGATAAAAAGTTCTATCCTGCTATTGCGACCATTGATGGTAATACGATCGTTGTGTCGTCGAAACAAGTGAAGTTGCCTGTTGCGGTAAGATTTTGTTTTGACAATTCATCTATTCCGAATCTTACGAATAAGGAAGGTTTACCGGTTTCAATTTTTAGAACGGATAGCTGGGAGTTGGATATGAGTGCGGAGGAGTCAAAGTAGTGCTTGCAAAATTTTGAATATAAAACTTAGTGAGGCTTCGATAAAAACAACCACAAAAAAGCCTCACGTTCCCGAGAGGCTTTCATTCATCTATTTAGAGTACTTAAACCTGTGCTGCGATCTTCGCACCCAAAACACTCTTCGGCACTGCACCAACTTGTTTGTCTACAATCTGACCATTTTTGAAGACCAATAATGTTGGAATTGAGCGAACACCAAAACGTGCCGTCACTTCAGGGTTTTCATCAACATTAAGTTTGCCAACGATTGCCTTGCCTTCATAATCTCCCGCAAGTTCTTCAACCGCAGGTCCGATCATTTTACAAGGTCCACACCATTCAGCCCAGAAATCTACCAATACAGGTTTGTCCCCCTTCAGAGCTTCATCAAAATTGGCATCGGTTAGTACAAGTGCTTTTCCCATTTTATTTATGTTTAATTTTCTATAATTTCTTGTTCCAAGGATTCCAACACGAAGTTAGAAGAATTTGTTCCAATTTCGGTAGACAATGTAATTTGTCCTGGCGGATTTCCGGTAAGCCAGCGGACATTTTTGTCAAGAATCAATCCAATATCGAATTTTCGTTTCAACTCCCAGATCATCTGATTGTTCAATTTGATCATCTTTGTCTTCGACCTCATAGGCAATTCTTTATCCCTAAGGTCATTGTCAACAAAGTCGAGTTGTAAAATTGACTTTCCGGGATTCTTCTTACATAGAGTTTCAAATGAGTCGATCAATTCAGGATTAATATCTGAAACTGGAATTTTAAGAGCAATGCCTCTTACCCTTTCATCTGCAAGATTACTTAGGTCACTTATTCTTTTTATTTTAAACTCTAAGTTCTGATCACCCCAAGGTCTTCTTAAAACTGTTCCTTCGATAAATAAAAACCATCCAGGAGTAAGATAATTTTTTAATTCTACATAGTCCTGACTCCATAACACAAATTCAAATTTTCCGGAATAGTCCTCAACGACCATTTTTCCAAATGGCTTGCCTGTCTTTGTTAGTTTGTGCTCCACAGTGGATACTATTCCTGCAAGTTTCAATTCTTTGCCTTCGATTTTCTCCAGTGCATTCAATAGTGTAATCGGTGCATTGCAGAATGTTTCAATTTCAAACTTGAAATTATCTAATGGATGTCCCGAAATATAAACACCCACTACCTCTTTTTCGAAATGCAATTTTTCAATTTGGCTAAATTGTTCGATAGAATCTGCTTTTGGTTTAGGGATTTCAACCCCGGTAGTGCCACCGAAGAGATTTCCTTGTTGTGTTACGAGATCTTGTTGCAATTTTGCGGCATATCTTGTTGCCTTTTCTACCAAGTTAATGTCATTTTCCTTTGCGTAAACATAGTGTCTGCGATGATGCTCAACAAAACAATCAAACGCTCCTGATAAAGCCAGACTTTCAAATGTTTTTTTATTGACAGACTTCTGACTTAACCGTATCGCAAATTCAAAGATGTCTTTATACGCTCCTTTCGCATCACGTTCAACAATGATCGACTCAACAGCAGCATCACCAGCTCCCTTGATCGCACCTAATCCAAAACGAATAGCTCCTTGCTTGTTCACTTCAAAGAATACGCCCGACTCATTCACATGAGGTCCGAGCACTTCAATTCCCATCTTGCGACACTCTTCAATGAAGAAGGTAACGTTCTCAAGATTGCTTTGCGAATGGGTTAATACCGCTGACATGTATTCAGCAGGATAATTTGCTTTCAGGTAAGCAGTGTGGTACGCAACAAGTGAGTAACACGTTGAGTGGGATTTGTTAAACGCATATTGTGCAAATGCTTCCCAATCTTTCCAGATCTTATCAGCGATGCGTTCCTCGTGGCCGTTCTTCTTACAACCTCCGATGAATTTATCTTTCATCTTATCAAGAACTTCCTTCTGCTTCTTGCCCATTGCTTTACGCAACACATCAGCATCGCCTTTCGAGAAGTTCGCAAGCTTCTGCGATAGCAACATTACTTGCTCTTGGTACACTGTAATTCCATACGTGTCTTTCAAATACTCTTCCATTTCTGGCAGATCGTACTTGATGGCTTCACGTCCATGTTTTCGGGCAATGAAATTCGGGATGTATTCCATCGGTCCAGGCCGATACAACGCATTCATTGCAATGAGATCTTCGAATTTATCCGGCTTCAATCCGCGCAGATAGTTGATCATGCCCTCGCTTTCAAACTGGAATGTTCCAATTGTTTCACCGCGTTGATATAACTGGTATGTCTTGAGATCTGTTAATGGCACATTCTCAAGATCAACATCTATATTCCTTTTCTTTTTAATATTCTTAAGTGCTGTTTTGATGATGGTAAGGGTTGTTAATCCCAAAAAGTCCATCTTCAGCATCCCCGCATTTTCAACAACGCTGTTATCAAACTGTGTTACGAGCATGGTCGATTCTTTCGCAGTTGACACAGGAATGAGTCGCGTCATATCTTCCGGTGTTATAATTACGCCGCAGGCATGTGTTCCGGTATTTCTAAGAGAACCTTCTATGATGATTGCCTGGCGTAATACATCGCCGCGTTTGTCTGTTGCCTTGCGCATCGCGTCAAGCTCATGAACTTCCTCAAATGCTTTCGCCAATGTTGTTCCAGGACGTTCAGGAATAAGCTTCGCCATATTATTTGCATCAGCAAGCGGCAATTCCATTACACGTGCTGCATCACGAATGGATGACTTCGCCGCCATTGTACCATACGTTATGATTTGTGCTACCTGGTTATGTCCATATTTTTCAATCACATATTGCAATACTTTATCACGACCCTCGTCGTCAAAGTCAATGTCAATGTCGGGAAGTGAAACACGATCCGGATTTAAGAATCTTTCAAAAAGCAGATCGTATAAAATTGGATCCACATTCGTGATACCGGTACAATACGCAACTACTGATCCCGCTGCAGAACCACGGCCAGGCCCCACAGAGACTCCCATCTCTCGTGCTTTCGATGTGAAATCTTGTACGATCAGGAAATAACCGGGATACCCTGTCTTCTTGATTGTTTCCAATTCAAATTCAATTCTGTCTTTTACTTCGGCAGTTAAATCCGGATAACGTTTCTCGGCTCCTGTATATGTAAGATGTTTTAAATAATCATCTTCTGTCTTGAATGACTTAGGAATATCAAACTTTGGAAGAGCAACTTTACGTTCGAGCTTATACGTTTCAACTTTGTCGAATATTTCACTCAATGTCTCAACTGCTTCCGGCAGATCCCTGAAGAGATTCTTCATCTCATTCTGTGATTTGAAATAAAATTCATTATTCGGTAAGCCATAACGTGTTCCTCTCCCCTGGCCAATAGGAGTGGATTGAAACTCGCCTTCCTTTATGCAAAGGAGTACATCGTGCGCGTTCGCTTCTTCTTTTTTGAGATAGAATACTTCATTCGCAGCAAAATATTTCACCTTATATTTTTCACAGAAGCGCAATAACGTTTGGTTGACGTGATCTTCTTCCTGAATTCCGTGGCGATTCAATTCAACATAAAAATCCTGTTTAAAGATTTTATGCCACCACGCAAACGCTTCCTCCGCCTGGCGCTCGCCCACATTCAGGATCAAATGACACACTTCACTGGAAAGTCCTCCGGTAGTGGCGATCAAGCCATCTTTATATTGTTCTACCAACGCTTTATCAATACGCGGATGAATCCCGTAAAGGCCTTCCATGAATCCCAGCGAACTGAGTTTTGAAAGATTATGGTATCCGTCTTTATTTTTCGCGATCAATACCTGGCTGTAACGCCTATCAGGATTGTCTTTTGTAAATTTTGTTTTCTTTCTGTCGTCGGCTAGAAATAATTCACAACCAACTATAGGCTTGATATCGTTCGTTAATGCTTCTGCCACAAACTTAAAGGCACCGAATAGGTTTCCAATATCCGTCAAAGCAACAGCAATCATCTTCTCTTCCTTTGCTTTCGCAATGATCGTTTGAACATTAGCTGTCGCCTGAAGAACAGAGTATTGAGAATGTAAGTGAAGATGATAGAATGGCTTGTCTGTTAACGCTTCGACTGTAGTTGCAGATTGATCCGTCTTCTTTTTCTTGATTCGCTTGCTGTTATTACCTGCTTCAAGATTTGGCTCTTCGTATTCAATATCTTCCACCGGCGTGGAGTCGAACGGGTTTACTACCTTTTGCCTGATCAATCCAAAGAACGAGCGTGCCGTTGCCGCTACATCATACGATGCATCGTGAGCGTCACCAAATCCTTTGCCGAAAAGCTTTTCATGCAATTCCGTAAGGCGTGGCATCTTCATACGACCACCAGGTCCGCCGGAAAGCTGGCAAAACTCTATCGAAACAATTCCTGTGTCAATTTTGGCAGCTTCCAAAAGCTTGTCTGTTGATAAAGAAAGACGAATAAGCTCTGCGCCAAGAATATTGATGTCAAATTCAATATTGTGTCCGATCAGAACAGACGACTTATTCATGTCTTCTGTGAAAATTTCAAGAATGCCGTCTAAGCGATGACCTTCTTCCATTGCTCTTTTGGTGGAAATGCCGTGGATTTGTTCGGCTTTAAACGGAATGTTAAAACCTTCGGGCTTTATCAAGTAGTTATGTTGTGAAAGAAGTCCGCCTTTGTTATCGTGAAGCTCCCACGCTATTTGCACAATGCGTGGCCAGTTGTCGAGATCCGTTAAAGGTGCAGACTTATTGTGCGGAACACCAGTGGTTTCCGTATCGAAAATCAAATACATGAGAAGATAAAATAGTGGTTACCGGTAAATTTAACGCTGTTTGAGGACAAGCCCCAAAAACATTTATACTGCTTTCCTGTTCTTATTTGGACGGTGTATAATTAAAGAACTTGAATTGTTTTGTAAACGTTCCGGAAGTAATTTTGATTTCGTTTGAAAAAACCCTAACCGTACTATGAATTGGTTCACTGAGCTGTTTACCAGCACACTGGGAAAGAAACTCGTAATGGCCTTGACAGGTCTTTTCCTGATTTCATTTTTAGTTATTCACCTCATCGGAAATCTGCAACTTTTAAAAGGCGATGCAGGGCAAAGCTTTAATGTGTACGCGCAGTTTATGACTCATAATCCGGTCATCAAAACGATCTCCTACTCTTTGTACGCTTCCATTATCATTCACTCCCTCTGGGCGTTGATGCTTACACTCGGAAACAGCCAGGCAAGAAGTCAGACCTATGCCGTTACCGGAAAATCCTCCAAATGGGCGTCCCGCAATATGGGAATCCTGGGAACTATCATTTTGATATTCGTTGTAATACACATGAGGCAATTCTGGTTCGAGATGCATTGGGGAGCTATTCCACATCAACAGTATGATGGTGAAGATTACAAAGATCTGTACACGGTTTGTATGTTAGCGTTTTCTGAGCTGTGGTATGTAGTTCTTTACACCTTCTCAATGATTGCATTGGCATTTCATCTATATCATGGCTTTCAAAGTGCGTTCCAGACATTTGGATGGAATCACCCTAAATATAACCCGATCATCAAATTTATTGGCATATCATTCTGTCTCATTGTTCCGACATTGTTCGCAGTAATGCCAATTTCGATGTATCTCAATCAGAATTAAAACATAGTTTTAGTATGACGTTAGAATCAAAAGTTCCCGCTGGCCCGCTGGGCGAAAAATGGTCAAAGCATAAATTCAATCTTAAGCTGGTCAATCCAGCCAACAAACGAAAATATGATATCATCGTTGTTGGAACTGGTTTGGCAGGAGCATCCGCAGCTGCTTCTCTTGGAGAGCTTGGATACAATGTGAAAGCATTCTGTTTTCAGGATAGTCCACGCAGAGCTCACTCGATCGCTGCTCAAGGTGGTATCAATGCAGCGAAGAATTATCAGAACGATGGTGACAGCGTTTACCGCTTGTTCTACGATACTATAAAGGGTGGTGATTATCGCTCACGTGAAGGGAATGTTCACCGCCTTGCAGAAGTCAGTGTTAACATCATTGACCAGTGTGTTGCACAGGGAGTTCCTTTTGCCCGTGAGTATGGTGGTACATTGGCCAACCGATCTTTCGGTGGCTCGCAGGTATCAAGAACATTCTATGCACGTGGTCAGACAGGTCAGCAATTATTGTTGGGTGCCTACTCATCGCTTAATCGTCAGATTGCCAATGGCAAGGTGACAATGCACACTCGCAGCGAAATGCTGGATGTGGTAATGGTAGATGGAAAGGCGAGAGGTATTATCACGCGTGACCTGGTAACAGGAAAAATTGAATCTCATTCAGCTCACGCTGTTGTTCTTGCAACAGGCGGATATGGAAATGTATTTTATCTTTCTACAAATGCAAAAGGTTCGAATGTGACCGCAGCATGGAGAGCACACAAGCATGGCGCATTGTTTGGCAATCCTTGCTTTACGCAAATTCACCCTACATGTATCCCGGTGTCAGGTGATCATCAATCGAAATTGACATTGATGTCTGAATCGTTGAGAAACGACGGACGTGTTTGGGCGCCAAAAGTTGCTGCGAAAGGTTTGAAAGCGAAAGACGCTGTAAAGATCGAAGAAGGTGATCGTGATTACTTTCTGGAAAGACGCTATCCCTCGTTTGGAAATCTTGTGCCTCGTGATGTTGCTTCGCGTAATGCGAAAGTGGTATGTGATGAAGGGAGAGGCGTTGGTCCTACGGGTCTTGCCGTGTTCCTTGATTTCGCCGATGCGATTAAACGCGATGGCAGAAAAACAATTGAGGCGAAATACGGCAACTTATTCGACATGTATCAGCAAATCACGGGAGACAATCCTTATGAAATGCCGATGATGATCTTCCCTGCAGTTCACTATACAATGGGTGGACTTTGGGTTGATTACAATTTAATGACTACTGTTCCAGGACTGTATGCACTTGGAGAAGCTAATTTCTCTGATCATGGTGCTAATCGTTTGGGAGCCAGTGCATTGATGCAAGGTTTAGCTGATGGATATTTTGTAATTCCATACACGATAGGAGATTATCTCGCCGGCATGCCGTGGGAAAAAGTAAGCACAGATCGCCCGGAGTTTAAGGAAGCGACGGATAAGGTAACACAACGAATCAATACATTACTTTCTATAAAAGGAAAGAAGACAGTTGATGAATTTCATCGTGAACTTGGCCATATTATGTGGGAGTATTGCGGCATGTCACGCAATGGAGCCGGGTTGAAAATCGCCAAAGAAAAAATACAGGCTCTGAAGAAAGAGTTCTGGACAAACGTAAATGTTCTTGGATCTGGTGCTGAGTTAAACCAGGAATTGGAAAAAGCTGGCCGTGTCGCAGACTTTATTGAATTGGGTGAGCTGATGGTAGATGATGCACAGAGTCGTTCTGAATCGTGCGGAGGTCACTTCCGTGAGGAATCTGCTACGCCTGATGGAGAAGCAATGAGGAAGGACGATGAGTTCGCGTATGTATCTGCCTGGGAATTTAAAGGTGAGAATGTTCAGGAAGAACTGCATAAGGAACCACTTGTATTCGAGAATGTGAAGTTGACACAGCGTTCGTATAAATGATAGAAGTGTTGAAGTGTTCAAGTTATTACGGAGTTAAATTGAAATTGAATTTTATTAATAATGGGAAGTGAACAGAAGACAAGTGGGCAAATGAATCGAACAGCTTTGCGCTTTCTGCTTTTAGTTTTCCTTAAGTTCTAACACTATGATGAAAATAAATTTAAAGGTCTGGAGACAAAAGAATAGTACTTCTAAAGGTGCGTTTAAAACCTATAAAGTGGATCACGTGTCGCCGGACATGTCATTCCTTGAAATGTTTGATGTTCTTAATTCCGAACTCATTAAGAAGAATGAAGAGTCCATTGCTTTTGATCATGATTGCCGCGAAGGAATTTGCGGATCTTGTAGTATGTATATCAATGGTCATCCCCACGGACCGCTGCAAACCACAACATGTCAGCTTCACATGCGGACGTTTAAGGATGGAGACACAATCACAGTAGAGCCATGGAGAGCAAAAGCATTTCCTGTTGTAAAAGACTTGGTGGTTGATCGTTCTGCTTTTGATCGAATTCAACAGGCGGGAGGTTACGTTTCCGTTAATACTGGAAATATTCGTGATGGTAATGCAATACCTATTCCCAAAAAAGATGCTGACGAAGCAATGGATGCGGCGCAATGTATTGGTTGCGGTGCATGCGTTGCTGCATACAAAAATGCATCGGCGATGCTGTTTGTCGGAGCGAAAATCTCTCAATTTGCACTATTACCGCAAGGTCAGCCCGAGCGCAAGCAGCGCGCTGAGAAGATGGTTGAGCAGATGGACGAAG